>Ga0207421_10001134_pt1 | contig 34669 bp, 26 predicted proteins | sample SodLakKL_010_SED_4_FD_187542 | JGI IMG/M metagenome (GOLD analysis project Ga0207421, IMG submission 187542) | Alkaline sediment microbial communities from Lake Tanatar, Kulunda Steppe, Russia - 8KL_010_SED (SPAdes) (version 2) | ecosystem: Environmental > Aquatic > Non-marine Saline and...
TGTTCTTTTTATTGCCTCATTAATCACCTTCTCCCTTATCCATTTGGTTCCCGGAGATCCTGTGGCCATGATGCTTGGTGATGATGCAACTCCTGAGGACATTGCCCACTTAAGGCGAACAATGGGGCTGGACCGTCCTCTTCCGCTTCAGTATGTGGAGTGGGTTGGAGGGCTTTTACGGGGAGATTTTGGCCGTTCAATACGGGATAATCGAGAGGTTTTACCAACTATCTTGAGAAGAATTCCCGCAAGCTTTGAGCTTAGCCTTGTTTCTTTTATTCTTTCATTATCCATTGCAATTCCTATAGGGATTTTTTCTGCAGTTAGGCAAAACACCCCATTTGATCATTTTGGGAGGGTTTTTGCCCTATTCGGTTTATGTGTCCCTAACTTTTGGATGGGGCTTATGTTGATTTATTTTGTAGGTTTTCTCTGGGGTATCTTACCAATGTATGGCAGGGCCGGACCCGTTCTCTGGACCTGGGAAGGTTTTAAACACGCGATTCTCCCTGCAATAACACTGGGGACTGCAGGGGCAACCCTGACCATGAGGCTTTTACGTTCCGGTATGCTCGAAGTTCTTCGACAGGATTATATTCGGACTGCCAGATCGAAAGGTTTAGGAGAAAGGGTAGTTGTTTACAAGCACGCTTTGCGGAATGGAATGCTCTCCGTTGTAACTGTGGTTGGCCTCTCTGTTGGGCAATTATTGGGTGGTTCTGTAATTGTTGAAACAATATTTAGCTGGCCGGGGGTAGGCAGGCTGGTTTTTGAGAGGTTTATAAACCGTGATGTTCCAATGGTCTTGGGTGCTCTTATGTTTTTTGGCCTTGTTTTTTGCCTGAACGTTGTCCTTGTTGATATTATTTATGCTTTTTTGGATCCCCGTATACGCTATGATTGATTGGAGAGGAGGGACTGAAAATGAAAGATAGAAAAGATTTAAAAAGAGAAGAATTGCAGGATCTATCGGCGGGGGTCCGAATGGAAAATCCAATTAAAACCATTTTAAAAGGTATTTGGGAGCGCCCTACAGCCTTTGCGGGCTTAGTGATAATAGTGATTTTTATCTTCTCAGCAGCATTTGCCCCCTGGCTTGTACCCCACGACCCCCTGCAAATGGATTTGCCCAACAGGCACTTGCCTCCGATGAGCGCGGTAACACAGACGGTGGTTGATTATACCCAGGAAGATCCAGATAAAATGTTTACCGAGAGAGAGGTCCTTTTCATCCTGGGTACTGACCATGCGGGAAGGGATATTTTAAGCCGAATTATAATGGGAGCCCGCCTTTCGCTTTTTATTGGCGTTGGGGTAGTTCTGATCAGATTTGCTATTGGGGTCCCTCTTGGTTTAATAGCGGGATTTTTTGGGAGATTTACGGACACGATAATAATGCGTATTGCTGATGGATTTGTGGTTTTTCCGGACTTATTGCTCGCCCTGGCTATAATGGCGGTAAGAGGTCCGGGGATTGAAAACATTTTCTTTGCTTTGGCAGTTACGGGCTGGACAGGAGTAGCCAGGATTATCAGAGCAGAAACACTTTCTCTCCGGGAAAGAGATTTTGTTCAGGCCAGCCGGGCTCTTGGAGCTACCAATAAGCGGATTATTTTCCGTCATGTTCTGCCCAACGCCATGGCCCCATTACTCGTTATGGCTACTCTTGGGCTTGCGGGCCCAATATTAGGAGAAGCAGCCCTGAGTTTCCTTGGCCTCGGTGCTCAGCCGCCACAAATAAGCTGGGGGCGAATGATTTCCCAGGCTCGTTCAACCTCTCCGATTGTCCGGGGAAGATGGTGGCAAATGACCTTTCCAGGGATTGCAATTTTTGCTGTTGTAATGGGTTTCAACCTTCTCGGTGATGGACTCCGGGATATCCTTGATCCACGAATGAAAGGTGGCGGGTAATTTTTAAAGGAGGATAAATATGACCCGAAAAAAAATATTTATTTTTTCTCTGGGGTTATTTTTGCTGGCAATTTCTTTTACTGCCCAGGCTAATTTCATCTTCTTGGAGGGAGAAGAGGATTGGCTGGCAGGAGATATTGAAAACCTGGTTTTATCCGAGGATTACCCTGGAGCCCTTGAACTGAAGAAAGTTGATGGAGAATATGTGGCGGACGGGATTTACAAGAGTCCAATTATTGAAACGACTTACCCTTTTGCCAGCATGGTTGCTTCCTGGAATGTTATAACTCCGGGAGAAACCTATGTAATCGTAGAAGCCGACGTAAAAATTGCTGACGAAACCTGGAGCGGTTGGCAGGTAATGGGGATCTGGGGTCAGAATACGGAATCCCGGTCGATTACACTATCCCAGTGGAATGATGGCTATCCCTTCCGGATAAACATTGATATTTTCCAGGTCTTACATGAAGATAAAGCGCAAAAGTACCGCCTGCGGGCCACCCTGATCAGTCCCGATGGGAAAGAAACCCCGGTTTTAACAGGGATAGCAGGAACGGCTTATGATAATGATGAACCATATCCCTCGATTGCCAGGCCGCAGGGTTACTTGCGAGAAATTGAAGTTCCCAATCGGTCTCAAATGATTGAAGATCAGGCTATCCGCTCAAGAATATGCAGCCCAACATCGATGGCCATGGTTTTAGAAATGCTTGGCCATGATGAATCAACGGAATCCGTTGCCTACAATTCATATGATCACGGAGCTTCGATTTTTGGAAACTGGTCTTTTAACGTCGCCTATGCCGGGAGTCTTGGATACCGGGCTTATGTTGATCATTACCCCGGTTTAAATGAAATCAGGGCAAAAATAGCCCAGGGGATTCCGGTAATAACCTCGATCAGGTACGGGGCCGGGCAACTGGATAACGCGCCGATGAATTCAACATCCGGGCATCTGGTTTTGGTAGTTGGTTTTACTGAACGGGATGGTAAGGAATATATTGTAGTAAATGATCCAGCAGCTCCGGATAATGAAACTGTCCGTAGGGAATTTTGCCCCGAACAGTTTGAGAATGCCTGGATTGGAATAGTTTATATAATTGAAGAACGTTAAAAAAGGGCCCCCGGGGCCCTTTTTTAAAACCAGAAAACAAGGGTAAATAAAACCGCTGACAAACAGGAAGTCAAGAGGACTCCTCGCCAGGTATCCTGGAAGAGTTCGTAGCTGATGGCAAGGTAAATGGGTTTTTCCTTTTGTTTTCGCCAGATGAGGTAAAACCGAAGGCTGTTGAAACCCAACCCGATTATTCTTATAAGGGATATTAAAATAATAAAAAACAAAGCAAAAGCAACCCAATTATATTGATGCAGTAACCAGAATAAATAGCGAATAAATACAAGAATTAATCCCCCGATGGTCAAAATTAAATTTTCCCAGTTCATTTTACCACCCCATGAAAGTATTGAGATTTCTCTGAAGTTCACGGCTAAAACTGACAGCCTCTGGTCTCTCAGACCTTAGTTCAAGGAAATCATAGTTATCGATTATAAGAACTGAATTATAAAAGCCGGGTAAAAAACCTGCTTTTGCTTCCTCGAGATTCGTTGTGTAAAGAAATGTTTCCGTATTTCTCATTGTTTTTAAAAGGACTGGCCAGTTTTTTCTTTCCACGACCCGACCGTTGAGGACAAATCTAGTGTTGACAGCGTAATAAACTTCTTCAGCAAGGTAGGGAATATTATAAATAATTTCATATTCAAGAACTTCAAGCTGGATTTGCTCACCTGGAACAGTGCTTTGTGGGCTAAAGGAATAATCTGAAATTGGAGAATCCAATTGCTGGGCACTAAAACATAAAGAAATTGCCGGGATCAGGAAAACTAAGAAGGGGATATAACGCAACCTGGCAAGTTTTACAGGCCAGAATTCAAACAGGGCAAGGGTTACCCCAAATAAAAACCCCAAGGCCGAAGGCAAAACATCCCGGGTTAAAATGATTATTCCCGGGGCAAATGGCAAGAAGGTAAAAATGCAAATTAATCCGGCCGTGGAATTGAGCAGCAAAAATAATAAAGTTACCCGTCGGAAAATTTTAGCTCGGTTTTTTTCAAAGCGAAGTACTTCTGGAAATAAAAGAGTTAGGTAAATGATGAATAAAGATAACTGTACATAAAAAAGGTTTAACACGTAGTTCCCCCCAGAATTTTGATTAATAACTACATATTCCCTGTTAAAATTGTTTTTCCTTTTGTAAACTCGAAGTTTCAAAAAAAAAATATTTAAAACCAGGATGGGGCAATTCAGTGGTACAAATTTTGCATAAAGTAATATTAGAATATTAACTGTTTTATTGGAGGGCGGTTTATGAAAAAAATAGGAATTATTGTAATAGGGTATGGGCACGTAGGAAAAGGTGTTGTTTCAGCAGTTGAAGTTGCTCCGGACATGGAACTAAAAGGGATTATTGAACGCCCTGAAGCTATAGATAGGTGTAAGGAAGAAAACAGGGGGATAAAAGTGTCTGATAAAATAGACGATTTTGCAGAAGCTGATGTGGCAATTTTAGCCATTCCAACCAGGCAGGTTCCCAGGGTTGCCCGGGAGGTTATGTCCAAAGGTTTAAACACAATTGATAGTTTCGATTTGCACGGGACTGAACTGATCAAACTAAAAAAAGAACTAGAACAAACTGCACAGGAAAAAGAACAAGTAGCAATTCTCGCCGCCGGCTGGGATCCAGGTACTGATTCCATGGTCCGGGCAACCCTGGAAATTATGGCTCCCCGCGGATTAACTTATACCAATTTTGGGCCGGGGATGAGTATGGGGCATACCGTTGCTGTCAAAGAAATTGCAGGAGTAGAAGATGCCCTTGTGCTTACAATTCCTGTTGATACAGGGATCCATCGCCGCATGGTCTATATCCAGCGGTATCCCGGAACAACTTTTGAAGATATTTGTTCCGAAATCAGGCAGGACCCTTATTTTTCCAACGGTGAAACCTTTATCGAAGATACCGATGATGTCAGCCAATTGGTTGATGTAGGGCATGGAGTAAGAATAAATAGAAAGGGTATCGCGGGGAAAACTCATAACCAGATGTTTTCTTATGATGTCCGGGTTACCAATCCCGCAGTAACCGGGCAGGTTATGGTTTCTTCTGCCCGAGCTTCGATGCGCATGGACCCGGGAGCTTATACGATGGTGGAAATACCTCCGGTTTATTTTCTGGCCGGAGATCAAAACGAATTAATAGCAAAGCTGGTTTAACTGGAAAGGAGCCCAAAGAGTGGCCACAATTTTATTCAAAAATGGAAAAATTGTAGATGGAACGGGCAGTCCGTTTTTTTACGGTGATGTTTTGATAAAAGACGGAATTATTAAGCGAATGGGCAAAATTGATAAAAAAGCCGACCAGGTTATTGATGTTCAGGGAAAAGTTATCGCACCGGGGTTTATTGATATTCATACCCACTCTGATACTATTTATATGCTAAATAATCTGGGGAAAAGCAAGATAGAACAGGGTGTAACGACCGAAGTCCTTGGCAATTGCGGCTTTTCTGTTGCTCCAGCCTACAGGGTTGCTGCTGATGATTTTGAAATTTCTCTGAGAAAAAAGGGAATTGAACTTTCCTGGGCAAGTTTTGGAGAATACCTGGAGGCCCTGGAAAAAGCAAGACCCGCTGCCAACCTGGCGGGGTTAGTGGGGCATGGAGCCCTGCGTAAATCCGTGGTTGGCAATGATGAAAGAGAAGCAACTCCCCAGGAATTAAAAGAAATGGAAAAAATACTCGGGGAATGTCTGGAAGAAGGGGCTTACGGTTTTAGCAGCGGTTTATTATATGCTCCTTCCTGCTATGGAAATGCCGAGGAATTCGCGGCCCTGGGTAAAGTTACAGCTAAATACGGTGGGATCTATGCCACACATATGCGGAATGAGAGTGATCGCTTGCTGGAATCGGTCCAGGAAAGTGCGGAAGTAGGGCAGAAGACGGGTGTCGCAGTCCAGGTCTCTCATCACAAGGTAGGCGGGGAAAAAAACTGGGGAGCAGTTAAGGAAACCCTTTCCTACATGCAGAAATTGCGACAGAATGGGCTGGATATTACCTGTGATGTTTACCCCTATATTGCAACCTCCACATCACTCAGCGCCCTGCTTCCCTCCTGGGCCCATAATGGCGGAACTAAAAAAATGCTGGAGAATTTAAAAAATGAAGATTTTTATTGTAAGGTTCGGGAAGGCTTGAACCGCAATGAATCGGAACGGGATTTTGAAAAAATTATGGTTTCTTTCCTCCCCGAAGGCAAAAACAAGAAGTTCGAGGGGCAGAGGATATCGGAAATTGCAACTGACTTAGGGATGCACGGTTCGGATGCCCTAATATATTTAGTAATGGAAAGCGAAGCAGAAGCAACGATGATTCGTTTTGGAATGTGCGAAGAAGATGTGCAGGAGGTCCTGAAAAACCCCCTGTCCATGGTTGGTTCTGACGGTAGTGCGATTACCGATAGAGAGGGAAGACCTCACCCCAGAAATTTCGGAACCTTCCCCCGCGTTCTGGGTTATTATTCGAGGGAACAGGGAGCCTTTTCCCTGGAAGAAGCGGTTTACAAAATATCAGGAATGCCGGCCTGGAGACTTGGACTCTGGAAAAGAGGTTTGTTGCGAGAGGGCTTCGCTGCAGATATTACAGTTTTTGACCCCGAGGTTGTAGTCGACAGGTCCAGCTTTACCGACCCCTTCCAGTCTCCAGAAGGTATTGAATATGTAATGGTCAATGGGGAGTTGGTTTTAATTACTGGAAAACAGGTCGAGAATTTCCCCGGCAAAATTCTAAAAAGGGGGAGAACCTGATTTTGATTAACTCGAAGAACACCGTGGTTTTTTCCGGGGTTGACCTGGATACTCCCCTGCGCCGGGAAAACGTTAATTTTAATCGCTTGGTTATGTTCTGGAATGGAGAAACTCCGGGAGGAAGCTATTTTGTATTGAAGCTAAGGATAAAGTTTCCCGGAGAAGACTGGGAACCATGGGCCAAACTGGGTACCTGGGGCAGGGAGATTTCTTCCAAAACCCTGAGTCCCCGGGGAAAAAAGTTCCGGGTTGCTATTGATACTTTAATCGCTGAAGAGAGCTGTGAGGCCTTTGAACTGGGGGTTGAAGCAGAGCCGGGTAACAACGGTGAAAAACCGCTGATGTATTTGGTGGGAGCAACTTTCTGGAATGAGGAAGATATTCTTCCCCCGATAGAGTCAGTTTGGACCGGAGAAATTCCAGTTCCCCAAAGATCCCAGATGGTCCAGGAAAGTTCTGATCGAAGAGTGATTTGCAGCCCAACCTGCCTGGCAATGGTTATGGAGTATTACGGAAAAGATTTCCCAACTCTTGAAGTTGCGGCTGGAGTATTCGACAATGGACCTGGAATATATGGTAATTGGTCTTTCAATACCGCCCTGGCTGGAATTATGGGTTTCCCTGCCGTTGTCCACAGGCTTAGTGGTATTGGAGAAGCCCGGGAATGGCTTGCTGCAGGAACCCCTCTAATAGCCAGTATTGCCTACCAAAAAGGGGAACTCACCGGGGCTCCCCAGGAAAAAAGCAATGGGCACCTGGTGGTTCTAACCGGAATTTTACAGGAAAATGGCGTAGAATATGTGGTTACAAATGATCCCGCTGCTCCCGAAGAAAAAACAGTGCGAAGACTTTATCCCCGGGAAGAGTTTGAGCGGGCCTGGAACCGCATTGCATATATATTGTTTTCTCATTGATTCCCTCCTGGTTAAACCGATGCCGATCCCCGTGGGCATCGGTTTAACTTTTTTTAAAGGAAGTTCAGGTATTGAGGTGGAAAGAATATGGTGAGCACATAATAGAGGAGGGACTAGTCATGGTAGAATCATCCTGGCCCCAGGCCGAACCCTACCGCATAAAGGTTGTTGAGCCTATTCAGCTTTTATCTCGAGGGCAAAGGGAAAAGGCCCTGGAAAGGGCGGGTTTGAACCCGTTTTTGCTGAAAAGCGACGAAGTCTTTATCGACCTATTAACTGATAGTGGAACAGGTGCGATGAGTGATAATCAGTGGGCTGGAATTATGCTGGGAGATGAATCATACGCGGGGAGCAGGAATTTTTTCAATCTGGAACGGGCGGTAAAGGATATTTTTGGTTATCCTTTTTTTCTGCCAACTCATCAGGGGCGGGGAGCAGAGAATGTTCTCTTTCCCCTTTTAATAGAAAAAGGAAAGTATGTTATAGGAAATATGCATTTTGATACTACCAAGGCCCATATTGAAATTGCCGGGGGTCGGGGTGTTAACCTGGTCCGGAAAGAAGCTTATGATCTTGATTCTGAGTATCCATTCAAAGGGAATATGGATATCGAAGCCCTGGTCGATTTCATCGAAAAAAATGGGCGGGAGAGTATTTCTTTTATCCTGATGACCATAACCTGTAACAGTGGGGGAGGGCAGCCTGTCTCTTTGGGTAATATGGAAAAAGTCCGTGAAATTGCGGATAGATACGAATTGCCTTTGTTTTTAGATGCGGCCAGGTTCGCTGAAAATGCTTACTTTGTAAAAAAACGTGAACAGGGTCAGGGAGCCCGATCTTTACAGGAAATAATTCGGGATTTTTTCGCCCTGGCCGATGGTTGTACTGTTAGTGCTAAAAAAGATGGCCTTGTAAATATTGGAGGACTAATTGGTCTGGCGGAAGGACAGGAAGAATTGTACATGAGAGCAAAAGAGCGGCTGGTTCCCCTGGAAGGTTTTGTTACCTATGGAGGCCTCGCGGGAAGAGATATGGAGGCCCTGGCTAGAGGTCTTTATGAGGTTCAGGAAGAAGATTACCTGGCCCACCGGATTGGACAGGTTGAACGTCTGGGCAAAAAGTTAATGGAGATTGGTGTTCCCATCCAGAAACCTGTGGGAGGGCATGCGGTTTTTGTAGACGGAAAAAACTGGCTTTCCCATATTCCTCAAGAACAATTCCCTTCGCAGGCCCTCTGTATTGAACTGTACCTGGAAAGTGGAGTGAGGGCAGTCGAAGTGGGAACGATTTTAGCAGGGAGAGACTCGGAAACAGGGAAAAACCTTATTCCCCAACTAGATCTCCTACGATTGACAGTTCCCCGGAGAACCTACACTGACAACCACATGGATTATGTGGTCGAAGCTTTCCACCGGATGGATAAAAGGCGCAAAGAAATCTCGGGGGTTCGATTTGCTTATGAACCAAAAATTCTGCGCCATTTTACCGCTCGCTTTGCAAGGGTGTAAAGATAGATTAAAAAAATTCCAAAAAATTCCTCTTCCTTTCTTTGGAAGGGGTTTTTCTTTTTAAAAATTAAGATTTTTTATTCTAGCGAAAAACCCTTTTCTTATGGGAATTTTTTTGGTCTCCTGAAAAGCAAAAAAATGAACGGGAAAAATTGTTTTTAATTTTTAGAAGGAATTATTAATAAGAGGGTAGAAACAACAAGGCGAAATGCCTCTGAAAGAAAATAAAGAAATTTTATTGCAAAAAGAGGCGGAAAGTGCTTGAATTTTTCGGAACTTCCACCGGATTTTCAGATTCCAGATTTACTGAAGTTTGGTTGGAAGGTTATTTTTGAAATTCTGTGTTTAGCTTATTAGAGCAATAACCTTTGGTAGGTTTAAATAAAACTTTTGCAGGCTTAAATAGTTTTAATATTGCCAATAGCCGGAATAGATAAGCAGTTCAAAACACAAAAAAATTTTAGATTAATTTAAACTATCCTGATAAACCAGTTATCACAGCCCTGATTCCAACTATATTAAAAGAAACTTGGGTTTTTCCAGCTTTGCAAAACAGTTCATAAAGGGGGTGTTGAATGGGAGAAAATGGGAGCATTGGGATGGTTTTTTGAACTTTCCCCAAAAATTAAAAATCAGCAAAAAGGAGGTTGTGTAAGTGGAGGAAAAAGAACTGATTCAAGATCAGGGAGGTAGTATTTTAAATAATCCAACCTTTTACATTTCCCTGATCATTACCGTTGCATTTGTTCTATTCGGGATATTTTTTACTGACTTAGCAGAAACCTGGATGGGTAATGTCTTTAACTTTATGATAGAATACTTCGGATGGAGCTTCATCCTGTTTGTCAGCATCTTCCTATTACTTATTCTATTTTTACTGGTAAGTCCCCTAGGCGGAATCAGGTTGGGAAAAGATGATGAGAAACCAGAGTATCCCCTGTATACCTGGTTTGCCATGTTGTTCAGTTGTGGTATGGGGATTGGTTTGATCTTCTGGGGTGTTTCTGAACCGATCTGGCATTACATGTGGCCTCCCATGGGAGAAGCCTATGAAGCGGGAACAATCCACGTTGCCATGCGTTATTCTATTTTCCATTGGGGTTTCCACCCCTGGGCTATATATGCTGTGGTTGCCGGTGCTTTGTCGTACTTCAGCTACCGCAAGGGCCTGCCCATGATGCTCAGTTCTACCCTGGAACCTATTCTGGGTAAAAAAGGTATTGATGGTGGGTGGGGTATCCTGGTTAATGTAATCGGGGTTTTTGCCACCCTGTTTGGCCTGGCAACTTCACTCGGACTTGGAGCAATGCAGATTGGTAATGGTTTGGAGAGGTTGTTTGGAATAACAAGTGGTTCCGGGACCTGGGTTACAATAGTTATTGTTGTAACTGCCGCTGCGGTTGTTTCAACAATTACCGGTATTGATAGGGGTATTAAGAATTTAAGTAGGCTTAATATCGTTATAGCTATAACCCTGTTAGTCCTGGTATTTATCTTTGGCCCAACGCTGTTCATTCTCAACCTTTTCACCCACTCCACCGGAGAGTACTTACAGAATGTTGTTCACATGTCCTTCGGACTTGATGCTGCTGGCGAGGGAACAGAAGGCTGGTACGGTGCCTGGACGATATTCTACTGGGCCTGGTGGCTGGCCTGGGCGCCCTTTGTAGGAACCTTTATTGCCCGGGTATCCCGGGGTCGCACAATCCGGACCTTTGTTGTGGGGGTTCTTCTGGTTCCCACCCTGGTCAGTATTGTCTGGTTCAGCGTATTTGGCGGCGCCGCCCTGCATGAAGAACACTTCGGCGCAGGAGGTATTGCCGATGCTGTCGCGGAGAGTTCTGAAGCGGGTTTCTTCGAGGCTTTAAGCCTTTTACCTGCTTCACAATTGCTGATTTTTGTAGGTATGATTTCCGTGGCAATCTTCTTTATTACGTCGTCTGACTCCGGAACTTACGTCAACGGTATGCTGACCTCTCGGGGTATGCTCAACCCGCCGCTCCCGCTGCGGGTTACCTGGGGAGTAGTTGAGGGAGCAATCGCCTCCATTCTCCTATTTACCGGAGGTTTGTCAGCCCTGCAGACGGCATCGATTATCGGTGGTTTCCCCTTCATGATCCTCATGATCCTGATGGTTTACTGCCTCTTTAAAGCTCTCTACGGAGAGATGCAGGCCGGTTCCTTACCAGTTGAACGGGCCAGAATTTTTGAGGCCATCAAGGACCTGAAAGCTGAAGGGAAAACTGATAAGCTTTAAAAAGAAAGTTATTTCGAGGTGACTTTAAATCCCCCCGGTTTAAGGGCCGGGGGGATTTTTTGAAAAAATATTTCAGAATTTATTCAAGGGATTTTAATTGGTGAGGACTTTTGGGGAAGGGAAGATCCTCGGATGAAAGAAAAACCAATCCAGGATCAGCAGGGGATTATTCTTAAAAACCCCGCTTTTTATTGTGCTTTAATAATTACCATAGCCTTTGTTTTTTTTGGGATTGCCATGCCCGGGACTGCTGAGGCATTGATGAATTCAATTTTTTCTTTCATGGTTGAATATTTAGGGTGGAGCTTTATTCTCTCCGTAAGCGTTTTTTTAATATTGATCCTGTTTTTGCTGGTCAGTCCCCTGGGAGGGATTAAGCTGGGGAAGGATAATGAGCAACCGCAGTACCCCTTGTTAACCTGGTTTGCCATGCTTTTCAGCTGTGGTATGGGAATTGGGTTAATTTTCTGGGGAGTTTCCGAGCCCATTTCCCACTATATCTGGCCGCCGATGGGAGCACCATATACTGCAGGGGCAATTCATCAGGCCATGCGGTATTCGATCTTTCACTGGGGTTTCCATCCCTGGGCAATTTACGCGGTTGTCGCAGCCTCCCTGGCGTATTTTAGCTTCCGGAAGGATCTTCCCATGATGTTAAGTTCCACTTTGGAGCCGATCCTGGGGAAAAAGGGTATTGTCGGGGGTTGGGGCGTATTAGTTAATGTTGTCGGTGTTTTTGCCACGATGTTTGGTCTGGCAACTTCCCTGGGGCTGGGAGCAATGCAGATTGGTTCCGGTTTTGAAACCCTGTTTGGAATCGAAAGCACGGAGCCTTTGTGGGTTGGAGTTGTAGTCGTAATAACTATCGCCGCGGTGGCTTCCACCGTAACAGGGATTGACAGGGGTATTAAAAATTTGAGCAGGCTGAATATTATTCTGGCCATTGGGCTTCTTACCCTGTTTTTCCTGCTGGGCCCAACTCTTTTTATCCTGAACCTGCTAACCCATTCCACCGGTGAATACCTGCAAAATATAATAAATATGTCTTTTGGACTTGACGCGGCCGGAGAGGGAACAGAAGGCTGGTATAGAGCCTGGACGGTATTTTACTGGGGCCTGGTGGCTGGCCTGGGCACCCTTTGTTGGGACCTTTATAGCCAGGATTTCCCGGGGGCGGACCATCCGGACTTTTGTTATCGGTGTTTTGCTGGTTCCCACCCTTGTTAGCATAATCTGGTTCAGTATTTTTGGGGGTTCAGCTCTCTACGAGGAACATTTTGCCGCGGGGGGATTGCGGATGCTGTAGCCCGTAATGAAGCTGCAGGATTTTTTGCCGCCCTGGAATTACTTCCTGCTTCACGGTTTTTAATTTTTGCAGGTATGCTTCTCGTAGCTATTTTCTTTATAACTTCTTCTGATTCGGGGACATATGTTAATGGGATGCTAACTTCGGGAGGAATGTTAAATCCCCCCTATCAATTAAGGGCTACGTGGGGAATAATTGAGGGGGCCATTGCTTCCATTCTTCTTTTTACGGGTGGTTTGCAGGCCCTGCAAACTGCTTCAATTATTGGCGGTTTTCCCTTTATGCTTTTATTGCCTTTTTAAAGCCCTTTTTCAGGAGGTGCAAAATTACTCCCTTCCCGAAGAAAAGGATAGGGTTTTTGCTGCATTAAAAGATTTGAGTTCGGAAGAGAAAATTGGCAAGGGCTCAGAAGATTGATCAAAAAACCCCCTGATTTTTTCAGGGGATTTTGTTTTTTAAGAAGGTTAATAGGGGGGAATTGCGAATTTGAATAGAAATATATTCGTATAAAGTGTTAACGGGGAAAGGGAGTGGAAATTTTGATTACCCGCATTGTTGAAAGGACTTATTGTAACCTGGAGGAGAGACCTTCGCTACTTCTTGCAAACATTAACCCGACTACGGATATCCGGCAGAATATGTCCAAGATCGAAGAAGTAATTGAGATCGGCCATAAAAAAGAGGTCAATATCATAATTTTCCCCGAGTTGAGCCTTACCGGGTACATCTGGGAAGCCCAAGACGGAGAAATCTGGGACCATCTGTTGGAGGGAGAAACTCGCCACCTTGCGCCCTGGTTCAACAATATCAGGGATAGCCTTTCTAACAACCAGCAGGGACTGGAATATGTGTTTTTTAACAATGTATTCCGGAAAGGAGATGACTTATATAATTCTTCCTTCATTCTCCACCCGGATTACGATTTTACAGATCAGAACCTGACCTACGACAAGATTTTCCTGACTCCCCTGGAAAAAAGGTATTTTAAAGGGGGCAGTGATAAAAGACTGACTATTGATACGCGCTGGGGGCGTTTTGGGTTTTTAACCTGTTATGACCTTTGCTTTGTTGAACTGGCTCGTCAGTATGCTTTTACTGACGATGTTGATGCAATCATCACTGTTGCCGCCTGGAGAGCCCACGCTATCCGGGATTATCCCCAGATGAATGTGCGGACGGATAACTATTACGGCTTTTTATGGGACCTGATGAATTCTTCTAAAGCAGCCTACAACCAGACCTGGAGCATCGGGGTCAATGGAGTGGGCTCCCATGACCGGAGCGGAATCCTCTTCTGGGGAGGTAGTGGGGTCTGGGCTCCTTCGGGTTTGCCCCTTTTGCAGGGTTCAAAGATGCGGGAAGAATTACTGATAATCCGGAACCTGGACATTAAAGAAGAAAGGGCTCGCTCCGAGGTGGAATTTAATTACCGGATTGATTTTGAAAGCGTTTACCGGAAGATGAAAGAAACCAAAAAGGATATTAAGGATTTAAAACCCGAAAAATTGCCGACAGAAAATAAAAACCCGGTTGATTAATAACCGGGTTTTGCCTTTTCAATCCTGCCCTGCCATTTCCTGGGCATATTTTTTTCTGCGTTCTTTTCCTCCGAACAGGAAAAAACCTGCTGTGAAAAGGGTAATAATCCCGATCAGGCTAAAAGAGGGCCCATAATCCCAGAGGGAGATAGAGATACCGAACAGGAAAGAACCCGAAGCATAGGCAATATCCAGAGCACTCTCTTGAAAAGCCAGGGCAGTGGCCCGGGCTTTCTGCTCGGTTACATCCGTAATCCAGGTGAAAATGGCTGTAATTGAGCTGCCATAACCCAATCCGGTAATAATGCTGCTGATCCATAAGATAGAAGTTGTTCCCGGTAGGAAATACAGGATAAAAATCCCCAGGCCCAGCAGAGTAAGGGAGGGGGTGACAACTGCCCTCCTTCCAATTTTATCGGATATGCCCCCGGCAGAAATATTACCCACCATTCCCAAAAGAGCGAAGATGGTGAAATAGAGCCCGGGATTGGCAACATCAGTCGCGCGGGAAAAATAAATCGAGCCAAAAGTTAAAAGTGTCCCGTAGCTGAAGGCTACAACTCCCGCCCCTAAATAGATGGGCCAGAGCAACTTGTTATTTAAAACTGTTTTTAACTGGTAGATTGGGTTTTTGGAAACTTCTGAAGCCTTGAGACTGGGCGGAATTAAAAAAACGCCAAGAGCAAAGGAGATCATTCCGACAAAAAAACTGAAAATAAACTGGGTGGAATAACCGAAATTATTGATCAGGGCAATGGAAATTCCCGGGCCAACAACCAAGGCCATAGTCGCGGTAAACCTGTAGGAACCCATGTAAGTACCCATTTTCTGGGGTGGGGCTATATCGCTGATCAAAGAAGTCCCGCTGGAAAAAAACGCTGCCAGGCCAATAGCCTGATAGAAGCGAGAAACAAATATCATCGGCACATTATTGCTAATTAAAAATAAAAGGGGAGTAGTTGCAAATACAAAAGCACCAATCAGAATAGGAATTTTTCGTCCCCTGCTGTCGGCCATCGGTCCGAAATAGAGCCGCAAGAGAATGCCTGCGATGAAAAAGAAGGAGTTCTGCAGGCCCGCCTGGAAACCTGTGCCGCCCAGATCCGTTAAATATTGAGGGGTAATAACCTGGAAAGAAAAGAAATTAAAATAAATAAAAAAACAAACTCCCAGTGTTAAAAAGAAATTCCTCGATCGGTGCTGCAATTAAATCACCTTCTTTCCAGGTTCCATAAAAGAAAAGCCCTGATGTCTTCAACTCCTTAAATAGTTATAGAAATTTTTTGCAACTCCTGCCAGGAGAGAGAAAGAGTTCGTTTTTTTCCTTGAATTTTTCTTCTCAATATGAGAAGGGTTGTTTATTAAAAGTCGTTTTGTTATAATCAAAATGAGAAACAAAATTCTGTAATGTATTCTGAAAGGGAGAGGGCAATGGAAAAACTCAAGGACATAAAAGGTTTTTTGCAGCAGGTTTCTGACGCTTTTGCAGCGGTTTTGGATGTTGAACTGGCAATAATCGATAACAATCTGGAGGTAATTGCCGGGACAGGTTGGTATAAAAAAGAGGTAGGAGTGGTTTACAACGAGGATTGCACAACCGACCGGGTTATCCAGTCCTGGGTTGATAGCCACATCCTGATTGAAGATACCAAACAGAGCCATTACTGTGAACAGTGTGATTATTCGGATAAATGCACCGTGGTTGCCTTTGCCATGCGCCCCATTTTTCATAACGGGGAAAAAATTGGCACCGTATCCCTCCTGGCCTTAAATGAAGATCAGAAAGGAATCCTTCTGGATGAATTTGATAAAAAACTAAATTTTCTCAACAATGTAACCAGCTTTATTGTGACAACTTTAAATGAAAAGCGGATGAGGGGAAGGGTTACCACCCTCGCCAATCAGTTTGAAACTGTCATTAACTCTGTTCACGAGGGGATAATTGCCCTTGATGCCAGGGGAGATATAATCAATATCAACGGATCGGCCCGGAAAATCCTATCTTTAAATGGAGATAGGACCGGAAAGCATATCTCTTCAGTTTTTCCCGATTTTGATCCCCTTCTCCACTTCGAGGAGGACCCGGGAAGTGATTTTTATGAGAAGGAAATGACCCTGGATATTGATGGTCAGCGGGAATTGAAAATATTCTGTAGTATTACTCCCATTTATGAAGGTGAAGAAATTAAGGGTTCGGTAATTTCTTTCCGCAAGGGAGAAGAAATTCGCAAACTGGCCAGCAAACTAATTGGTGAAGAGAAAAAAGGAACCCTGGATGCGATTAAGGGGACAAGCAACGAGTTGATTGAGATAAAAAACAGGATGCGCAGGGTTTGCAATACCGACTCCACAATATTTATTCAGGGTGAAACGGGAACTGGAAAAAGTCTTTTTGCCAAGGCTATTCACGAGGAAAGTCACCGCAAGGGGAAACCTTTCGTTACGGTGAACTGCGCAGCGATTCCCGATTCCCTTTTAGAATCCGAACTTTTCGGATATGATGAAGGGGCTTTTACGGGAGCAAAGAAGGGTGGTAAACCGGGGAAATTTGAACTTGCCCACGAGGGAACAATTTTCCTGGACGAGATTGGTGATATGCCCCTGAGTTTTCAGGTGGACCTGCTGCAGGTAATTGAAACCAGGCAAATAGAAAGAGTGGGTGGTGTCAGTACCAAAGAAGTTGACGTTAGAATTATTGCGGCTACCAACCAGGATTTAGAAAGGTTAATTGAGGAGGGGCTGTTCAGAGAGGATCTTTTTTACCGCCTAAATGTTATTCCTTTCTATATCCCCCCGCTGCGGCAGCGGAAGGAAGATATTAACCTTTTGATGCATTTTTTCCTTGACATGTATTCCACCCAGCTGGGGAAAAACATTTCCGATTTCCAGGAAGGAACCCGGCGGATTTTCCTGGAATATCCCTGGCCGGGTAATATCCGGGAACTGGAGAATGCCATTGAATATGCAGTCAATATTGAAACCGGTCCGGAAATTTCCCTGAAGAGCCTTCCCGAAAGGCTGTTGAATTTCCGCCAGGGAGAAGAAGTGGGAACCATACCCACCCTTGATGCCCTGGAAAGAGAAGCAATCAGCAAGGCACTGCAAAGATTTGGCTTTTCTACCGAGGGTAAAGAAAAAGCCGCAGCAACATTGGGGATCAGCAGGGCAACCCTGTATAGAAAATTAAAGGAGATCCAGGTTTCTTAATTTGAGAAAAATTATCATTATGAGAAAAAAATAAATAAATCGTGGAACCAGTTACATTACAAAAAATTCAGAATAAATACCACAGTGATTTCTAAAAATGAGAAAGAAGGGTTTTTTCCTACTCCTGTTATCTCATTTTCTTTTTTACTGAGAGGCCCTTTACCTTCTAAATTGCAGTTATTAAAGGGATTAGGAGAATAAGGGAGGAGGTGGTACGCTTTTTGCAGTTTTATTTTGGTGGAAAACTTTAGGAATGGAAAGAAATGCAAAGTTTAAGTGTTAGAAGGTAGTAATCCTGTTTGGTAAAACCCCCGTGGGGAGGAAGAGGAGGTGGGAAAAAGATATTTCACTTGTTCCCTTTATGGGGATGATTGGCCTGGAAAAAACAAATCCGGCTAAGCGTTTTTGGCTGTTAAGGTTTGGAAAATCTGTTTTGTCCCGGGTTAAGCCTGGAGGGGATAAAGCAGTTAAAACAGGTAGGACGCAGGTGAGGGAAAAAAACAGGAGGAGGGACCAATGGCAGACTTTGAAGCTTTACAAAATGCGATTATCGAGTGTAATGTAGAACGGGTTACGGAATTAACCCAGCAGGCTATTGACCAGGGGGCCGGCCCGGCAGATGTAATTAATGATGGTTTGATTAAAGGAATGAACGTAGTAGGCCAGAGATTTAAAGAGGGAGACATGTATGTTCCCGAAGTTTTAATGGCTGCTCGCGCAATGAATTCTGGAATGGATATTTGCAAACCCCTCTTGGTAGAGGGAGAGGTTGCAACCGCAAGGAAGGTGGTCCTGGGAACAGTAGCCGGTGACCTGCACGATATTGGCAAAAATCTTGTAGGAATGATGATGGAAAGCGGCGGCATGGAAGTAATTGACCTCGGGATGGATGTTGATCCGGAGAAGTTTGCCGAAGCCGTCCGGGAACACAAGCCCGATGTTGTAGGAATGAGTGCACTTTTAACCACCACCATGCTGGCCATGAAAGACACAATTGAAATTCTTCAGGAAGAAGGCCTGCGGGATTCAGTCAAGATAATTATCGGTGGAGCACCTGTTACATCTGATTTTGCAGATGAAATTGGTGCTGACGGCTGGGCACCCGATGCAGCATCCGCCAAAGACCTGGCCATGGACCTGGTGGGTCGTTAACTCGAGGAAAGGAGAGGGTATAATGGGAAATTTCGTTAAGTCCCGTTACAAGGTTAATCAAACCGTGAATTTCCGGCTTCTAAGTGATGCCCAGAGAGAAGATATTTTTTCCGCGGCAACAGAAGTTCTGGAAAGAACCGGGGCGAAGATTTACGATGAAGAGTCACTGGAAATTTTGAAAAAGGGTGGTTGCTGGGTAGACGGCAACAGGGTGAGGATCCCTGTAGGGTTAAGCGAATGGGCTGTTCGCAGTGCTCCGTCCAGGGTTACTCTTTATGATCAACTTGGCAACAAGGCAATGGTTCTGCAGGATAATAAAACTTATTATGGACCCGGACCCACAAATACTTTCCATCGCGATCCCTTTACAGGGGAAAGGCGCCGTCCGGTGATAAGCGATACTGAAAACGTAGCTAAAGTCTGCGATGCCCTGCCCAACATTGATTTTGTGCAGGATCTGGGAACCCCCACCGGGGTTACCGACACCCTGTCCGATGTACATGCCTTCAGGGCCCTGGTATCCAATACCAATAAGCCTATTGTCCACTGGGGTTTTGATATTGACCAGTACCAGGCTATTACTGATATTGCAGCGGTGGTTGTAGGAGGACTGGAAAACCTCCAGCAGAGACCATTTTTAGCCCTTTATTCTGAACCGAGCTCTCCGCTCTTACACTCAGAAGAAGCTATAGCCAAGGCTGTGTTTGCAGCCAAAAATAAGATCCCCATCGTGTATACTCCCTGTGTAATGTCAGGTGCAACTGCACCGGCAACCCTGGCCGGAACGCTCGTCCTGGGTGTTGCAGAGAGTCTGGTGGGGATTATTGTTTCCCAGCTGGTAAGGCCCGGAACTCCCATAATTATGGGCGGGGTTTATGCGATTATGGATATGAAAACGACTGTTTTCAGCTATGGCAGTCCTGAATTTCACACCATGCAGGCCGGGATTGCTGAAGTCGCACACCACATGAAAATGCCCGTATTCGGCACTGCTGGTTGCACTGATGCCCATATTCTCGACGGCCAGGCAGCCGGAGAAGCAGCAATGAGTATACTTATGGCAGCTCTGTCCGGGGCAAACCTGGTCCACGACTGTGGTTACACCGGATCCGGATCAACTGGATCTTTAGAACAACTGGTTATGGATGATGAAATTATAGCCATGGTCAAGAGGTTCATGCGGGGTATTGAGATCAACGAAAATACCCTGGCCCTGGATGTAGTTGATAAGGTTGGTCCAGGAGGGCATTATCTTGGTGAACTCCATACCATGGATAACTTTAAAAAAGAAACCTGGTTCCCCACCCTAATCAACCGGATGAGGCATGACGGCTGGCAGAAAAAAGCGAATAGTTCAAGCATGGGAGATAGGGTGAGAGATAAACTCCATTCAATACTCAAAGAACATCAGCCCAAGCCGCTGTCTGAAAAAGTTAATAAAGAGATTGACTCGATTGTGGAAAAGGCGGAAGAGCGGGAAGCCAATAAGGCCCAAAAGGCCAAAAAGAAATAAAGGGGGAGATTAATAATGGCAGATTTTGAAGCCCTGCAAAATGCGATTATCGAGTGTAATGTGGAAAAAGCCACTGAATTGACTCAAAAGGCTATTGATGAAGGTTCCAAACCTGCAGCTATTATTAACGAAGGTTTGATTAAGGGAATGAACGTTGTAGGCCAGAGGTTTAAAGAGGGAGACATGTATGTTCCCGAAGTTCTCATGGCTGCCAGGGCAATGAATTCTGGTATGGATCTGGTTAAGCCCCTGCTTGTTGAAGGGGAAGTAACCTCGACCGGTAAGGTGGTCCTGGGAACAGTAGCCGGTGACCTTCACGATATCGGGAAAAACCTGGTTGGCATGATGATGGAAAGCGGCGGCATGGAAGTAATCGACCTGGGAATGGATGTTGAACCGGAGAAGTTTGCCGAAGCAGTTAGAGAACACAAGCCCGACATAGTGGGCATGAGTGCTCTCCTGACTACAACCATGCTGGCAATGAAGGATACTATCGAGATCCTGCAAGAAGAAGGTCTGAGAGATTCAGTTAAAATAATTATTGGTGGAGCACCGGTAACTTCTGATTTTTCGGATGAAATTGGCGCTGACGGCTGGGCACCTGATGCAGCCTCGGCCAAGGATCTGGCCATCGAACTGGTAGGCCGCTAAAAAGAGGAAAGGAGAGGTGGCAGCATGAGAAGTAATTTCGGAATAAATGCATCTGCTGACCTTCAGGTCCTCTCAGATGACCAGTGTAAACATATACTGGGAGCGGCCATGGAGATACTGGAAAGAACAGGTGTAGTTTATCATGATAAAGAATCACTGGAAATCCTGGAAAAGGCTGGCTGTTCCGTAGAAGGAAAAAGAGTTCGGATTCCGGTTAAACTGGTAGAAAAAGCATTGCGAACTGTTCCTTCCAAAGTAACCCTCTGCAACAGCAGGACCGGGAAAAGGGTTATGGAAATGGAGGGCAACAACGCTTACTTCGGTTCGGGCTCTGATACGCCGTTTTTCATTGACCCCTATACCAATAACAGGATCCCAACCAGCAAGAAAACAGTAACCATGGCTTCCAAGGTTTTGGATGCCCTGCCCAACATCGACTTCATTATGTCCCTGGGAATTGTCCAGGACGTTCCCCAGGAAATCTACGACAGGCATCAGTTCGAAGCTATGGTTCTCAACACCTCCAAGCCCATTGTAATTACTGCAATAGATGTTGAGGGATATTCTGATATAATCAAAATGTGTGAAATTGTAGCCGGTGGAGAAAAGGAACTACAGCGCAACCCCTTTATGACTCTCTATGCGGAACCAATTTCTCCCCTCCAGCATCCCGGGGATTCAGCGCAGAAACTGGTCCTGGCTGCCAAGAAAAAACTGCCCGTTGTTTACACACCCTGCCCCATGTTTGGTGGAACAGTACCCATAACAATGGCTGGTGGACTGGCTACTGGACTCGCTGAAAGTTTGAGCGGTCTCGTTCTTAATCAGGAAACCAGTGAAGGTAGTCCATTCATCATGGGCGGAGTTTTTACGATCATGGATATGAAGACTACAATTTTTGCTTATGGAGCTCCAGAATTCCACCTGCTGCAGGCAGGCCTGGCAGATATTTCCCGCTTCCTCGATATTCCCATGTTCGGAACCTGCGGCTGCACTGACTCCAAGGTTGTTGATGAGCAGGCAGCAATTGAAGGGGCAATTTCCATCCTGACAACTTCCATGTCAGGGGCGAACTTAAACCACGATGTTGGATATATTGAGCATGGAAATACTGCTTCTCTGGAATACTTGACAGTTTGCGATGAACTAATTGGATTCGCCCGCAGAATAACCAGGGGAATTGAAGTGAATGAAGAAACTCTGGCTCTTGATGTAATTGATAAAGTAGGCCATGGTGGACATTACCTTGCTCAGGAACATACCATGAACCATTATAAAACCGAAACTTACTACCCGGAGTTGTTCCAGCGCAAGATATATGAAAACTGGGTAAAAGAAGGAGAGAAAAACCTCTTCCAGCGCAGTAACGACAAAGTAATCAATATCCTTGAAACTCACAAACCAGACCCCTTACCCAAGGATGTTGAAGAGAAGCTCAGACAGATTGTAATAGATGCTGAAAAGAAACTCAAAGGCTAGAAGTTAAATTACAGAGGAGGAGTCCGGGGAATGGCAAATCTGGCATTGGGAATTGACACCGGAGGAACTTTCACCGACGGAGTAATCTGGGAACTGGATAAAAAGGAGATCCTCTGCAAAACCAAGGTAGTTACAACCAGGCACGATTTACATCTGGCCATTGATAATTGCCTGCAGGGGCTTTTGGACCAGTGGCCCGATGAATATAACTTAAGTGAGATCAAAATGATATCGCTATCCACTACCCTGGCAACCAATGCCATTGTTGAAGGGCAGGGCGCCGAAGTCGGTTTAATTCAAGTTGGATTTGAACCGGACGGGCCCCTGCCCACCCCCCATTATGCAAGTATAAGGGGTGGTTGTAATGTGCGGGGAAGAATAACCCGCGAAGTTGATTTAAAGGAAGCCGAGGAAGCAGTTAAATCCCTGGAAGGAAAAGTTGAAGCTTTTGCAGTTTCTGGCTATATGAGTGTCCGCAACCCCAAACAGGAAATCCAGGTTTCTCGCCTGATTTCGGAAATGACAGGTTGCCCGGTGGTTAGCGGTCATCAGCTTTCTTCTGACCTGGGTTTTAGGGAGAGAACAGTTACCGCAGTTTTCAATGCCCGCCTGATCTCTTTGATTACCAACTTAATAGATGCAGTAAAAGAAAATATAAAAACCCGGGGAATAAGTGCCCCCTTAATGGTTGTTAAAGGTGATGGGACCCTGATCAGTGAAAAAATGGCCCGGGAACGCCCGGTAGAAACTCTTCTTTCCGGTCCTGCCGCGAGCATTATTGGAGCCATGGCTCTTACCGGCCTGAAAGAAGGCGTTGTTGTGGATATGGGAGGAACTACAACTGATATTGCAATCATCAAGGATGGTCGTCCCTCCCTTAATCAGAAAGGGGCCCGGGTAGGAGGCTGGATGACCCGGGTTAAGGCAGCGGATATTACGACCGTTGGCCTCGGCGGAGATAGTTTGATTAAAGTATCCAGCTCAGGAGAGCTTTCAATAGGCCCTCAGAGGGTTTTCCCCCTGGCCTGGGTTGTAGATCGGTTTCCCCAGCTGTTGGAGGAATTGAAGGAAATCTGGGAAGAAATTTACTTTCCCCTGGAAAATCAGCCCACCACTATCCTTGTGCATATTAAAGACCCGGCAAACCTGGAATTAAGCGAGACTGAAAGCTTAATGCTGGAATTGCTCAAGGAAAGCCCGCACACTCTTTTCCACCTGGGGCGGAAACTGCAAAAGAATCCAGAAGTAATCCCCTGGAAGAGGCTGGTTAATGTTGGCTCATTACACCGGGCCTCCCTGACACCCACCGATCTTCTGCACGTTTCTGGTGATTTTGACCAGTGGAATAAAGAAGCGGCTGAAATTGGCATGAAGATAATGGCTCGCCGGATGTCCGAAGATGGTCAGGCTTTTATGGAAGCAGTGCTGGAAAAAATTTATTACCAGGTCTCATCACTGTTGATTGAAGTCCTGGCTGGATGTCGCGAGGAAGGTTTGTCGCTTGAAGACAGGGGATCCACTTTCTTTTTACAGAAGATTTTTGGGAAAGGAAAAGAAAAAAAAAGGTTGATCGAATTTTCCACCCGGGTAAACATACCTCTAATCGCCGTAGGAGCGCCGGTGGGAGCGTACTTCCCCCAGATTGCCGAGAAGCTCAACGCTTCCCTGCAGCTTCCTGAATCGGCGGAAGTGGCAAACGCGGTGGGAACGGTCAGCGGTAAGGTGATTGAGAGAATCCAGGTAACAGTAAAACCCGGCGAACACGGGGGCTATCTTGTTTATACCCCCGCGGGCCGGGAGGGGTTCTTAGAAATGGAGGAAGCCGTCCAGTACGGACGGAAGATAGGGAGAGAGCACGTATACGAAAAAGCAGAAAACTCGGGAGCTTTAGATATCGAAATAATGGAGCACCGGGAAGATAAGTTCACCAATCTGTACGGTTTTGTTCCTGAGGGGGAAGAGGAACAAAACCGGCTCTTTATTGAGACAATTATTGAGTTTTCAGCTGTTGGTCGACCGTGGGGTGATGAAAATTAAAAAAATAATTGCCTGTTCAACAGTTAAAACAGAAATTCAGGCCTTCGCCCCCGAAAATATGGAAATGGAATTTTTGGAATACGGTCTGCACCGCCATCCCCATAAGCTGCAGAAAACCTTGCAGGAAAAAATCGATGAAACCCCTGATAAGTGGGATAGTATACTTTTGGGCTACGGCCTCTGCAGCCACGGAACCCTGGGATTGAAAAGCAAAAAAAAGAAACTGATTATTCCCAGGGCTCACGATTGTATAGCCTTGCTGCTGGGTTCGCGGGAACGTTATAACGAAGAGTTTTCCGGTGAACCCGGGACTATTTATTTAAGCCGGGGCTGGATTGAACACGGTGGTGACCCCCTAACCCAGTTTGAAGATTATACTGAAAGAGTTGGCGAGGAAAACGCCCGCTGGGTAATGGGAGAAGAATATAAAAATTACAAGCGCTTGGTTTATATCAAGACCCCGGGCACTGAAAATCCCGAGAAATATATAGAATATTCCCGGAGGGCTGCAGAGTTTTTGGGTCTTGAAATGCAAATAATCGAAGGTTCTGCAGAAATTTTAAAAAAACTTGTGACAGGAAAGTGGGACAAAGAATTTTTAGTTGTAGAACCGGGGAGAATGGTAGTCAGGGAAAAGCTTTTTTAAACCCTTCAAAGGAGGTGAAATCATTGCCGGAGTTGTCCGGCGATGAGAAAGAATGATAATTATTGGAGAACTTATTAACTCCACGAGGAAAGTAATGCGGGAAGCCATGAAGGAAGGTAATGTTGATTATATTCAGGATATAGCTAAAAAGCAGGATGAGGGTGGAGCGGATTATATTGATGTAAATGCCGGGGCTTTTGTCCAGCAGGAAACCAAGTACCTGCTCTGGCTGGTGGAAAAAGTCCAGGAAGTTGTAGATAAACCGCTGGCCCTCGACAGCCCGAGTCCCGAGGCTTTAGAAGCTGCAATTAAAACTCACAAGGGAACTCCCATGATTAATTCTATTACTGCAGAAAAAGAAAGATATGATAAAATTATGCCTCTGGTCAGGGAATATAATGCCAAGGTTATTGCCCTTTGCATGGGAGACGAAGGGATGCCCGAAACCGCAGAAGAAAGGCTGGGTATTGCTGAAAAGCTGCTTAATGATCTGGATCGAGATGGGGTACCCCTGGAAAATGTTTTCCTTGATCCCCTGATCAAGCCAATCGCGGTAAATGGTGAGTACGGAATGCAGGCTCTTGATACTATTGAGGGAATAACCAGGATGGGAACCGGAGCCCATATTACCTGTGGTCTTAGTAATATTTCTTATGGGCTTCCCAGCAGAGCGCTTCTCAACCAGGCTTTCATTGTCCTGGCAATGGGTAGAGGTTTGGATGCAGCGATAATTGACCCGCTTGATAATTACCTGGTCAGCCTGGTTCGGGCCACTGAAGTTCTCCTCAATAGGGATCCATATGGAACCAATTATATTAAAGCATCCCGGGAGGGTAAACTGGCCAAATAACCGGAGTAACTCAGGCCTAAGGAGGAGAAAAATGAGCAGAATTGCGGTAATTGGGGGCGGAATTGCCGGAACTACCGCGGCTGTTGAACTGGCCAGAGCCGGCAATAAAGTCACCCTAATAGAAAAAACGGATACATTGGGAGGCAATATAAAAGATTATGGCTGTAAAGCTGTTGATAAATGTATCAAATGTAATCTGTGCCTGGTTGACGAGACAATTATAGCGGCCCAGAATTCCCCGGAGATTGAGATAATTTACCAGGGCCTGGTTAATGATCTGACAGGCAAACCTGGGGATTACAATTTGAGCGTGGAAAAAGATGGCGATTTTGTTGAAGTTGAAAATGTTGAGTCAATCGTTTTAGCAACAGGTTTTGTTAAATGGTCAGACCTGGAGACGGGCACGCCAGAATTCTCTGATGATAACCGGGTAATCTGGGCCAGCCAGCTGGAAGAATTTATGCGCAGACGGGCCGATCATTCCGATCCTGAAGACATCTTAAAGTTCGGTTCTAAGCCGAATTCCGTCGTCTTTATCCAGTGCAACGGTTCCCGCAGCATTCAGGAAAAAGCCCGTTACTGTTCCAAGATATGCTGCGGTTATTCTTACAGGATGGCCCGGGTTTTAAAACATTTTTACCCGGATCTGGAAGCCACAATATTTTTCATTGACCTTCAGGAAGCCGGGTATTTTCTTGATGTGAATTTTGCGGAATTGGATCAGGCCGGTATAAATTATGTAAACTGTAAACCTATTGATGTCAGTAAAGTTGATGATAAATTAAGGGTCCTCTATGAAAACCAGCAGGAGGGTAGAATGGAGACCCTGGATGCAGATCTTCTGGTCCTTTCTGAAGGACTACATCCCAATGATGTTAATGAACGCTGGTCGATGCTCTTTAATATGCAGCTTGATGCTTATGGTTTCCTTTACCCCCTTGTAGATGAAGAAGAAACCGGGATCTATCTCGCAGGGTCAATTAAAGGACCCCGCGATATTGCTGCAACAATTAGTGATGGAAAAAGAGTTGCTTACAGGCTCTTAAAACAAAAACAGCTTTGTAAGTCAGGAGGGCTGGCTGATGTATGATGTAATTTTCATCGGAAATCCAGTAGAAACCCCCTCCCTGGAAAAAAGGCAGGTTGAACCAGAAAAAATAACAAGCTGCAAGGGCAGAATTGGTGATTTTTCCCTCCGCTATCGGGAAAACGGGAAGGTTAAAGAAGTAAAAACCCGGGCAATTGTTGTAAATCTTCCCCACCAACAGGAGGAAAGCGTGCCCGAACTTCCCGTTTTTTCCGAAGCTTTAGAATCGGATCGGGAAAACACACTAATTTTCATCCAGGACAATGAAGAAATTGCCTCGGCCTTTATTAACGGGATCGGGCTTAAAAAAGCCCTGCAGGCTGCCAGAGATAATCCTTCCCGCCAGGTGTACTATTTCTACAGGTCCCTCCGTTTTACTGAGGGTACCGACCAGTTATATGAAGAAGCCAGGCGGGCGGGGGTAGCATTTTTCCGCTATGAGCAGGGAAAATTTGAAATAAATCCACCCAACAAGGTCTCCTACACCCGTGGTGGGGCAACAATGGATGTGGAAGGGAAAATATATACTGCACCTCTTTTAAAACCTTCCCTAGTACTGGAAAAACTTGCCCGGGTTTTAAGGATTATTCCCAATGAAGAAGGTTATTTGCAGGCTGAAAATGTTTACCTTGCCCCAACTTTAACCGGTCGGCGGGGAGTTTATGCTGTAGGGGGAGCTCGCAGTCCCAACGGGCTAGCCGGGTTCGAGGATGAAATTAAGTTTACACTGGAAGAAATCGAAGCCATAAAAAATAACCTGCAACCCCTTGTTGAAGATGACCGGGAGGTAGATGACCGAAAGTGTATATTGTGCTATACCTGTTTCCGGGTTTGCCCCCATGCTGCCCTGGAAGAGAATAAGGAACAGGATGCAATGGAAGTACTGAAAGATGCCTGCTGGGGATGTAATGCCTGCATCTCTCACTGCCCGGCAGGTGCAATATCAATTGCCGATGAACAGGAAGAAAAAGGCTCGGGTTTGCAGGTTTTTATGTGCGAAAACTCGGCCGCAACTGCCAGAAAAAAAATGCCCCAAGAAGACCTGGAAGGTTTTATCACCCGGGAAATACCCTGTGCCTGCAGCATAAAAAAAGAAGATATTTATGCTTCCCTGCAGGATCCGGAGGATAGAATATTGATCCTGGGGTGTTTTGAAGAATCTTGCAAACATCTGGAAGGAGATCAACGCGGCCAGCGAATTGTTGATGAGGTAAATGAAACCCTGGCCAGCCTCGAACTAGGTGAGGATAAGGTCAGGTTTGAGAGGTTATCTCCTCCCATGGAACAAGATCTGGCAAATCTTCTTGACAGGTGGAGGGAGGGACAGTTATGATTGTTGGTCAGCAGAAAAAAGCCGAAGAAATTATTAAAATGCTGGGAGAAAACTGGGAAAGCCTCCTGATTGTAGGCTGCGGGACCTGCGTTACAGTTAGCCTGGCCGGCGGCGAACGGGAGGTAGAAGCCCTGGCCAACCTTCTCCAGCTTTACTACGGAAAAAAGGGTAAGAAGGTTACAATCTCTACCGATACAATAACCCGGCAGTGCGATTTCGAATTTATTGATGACATTGCGGAAAAAATTGAGGATCACGATATTATCCTTTCCCTGGCCTGTGGAGTAGGTGTCCAGCACATGGTGGAAAGGCATCCCCAAAAACTCATTTTCCCCGGACTTAATACCTCTTTTTACGGGGCAACAACTGCAGTAGGGGAATGGGCCGAACGCTGCATAGGCTGCGGCGAATGTATTCTGGATCGCTTCGGGGGCGTTTGTCCGGTTGCGCGCTGTTCCAAGAGCCTTTTAAACGGTCCCTGTGGCGGCTCACAGGATGGGAAATGCGAGGTTGATGATGAAATCGACTGTGGCTGGGAACTTATTTTCAACCGCATGAAGGATCTTGATATTTTAGAAAAACTGCTGGTTTTCGAGGACCCCAAAGACTGGCAGCCTTACCGCGACGGTGGACCAAGGAAATTAGTCAATAAGGAGTATTACAATGAGTGAATCGATGTCCTTGTTACAGAAAAAACTGGAAGCGGGCCATTTCGTAGTTTGTAGCGAACTAGGGCCTCCGATTGGAGCTAATGTTGAATTTATCAGGAAAAAAGCCCGCAAACTTGTTGGTTATGTCGATGGGGTCAACGTAACCGACAATCAGACAGCTATTGTGCGGATGTCCAGCATTGTCGCCGCTCATTTCGCCAGGGAAGAAGGCCTGGAAATGATAATCCAGGCAACAACGAGGGATAGAAACAGGATTGGACTGCAGAGCGATCTCCTGGGAGCAAGTTCCCTGGGGTTAAATAATGTTCTCTGCCTGACGGGAGACCATCAGAGTTTTGGTATGGATCCCGGGTCCAAAAACGTATTCGACCTGGACAGCGTCCAGTTAATCCGGGCAGTTTATGACATGGTCCACAAGGGAGTGCTCCTTAACGGGAAAGAAATGAAAGTGCCTCCCAAGATGTTTATCGGTGCTGCTGCCAATCCCTTCGGGGATCCCTTTGAGATGCAGATGATGAAGGTAGAAAAAAAGATTGAGGCAGGAGCCCAGTTTATCCAGACCCAGGCCATTTATAACCTGGATAAATTTGAATACTGGATGGAGGAAGTCCGCAAGCGAGGTATTCATGAAAAAACCTATATTATGGCGGGAATTCTTCCCGCCAAGTCAGTAAAAGCCCTGCGGATGATGAAAACCGATGTCGCGGGGATGGACGTTCCCGACTCCCTGATTGAGAGAATGGAAAAATGCGAAGATCCGGAGGAAGAAGGAGTTCGGGTAGCAATTGAAATAATTGAACGGGTCAAGAAAATTGAAGGGGTTCGGGGAATACACCTGATGCCTGTAGGCTGGGAAAAAATAACCCCCGAAATAATTGAACGAGCAGGCCTGTACCCCAGACCGGAGGTGGAATAAATATGGAGGCTAATTTTAGGAAAGAGGTTGCTGATCGCCCCGGAGGGGAGAATATTTACCTCTGTTATAGCTGCGGGAGCTGTACCGCAACCTGCCCTATTAGTGAACTTGACCAGGATTTCAACCCGAGGCTTATTATCAGCAAGGTTACCATGGGCCAAAAAGAAGAGATTTTGAGTAGCAGGGAGCTCTGGAAATGTATCCAGTGCCACAGATGCGTGGCCCATTGTCCGCAGAACGTGAAATTTGCTGATATACTCAGGGTTTTAAGAGAACTGGCAGTGGAAAACGAATATTTCCCAAGGGAGATGCTTGAAGACATTGAGAATGTTGACAGGGCTCTCTGGGAATATCGTTTGCAGGTCCTCCAAGGACACCACGAACAAAAAAAAGAGCTGAAAAAAGTGATCGCAGAACTGAGCAGCGGTGGTGAAAAAGATGGCTAAACCGGTTATGGTAATCGGAGGAGGTATTGCTGGAATACAGGCAGCCTTCGACCTCGGTGAAATGGGAATTCCAGTTTACCTTGTGGAGAGTTCACCAAGCCTGGGAGGGAGGATGGCCCAGCTTGATAAAACCTTTCCCACCAACGACTGTTCGACCTGTATTCTTGCACCAAAAATTAGCGACTGCTACAACCACGAAATGGTTACCACTTACACCTACAGCGATGTTCTTGATATCCAGGGTAAGGAGGGCGATTTCCGGATTAAGCTCCGGAAGAATCCCCGTTATATAATCGAAGACGCCTGTACCGGGTGTGGTGAGTGTATTGAAAAATGCCCGGTTAAAGTCCTGGATGAATACAATGAAGGTCTGGTAAAAAGAAAGGGTATTTACAAGTACTACGATCAGGGTGTGCCCAATGTTGTAACCATTGATCCAGAGCACTGTTTGAAAATCAACAAGGATCGATGTGGAATATGTGAAAAGGTCTGCGACAAAAAGGCTGTTGATTATAATCAAAAGCCCGAAGAGATGGAGCTTTCCGTGGCAGCAGTAATTTATGCCGCAGGCTACGAAGCTTTCCAGGGTGAAATGGTCAGTGAATATGGTTATCTCCGGCATCCCAATGTAATTACCAGCCTGGAATATGAACGTTACCTCAGTGCTTCAGGTCCGACCGAGGGACACATTCAAAGGGTTAGTGATGGAGAAGAAGCCAAGAAAATAGCCTTCCTTCACTGCGCGGGATCCCGGGATACCCGGACCGACTGTAATTACTGTTCCGCGGTCTGCTGCATGTACTCCATCAAGCAGGCCCTTGTTACCCGCGAACATTCTGAGGAAATCGAGGCAATTGACCTCTATTATATGGATATCAGGGCTTACGGAAAGGGTTTTGAAAGGTACTATAATACTGCCGAAGCCACAAAAGGGGTTAATTTCCGGCGCAGCAGGGTAGCCAGGGTGGAAGAGGATCCTGATAATGGGCAGATAATTGTTAAAGGTCTCGATGAAGAAGGCCGATTTTCCGAAGAAAAATATGACCTGGTAGTCCTGGGGGTTGGCTTGAAGCCGAATACCCAGGTGACCGAAATGATGAAAAGGCTAAAAATCAGGGTTAATAAATATGGTTTTGCGGCAACGGACGAACTTGATCCCCTGGCTACAAGCTGCAAGGGAATATTTACCTGTGGTGTTGCCGCCGGGCCCAAGGATATCCCGGAATCGGTTATCGAAGCCAGCGGAGCTGCCGCCCAGGCGGCTATTATTGCTCGCCGCTTTCCTGAACTGAAAAAAGAAAAAGAGGATAAGAAAGAAGTTTCTTACCGCTTCGTTGACAACGAACGAGTGCGGATTGGAGTTTTTGTCTGCCACTGTGGTAATAATATTGGGGGAGTTGTGGATGTTCCCCGGGTTACCGAGCAGTCAAAACACTTGCCTTTTGTCGAACACTCCGAGGAAATCAAGTACCTCTGCTCGCCGGATAACCTGGAATTAATCGGGCAGAGAATCAAGGAAAAGAACCTGAACAGGGTAGTAATTGCTTCCTGTACTCCCCGGACCCACGAAACACTTTTCCGGCAGGCTGTCTCCTGGGGTGGATTAAATCCTTACCTCATGGTAATGACCAATATCCGGGACCAGAATTCCTGGGTTCACCGGGAAGAAAAAGAGAAAGCAACGAAGAAAGGCTTTGACCTGATCAAGGGAGCGGTTGCCAAAGCCAAGAAAACCCGGGCCCTGGAAAGGAGTCGGGTTGACAAGCTGAATAAAGGCTTTGTTATCGGCGGGGGAGTTGCAGGAATGACTGCAGCGCTGCAGCTTGCCGATATCGGTTTCCCGGTAGTTCTGGTAGAAAAAGAAAATGAACTCGGCGGTAATGCCAATAATCTTCTTTTTACTCCTGAAGGAAGGCCGGCCAGGCGTTTTGTCGACCAGCTCCGAGAGAAAGTATTGCATAATGACCTGATTGAAACCTATACAGGTTACAGCGTCAGTAAAGTTGACGGATATGTAGGAAACTTCAAAATAGTCCTGGATCCGGAAACTGAGGGAGCAGGGGAGCAAAAAGAGATTGAAGGCGGAATTGTTATAGTTGCTACAGGTGCCGGGGAACTTGAAACCGACGAATACCTTTCCGGAAAACACGACAGGGTAATATCCCAGCTACAACTTGAAGAAAAAATCAGAGATAAAAATCTCCCCAAAGAAATTAAAAAGGTATTCATGATCCAGTGCGTTGGTTCCCGGGAGGAACCGAGGGAATACTGCAGTCGACTCTGTTGCAATCAGGCTGTAAGCAATGCGGTGTATCTAAAAGAAAGACATCCCGAAATGGATATTACAATCCTGTACCGGGATATTCGAACCTATGGTTATTATGAAGATAATTACCGCAGGGCCCGCCAATTGGGAGTTAAGTTTGTTCGTTTTGATGTGGAGGAAAAACCTCAGGTGGAAGAGAAAAATGGAAAGCTAACTATTTCCTACCGGGATCCAGTGGCAGAAGTATCCAGGGCAGAAAATGCAGACCTCCTGGTCCTCTCCAAGGCTGTAGTTTCCCTGGAAAATAGCGACGTTTTAAGCAAGCAGTTGAAAGTTCCATTAAACGAAGACGGCTTTTTCCTGGAAGCCCACGTTAAATTAATGCCTGTGGATTTTGCTACAGACGGGGTATACCTTTGTGGGCTCGCCCATGGGCCTAAAAATCTAACCGAATCTATCTCCCAGGCCAGGGCTGCTGCAGGAAGGGCCGCGGTTATCCTAACCAGGGAGTACCTGCTTACAGAGGCCATGGTTGCCCAGATTGATCCCGACCTTTGTATGAGCTGCAGAAACTGTGTCGAGGTCTGTCCCTACCAGGCAATTGAAATAAGTGAGTGGACCGGCAAGGCCGAAGTAAATAAAATCCTTTGCAAGGGCTGTGGAAGCTGTGCTTCAGTCTGCCGTCCGCACGCAGCCGACCTGCATGGATTTAGCAATCAGGAACTGGTTGAGGAAATGGAAGCCATTTTTGCGGACCGCGAACCCGCTCCGCTCAAAGGGGAGGGATTATAAATGGCGGCTAAGGAAAATTTTGAACCCAAAATACTTGCTTTTTTATGCAACTGGTGCAGCTATGCTGCAGCCGACCTTGCGGGAAGCAGTCGGATGCAGTATCCTCCACAAATCAGGGTAATCAGGGTTCCCTGTTCAGGAAGGATAGATCCCTTCCTTTTAATCAGGGCCTTTAATTCAGGAGTGGATGGGATTTTAGTATCCGGGTGCCATCCTGGAGACTGCCATTATCTTGACGGAAACTACTATGCCCGGCGCAGATTTTTGATGCTAAAAGAACTAATGCAGTACGCGGGTATAGCAGAAGAGAGGGTTAACTTCACCTGGTGTTCAGCTTCCGAAGGAAAAAGATTTGCGGCCATAGTTGATAGGGTTGTAACCAGGATCAAAGAAGTTGGGCCCTGGGAAGGATTTGACGGCAGGGGTTTTGCCCGCAGAGAGGAGGAGATGGCCAGTGGGAAATAACTACTCTGAAATAAGCAAAAAAATCCAGGAAACAGGCCGAAAACTTCTCTCCGAGGGGAAGGTAGAGAGAATTATCGGGTTTGGCCGGGGAGAATTTACCGGCCAAATAACCCCCATATTTGTTACAGAATCCGAAAGAGCAGAAGAATTATTGTTCACCCCAGAATGCGATATGATGCTGGCCAAGTACCTGCTTGATTACAAGGGGAGCAAAACCGGGATTGTGGCAAAACCCTGCGACACCAGAGCAATTACGGTTTACCTTGCGGAAGAATTAATCAAACGAGAAGAAGTATATATAATTGGGATCAATGATTGCGAGGGATTGGAAGAAAACGATGCCTGTGATGAATGTGGAGTTCGCAATCCTGTTGTTGCAGATGAAGAGATAGGGAAACCCCGTTCAGAAGACGTTGACGCTGAAATAGAAGATGACCTGGAAGGTATGAGCAGCGAGGAAAGGTTTGAATATTTCCAGAAAGAATTTGCCCGCTGTATTCGCTGCTATGCCTGCCGGGAAGCCTGCTTTGTTTGCGCATGCGATGAATGCTTTGTCGACAGCAACCAACCGCAGTGGGTTGGCAACAGCATTGGAAAGCGTGATAATTTTACCTTTCACCTGATGAGGGTCATGCATATGGCCGGGAGATGTATTAACTGTGGGGCCTGTGAACAGGCCTGTCCTGAGGGGATAAATATGCGGGCTCTAACCAAGCACCTGTACCGGGTTGCAAAAGAAGTTTACCAATTTGAACCGGGTTTGGACCCTGAAGAAAAAACTTTGTTCGCTACCTATAAGCTTAATGACAGCGAACAGGGATTTCTGGATTAGGAGGGGGTGAGTGGCAGTGTTAAAAGTATTGCA
>Ga0207421_10001135_pt1 | contig 34663 bp, 40 predicted proteins | sample SodLakKL_010_SED_4_FD_187542 | JGI IMG/M metagenome (GOLD analysis project Ga0207421, IMG submission 187542) | Alkaline sediment microbial communities from Lake Tanatar, Kulunda Steppe, Russia - 8KL_010_SED (SPAdes) (version 2) | ecosystem: Environmental > Aquatic > Non-marine Saline and...
TAAAGAAACAAGGACATTGAATTCTTCAGAATTGGTAGTTGATGCAAACGCATCCATCCTAAGTATCCCCTCTTCGATCAGGACTTTTTTATCCCTAGCATCTCCTTTTATTACCCTTACATTTCTCAACATTTCAGCTGCTTTTCTTGCCTTTTTGGTAGAATTATCGATCAATGTCACGGACACCCCTGAATCCGATAATCTTTTAGAAACGTTTATACCGATATCGGTTGCTCCTACGATCATGACATTATTCACCTGATTTTTTTTCCTTCCTACCATTTTCACCATCTTCTTTTCAGACTTGTTACCACAGGTGACTACTGCAAGTTCATCATCTTCCAATAATTTGTCATTACCATGGGGAACCAATACTCTATTCTCTCTTATTATTGCTCCAAGATTTACATTTGAAGGAAATCGAATATCTTTGATTTTCTTTCCAGCGATCTTTGATTTTTTCAATACTTTGAATTCTAAAACGTTTACCTTTCCCCCCATGAACAGGTTTCTATCTATAGCAGGTGGGACGTTTATTATATTTGAGATCTTTTTAGCGATTATAAGTTCAGGAGAAACCGCAAAATCTACACCGATCTGTGAAAAACGTTTCGAAACAGGTGATTGGATATACTCTAGACCGTTGATCCTTGCTATGGTTTTGCATCCAGCCGATTTTGCTATGGAACATGCTACTAAGTTAGTTTCGTTATCATCTGTAACAGCAAAAAAATATCTTGCTGATTTGATATCGATTGATTCTAGGAGTTCTGGTCTAGCCCCATTTCCATGTACTACCTTCACATCTAGGACACTAGCATCTTTACAAGCCTTCCTTTTTTTATCTACAAGTATAACATCGTGACCCTTTCTTCTGATAGATTCAGAAAGTTCGAATCCCACTTCTCCGGCTCCAATAATCAAAACTTTCATTTTTTCACATCTATATTTTATTTTATACCTTACAAAAGCTTATTCATGATATTTTTGACTTTTAGGATGCTCTCATGTTTTCTTATCCTGACTGTTCCACCCTTTTTAACCTTTAGCTTTTTTCTGTCCTCTTCTCTTAATATTATATTACCATCTTCAACGAATTTGTCAGAATACGTTATCGCCAAAATGTCTTTTATATCTGAACTAACTACAGCTAATTCCCCCTCCTCGAGGTCTAAATCCTTTTTCACATCTGGATGGACTCTTACAACTCCACCGACTTTTACTGGACTTATATCAACTGTTAGTTTTTTTTCTTCTACCATAGATGTTTAAACAAAGATTAACAGGGATAAGTATTTTTCTAATTTTAGTGACCTTAATCTATTTATTAACAGAGTTAAATCCCGATCAAAATCATACCGTTCTCGGTTTAGGAAAACCTTTAGAAAGATAATGTTCGAGGGCATCGTTACATATTTTAGAATCCCATACATTTTCTATCTCAGGATTCATGAGTACACTCCTAATGTTCTCTATCAGCGATTTTATATTATCTGAAAAGCACCAATTGTTAAGATATTTTATCTTGATTGAACCACCCTCATCTCTAGGTAATATGTTCGGATGGAATATATCGTCTTTCCATTTAAGGACAGGTCTAGTGTAAGGATAACTACGACTGATCTTGAGAAGTATGGAATGTTCATAGGCCAATGCGATCTGAGAACCGATCTTTATAGGCCCAGGAGTTCCGGTCAACAACATTTTTACTTCTATCTCCTCCTCCCCTATAATTTCGTTACTTATCTCGATATATCTTTTAGGCAAAGAAATGATTTCATTTTCGATTCTAGACCTCCAGATTTGCTCAGGTAAATAATTTTGGTTTTTCTTAGGTTTTACACTTATCAAATCCCCTTCTTCTGTACCAACATCGATCCACCTTTGGTTTGGATTTAATTTCTTTCCATCCATGGATAATATTATATTATCCTCAAAACCCCAATAGGATAAAAGATCAGAGATACTATCTTTGATTTTTTTGTTAGGGTCTACCTTGATGGTGACCTTTCTTCCTTCTTCTTCATATCCTATATCTATCTCGAGGGGCATGAGAGTTGCTATATTTAATCATTTAAATCATTTATCCTCAAATTTTGTGATATTCCTTAAAACCCTATTTTCATAGTTCTATCAAGAAAATTTTTAATATAGAACTTAATTCGTCTATACAAACCCCGAAAACTATAAATCATCAGAAATCGGTTTGAAAGTTCCCGGGCAAACGAAAAAGTTTTAGACTGGAAATTCGCTTAGGTTGTTAGAGAAGACCGCACCTAGGTATTGTGGAGATGAAGAATCTTGGCTGGAAAATATCTAAAAGCAAGACAACTCGCAAAAGAGATAGAAAAGAAGGCAAAAAAAACAGCCGAAAAAAAGAAAAAAGCCAAGGAAGGATTAGAGAGGGCAGAGGAACTTCTGGAAATATCTGAGGAATTAGGGGTAGATGTTTCTGAAGTTGAAGATGTAATAGAAGAAGCCCGGGAGTATTTTAAAGATAAAGAATTCGACAAAGCCTCTGAGAAAATAAATGAAGCATTGAACGTTTGTGAGGATGCAAATAAGAGTCGTGTAGATGAACTTATAGAAAGAACAAAGTCGCTTTGCGGATATCTTGATGAGGATTTAGAGGAAACTGAAAGTAAAGAACTGATCGATGAAGTTGAAGAACTTCTCGAGGATCATAAATACAGAGAAGCTATCAATATAGCTGATCAGGCTTTAGATTACATAAAAAGAGACGTTAGCGAGATATTTAGGGAAAGGTCCTACTCCATAGAGTCGAAATTAGATATGTTAGAAACTCTCAAAGGAAGTCCTGAAAAATTTGAAGATAAATTAAGAACAGTGGAAGAACACTTAGATGACACAGAATTTGAAAGATCAAAAGACTTGTTGGATGAAGTCGAAAAAGAGTTAAATCAAGAGATCAGAGCTAAGATAAGTGACAAAGTACAAGAGATAGAAAAGATCGAGGATATGATAAGGAAAAATGGCATATCCACCGAAGGAGTTGAAGAGACGATAAGTAAGATAAGGGCTGATAGTAAATCTGGCGATTTTAGCAGCGTGATGGATCATTTTGGTAAGACAGAACGTGAACTAAGAGATAAAAAGGACGAATTAGTTTCTCAAATGGTTAAGAAATTGAGGGATGGTATAGAGGAAGCAAGAGAACTTGGGGCACCTGAAAACAAGATAAAAGAGATCAATGAAAAAATAGATGAATTAAGAGAAAAAGAGGATTTTGGAGATATCACTAGTCTGATCGACGAACTTTTCGAGAAATTAGAGGAAGCTAAATTTCACAGAGTTTTAAAAACTATAGCGGAATCTAGGGAGAATTTCATCAAGGCGAAAGAGATCGGTATCGATATCAGCGAACCTATGACTATATTGAACAAAGCGAGAACTGCATTGAAGAAAGGCGATCATAAGCAAGCTTTGGAATGGGCAAAAAAGGGAAGAGAAAAAGTTAGAGAGATGGTCAAAGAACACGAAAGAACTAGGAATGCAATAGAAAAGGCAGAGGAACTAATTGAAGGTCTAACGGAATTTGGGATAGACCTAGAAGAATTTGAAAATGAAATTAAAACCGCAGAGGACCATTTAAAAAATAAAGAGTATTCAGAAGCAAAAGAGATAGTCAGTAAATTGGAGGATAGGATAGACGATAAAGCCTATGAGAGGATAATGGAATTCGTAGAAGCATTTGAAGTTAATATACTCACTTTAGAGAGGATGGGTATCGAGAGTGATGAATATACCGAGATGTTGGAAGAGGCTATCGCCAATACAAAAACTATGGATTATATAAAAGCTGCAAATACAGCTTTGAAAGGAAAAGAGGAAGTTGAAGATAAGATCAAAAACGAATTGGATGATAGGATAAATGACATAACGGGGATAATAACCAATATAAAGAAAACTATGGATGCAGATGATATCGAGGAAGACCTCAGTAAAGTTGAGAGATTTGTAAAAGAAGCAAAAGATGAAAAAGTCAAGAGTAATCATAAACTCGCTTTCGATAAGATAAGTAAAGCTGAGGACACAGTTAACGAATGGCAGGTTGGAGAGGCAGATCAAAAATATAAAGAAGCCGAGGATATGCTTACGTTATTAGATGAAATAGACATAGATGATATCGATATAGATGAATACAAGGGTAAATTAGAAGAGGCCAAAAAGCATATTGAAGAAAATGAATACCCACAAGGTATAAAAGTCTCAGAAGAGATATTGACAAACCTTAACAAAAAATTGAAAGAACGATCTGAAGAGTTTTTCTCTAACGCCAAAGTGGAGGTAGTTAAAGCAAAGAAATCAGGTGCAGATATAAACAAGATGAGAGAGGAACTTATCGATTGTAAAAAGTTTATCAAAAATGAAAATTTTGCCAATGCGATCCGTTTATCATTAGAGATTGAAAAGAGAGCAGTTAGGATAAGAAAAGAAAGAAAGGATGCTCAGAAACAGATATCTAAAGCTAGTAAAACAATAAAATCTATCAGAAAGGATGTTTCTTCAAAAAAATTAAAACCGATAATATCTCTCCTAAAAGAGTCCAAGAGCAGTTTCCAGAATAGAAACTATACTGAGGCAAAGGAATTAGCTAATAAAACCATAGATAAGATAGGTGAGATGAAAAAGAAAAAAGAATTTGAAGAATATTATGGGATATATAAGGAACTAGTTAATCGGGCTGAGGGAATATCAGTTGATACTGAAGATATCCAGGACGAAGCCAATAAGGCCATAAGTAAGGCTGACGAAAGAGATTATTCTTCTGCGATCGAGTTGATAAAGCAAAATAACGAAAAGATATTAGATAATATCAAAGAATCTGTAAAACCTAGACTATCTCACACCAAGGAGATAATCGATTCTGCAAAAGAAATAGGTATAGATATATCTTCCCAGGAAGAGCTGCTCGAGAAAGCTCAAAATGACTTTGAAAACGAGGATTTCAAAGGTGCTGTTAAAAAGATTGTAGAATGTCAGAATCAGATCCAGGAAATAAGAGATAAAAGTAAAAAAGCCGCTAGAACAGTAAAAAAAGCGAAGGATAGGATGGAAGATGCTATGGACCTTCACGCAGATATAACTACAGCTAAAAAAGAGTTACATACATCTATGGATGCTATAAAAAATGATGAATATGATAGAGCAATAGAGATGGCTGAAAAGGCGTTGAGCAGTATCAGTTTAGCAGAGAAAAACAGGGTTGAAAAGATATTGTCAACGTTTAAAGATAAGATAAATGATATGAGGATGGAAGGTGTTAACACATCTTTAGCAGATAACCTTATAGCTAGAGCTGAGAAAGCAAATAAGAATGAAAATTATAAGGAAGCGATAAACCTAGCTATGCAGAGTGAAGGGGAATTGGAACGTATAGAACTGCAGCAGGATATAGCAAAAAGAAGCATATCTACAACTAGAGAAAAATTGAATAAAGCTAAAAAGGAAGGAATAAAAGTAAGAAAACCCGAAGCTATCTTGAACGAGGCAAAAAAATCGTATGACGGCGGTTTTTATGTAAAAGCTTTCGATAAAGCTGTAAAAAGTGGAGACATACTGAGTAATAAAGTAAAGGCTTTTAAAGAATCTAAAGAGATATTGGATGAAATCAATAAGGTTGTGGAAAAATTAGGTGAATTTGGTGTTCAACACGAAGGTCTCGAAGAAAAATATATCAAAGCTTCCGATGCTTTTAAACACGATAATTATGAAAAATCATATTCATTATCAAATAGAGCTAAAGAAGAGATGAGTAACCTTAAAAAAGAACTGCCTGATCACATAGATAAGATCGAGAAAAAAGTCAAAGAAGTAAGATCTAAAGGTAAAGATATAGGTGATGCGGATAAATTCATTAGTAAAGCCAGGGCAAATTTGAAGATGGGTAATATTTTAGATGTAGTTAATTCTCTTGCTTTAGCGAAAGAGGAATATGGGGGAAAACATCTAGAGGCATACGAAGATTATATCCGTGAAACTACTGAGTTGATAGAAAAAGCAAGCAAATTTGGCACCGATGTTGGTGAAGCCCAGGAAATAGTAAAAAAAGCTAGAGAGATTAGGAATGAAGATATCAAAAAAGCTTCTGAGAAGGCCAAGGAAGCATTAGACAAAATAGAAGAAATCCTAGCACCATATAGCCCCAGTATAGATTTAAAAATAGATGGAAAACTCAGACTTAAAAGATGGAATACTATAAATATAACAGTCAAAAACGATGGAGGAGGTGTTGCTAAGTCTCCATCTCTAGATATAGATGGTGCAGAGACCGAGGAATATGACTTACCATCTATGTTGAAAGCAAACGAAACCCATGAGACCGAACTCAAGATAAAACCAAAAGAGGAAAAGGTAATTTTCAAAGGAGTAGGTACTAGGATATTTGATAATAAAGATATCAATTGTGAGATGGAGGTTAAAGTCACAGAGGGAGATTTCAAAATTATAGATGCTACTGGAGAAGAAAAGTGTAGAGTATGTAAAGGGGACATCAAAAAGGGACTTGATGTTATCATCTGTGATTGTGGAACAACATATCATAAATTGTGTGGTGAAAGAAAAGGAAGATGTCCTGATTGTGGACTAGAATTCACACTTGAAGAAGATGAAGAGGAGAAAAAAGATAAGAAGGCCTCTAAAAGAGTTGCTTTGAGGATATAAGAAATATTTTTGGTGACAGATATGAAGTTGTTGATCCATGCATGCTGTGCTCCTTGTTTAACATATACCTATGAACATTTTAAAAAAATAGCTGATAAAATATCGGTATATTGGTTTAACCCTAATATCCATCCCTTTAAAGAATATGAGAATAGACTCCATGCAATAGTTAAATATCAAGATAAGGTTGAAGCTGATATCATATACAACGATAATTACGATTTAGAAAAGTTTTTGGAATGTGCTTTGAAAACGGAACCAAGATGTGAATACTGTTATAGATTGAGATTAGCCAAAACAGTTGAAACTGCTCAAAAGAATGGTTTCGATGCTTTCACCACTACCTTGACACTTTCCCCTTACCAAGATCATTCTTTGATTAAAAAGATAGGTGACCAAGAAAGTGATAGATACGATGTAAGATTCATATATGAGGATCTTACGGACGGATTTTATAAGAGTAATGATATGGCAGACAAAATGGGGCTATATAAGCAGGGATATTGCGGGTGTATTTTCAGCGAAAGGGATAGGTATGAAAAAGATATAATATGATCTCATGTAAAAGTTATTTAATTAAAATAGTATCAAGTCAGGCTTATTTTTTTAGATATATACTTCCCAATTCTCTGGTAACCATATCTTGTGGACATATAGGCTCTGGCCATTTTGAATCGCTCTAGGCGAATATCTCTTATTGAACCTATCTAGCGGTCTGAAGTCAGGATAATGTTTAACGACATGCTTTCTATCTTTGCACATCCTGTTTAAAGCCCAAACCTCAATCCTCCCTCCCCAAAATTTTTCATGCCCAACATTTTTGATAAACTCTTCGTTAAAATATTCATCTATTTTTTCCCATTGGAATATGGCATAACCATCACTTTTATCACCGTTTCTATCTGTACCATAGTTAATATTTTTCACTCTTTCTTTTCTAGATGTCCCCCAACCCCCGTCGATATCCCATTCTTTTAGCATATCACCTATATCGTCGTGGACAAATTCGTAGAACTTTTTAGGGCCCTTCCTTAAAAGTTTTCCGAGTTTTTTTGGGAAATATGGAGCGGTTGTAGCTGCCAATGGGGCGGTACTTACCATGCACCTCCATCGATCTTTAGCCTCTTTCTTTATGGCTAAATTTTTCCTTCCTTTCCTGATCTCATCAGATCTAATAAAATTGTTATAATTTTTTAATAATTTTTTCTCAAGATCCAGCAGATAATCTATAGAACTTTTGGTTAAATCCTCAAGTCTTGCTTCATAACCATACTTCCAATGGAAATATGGGGTTTCTTTGAACAGCTTAAGATTTGAATTCCCCATAGTATTTCATTAAACAATGATTTATTTAACTTTGTCGTTGTATTCCCATTTATTTCCTTAAATAAGTCGAAAATATATTTAAAAATAGATGAGTAAAATTTATCTAATTATTATGTTTATTTTTATTCTTTATTTTCTCTGTAAAATTTTCCCTTTCCTCCCCTTTCCTCTATCCTTTTTATAGATTCTTTAGCCTGATCTTTGAAAGCATCCTCAGCTTTTTTATAATCATCGGATCGGATATTAACGCGATATTTTGGGGAAGCGATGTAGTCTACATCTACTTTTGCCTTATCCGTATCTTCAAAGGCTGATAGTGCATATGTTATATCTTCAATGCCTGCAGGGTTGGGAGAAGTTAATTCGAGATAACCTTTAATGTTAATAAAAGGTGGAGCTATATTCTCTTCAGCTATATTGATGAAGGGTTCGACCCATTCACCGTCAAAACCTTCTTCTTTTAAAATATCTGGATTGATAGTAGTTTCTTCAAAAGCTTGATAAAGACTTCCAAACCTTTCACTCAGCTCGAAACCAAATTCATCGTAACATCTATCTAAGGTCCAATCAAGTTCTTCTGCGACTATTTGTAATAGTTTTTCTGCTTTCTTTTGGTTTTTCCAAGCCTGGATCTTCTCTCTTTTTTGATGTTCATTGACTTGTTTTAATGATAAATCTATATGCCCTTTTCTTCGATCCACGTTTAATACTTTGCAAACCCTCTTTTCTCCCTCACGTATATAATCTTTTATCCTCTTAACCCATCCTGAGGATATCTCAGATATATGTATGAATCCTTCCTTATCTCCATATTCTTCGAGCTCAAGAAAGGCTCCAAAATCCTTTACGGTTTTTACATGACCTATGATCAATTCTCCTTCACTTGGCCATTCATAATCATTTTCTTCCATTATTCTTCCTCTTCTATTCCTAATAATTCACCTTTAAAGTTCGTATAACCACCGGTAGGCTCAGCTAAGATAGTCCCACAAACATTACAATTCACTTTGGATGAAACCGCGAGGAAGGTGATTTGTTCATTACCACAATCTTCACATTTAACTTTTACAAATGAGTCCTTCTCTTTTTTATCTTTCATGTGATCACCGGTTTATTCATTGAATTCAAATCTTCTAGACCTTTTACCTTTTTTCTGCCAAGTTTTTCCGCATTCGGTACAGGTATATTTTAGATAGACCCTTTTTACTGGTTTACCTGCTCCCGATGGTTTTGACCAGGGAAAACCTCCATATCCAGAAGTGACTCTTCTAAATCGACGTTGACCTTTCCGTAACTCACTTCCTGGTCGATTCTTCCCCTTAGATATCTCCATCTCGGTGTGCGTATCACAACTCGGACAATAATCCTTGATTTTACGTGGTTTTTTCATACTGATTCGCCTCATAAGTTGATTCCATATTAATATCTTACCCTTACACAAATTATCATAGATAGTTACCAGGGCAAATTATATCCAATCTACTTCCAATTTCTCTAGTTGCAAATTGACTCTCTCCTTTATATCTTTCGGGTCAGGATACTCTTTGATGATTCTTCCTTTTTCCATGAATTTTTCAAGCATAGGTATCATCGATTCACCACAGCTACATAATGGTTGCTTGTGCCTATTCTGCCAGATCTTCATCTTATAATTGAAACATTTTGGACACCTAAATGCTTGTTTCTTACCACTGTATTTCCCTCTTTTAGCTACTAATTTTCCTTCTTTTTCGACGATGTCCATGGCGAAATTGATCGTGTCTGCATTAGAGATGCTCGTTCCAACCCCAAATGAATCTACACCTGCTTTTTTAAGTTCAGGTATGGAATACTCGTTCATGCCTCCGGAGGTGATTATCTTTGCATTAATACCTCGGATCTTCATTTCCCATTTAACTTCCTGGACGATCTTAATAAGATCTCCTCTTCTTGAGGATGGAGTATCTAATCTTATGCCGAAAAGATCATCCCCCATAGCTTTGTAAGCCATCAATGTTTCCATCTTTTCATCGTGGTATGTGTCAACAAGAGCTATCCTCGGTACTTCTTCAGGGAGTGTTTCATGAAAAGCTTCAAATGCCTTTTCGGGATCCTCACAGATTATGGTCAGTGAATGTGGCATAGTTCCTGAAGGTTTAATCCCTACTTCTTCTGCTCCAGAAATGCAGGATATCGAATCACATCCCCCAATGAATGCTGCTCTATCTATAACAGGAGAGATACTTGGGTGCATCCTCCTTATACCGAATGACATCACTTTTTTATCACCTGCTGCCAGTTTAACTCTAGATGATTTAGTGGCTACTCCAGAAGTATGGCAAATAAATCCCAGTACTGGTGTTTCGTAAAGTACAAACTCATTATATGATCCTTCTATGAACATAACTGGAGTATATACACCCTTTTCACCTTTATTTTTAAAGACAGTTCCCTCTGGTAGTGCATATACATCTACATCTTTACCCTCTAAAAGATTTAAAACCTCGTCAAGCCCAACAAAAATTGCCCAATTATAATCGTCTGGCAATGAAGTTGTTGTAAATTCAGCAATCACATTTTCTTTACCCATACCTTTTTTTTCGAAAATATCCATGGTGTTTTGGAAATATATATCTGTAGTTTTACCCGAAAGTATTTCTTCTTCATCTGCAAAATGAAATCGACTCATAGGAAATCAACTCGTTAATAGGAGAAGTCCAAAGCCTTTTATTAATTTTGGTATTTTATTTTTTTTTTTAGAATCTGTAAACTAAATACAACTATTGCACATAAATTATATATATTAGTCTTATATCGGAATTAGAAATCAGCGAACTTATGAGAGGTGATTTAAAATGTGTAAAAAGAGAAAGAAAGCCATCGAACTGATAGACGAGATAATAAACGAATTGCAGCAGTAGAGCGTAGTACTTATGCTTCCTATTTTTGGGTCAATACTTACCTCTTTTTATTATGATAGCAAGTAACCATAGACCGATTAGGACTGATACCAAAAATATATAGGGTCCGAATAGGGGTTGATCCGTGGCCAAAACCAGAAGAGCAGACCCAATAATTATAGAGGCCAATATTATTGTAAAACTCAACCGGTTCGATACCAGTTCCATAGTATATTCCATTTCCTCTAAGCCTTTATGTTCTATTACAACTGAGAATTCTTCGTTTTCTATCCTTTCCATTATGGTATTCATACGATCAGGTAGTTTAGAGAAAAAATCGTGAAATCCTTTAGCCGTTCCAAATATCTTATCCACCTGTGCTTTTGGACCATATCTTCGTTTTATTACCTCTTTGATGACAGGTTTTGAAGCCTCAAAAAAATCAAATTCTGGATCTAGAGAAGTGCAGACTCCTTCTGTTGCTATAAGTGCCCTCTCCATCAATAAAAAATTTGGAGGTAGTGTGATGTTATGTTTTAAAGCTATATTCATTATCTCCTCGTTTGCACCTTCTAAAAACGAAGTGTTCATCTTCTTTTTATAAAGTTCTAATACATCCTCGATATCCCATTGTAATTCCGTTTTGTCTAATTTACCGTGAGAAACGCCGATATCTATCAATATCTCGGTTACACCTTTAGTGTCATTTTTAGCCATGGCGATGAACATGTCGATCAATTTTTCTCTTCTCTGATCTGAGAGTCTTCCTATAGCACCAAAATCTAGTAAAGCTAATGTTCCATCTTCTTTAAAGAATATATTTCCAGGTGATGGGTCAGCATGGAAAACACCGTGTATGAAGAACTGTTTTAACATGGCTCTTGCCATCTCTTTTGCCAGCTTTTTTCTAAGTTCTATAGGATAATCCCCGTGTATAACTTTAGTTATACTTTTTCCCTTAACATTCTCTAGTACTAACACTCTTTTGGTCACATATTCCCAGTAAACTTTTGGAATCTTTAAGTCGTCATCACCTTCAAAAGCATCGTAAAATTTTTGTGCGTTCCTCGCCTCAGTTGTAAAGTCCATCTCTTTTTTAAGCATCTTTTGAAATTCTTTGATCGTATCCTCTGGATGATATATTTCACTTTCTGGAACATGTCTCTCGATTAGTTCGGCTAATTTTTTTATCAATTCCATGTCTGCTTCGACACGTTTTTTAATTCCAGGTCTTCGTACTTTCACAACAACTTCTTCCCCATTTTTTAGTGTAGCTTCGTGAACTTGTCCTATAGATGCAGCTCCTAATGGATAATTATAAAAATTTTCAAAGATATTACAAAGATCGTCCCCTAGTTCATGTTCGATAATTTTTTTCGCTTTTTCTGGTGAAAACGGTGTAGCTTCCTCATAGAGTTCATTCAGTTCATTTGCGAATTGGGGTGGAACTAGGTCAGGTCTCATGGCTAAGAATTGTCCTAACTTTACAAATGTAGGCCCTAAGTCCTCAAAAAGGGGTCTTATATCTTTTGCTTTTGTTTTCTTCATTTTGTCCTCAAGAGATTGTTCTAACCTCTCTTTAGAAACAAAACTAGCAAGTCCCAATTCCTCGATAAAATCTATAAGACCATGCTCTAATAGAATTTGAGCAATTTCTCTAAGTCGGTCAATCTTTGTACGTCTCTTCATCCAATAACAAAAAACAATAGGATTGATTTATATTTTAGGTAAGGAGAAGCTCGTAAATCCTATTATTGTGAGGAACATTTTTTTATATTAGTCCGTATTCCATATTTTGTGTAATCATGAGAGAGCCTGAACCTTTCAAAATCAAAATGGTAGAACCTTTAAAAAATCTCACTAGAGAAGAGCGAAGAGATAAGATAGAAAAAGCTGGCTATAATGTTTTTAAATTGAGATCAGAAGATGTTTTTATCGATCTATTGACTGATTCCGGCACTTCAGCCATGAGTGACGAGCAATGGGGTGAGATGTTCAAAACAGAACAAGCTTATGCTGGTAGTGATTCCTATTATCTTTTGGAGGAAACAGTAAAGGATATCTTCGGTTTCGATAAGTTTGTACCGGTTCATCAGGGTAGGGCTGCAGAAAATATCCTTTTTTCTACACTCGTTAAAGAAGGTGATTTAGTCCCGAATAATATGCATTTTGACACGACTAAAGCCAATGTAAAACACAAAGGAGGTACTCCAGTTAACCTCGTTAGAGAAGAGGCATACCAGATAGATAATCAGGTTGATTTCAAAGGAAATATTGATGTAAATAAACTTCGAGATCTGATTGAGGATGAAGGAGTCGATAAGATCCCCCTGGTTATGCTTACAGTAACAAATAATACAGGCGGAGGTCAACCGGTTTCGATGGAAAATATTAGAAAAGTTTACCAATTGACTGAAGAGTATGATATACCTTTCTTTTTGGATGCATGTCGTTTTGCTGAAAATGCTTATTTCATCAAGAAAAGAGAAAAAGGTTATAATGAAAAATCCATGGAGGACATCGTTAAAGAAATGTTTTCATATGTAGATGGATTTACTTTCAGTGCCAAGAAAGATGGTTTAGTAAATATTGGTGGACTGATAGGATTAAGAGATGATGAACTTCTTGAGAGATGTGAAAATCTTGGGATAATTATAGAAGGTTTTCCCACATACGGAGGTATGGCTTGTAGAGAATTGTCAGCCATGGCAAAAGGGATTAGAGAGGCCGTTGAATATAGTTATCAGCGATATAGACATCAACAAGTTAAATATCTAGGAGATAGATTGAAAGAAGAGGGTGTACCCATAATTGAACCAGTCGGTGGCCATGCTGTATTTATCGACGGTGAATCATTTTTACCCCACATCCCAAAAAAACAGTTCCCAGCACAAGCTCTAACTGTAAATCTATACATTGAATCTGGGGTTCGGGGAGTTGAATTAGGTACTAGCGCATTCGGCGAGAAAGATAAAGATGGTAATATAATACCTGCAGAGATGGAAACGATGCGATTGGCTATCCCTAGGCGGGTTTATACTTTGAATCAATTAGATTATGTTGCTCGATCAGTCATAGGATTATACAAAAATCGAGAAGATATAACAGGTTTAGAAAGAACATATGCACCAGAGCTTCTAGGCCATTTCAAGGCAGAATTTGAACCTGTTTGAGCATTTCTACACAAATTATATATAACCTATTTACTCAATATCCCAAATAATATGGAACTATCCCTAAAAGATTTTATAATAATATTATTGGTTATTTCTATTTCAATGTCCAGCTTTACGGTGGCTGGAACCTCGGTAGAGAATCAGATCAGTATCGTTTCATCACCTAGTAATCTATCAGGCATAGTCCATCGAGGACATATTGCCTTGGAGTGGGATCCTCCCAGTACTGGCGTTGGAAATATTACAGGTTATTTTGTATATCGAGGATTAGGATCTTCTACTCTAGAAGGACTTGAAAAAGTAGATGGAACTAATTATCTAGATGAATCAATCGAATCTGGTAGGACTTACACATATCATGTAACAGCTATATACGATGGTGAAAAAGAATCTAGTCCATCTAACTCTATAGAAATCAAGGCTAGAGGTTCTAATACACCCACTGTACCCTTGGAGATATCTACCCACCCTGGAAATTCAAGAGCTATAATCGATTGGGAAGAACCAGTAGATGATGGTGGAAAAGAGATCGAAGGGTATAATATCTATAGAGGGGAAGACCCTACGAATATAAAAATAGAACAGGAAAGCATCCATAGAACCTTTTTTGAGGATAGTGATGTGAATAATGGAATCGAATACTTTTATGTGGTCACAGCTACAAACTACGAAGGGGAGAGTGATTGGTCCGAGGTAGTTACAACTAAACCCTCAGAAAATATAACTAAGCCAACTCAACCATATGATTTACAGGCTTTTTCTGGTACCGAGTGTATAGAACTATACTGGAGAGGACCAAAGGAAATGGGAAACTCAACTTTATTCGAGTATAGAATCTATAGAAAAAGCGGAAGTTTTTATGAACATGTCGGTTCTACAAAAAAGACATATTATCAAGACATAGATGCAAACATTGGTGTTTATTACGAATATGTGGTAACAGCGGTGAATGGGCAAGGAGAGAGTAATCGATCTAACTTGGTCGAAAGTATTTCTGTCCTAAATAACACACCTAAACCTCCTTACAATATCAGTGCTGAATCTACGGAAGATTTAATCAGATTGAATTGGTATGATGAAGAAGATATCAGTTCTTGCCTGATCTTTAGAGGTGAAAGCCCCAATGATCTTGAATATTATGATGAAGTAAAATCTACTAGTTATTTCGAAGATACAGATATCCAAGAAAATGTTACATATCATTATTCATTGAAATCTGTAGATGATGTTGGAAGGATCAGTTCATTTTCCGAAACAATCGAGATAACATCTCTAGAAGAGAAACCAGATGACGATGATCCCATTTCATCTACCACATATGTATTATCCGGGTTGATAATAGGACTAATTACTTTATCGCTTCTATTGTACTTCCATAAGGATAAGATAATCAGCTTGACTAAAAATGAGAAGATTAGATGGGATGAAGAATCTAATGAAAGTAATACAGAAAGGGATGAAGTCGTAGTTAAACCAAAAGACATCAGAGAGATAGATTCTGTAGAGTGTGAAGACGATTTTTCCGAAACTGGTCAGATAGAGATAAAAAAAAGAGATGACCTTATAAAGGACTAAAATTATACATCATGGAATTGAAGAACATATTTTCTATTAGGTGAAGGTGAGATATTGACTACTATCTCTTTATCTAAAGAATAATACTTCCTTCTACCTTCTTTGTATGATGAAATCCACTGGACGTTTTCTAGTTTATCCAGATGATATTTAGCGGTCTTCCCATCCATATGTGCTTTATCCATTATTTCTGACACATACATATCTCTTTCACTCAGTAATCGGAGTATCTTCAATCTTGCTTTCGAACCTAATATCTCTAGAGCATACATCTTATCACTTACAAGTATAATATTACTAAGAAAGTTTATATGTACAATCATATATGAACATATCGGTGTATAAAATGGCTGAGATACCAACAAAAGAAGAAAGACAAGAGAAAGTGATAACAGAGGGTAATCTTGAACACGAGGTTTATCTAAATAGAGAACAAATGGCGGATTTCTTGATCGCATTAGGAGAGCAGATGAAGAAAGGGGATGAAGTAACGGTAAAAACCGCAGATTGGGAAATACCTTTCAGGTTTAGAGAACCGATAGAACTAGAGATAGATTTCGAGGGATATGGGGAAAAAGAACTAGAGATAGAGATAGAATTCAAAGGCAAGCGGGAAGACGAAGTCCCACAGATCTCCTAAAACCCTTTATTGTTTTTTTATTTTCTCGATCTACTTTTATCGTAAATTTTATTTTTTAGGAATGTAGTAATTATAAATATGAAATATATAGATATAGAAAATTCTAGATTCGAATTGGTTAAAGGTGATATAACTCAACAAGATACGGAGGCTATCGTCAACGCTGCAAATAAAAGACTAGCACCCGGTGGGGGTGTTGCCGGCGCTATACATAGATCCGCTGGGCCTGAATTATATGAGGAATGTAAGAAACTAGGTGGATGTGGAACAGGAGAGGCAAAGATCACAAAAGGTTACAATCTGAAAGCAGACTATGTAATCCATACAGTTGGCCCAGTTTTTTCAGGAACAGAAAAAGATGAATTAGATCTGAGAAGTAGTTACAAAAACAGTCTTAGGCTAGCTTCAGCTGAAAAAATACGAAGTGTGTCTTTCCCTGCCTTGAGTACTGGAGCCTTTGGATACCCGACTAAAGAAGCAGCTTATATAGCCATGGAAGAGATAAGAAAATATCTTGAATCAAATGAACTCCCTAGTCTTGTAAGGATGGTGCTTTACAGCTCAGAAGATTATGATATACATAAAGAAGTATTTGAACAGTTATTTTGAAAGAAGTATTGGATCGTTTTAACTATATAAAGACCTTAAAAACACATATGTGCAACAACTATAAATATTACTACACATATTAGTAATTTAGGTGATAAAGATGCCAAGAGGAGATAGAACGGGACCAGAAGGACTAGGACCAAGGACCGGAAGAAGCTTAGGATTTTGTACAGGATCCTCAACCCCAGGTTTTACTAAAGGTCCTGGTAGAGGTTTAGCTAGAGGTAGAGGACGAGGTATGGGAAGAGGTTTAGCCAGAGGTTTTAGAGGCGGTAGAGGAAGAAGATACTTTCAACCTAGACAAGTGATCAAACAGGCTAGAGAAGAATATCCACCTAAACAAACTTACTTTCGATCAAACAGTAAAGAAGATGAAATCGAATATCTAAAAGATTATGCCGTGTCTTTAAAACAGGAACTCGAGGATATAGAATCAAGAATCGACGAACTTACGAATGAATAGGATACATCTTATCTGATACTTGGTCTAAAAGACTCGAAACCCTTTCTTTTACTTTATTCGATATCTGCTTCGATGATTATCTCTGATTTCATACTTCTAGCTATCAAGCAGTTCTTTTCAGCAAGTTGGATCGCCCTGTTTATTTTATTTTCAGGTTCATTTGTATTTATATCTGGTTTTAAGTATATCTTAGTGAACATTTTGCCTCCATTGACTTCTTCTAAAATGCCGGTTGTATCGAGTTCAAAGTCATCTATATCTAATCTCATCTTTTTTGCGATCTCTTTAAAAGTTATAGAAAAACACATAGCTAGAGATCCAACGAATGCATCCTCGGGATTAATAATATTATCGGTACCACCGAATTCTAAAGGCTTGTGGAAGCTGCATGTGAATCCACAATCCATCTCTATAGTTCCATGAGTTTCTTCTTTGTCACTCCATTTTATTTTAGATCGATATTCATGTGCCATGGTTATGTAACAAAATAGCAAAAATAAAAAGTTTTCTGTCTACGTATAATTGAATCTGGAAAAGCTATTTATATTATCCAGTATTATTTCAGACCGATGCCAAGGCGAAGGAGAAGAAGAGGTGAAAGAAGGGTCGGAGTTGTTCCTGAGAAACGATGTTTCTCCCCTCCAGAAGGTGAATCGAAGGAGGTTGTTTTAAGGGTAGAAGAGGTAGAAACCCTTAGATTAGTGGATCTAAAAAATATGACGCAGGAGGAAGCTGCTAGGGAGATGGAGATATCTAGGAAAACCCTCTGGAATGATTTAAAGAGTGCCAGGAAAAAAGTAGCTAAAGCTCTTTCTGAGGGACTAACTATACGTATAGAAGGTGGGAAATACCAGTTGAAGTAAAATCGTGATATTATCCCATCAATATATCTTTTCTAATTCCTCCATAACACTTCTTTTCACATTTTCAGGAGTGAATTCTTCTAAATGACCAGGTACTTTTGCTATGGGAACACCGTTTTCTTTAAGGTACTCTAATGCCGGGATCGTTTTTTCTTTGAATTCATTCAATCTAGCCCTGATTTTTTTCTCAGTATCATCGGAACGTTGTATGACTTTGGTACCGCATTCTTTGCATTTATTCTCTTCTGCTGGAGGGTCATATTCTAGATGATATACCTTATCACATTCTGGACATATCCTTCTCTTTGTAGTCCTTTCTATTATCAATTCGTCAGAGTTTTCAACCCATACAATAAAATCTATTTTTGTGTCTTTTTCCTGGATTAACTCCAATAAGTATTTTGATTGATCTAGAGTCCTTGGATAGCCATCAAGTACTTGACCATTATATCCCCTATCTGAAAAGTATGATCTAAAAAGTTCATTTGTGATCCTATCGGGTACAAATAGCCCCTTTTCCACGAAATACTTTGCTTTTAGACCTAATATGATAGATTCATCTTCTGCACCGAGTTTTTCCGAGATCTCACCATCGGGGATGAAGTCATCTTCTTTCCAAAATTCCTCAAGGTCTCCATCATAATCAAATTTGTCGAATTCTCCCAGATATTTACGGAAGATGTTTCCCGTAGAAAGCTGTTCAAGATCGAATTCATCCACTAAAACATCTATCCTTGGTTGTTTACCTGCACCACTTTTACCCGTTACTATAACATTGTTTACTTTGTCCGGTATATCTGAAGCCATATATATCAAATTCGTAAATGATAAGAGTATATATAAGCCTAACCATCATGTTTCGATTGGATACCAATCGTAAGATTTATTATAAAGCTATATGTCACATGATAAAAGGTGAAGAAAAAATGTACGAAGTCAGGTTCCACGGAAGAGGTGGACAGGGGGCAGTCACGGCTGCACACACCCTTGCCGAAGCTGCTTTTAGGGAAGATAAAGATGTTCAATCATTCCCAATGTTCGGTGTAGAAAGAAGGGGTGCTCCTGTTGCAGCTTTTGCCAGGATAGATGAAAAAGAGATAGATATTAAAACACAGATATACGAGCCAGATATAGTGATCGTCCTAGATATGAGTCTATTAGATGTAGTTGATGTCACTGATGGTCTGAAGAACGGTGGTAAGATAATATTGAACACAGCAAAAGGTCCCTCTGAATTCGATTTCGGAGATGCTGAGGTTTATACAGTTAATGCTACCGATATCGCAGTTAAAAACGGATTAGGAACAGAAACTAATCCTATAGTGAACACAGCAATATTGGGTGCTTATTCTCGAGTAGCTGGTAATGTAGGTTTAGATAACATAAAGGAAGCTATAGTGAATAATGTACCAGTAAAACACGATGAGAACAAAAAAGCTGCAGAAGAAGCTTATGAAAGTGTAGTCGGGGTGTAAATTATGACAAAAGTAAAGATAACAATAGGCGGAATAAATAAAGATGCTGGAAGTTCGAAAGAATACAAAACTGGCGGATGGAGAACTATGAAACCAGAAGTCGATATCGAAAAATGTATACAATGTTTGAAATGTTTCGATTATTGTCCAGATGGTGCAGTGAAAAAGACTGAAGATGCCATCGAATTTGATCTAGATTACTGTAAAGGATGTGGGATATGCGCAAAAGAATGTCCCGTGAAAGCGATAGTCATGAAAGTTGAGGAGAAATGATAATATGGGAGAACAAAAAGGTTTAACGATTCAAGGTAATATGGCAACCGCTCTCGGAGCAAAGCTATGTAGGCCCGATGTAGTACCTGCTTATCCAATCACACCGTCCACGCTTTTCCCTGAAAAAGTTTCAGAATACATAGCAGACGGGGAATTGGATGCTTCGATGATAAGAGTGGAAAGCGAACATTCAGCTATGAGTGCCTGTATAGGTGCATCGTCTGCCGGTGCTAGAACATGTACTGCATCGGCTTCACAGGGTATAGCACTGATGCATGAGATGTTGTTTATCGCATCTGGAATGAGGTTGCCGATAGTTATGGCGGTAGGGAACAGAGCCCTTTCAGCACCGATCAATATCTGGGCAGATCACCAAGACACAATGGCTTCAAGAGATTCAGGTTGGTTACAGTTCTATGCTGAAAAGAATCAAGAAGGTTTAGACTTGATGATTTTAGCATTTAGGATAGCCGAAGATGAAAGAGTTTTACTACCGGCCATGGTGGGCATAGATGGATTCGTTCTAACTCACACTGTAGAGGGTGTCAAAGCCCCTGCTCAGGAAGATGTTGACGAATTTTTACCCGATTATGAACCACCTCATGGCAAACTCGATCCAAAAGAACCGATGACCTTTGGTTCACTAGGCACACCTGAGTATTATCAGGAATTAAAATATGATCAAGTTAAAGCAATGGATAATTCACCTGAGGTAATCGACGAGGTCTTCGACGAGTTCGAAGAAAAATTTGGAAGAGAGTACAACAGGATCACACCTTACAAATGCGACGATGCAGAGATCATACTATTGACTATGGGTTCCATGACTGGAACTGCTAGAGCAGCAGTAGATGAGATGCGTGAAAACGGAGAAAAAGTGGGATTGGCCAAACTCACAGTGTTCAGACCTTTCCCTGGAGACCTATTAAAGGAGATCGCAGGAGATGCCAAAGGTCTTGCTATAGTGGATAGAAACATTTCACCTGGATACGGAGGAGCAGTCTTTGCAGAAAGCGCTGGAATATTTATCAACGAAGATAAATCACCGCTGATGAAGAACTTCATAGTCGGTCTAGGTGGTAGAGAGATATTCAAGAAGAATTTCAAAGAGATGTACGAGAAAACAAAGGAAGCGGTCGAAAAAGGCAGTGTAGATAAGATGGTTGAATGGATCAATATGGACGAGGAAGTGATGAGGTGATCAATATGTCTGAAAATGAAGAGAAAGAAATGTTTGCATCCGGTCATAGGATGTGTGCTGGATGTGGTGAAGGTATAGCTATGCGGGCTATCTTGAATGAAGCTGGCCCTGACACGATTGCAACTGTTGCAACAGGTTGTTTGGAGGTGACCACTACTGCTTACCCACAAACAGCATGGGAGATTCCTCTTATCCACTCAGCCTTTGAGAATGCCGCTAGTGTTGCAGCTGGTATTGAAGTTGCTTTGAAACAGATGGATAAAAAAGGAGAAACCAATATCATGTCCTTTGCTGGAGATGGTGGAACCTTCGATATAGGTTTCCAAGCTCTTTCTGGCATGTTTGAGAGGAAACACAATGTGACTCACATCTGTTTAGATAATGAAGCTTACATGAACACGGGTATACAGCGCTGCAGTTCGACTCCTTACGGAGCTTCTACAACCACTTCACCTGCAGGAAAAGTCAGTATTGGTGAGGACAGACCGAAGAAACCTTTAGCCAGGATATCTGCTGCCCACGATATACCATATGCAGCAACAGCCACCATCGCTCACATCAAAGATCTGAAGAAGAAAGTCAGAAAAGCCCTCGATGCTGATGGACCAGCACTAGTCCATGTATTCGCTCCATGTCCTACAGGATGGAGACATGCTAGTAATGATTCGGTCGAATTAGCAAGATTGGCAGTTGAAACCGGTGTGTTCGTTCTTTGGGAAGCTGAAGATGGAGAGATATGTGATATCAATATCACTCACAAACCAAAGGAAAGAAAACCTGTCAAAGAATACCTGAAGAAACAGAGAAGATTCGCCCATCTAACTGATGAACATATCGAGAAGATACAGAAAGAGATCGACGAGAAATGTGAGCAGTACGGCTTCTAAAAAACCCTTTAATCAATATCTTTTTCTTTTTTAATATTTTATAAAAGTTTTAATCAGGAATTTAGACTGATTGAGAACAAAAGATAGTACCTTATTCGGTGGTTTCTATCCAATAGTTGACACCAGTACCTTGAAGACTAGCGTGTATCTTGTCAGCAAACCATATCGCATCTTTGACCGATGCCCCGTCATTCCATTTATAGACCATGTCGTATTCTCCTTTTTGTGGTTCGAATCCAAGTCCATACAAGATGTCCACTATCTCAGAGGGCTTATCCCCTTCACTGTTGAATATCAATTTCAGGTATGTCTTCATATGTACCATGTGATATATAGCGTATTCAATTATTAATAATTTTTTAATTTTTGGTATCTTGTAATAGCTTAAAACAGATGTTCTATCCTTTATATCCCTTACCGATTATATACATCTCAGAGCTCGACTCTCTAGAAGCCCTTGGAGAATGGGCTTTTACGAATGAAAATTGTGATTTGACATCCTCTAAAAAATTCTTGAAATCTTCACCCTGGAATATCTTTACAACAAAATGCCCTCCCTTTTTAAGGGCCACATCACAGAATTTCAATGCTCTCTGTGCCAGATATAAAGACCTTGCATGATCCATGGAGTAATTACCACTTATATCTGGTGCCATATCAGAGATAACGACATCTACTTCCCCGGCGATTATAGATAGACGGTTCAAAACTTCATCGTCGGTCAGATCACCCTGATAGATAGAGACCCCTTCTATATCTCTCATCCTTACGAGATCTATAGCTATCACATTGTCTTTTCCTACTCTTTCCACTGCATACTCACTCCAGCTACCTGGGGCGGCCCCTAAATCGACTACGGTATCCCCTTGATCAAAGACGTAAAATTTTTCGTCTATCTGTTTCAATTTGTATATAGCTCGTGAGCGGTAACCCTCCTCTTTTGCTTTGTGATAATATCCATCTTTACGTTTATAGGCACACATCAATTCGATGTAGACTTTACTCGTACTTAATTTTAAGGGAAAAACGATTCTCATCGACAAAAGATTTTAATCATGCCCCATTTATAAGAGTTCATGCTCTCTAAGGACGCATTCGACAGAGTGATGAAAAATGTTAAAAGGATCAGAGAACCGGGTGAGAAACCAGAAGAGGACCTCCTATCCATGGATAGATTCGTGTGTGACCTATGTCAAGGTGAATTCGAGAAAAAGGAGATAACCCAATGCGGATTCTGTGGGAGATGGATATGTAAAGAATCATGCTGGGACGATGATCTTAGAGCCTGTGAGAGCTGCAGTGGTTTGATCAAGCTAGCTAAAGGTGAGGAAACAACGGATGGTGATGATGATGAAAGGTAGTGATAATATCTTCGAGGTTATGGAATGGCATAAGAGGCTAAATAGATTGTATAATGATCCAGAAGAAATGGAAGTAAACAGAGGTAAGATCGCATTGGTTTTTTTTATAGCCGGATTATTAACAGGAATAATTATAATGCAGTATATCATACCGCTGATTCAGATTTATCTATGAAGGTGGAACTATGAAAATATTGTTAATTCATTCTGATTACCTAGAATATGAAGTTAAAAAGAAGACACCGGTAGCGGAAGAGATAGAGGAAGAGATGAAAAAAGGTCGTATGGACGAATGTCTATCGGTTTTTACAGCCGTTGAAAAGATAGACGAAGGAAGGGAGGACGAGGTTGTTGAACAGGGTGTTGAAGAGATAGAAGAAACTGTTGGACAGCTCGGTGTCGATAAGATAATGATATATCCCTATGCTCATCTTAGCCCTAGTTTATCGAATCCGGATACTGCTGTTAAGGTCTTGAAAGGATTAGATGCAGCCTTATCTGAGAATTATGAGGTTCACAGATCTCCTTTTGGATGGTATAAAGCCTTCAAGTTGAGCTGTAAGGGTCATCCTCTATCAGAACTTTCCAAAGAGATCGTTCCCGAAGGTGATAAGGAAGAAGTAGTCTCTAAAGCTTTAGAGGCTGAGGAAAAGATGGAATCTACGTGGGGTGTGTTGGATGTCGATGGAGAGTTTTATGAACTAGATATCGACGGCGATAAAACCAGCGGATACGACTTCACTGGAAATGAGGATCTAAAGACTTTCGTAGTTTACGAGGCAGGTCAAAAAGAAAAAGGTGGAGAAGAATCCTCTCATATCAAGCTCATGCAGAAACATGAATTAGTGGATTATGAGCCTGGGTCAGATCCGGGGAATTTAAGATATTACCCAAAAGGAAGGATGATGAAAGGACTCTTAGAAGAATACGTTAGTCAGAAGACTAGGGAATACGGTGCCATGGAAATAGAATCTCCGATCATGTATGATATGGAACATCCAACTTTGAAAAGCTATCTCGATAGATTCCCTGCTCGTCAGTATACTATAAATTCGCCTGACAAAGAAGTATTCTTAAGATTTGCTGCATGTTTTGGACAATTCCTTATGGGGCACGATATGACCATGTCATACAAAAATTTGCCCGTTCGTTTGTATGAGTTAACTAGGTATTCATTTAGGGCCGAGCAAAGAGGTGAGCTCACTGGTTTAAGAAGATTGAGGTCTTTTACCATGCCAGATTCTCATGCACTTTGTAAGGATATTGAACAGGCAAAGGAAGAGATGATGGAGAGAATGGATCTAGCTATGTCAGTGGTGGATAATATAGGGATCGACGTACCGGAAGATTTAGAACTCGTTCTAAGGTGTACTAAAGATTTTTATGAGGAGCAAAAAGAACATCTGGATAATATAGTACAGACTTACGGTAAACCGGCCTTACTAGAGATATGGGATGAGAGGTTCTTTTACTTTGTATTGAAATATGAATTCAACTACATCGATCCTCTTGGTAGGGCTAGTGCTTTAGTTACGGACCAAATCGACGTCGAGAATGGAGAGAGATACGGTATTGAATATGTGGATGAAGATGGTGATAGTAAATATCCATATATATTACATCTATCGCCAAGCGGAGCCATCGAACGTGTCATGTTCACCCTGTTAGAGATGGCTGGAGAGATCGAATCCAAAGGAGAGAAACCTAGCTTCCCATACTGGCTCTCACCGACGCAGGTCAGATTAGTACCTGTTTCTGACGATCAATTAGATTACGTTAAAGAGCTATCCGAGGAGTTTGATAAAGTCAGGTTGGATATAGATGATACTGATAGGACAGTAGGTAAAAAGATCAGGGACTCAGAAAAAGAATGGATTCCATATACCGTTGTTATCGGTTCTAACGAAGTCGAATCCAATAAGTTATCCGTTAGGATACGAGGTGAAAATAAACAGGTGAAGATGGATCTAGAAGAATTAAAAGAAATATTGAAGAAAAAACAGGGAGATATGCCGTTCAGGGATCTACCTTTACCTAAATTGCTTTCAAAGCGACCTATATTCGTAGGTTGATTAGCTTACATAGGGATAACCTTTATATGCTTGAAGTTATCTCTTCGCTCAAAACCGCAATGAGGAACATAATATGGGCAATATAAGACCTACATACATAAAAAGAGTGGCCATCGAGCTCGTTGACAGATTCCCAGAGGAATTTGATGCCGAAGACTACGAACATAACAAGCAAAAGGTAGAGGAACTAACGGATGTAAATTCTAATATGATGAGAAACAAGATTGCGGGTTATATCATAAGATATATGAATCGCGGAAAAAACAATTAGGGTATCATATTTTTTATTTTTCTTTTAGCGTCTCTTCAGCTACAGTGACACATGCTAAAAAATCGTCTATTGTGTGGAGTAATTTTTTAGGTGTTTCAGCTTTTGCAACACATTCAATTTTCGAACATTTCACCTCTAATTCGATATAATCCTCATTATCCGGTGATAAAGAAGAAGCCACTACTTCAGCCTCGTGTTTGTCTTCATATTCGAGGGTCATGGTACACATTATTTTGGACATATTGTGATTGGAACTGTCTTTAATGATAAATAATTACCCTTTTTTTCTCAAGTTTACTTATGATCTAAACAAAGGATTTTTAATAGTGCTATCGGATTTAGTTATGATAATATGACTAAAATATTGGTCTGTTACTATTCGAAATCCGGTACAACCGAAAAGATGGCTGAAGAGATAGCTAGAGGTATAGAGGAAAGTGAAAACGACGTATCAGCAGATCTGAAGCAGGTATCAGATGTAGATGTAAGTAAGTTAATAGAATACGACGGGTTGATATTGGGTAGTCCAACTTATTATGGCCTTCCTGCTGCAGAGATCAAGAAACTTTTAGATGAAAGTATAACGCATCATGGTAAATTGGAATGGGTAGTAGGCGGAGCTTTTGCATCTAGTGCCAATCCAGCAGGTGGTAATGAAACCACGGTGTTAGCCCTTTTAGAATCTTTATTGATACATGGGATGATCATCAAAGGGATGCCGAAGGGAGATCATTATGGTCCAGTAGCCATCGGTGATCCTGATGATAGGGAACTAAAACAGTGTAGATATTATGGTCGGTTTTTAGCAGATCTAACAGACAGGGTGAGTAAATGGAATTTAAAGAAGTAGTGAAGAAAAGAAGGAGTGTACGAAGATTCAAAGAACATGACATACCTGAAGACGATATAGATAAGATACTTGAGATTGGACATATGGCACCTTCTGCGGGTAATCTTCAGGCGAGAGATTTCGTAGTGGTAAGAGATGATGAAGGAAAGAAAAAGTTGACAAATAATGCCTACGGACAAATGTTTATCTCTCAGGCACCATGGGTGATAGTAGTATGTGCTAATAAAGAGAGGTCGGGAAAAAAATATGGAGAAAGGGGAGAAGACTTATACTCTATTCAAGATGCAACTGCAGCTGTAGAAAACATGTTGCTTGCTATTGTAGATATGGACTATGCTAGTGCATGGGTAGGTGCTTTCGATGAAGATGCAGTCAGTGAACAATTAAATTTGCCTTCGCATGTGAGACCTGTAACGATATTACCTATCGGTCGCCCTGCAGAGTCACCCTTAGAACCTAAGAAGCTAGATGTGAAAGAGATAACTCATCATGAAGAATGGTGATAAAAAATAATATGTTGATCAGATGCAACTATATATATTAAGGTACGGAGAGATCGGTACAAAATCGGATAATATCAGAAGGAATTTTGTGGATATACTTATTCAGAATATCGAAAGGACTTTCTTAAAATATGGAAAAGAAGTGTTCCTTGAGAAGGAGAGGGGAAGGATTTATGCCTTCACAGATAAAAACTCAGCTTATCTTTTTTCACGAATATTTGGGATTGTTTCGTATAGTCCTGTCAGAGAAACCTCTAGTGAAATATCTTCGATAAAGGAAGTAGCAGAAGAACTTGCTCCGGATCTTTCAGGAACTTTTGCAGTTAGAGCTCGAAGAACGGGTGAACAAGATTATACAAGTCCTGAGGCTGCAAGTGAAGTCGGTGCAGCTATCCTAAAGAAAAATCCTGATCTAAAAGTGGATCTAGATGAACCCGATCATGAAGTCTGGTTGGAGATAAGAGGAAATAAAGCTTACATCTTTCAAGAGATAATCGAAGGTCCAGGTGGATTACCTTTGAGTAGTCAGGGTAAAGTCGTAACTTTTATTGGAAGTAGGGATGATTTTCTTGCGACATGGTTGATCATGAAACGTGGTGCAAGAGCCTATGTATATCATAAACCTGATGAAGTAAAATGGATAGAGGGGTTGGATAGATGGGATCCAGGCTTGAAGATAATCGGCCAGGGAGACATAAAAAAGTTCATATCATATGATTTTCCAGAAGAAGTGGAAGGTATAGTCTTGGGAGACTCTATAGATTATATCAGACATATCGAAATAGACCTTCCTGTTTTCAGACCATTGATTGCATTCACAGAAGAAAGAAAGAAGGAACATCTACAAAGGATAAAGATATTATCGGAGTCTGACATGTCGATTTCCTATATTTAGAATTTTATGTAGAGTATTTTCAACTTTATCAGTAAAAGATATAAGCCCGCGTGATATATATTATATCCATGAAATGTCGTGTGAAGTTCTTTTCTAAATTGGTGTGCCTTGGTGTTTCCATCACTGCTGTAATATCTTTTCATTTTTTAAAGGAGGTAATCTATTGAGATATTTTTCTAATAAAAAAGGTGTTTTGCTTTATAACAAAATACATCGTATACATCGTGCATCTATGGTGAGTCGAGAAAACCCAGAAAGATTAGAAAGAGGATATAAGTTCATAAAGAATAGATCAGATATCCTAGAATATTATGATCTTTTAGACGATTACGAACCAGCTTCTCGAGAAGATATAATGAGAGTTCACGAAAGGCCTTACGTAGATTTTATCGAAGGTTATTGCAGTAAAGGCGGTGGTTTTCTTGGAGATTCAACCTATGTACAGAAAGGGTCCTGCAAGGCTGCTAGGTATTCAGCCGGAGGTGCTATAGAAGTATGTAAGAGGGTCATATCGGATTATCGAACAGGTTTTGCTTTGATTAGGCCCCCTGGACACCATGCATTACCAGATAATTACGGTGGTTACTGTTTGTATAATAATGCAGCAATAGCAGCTAGATGGTTACAAGAAAATAGAAAAAGAAAGATAATGATAATCGACTGGGATGGCCATGCAGCCAACGGAACCATGAGAACCTTTTATGAAGATCCAGATGTTTTGACGATTTCCATCCATAGAGATCCAGAAGGGTTTTATCCACATGACGGTTTTACTCATCAAATAGGTAAAGCAGCAGGTAGAGGTTATAGTGTTAACGTCTGTCTACCTAGGGGTGCAGGAGACAGCGAGTTGAGAAGATCTTTTAGGGATATAGTATTCCCTTTAGCTGATGTTTTCGACCCAGATTTTGTTATAGGTTGTAATGGGTTTGACTCACATCAATCTGATTCTGTTGTGGGATTGAATTACTCCATCGATAGTTATCATTATATCTCGTCAGAGATAGGTAAAAGATATGAAAATAAACATAGTCTATTGATGGAAGGCGGTTATGAAAAATTCAACGGTAAATTATTGCATGTGGTTCTCTCAGGTCTATTGGGTAAAAAAAACCCTTATGATGGTGTCGAGAAAAGTTTATCTTCTTCCATTGTACAGGGGGGTAGTGTGTGTAAAGATACGATAAATAATATATCTGAACTTAAAAGGATATTGAAAGATTTTCCATTGGGGGCGAAGGCTTTTTCATGATAATAAATAAAAAAATATATCATTTGAGGGAAAAAGAGAAGTTGGATTCTATGGAGATCCGAAAAAAAGGTCAACTACGATTTTACAGCTATGATTACAAGATAAAAACTGATGATGGATGGAGGACTTTAGTTAGATGGGATAATTTTCAACAGCAACCCCATGTAGATAGTTATGATGATAATGGCACCCTCATACAATCTTCTTCGACCAGGGATAAAAATCTAAAAGAGATACTTGAGTTGATAGACATATTTGGTAAAAGTATAGTGACAATGGATATAACAGAACTATGAGGTGTTCTCTATCAAATTAAGATTAAAAAAGGATTTCGACGATAAAGAAAAAGAAAAGGTCAAAAATGAGATATTAAAGGAGTTCGGAAGTTTAGATAAGCTTAGACAGAAAGTTTCACGAACAGGCTGTAGAAAACCGAGGCTTGTTGATGAATTAAAAATCCTTGAAGCACTTGAAAAGGGCTCAGAGTATAAAGAAGAGAACATATTACTTTCAGCTAGATCTATCTCAGCTCTATCTTTTAAGAGGGTAAATTTAATGGAATATGTTTCTAAAAACAAGATATCTTCAATAAAAGACTTAGCAGAGGGTTTGGGCAGGGATTATAAAAATGTTTATGATGACGTTAAAACTCTTTCAAAGCATGGCCTGATGGAGTTAGAAAAAGATGGGAAAAAAAGAATACCCGTTTTGAAGGCTGATAAGATACTTATAGAATTTTGAAATCTCATAGACATTTACATAAAATACCATATTACATATTAATGATACTGGCAAAAGTATTTATTAAATACACCATAGATGAATATAGCTATTATTATATCGAAACCTTTTTAAATGATTGTGTACTTTCTAAAGCAGGTGTTCCCTCTTTGAAGGCACAAAAGGTTGATGATGTAAAATTCAAGATCGAAAGAGATAATTCAGATCTAAAATTTGAATTTCTAAAGAAGGAAGGTGGTTTATTCTTATCTTTATCTAATTTATTTTTCAAGAGCGAAGAAAAATGGTATGAGATCCCATTAGAAAAATTAGAGAGAATCGAAGTAATTCAGAAGGATCCACCAAAATTGGAGTTTAGCATACCATCTATGAAAATTACCGTGATGGGTAGTTTTGCTGAAAAACTGATGGCTCTGAGACATCTATTACTCCCTTATATTAGGGATGAAGATAGTGATATCGAACCATTATTAGGCGTATTAAAATTATGGGGGTTAGGTATAAAAGACAATAACGCTATAGCTGATCTTCTAGGACTCGATAATGAAGAAGTTAATGATCATATAGATAATGCTAAAAAAAATGGACTCATCGAAAATAATAAGATCACTGAAAAAGCAAAAAAGTTATTGGAAGAAGATGGAGATCTTTTAGAAAAGTTGGAGGTATGATATGGAGGAAAAGAAAGGCGGATTAGCTAAGAAGATGGCTGCTTTGGGAAAGTTGACCAAATTGGAATCCGCTATAAATGCAGCCATCGAGTCTTCTGAGGTACCTGAGCACGAAACCAGAAAACTTTTAAAATCAAGGGATGCTAGCCAGGCAAAGAATACAGCTGTTTTACAGTTTATGAAAAACCTTTTTTTAGAGATCGGTTTAGGAGAGTTACTGTTGGAAAATAAAGAGAATTTTAAGATGGTTTTCAAAAATGATGAAAACCCTGTTAAAGAGCTTTATCCTGATATTGAAGGTAAAAAAACTTGTTATATCGTTGCAGATGCTTTAGGTGACTTCTTCACTGAGGACCTAAAAATACCATCAGATGTGAAAGAAATAGAATGTATCAATGCTAATGGGGATGCCTGTAGATTTGAAGTGGATCTACAACCTCTTGCAGTTTATAATATTGCATTAGATACTACGGATGATAAGATAATCGAACGAATCATAGATGAAAATAAACTTGAGAATATATCTGAGGACTTGAACATCCATGAAGAAGAGATAGAATACAGGATCGATGTTCTAAAATCTTATCATTTATTAGATGATGATCTTACCTTGACCAAGATAGGTAAAACATATCATAAATACGGGCGGAGCGCTGTGGAGCAAGCTTCGAGCAAAAAAACTCCTCCCTGGAAAACCATGTCTGAGATCTCCAATGTTATTGCTAGTTCTGATTCTTTAGCGGAAGCGATAAGTACTAGTGTTTCTGATGATGAGGAAGAGATAGAATCTTCTGAAGTTGTTAACTTGGCTAAAGAAGCTGAGAAAAGTACTAGTTTTGCACAATTGGTATCGAAACAACTAAAAAAGAAAGATAAAAAGGAATAAAAAATAAATTTAAAGAAAGGATATCAAGGTGAAAAAATGTTTAATAGAATAAAAACCGGGATATATGGTGTCGATCAACTTATCGAGGGCGGTCTGATTGAGAACTCTGCTATCACCGTTGTAGGAGCAAGTGGTACTGGTAAAACAACCTTTGCCATCCAGTTTGTTATGAAAGGTATAGAACAAGGAGAACAAGCACTTTTCGTTACTCTCGAGGAATCCCCAGAGCAGATCATGAAAGAAGCAGAGATGATGGGCTGGGATATGAAGAAACATCATGAAGAATCGTTGTTCTTTATACACTTGAGTGGACAAAACTTTAGAGAGATGATAGAAGATCAACTCCCCAAACTAGTTCAGGCACGAAAGGATTATGATATAAAGACAAGGGTAGCAATAGATCCATTAACACCTGTGATATGGTCTACTGAGGACAGATTAAAACAAAGAGAGCTATTGGAAAAGCTATTCAGACCTTTAAAGGAGCTCGGAACAGTCATGGCTACGGTAGAAGAACACTCAAAACCAGGTGAGATCATCGGCTCTGATGTTCTCCTACCGATATATCTTTCAGACGGTGTTTTCCATCTAGAATACTATCCAGTAGGAGGGGCCTTCAATAGAACATTCAAGATCGTTAAGATGAGAGGTACGAATCATGGTGAAGGATTGTATCCCTATGTCTTTGTGAGGGGAGCTGGTGTGATCGTTAGGTCTACCCCTGTTGAAGTCAAAGAGGAGAAGAAAGAATCCTATGATGAAGCATTCGACGAGGCACTTCAGACTGCAAGACATATAGATGTACCTGATGTTATGATCGATAAGCTCAAACGTATGAAGGAACAATGGAATTACGACTATTCTCCTGATGAGATATTAGATATAATACTTTCATCGTATAAACAAGATTGAGTTGATAGATGTGACTCCCTCACCGACTAGGAAAAAAAGATTGGATAGGAGAATGGAAGCAGAAACCGTCTCCCAATTAAAATATATGCTGGAGATGGAATTAGGTAATCTTAGAGATAGAGCTGATATAGACTTGACTCTATTCATAGGAGTTGGCGGGAGAATATTTGCCACATCGATACCAGAAGAACTTCGGCCGGATCAATATAGATTACTAAGCACCTTCAAAGGTAATCTGACCAATCTTTGCAGTAAATTAAAAGGAGAGAATCTCGAGGTTTCCATAGAAAGATGGAAATCAGGGATGGCGATCGTAGCAGCTGTTGGCGATAATTCTTTCTTGGCCTCATTACTCACTAAAAAATCAGAGATCAGTGAGATGGGTAAGATATTGGACGAAGTAATCAAAGCTACCAAAGTATTAAAGCACATTTTCGAGCAAAAGGATTTCGATGAAGACTCGATAAGTGATTATCCTGAAGATGTTCAAGATGAACTAAATAAACTGTCAAGACAACTATTCGTAGAAAGATTCACACATACCAAGAGTTACAAAAAGAATGAGGAGATTCTAGACTTCATGAAGGATAAGATAAGAGATGCTGTAGGTGTTGGTCAACTCGATCAGATAGTTTCAGTGACTTTCAACATGATGGGAACTTCAGCCGCATATATGGAAGAAGATATGTGGTACGATTTTCTGGAAAAGGTCATCGATAATCACATCCGTCCAATCGTAGGAGATATACAAGCTGAGCAGTATAAAAAAAGATGGAGAAATGAATTAGAAAAAAAGCTGAAAAGTTTTTTATAACATAGAGAGAAAAAAGATCGACCATGACTGAAAAAGGAGGAAAAGATGAAAAAGGGGATAACCGTCCCATACAGACACCATCTAAGGAAAGCAGGTTGAATGGCGACATCATCGATACATTAGATACCATCGAAGAAGATTATACCCGTTTTAAAAACACCATCAATGAATTGAAAAGTAATCTACAGAGTTTCATGGATAACACCAGCTCAGAACTAGGTGAAGTGAAACGCAGGACAGAACAGAAGGCAGATACAGGTACGGTAGAAAAAAAAGTAGAGGGTGTAGAGGACGACGTTGATCAAGTTGATGAAAGATTAAAGGAGGTCATGCGTGAGGTGGGTTTCGGAGAAAAGATCGATGTGTCGAATGTACCACCTGTACTGCTTGAGAGCATCTATCAAAAAATATTGGATGACCTAATAATTGAACTACGAGATAACTTGGGAACTCATGAAGCCAATATTATAATCAGGGAAGAATTGGAGAATATGAGGATGCGGACAAGCGGAAGCGAACTGTTCCAATATGATGGTAGGAATATCAATATAAGAAACCTTGTATCGAGCATACAAAATAATCTGATATCGCCGAAACAAATACACAGTACATTTCTTGAATTGATCCAGAAGCTGAGTGAGAAAATACCAAATTATAGACCAAGGAATTTTAGAGCAATGGTTAGAGCAGAAGGTCTAGAATTCGTGATATCTAAAACGATGAAATTGTTGAACAAGACTGCTGACTTAGAGGATGAAGTAAAGCTTTTAGGAAAGAATGTAGATGCTTTTGAAAAAGAGTTAGGAGAAAAACACGATGAACTTATTAAAAGGGTCGAAGAGATAGTTGATAGATTAGATGGAGATGTAATGGATAAATTCAATCAATTCGATTATAGGATCTCTGGAATAGAAGAAGAGCTAGAGACTGTAGAACTTGAAGGACTCATCCAGGATCTCAAGGAAATGAAAGAAGACAATAGTTCGATAAGAAATACAATAGAAGAGGTGTCTTCGGAAAATGAGATGAGGATCTCGATAATTGAGAATGAATTAGAGCAAATCCGAGACCAATTAGAAAAAAAGAGGAAGACTACATTACAAGAAAGTGAAAAATTCGTTTATTATTCGATTCCAGAAGATGGTGTAACTGCAAAAAAACTCGAGAAAAAAGTTGGGGATGTAGTTGATGATGTTCAAACAAATTTAGATAGTCTCCAAAAGAAAGGGATCGTAGAATTGGAACAAAGGGGCAGATGGAGTGTTTACGTGAGAAAACCTATTGATGAGCTTGCTCAAACTGAGGAAGAGCCGGTAACTGAGGAAGAGCCGGTAACTGAGGAAGAGCCGGTAACTGAGGAAGAGCCGGTAACTGAGGAAGAGCC
>Ga0207421_10001136_pt1 | contig 34659 bp, 24 predicted proteins | sample SodLakKL_010_SED_4_FD_187542 | JGI IMG/M metagenome (GOLD analysis project Ga0207421, IMG submission 187542) | Alkaline sediment microbial communities from Lake Tanatar, Kulunda Steppe, Russia - 8KL_010_SED (SPAdes) (version 2) | ecosystem: Environmental > Aquatic > Non-marine Saline and...
CCGGTCGACGGCACGCCGTTCGACCTGCGCCGTCCGACGCCGATCGCCCAGCGCCTCGGCGAGTTGGAGGCGACACCGGCCGGCGGCTACGACCACAACCTGGTCATCGACGGGACGCCGGGTGAGCTGCGACCCGCGGCGAGGTTGCATGATCCCTCGACCGGTCGTTTCGTGGAACTGCACACCGATCAGCCCGGGGTGCAGTTCTACTCGGGGCACAAGCTGCGTGGGCAGATGGGGAAGCGGGACGCGATCTACCCGCGGCACGGCGCGCTGTGCCTGGAGCCGCAGCACCATCCCGATGCCGTCAACCAACCGGGGTTCCCGTCCGTGCTCCTGGAACCGGGCGAGGTCTACCGGCACACCTCGACGTTCGTCCTGGGGGTCGACTGACCGCCGGATCTCCCGCTGAGCAGGGTGACCGCGGGTATCGTGCTCACGGCAAGATCGAGGTGCCGGATGCGCCGGGTGGGCCGACATCGATGCCGCGAAAGCCGAGCGGATGCTCCAGCATGTTCTCTCTACAACGTGATGGAACACTCGGGACGCGCGGCCTCGGCGCCTGTGAGGCCCTGCGGACCAAGAAGGCTCCCGAGACCACGAGGACCACGTCGACGATCGGTGGCGGCGTGGACCTGATCATCGGGTTGATCGTCGCCATCGGGCTGGGGGCGCAGCCAGGCCCGATCTTCGGTCTGGCCGCGGTCGTCGTTCCTTCCTACCTGCCACGTGAACATTGGCGGCGTCTGGACACACCCGAGCCGGATGCTGCCGCGCCACCTCGGGCCGGTGGCCGGAACGGATCGACCCGGTCAGTCGTGGCGGTCCGGTAGATGCGTGTACAGCTCGTCCTCGAGCGCGAGGTGGAACTCGAGGACGGCCTGGAGGCCGAACAGGCTCCGCTGCAGGTCGAGGACCTCGTCGTGCTCCGGTCCGTCCCCACCGATGTCGTCCACGAGGCGGTCGAACAGACGGATGCGGCGAGCCAGTTCCCGGTGGGTGCGAACCAGCGGCCGGGTCGGGTCCTCGTCATCGAACACCGCCCGCAACACGGGGTAGACGGTCCGTTCCTCCTCGATCTCGTGGGGGAGCAGGTCATCGACCAGGAAGTCACGGGTACGCCGTAGCGCCGCCAGGGCCTCGGGAACCGTCAGTTCGTCCAGTTGTTCGGCAACGATGCCCAGTTCCTCGACGCCGACGGTCAGGTCATCATGATCGACATGGACATGGTCGGGCGGGGTCGGGATCGACCGGAGCCGTCGGGTACCGCTCCCCGGAACGCGCAGGGCCCGCAGGGCGTTCGCCAGCACGCCCAGGTCGATGACCTCCTGCACGATCGCCCCGGCGACCGGGGTGAGGTAGCCGAGCGCGGCGAAGACCATGGCGACGGCCGACAGGCCGATCCCGGTCACCGCGCTCTGCCAGGCGATCCGCCGGGTCCGCCGGGCGATCGTGACCGCGGTCGCCAGGCCGTCCAGGCGGTCGGAGGTCAGCACGACGTCCGCGGCCTCGGATGCTGCGGTCGCGCCGCGGGCGCCCATCGCGACGCCGGTGTTCGCCAGCGCGAGTGCGGGCGCGTCGTTGACGCCGTCACCGACCATGATCGTGGTGCCGAGCGTCGATGCCTCGCGCACGGCGTCGACCTTCTCCTGGGGGGTGCGCTCGGCCAGGACCCGGTCGACGCCCACGCTGTCGCCGACGAGATCGGCGATCTCGGAGCGGTCACCGGTGACCATCAGGACCTCGCGGATCCCCGCGTCCCGGACCGCCTGGATCGATCGCGGTGCGTCGGGACGGATCGGGTCATGGAGCGACAGGGCACCCACCAGGTGGCCGTCAGCCGCCACGTACACGACCGACCGCCCCTCGATCGCGCCGCGCCGGCGGACCCGGCGCAAGGCGGCCGGCAGCTCAGCGCCGTCGGCGGCGTAGCCCATCTGTCCGACACGCACCTGGACCTGTCCAACCTGGCCGCGGATCCCCTGACCGATGTCCTCGACCACGTCGGTCGGCAGCACCAGGTCATCGTTGCGGGCATGTGCTGCCTGCACGATCGCCGGGGCGAACGGGTGGACCGATACCTGATCGAGCGACCCCGCCAGGTGCAGGAGATCGGCGGCGTCGGTGTCCGGCATCGGATGGACGGCGGCGACCCGGGGGCGACCGCTGGTGATCGTGCCGGTCTTGTCGAGAAGCACCACCTCGCCGTCGGCGAGTGACTCCAGGGCCAGCCCGCCCTTGACGATGATGCCCCGCTTGGCTGCGGCGGAGACGCCGCCGACCATCGCGGCGGGCGCGGCCAGGATCAACGGACAGGGCGTTGCGACCACCAGGACCGCCAGCGCACGGACCGGATCACCCGAGAACGCCCAGGCCGCGCCGGCCAGCACCAGGGTCACGAGCAGGAAGCCGCCGGCGAAACGATCGGCGACCCGGACGAACGATCCCCGCTCCGTCGAGGCCTGTTCCACCAGACGCACGATCCCGGCGTAGGTTGATGCCTCGGCCGACGCGGTCGCGCGCAGGTCCATCGGACCACCGGCGTTGACGACACCGCTGTGCACGATCTGGCCGGCGTGCACCTCGACCGGCCGCGTCTCGCCTGTCAACGCGGAGGTGTCAAGCACCGCATGGCTCGAGCGCAGCATCCCGTCCACGGGGACGACCTCACCGACCTTGACGGTCAGTTCGTCACCGACCTCGACGTCCTCGACGGCCACGTCGATCAGGCCCTGGTCCGCGGTGCGGCGATGCGCCGTGCGTGGTGCCCGGGTCAGCAGGTCGGTCAGCTCTGCACGCGCCCGTCCGACCGCTCGTGCCTCGAGAGCCTCACCACCGGTGAGCATGACCGCGATGATCGCGCCGGCCAGCCATTCCCCGAGCAGCAGGGCGCCGAGCATGGCCAGTACCGCGACGACGTCCGCGGTGGCGTCGCGGCGGATCAGCTGCCGGACGCTGACGATGGTCGCCGGGACCAGCGCCACCACGGTCGCCGCCGCGAACGCGGCCACCATCACGGTCTCGGCTCCGAGGAGCCACGCGACACCACCGGCGATGACCAGGCCGAGGCAGAGGGGGAAGAGCAGCGGCTCGACCCGCTCCAGGAACGGCTCGTTGCCGGGTCGGTCCGGTGTGGGCGACGGCGCGGGGTCCACGCCGTGGTGGGAAGTGGCACGCGGCGACGATGCCCCGTCCGTCTCGCTCACCCACGAACTCCTCGTGACGCGTCATCGTCTCGCGTCGAGCGTACGTCGTCGTCGGCTGAAGCCTGACGCGCACCCGATCGGCCCGGTCGTGACCTCACCAGCTTGTGAAGTTCGCTGACGACGATCACGGCCAGGGCGACGGCCAGGATGCGGGTCCAGCCCGCACCGGTCACGGGCTCGATCTGCAGCACCAGTTGCGTCGGCGCCCAGTAGCTGGCGGAGACGTGGAGGGTGAGCGCCACGATCGAGGCGATGAGCAGGAAGGGGTTGCCGACCACGTTGGTGACGACGATCGATTGACGTTCGGACCGTGCGTTGTAGACGTGCGCCGCCATGGCCACGACCAGGGTGGTCAGCGCAGCGCCACGCTGCTGGGCGTCCGAGAGCCCGACGTCGATGGCCCAGGTGAACACCCAGAGGCTCCCGATCGCCATGGTGATGCCGGTCAGGGCGGTCCGTTCCCACAGCACCGCGTTGACGATGGGGTCCTCGCGACGCCGCGGGGGCTGGTCGAGCACGTCCGGTTCGCCCTTCTCGAAGGCCAGCGCCACGTCCTGCATCCCGTTGGTGACCACGTTCAGCCACAGCAGGGCCGCCGGGACGTAGGGCAGCGGCAACCCCGCCGCGATCGAGGTCAGGATCGCGACGATGGCCGCGGCGCCGGTCGACAGCAGGAAGTAGGTCACCTTGCGGACGTTCTCGAAGACGACCCGACCCTCCTCCACCGCGTTGGCGATGGAGACGAAGTTGTCGTCGGTGAGCACCATGTCGCTGGCCTCACGGGCGACGTCGGTCCCGTCCCGTCCCATGGCCACCCCGATGTCGGCGGCCTTCAACGCCGGCCCGTCGTTGACCCCGTCACCGGTGACCGCCACGATCTGCTCGTGGGACTGCAGCGCGCGGACGATGCGCAGCTTGTGGTCCGGCGCGACGCGGGCGAACACGTCCACCTCGAGCACGGCCGCGGTCAACTCCTCGTCGGACATGCGTTCGACGTCCGTGCCCGTGAGCGTCTCCGGCCGCTCGCTGATGGCCAGCTGGTCGGCGATCGCGCTGGCGGTCACCGCGTGGTCCCCGGTGATCATGATCACGCGGATGTCGGCCTGACGGACACGGGCGATCGCCTCCTTGACCCCGTCCCGTGGGGGGTCCTGCATCCCCACCAGGCCGGTCAGGACCAGCTGTTCGGGGGTCGGCGGATGCTGCTCGTCGATGTCCGCAGCGGCGGCACCATCGAGCCGTCGTTCTGCCAGGGCCAGCACGCGCAGGCCCTGCGCCGCCATCTCCTCGGCGGTGTCCAGCACCGCGTCCGCGTCCAATGGGGCGGTGCCGTCGCCGTCGCGCACCTCGGAACACAGTTCGAAGACCCGCTCGGGAGCACCCTTGAGCCGGAGCATCGGTCCATCCTCGTCCACCACCACGAAGGAGTAGCGCAGGTCGGACTCGAACGGGACGTGGGCGAGGACCTCGGCCTCCTCCCGGAGCTCACGGGGGTCCTTGCCGACCGCCCGCGCGGCGGTGAGCAGAGCGATCTCGGTCGGATCGCCGCGGTGGTCGACCACCTCGCCGTCCTCGACGATGAGCTCGGCTTCGCTGGTGACCACGGCCGTGCGCACGCTGCTGGCCAGGGCGCCATCGGGATGTTCCTCGAGGTGGTCACCAGCTGCGACCACGTCCTCGGCCTCGTCGCCGTCATCGACCTGCCGGAAGCTCACCCAGCCGTCGGGGGTCCAGCCGCGCACCAGGGTCATCCGGTTGGCCGTGAGCGTGCCGGTCTTGTCGGACCCGATCGTGTTGGTGCTGCCGAGCGTCTCGACCGCCGGCAGGGAACGGATGATCGCGTTGCGCTGCGCCATCCGCCGCACGCCCAGGGCCATCGCGACGGTGAACGCCACCGGCAGGCCCTCCGGCACCACCGCCACCGCCAGGGCGACCGCAGTGAGGAACATCTCCTCCACCTCGCCACCGAGCGCGATGCCGAGGAAGAACGCCACCACGGTGGAGCTCAGCACGGCGATGGCGATGATGTTGGCGAAGCGGTTCATCCGCTGTTGCAGCGGGGTCTCGGGCTTCTCCTCACTGCGGATCGACTCGGCGATCTCTCCCAGCTGGGTCTTCGCGGCGGTCGCGACCACCACCCCGCGAGCCCGGCCGCTGGTCACCGCACTGCCCATGAACACCATGCTGCTGCGATCGCTGGCGAGGGTGTCCTCGTCCACGGGGTCGGTGGACTTCGCCGCCGGCTTGCTCTCCCCGGTCAGCAGCGACTCGTCGACCTCCAGGGCGGTGGTTCGGACCAACCGCAGGTCGGCGGGTACCCGGGTCCCGGAGGTCAAGAGCACGATGTCGCCGGGGACGAGTTCGGTCGCATCGACCTCCGACTCCTTGCCGTCACGGATCACCGTCGAGGTCGGGGCGGCCATCTGCATCAGCGCGTGGACCGACCGGTCGGCCTTGCGCTCCTGCACGAACCCGATGATCGCGTTGATGACCAGCACCGCGGCGATCACCGCCGCGTCGGTGTACTCGTCGATCAGGATCGTGACCACGAACGCGACGAGCAGGATGTAGATCAGGGGGCTGGTGAACTGGTGGAGCAGGATCTGCAGGTCGCCCATGGGCTCGTCGCGTCCCAGTTCGTTCGGCCCGTACCGCTCAAGGCGGGTGGCCGACTCCTCGGTCGTGAGTCCCGCCTCGAGGTCGGTGTCGAGTTCCTGCGGGAGGTCGGTCACCTCACGGGCGTGCCAGGCGGTCGAACTGGTCATGGACATATCCGTTCTTGATGTGTGGCGGCATCGCGAACGGTCCCGGACCTCGCGGGACACACGGCGCCACCCTGCCGTTCGAACCTACGGCTGCGATCCCGGGCTGGGCAGGGCACCCCGTCCCTGATCCGTGGGTCCTTGGGTCCTTGGGACGGATGGTCCCATCGACCGGGGCCATGCGGCTCTGCCCGTCGTGGGCAGTTTCAGGTGGACTGGAGGCGATGGGCGTCCGCACCGTGACGCCCGCTGGTTCCGTCGTGACGAGGGGATGATCGTGAGTGGTTCAAACGCTGATAGCTGGGTGGTTCCGTTCGATGAGGGCCGCGCCGCCGACAAGCTGCTGCTGGGTGGGAAGGGTGCGAACCTCGCGGAGATGACCCACATCGGCCTGCCCGTGCCCCCCGGCTTCGTGGTGACGACCGAGGCCTGCCGCAGCTACCTCGCCGAGGGCCAGGTGCCATCCGGCCTGTTCGACCAGGTCGAGGCGGCGCTCAAGGACCTCGAGGCCCGGACCGGGCGCCGTCTGGGTGATCCGTCGGCCCCGCTGCTGCTCTCGGTCCGTTCGGGCGCACCGTTCTCCATGCCCGGCATGATGGACACCGTCCTCGACCTCGGTGCCACGCCGGAGACCGCGGCGGGCCTGGCCGAGATGGGTGACGAGCGCTTCGCCTGGGATGCGACCCGCCGCTTCCTCGAGATGTACGGCCGCGTGGTGCTCGGCGTCTCCGAGGAGACCTTCAACCACAACCTCGAGGCAGCTATCGAGAGCGCGGGGGCCACGGATGAACGTGGGTTGAGTGCCGAGCAGCTCGCGGAGGTGAGCGACGCACACCGCAGGAGCATCGCGGACGCGGGTCAGGACCTGCCCGAGGAACCGCACGAACAACTCCACCTGGCCATCGAGGCGGTGTTCCGCTCCTGGAACGGCGACCGGGCCCGGGCGTACCGCCGGGTCGAGGGGATCCCGGACGACCTCGGGACCGCGGTCAACGTGCAGATGATGGTCTTCGGCAACCTCGGTGACCGGTCCGCGACCGGCGTGGCCTTCACCCGCGACCCGGCCACCGGCGAGAACGTGCCCTACGGCGACTTCCTGATCGGTGCCCAGGGCGAGGACGTGGTCGCGGGGACCCGGCACGTCCACCCGCTGGCGGAGCTCGCGGACGAGTTCCCGGAGCAGCACGAACAGCTCCTGGCCAACCTCGACACCCTGGAGGCCCACTACCGCGACCTGTGTGACGTCGAGTTCACGATCGAGAGCGACACGTTGTGGATGCTGCAGACCCGCGTGGGCAAACGCTCCGCGGCGGCTGCGTTGCGCATGGCGACCGACATGGTCGACGAAGGCCTGATCGACGTCGATGAGGCCGTGACGCGGGTCCGCCCGAAGCAGCTCGAGCAACTGCTCCACCCGCAGTTCGGGTCAGATGCACCGGAGCCCCTGACCACGGGCCTGGCCGCATCGCCCGGCGCGGCGGTCGGTGCGATCTGCCTGTCGTCGGACGAGGCCAAGGAGCGTGGCATCGCCGGTGAGGACGTCATCCTGGTGCGGCCCGAGACCTCGCCGGAGGACCTGGAGGGCATGGTCGCCTCCGTCGGTCTGCTGACCTCGCGCGGCGGGCTCGTCAGCCACGCGGCCGTGGTCGCGCGTGGGTTCGGCAAGCCGGCGGTCTGTGGCGCCAGCGAGCTGCGCATCGACGCCAAGGCCGGCACCGTCACCGTCGGTGACACCGTGCTGCACGCGGGTGATGTGATCTCGATCGACGGGACCAACGGGCAGGTCGCCGTGGGGGAGGTGGACCTGGAGATCCCGGGCGACGATCCCCGCCTCGAACGCCTGCTGGACTGGGCCGACGAGCGGCGTGTGCTGCACGTCTTCGCCAACGCGGACACGGCCGACGATGCCGGTCGGGCGTTGGAGTCCGGAGCGGAGGGGATCGGCCTGTGCCGCACGGAGCACCAGTTCCTGGGGGATCGGCTCCCGCTGATCCAGAAGATGATCCTGTCGCGGTCGCCGGAGGAGGAGCGCGATGCGTTGGTGGAGCTCGAACGCCAGCAGCGCGAGGACTTCGAGGCACTGTTCGAGGTCATGGACGGCAAGCGGGTCGTGATCCGGCTGCTGGACCCGCCGCTGCACGAGTTCCTGCCGAATGTGGAGGAACTGCACATCAAGGAGGCGACCGACGGTCTCTCCGACCACGAACGCGACCTGCTGGAAGCCGCCGAACAGCTACGGGAGCACGACCCGATGCTGGGCGTGCGCGGCATCCGTCTGGGGGTCCTGCGACCGGAGGTCTACCGGGCGCAGGTCCGCGCCATCCTCGAGGCGGCTGCAGCCCGGACCGCTGCCGGTGGCAACCCGCTGCCGGAGATCATGCTGCCGCTGATCGGGACCTCGCAGGAGCTCGAGTGGGGTGTCAACCTGATCCACGAGGTCGCCGGTGAGCTGCGGGACGCGGGCGCCGAGGAGGTCGACTACACGGTCGCGACGATGATCGAGACGCCGCGTGCGGCGTTGCGGTCGGGTGCGCTGGCGCAGTACGTCGACGCGTTCTCGTTCGGGACCAACGACCTGACCCAGCTGACGTTCGGGCTGTCCCGTGACGACGTCGAGGCGACCTACACCCCGCGGGCGCTGGAGCTCAAGCTGCTCCCGGTCGACCCGTTCCGCACGTTGGACCCCGATGGGGTCGGACGGTTGATCGAACTGGCGGTGAAGGAGGGTCGTGAGACCTTCCCGGAGATCGTCACCGGTATCTGCGGGGAACACGGAGGTGACCCGGACTCGATCGCGCTGGCGCATCGGTACGGGTTGACCCACGTGTCGTGCTCGGCCTCGCGGCTGAAGGTCGCACGCCTGGCCGCCGCCCACGCGGCCCTCGAGGTGTCGGGTCCGGACGCGACCGCCTGACCACGGTCGGTCGCCACAACGGCAGCGGCCCCGCCATCCGATCGGATGGCGGGGCCGCTGCCGTCGCGGTGGTGGCGGTCAGGTCGAACTGCCCTGGCCGGAGAGTTCGTCGAGCCGGGCGTTGACGTCACGGATACCGAGACCGATCAGGACGAACAGCACCCCCATCCCGAGCGCCATGGCAGCGACGCCGAATGCCAGCACCGAGGTGAACAGCGATGCCTGGAGGAACGCGGCGTTCTGTGCGGTGCCGCGACGCTCGTCATCACGGTCGAGTTCCGCGTAGGTCTGGCCGTCGGTGATCTCCAGCACGTTGCGGTCGATCGTCCTGGCCTGGCAGAAGGCGGAGAACGGACCGGTGACGTCCGTGTCTGGCAGGCAGACGGCATCGTCCGGGGTCGTGATGCGTTGGTCACTCAGCGTGCCGCTGACCGTGACCCAGGTGGCGACACTGCCCACGATCATCAGCGCCCCCTACACGATGGCGAAGATCGAGGTGAGTTTCCGGGAAGCGTTCATGTGGCGTCTCCTTGGTGGTGGTGCGGTCTCGATCGGTACCCCCGGGTCGCGACCGTCGTCCTCGGGTGAGAACGTTGGAAGGGCGGGAGGCCTCCGCTGCTCACTGACTGGGCCCACCTTGGTCGACCGGACCTTTGCGGGGCAGGGCCGAACGTCCCCGATCGATGTGACGGCCGTGGTGAGGGTGGGGGCCTTGCGGTGGGGTGCCGGGATGGGGCCACTGGTCCCTGCGACCGGGGACCAGTGGCCGCTACATCGCACGGCTGCCATCCGTACTGTCGGCTCAGGACGTTGCCCGTGCACACCGTGCACACCGGTTGCATATCCGCGCGACATCGGTCGTTCGGTCCTGGCAGTGTGACGTTGAGCCGATACCTGGAGGCCCCGCGTGCCACCCCTTTGCATCGATGGGAACGAAGCCGTCGCCCGTGTCGCGTACGCACTGAGCGAGTCCGTGGCGATCTACCCGATCACCCCGGCGTCTCCGATGGGCGAGTACGCCGACGCCTGGTCGGCCGCCGAACAGCCGAACCTCTGGGGTGCGGTCCCCGGCGTCCTGGAGATGCAGTCGGAGGCCGGCGCCGCGGGTGCCCTGCACGGCGCCGTGCAGGCGGGATCCCTCGGGACGACCTTCACGGCGTCCCAGGGCCTGCTGCTGATGCTGCCCAACATGTTCAAGATCGCGGGCGAGCTGACCCCGGCGGTCATCCACGTCGCCGCGCGGACGATCGCGACGCACGCGCTGTCGATCTTCGGCGACCACTCCGACGTCATGGCCGCCCGGACCACGGGCTGGACGATGCTCGCCTCCTCGACACCCCAGGAGGCGCACGACCTGGCGGCGGTCGCGCACGCGGCGACCCTCTCCACCCGGCTCCCGGTGCTGCACTTCTTCGACGGGTTCCGGACCTCACATGAGATCAACATCGTCGAGCCCCTCGTCGATGACGACCTGCACGCGATGATCTCCAACGACGATCTCATCGCGCACCGGCGCCGGTCGATGGATCCGGAGCACCCGTCCCTGCGCGGTACGGCGCAGAACCCCGACGTCTTCTTCCAGGCCCGCGAGGCCTGCAACCCCTTCTACGACGCGGTGCCGGCCGCGGTCCAGGGCGCGATGGACACCCTGGCGGAGCGCACCGGGCGCCGGTACAACCTGGTCGACTACCACGGGGCACCCGACGCCGACCGCGTGATCGTGTTGATGGGATCGGGCAGTGAGGCCGTCCGCGAGGTGGTTGACCACCTCGTCGACACCGGCGAGAAGGTCGGGATGCTCGTGGTCCGGCTGTTCCGGCCGTTCCCCACCGCGGCGTTCCTGGCCGCGATGCCGGAGACGGCGACACGCATCGCCGTCCTCGACCGCACCAAGGAGCCGGGCGCGCCCGGCGAACCGTTGCACGAGGATGTCGTGCAGACGCTCGCGACCGCGGTGATGACGGGCGACCTCGCGGAGCTCCCCGATGTGATCGGCGGGCGCTACGGATTGTCCAGCAAGGAGTTCACCCCGTCGATGGTCGCGTCCGTGTTCGCGGAGCTCGCGGCCGAGAAGCCGAAGCGTCGCTTCACGGTGGGGATCGTCGACGACGTCACGAACCTGTCCCTGCCGACGCTGTCGGACTTCGAACTCCCGCGCCCCGAGGGCGAGCTGTCCGCGGTGTTCTTCGGCATGGGCTCGGACGGCACGGTCGGAGCCAACAAGAACACCGCCAAGATCATGGCGGAGAGCACCGGGCAGCACGTCCAGGCCTACTTCGTCTACGACTCGAAGAAGTCCGGCGCGACCACGGTGTCGCACCTGCGGTTCTCGCCGGAGCCGATCCACTCGACCTACCTGGTCGAGCAGGCCGACGTCGTCGCCTGCCACCAGTTCGGGCTCCTCGAGAAGCTCGAGATGCTGTCGGTGGTCCGCCCCGGCGGCACCGTGCTGCTGAACGTTCCCTTCCCACCGGAGGAGGTCTGGGACCGGCTGCCCGCTGACGTCCAAGAGCTGCTGATGGAACGTGACCTGAAGCTGTTCGCCATCGATGGCTTCGGCACGGCACGTGCGGCCGGACTCGGCGGGCGGATCTCCACGGTGATGCAGGTCGCCTTCTTCGTCGCTTCCGGGCTGATGCCGATGGATGAGGCGCTCCAGGCGATCGAGTCCGCAGCTGAGAAGACCTACGCCGCGCACGGCCCACTGGTCGTCAACCGCAACATCGAGGCGATCCGGGCGGCTGCCGATGGCGTGACGCAGATCGACATCCCCCAGAAGGTCACCTCCAGCTGGCAGCGGCCGGGCGCCATCGAGCGTGCCCTCGAGATCCGTTCGGTCACCTCCGACGACGTCACGGAACTGTTCGAGCGGGTCACCGCCCGCATCATCGAGGGCGAAGGGGACCTCCTGCCCGTGTCCGCTCTGCCGATCGACGGCACCTTCGAGACGGGAACGGCCCGGTGGGAGAAGCGCGCGCTGGCCTCGGAGATCCCGATCTGGGATCCGGACCTGTGCATCGACTGTGGCAAGTGCGCGATCGTCTGTCCCCATGCCGCGATCCAGATCAAGGTGTTCGAGGGTGATGCGCTCGACGATGCGCCCGACACTTTCCTGTGCAAGCCCTTCAAGGACCGGGACATGAGCGACCACCTCCTGACGGTGCAGGTCGCCCCCGACGACTGCACCGGCTGCGGTGTGTGTGTCGAGGCCTGCCCGGCGGTGTCCAAGGAGTCGGTCGGTCACCAGGCGATCGACATGGAGCCCGCGGACGAACACCGCGACCGGGAACGCGACAACTTCCGCTTCTTCGAGACGATCCCGTACCCGGACCGCACCACGATCAACATGAACACGACCAAGCACACCCAGACCCTGCAGCCGCTGTTCGAGTTCTCCGGCGCCTGCGCGGGCTGTGGTGAGACCCCCTACATCAAGCTGATGACCCAATTGTTCGGTGACCGGACCGTCATCGCCAACGCCACCGGCTGCTCCTCCATCTACGGGGGGAACCTGCCGACAACGCCCTACGGCACCAACGCCGCCGGACGGGGTCCGGCCTGGTCGAACTCGCTGTTCGAGGACAACGCGGAGTTCGGGCTCGGGATCCGCATGGGGATCGACGACCAGCGGGCGATCGCCGAGCACCTGCTCGGCGTGCTGGCCGGCCAGCTCGGCGACGACCTGGTCGAGAGCCTCCTGGCCGGTTCCGGCGCTGGTGACGAGCAGGGTCTTGCCGATCAGCGGGAGCGCGTCGAGGAGCTCCGTCGGCGCCTCGCCGATGTGAACGGCGACCTCGACGCCTCCGCACGACAGCTCGAGTCGTTGTCCGGGGTCCTGGTCCGTCGCGACGTCTGGATCGTCGGTGGCGACGGCTGGGCCTACGACATCGGGTTCGGCGGTCTCGACCACCTCTTCGCGTCCGGCGCCGACGTCAACGTGCTGGTCCTGGACACCGAGGGCTACTCCAACACCGGTGGTCAGGCCTCCAAGGCGACCTCGCGGGGTGCGGTGGCACGGTTCGCGACCTCCGGCAAGCCGACCCCGAAGAAGGACCTGGGGCTGCTCGCGATGCAGTACGGCTCGGTGTACATCGCACAGATCGCGATGGGGGCCAACGAACGACAGACCATCAAGGCCTTCCGTGAGGCCGAGGAGTGGTCGGGACCGTCGCTGCTGCTCGCCTACTCCACCTGTATCGCCCACGGGGTGGACATGCGCCACTCGATGGACCGCATGGACCTGGCCGTCAAGACCGGGTACTGGCCACTCTTCCGCTTCCACCCGGGAGCGGAGGAGGGCACCCGTCCGTTCAAGTTGGACTCGAAGCCGCCGTCGCAGCCGGTCGACGACTTCCTGACCACCGAGGGTCGGTTCGCGGTCCTCGAACGCAGCGACCCGGAGCGCGCGGCCTACCTGCGCGGCCTGGCCGCCAGCGACGTCAAGGAACGCTGGAGCTACTACGAGCAGCTCGCCGGTGTCGAGCGACGGCTCACCGACGACACGGAGGTGTCCTCATGACCGCAGGCAACGGCGCGGGTCCCCGACCGACCTACTCCTTCACCGATCTGGAGGAGGACGAGCTCAGCGGTGCTGGGCGCATCGTGCCGAGCGGCCCTGGCGCACAGGGCGAGGTCGACCTCACGGCGACCTACCTGGGCATGCACCTGCGGTCGCCGGTGGTCGCCTCCTCGAGTCCCCTGACCGGGCAGATCGCCTCGCTGCAGGCCCTGGATGCGGCGGGGGTCGGGGCGGTGGTGCTGCCGAGCCTGTTCGAGGAACAGCTCGAGCACGAGTCCCAGGAGGTCGACCGGTTCCTCGGGCTGTCGTCCGACGTCAACCCGGAGGCGACCTACGGCTACGCCCCGGTGTTCGAGGACTACAACCGCGGGTCGGTGCAGTACCTCAACCTGATCCGTGAGGCCAAGGCGGAACTGGACGTTCCGGTGATCGCCAGCCTCAACGGATCGACCACCGGCGGCTGGACCGAGTACGCGAAGATGCTCACCAACGCCGGTGCCGACGCCATCGAACTCAACATCTACCAGGTCGCGGCGGATCCGGATCGTGGCGGCAGGGACGTCGAGGCAGAGACGCTGGATGTCGTCCGCGATGTCGTCGGTGCCTGCGATGTCCCGGTGGCGGTGAAGCTGTCGCCGTACTGGTCGGCGCTCGGTGCGTTCGCGCAGCGGCTGGTCGGCGAGGGTGCGGCCGGGTTGGTGCTGTTCAACCGGTTCTACCAGCCCGACATCGACCTGGAGACCTTGGCGGTCGGGCCCCGACTGGTGCTGTCCAACTCGGAAGAGTTGCGTCTTCCGCTGCGGTGGATGGCGATGCTGCACGGGCGGATCGATGCGTCGTTGGCGGCCACTACCGGGATCCATGAGCCCACCGACGTGGTCAAGGTCCTGCTGGCGGGAGCGAACGTGGCGATGACCACCTCGGCGGTCCTGCGGCACGGCCCCGGGCACGCGGCAACGCTGGTGGACGGTCTGCGCGCCTGGATGGAGGCACGCGACTACGCGTCGGTCGAACAGATGACCGGGTCGGTCAGCCAGAGGTCGGTCACCGACCCGGCGGCGTTCGAACGGGCCAACTACCTGCAGGCCCTCACGAAGTACTCCAGCGAGTACGTGACCTGATCACGGCCCGTCGGGGTCGGGTTCGTCGGGTGGTGCGTCGCGGTCATCCGGCTCGGCCTCGACCGTCGTGACCGGGATGCCCGTCGCGCGGGCGATCCGGCTCGGCAGGTCCATGCGCAGCCACCGTGACAGCCGCGAGGGCAGGGTGGAGACGATGATCTCGTCGAAGGGTCCATGTTCCATCGCCTCCTGGACCGCAACGGTCGGATCGTCGTGACCGACCACACCGTGCGCGTCGCCGCCGAGGGATCGCACCCGGTCGATCATCTTGTCCAGGCGGCGCTCCGCACGCTGGCGGGCCTCGAGCACGGCCGCCTGCCGGCGACGTTCGTCCTCCTCGAACACCTCACTGGTCGTGTAGGCCAGCAGCCCGCCATCGACCGGGAACCCCAGCGCCCAGGCCGCGGTCTCGTGCTCGGGTGCGGTCGTCGGTACCACGATGAAGAACTCGGCCCCCCGCTGGATGCGTCGCTGCACCTGCCGGTCGAGCAGTTCACCCCCGAGCGTCTGGTTGGCGACGATCAGGCACCGGCCCATGGCGTCTCTCCCTGGTCTGGAGCGTGAGTATTGCTGTGCTGGTCCGTGACGGCAAGGGTGCCGCTCGCGCCGGGGCGATCAGTGCCGCACGACCTCGTCACACAGGGCGATGACTCGACGGACGGCCTCCCGGACATGCGTCGCCGTGGCGGGGGACAGTTCGGTGCCGATGCCCAGGTCGTGGGCGGGCACGGCAACGGTCCGAACCTCCTCCGGCGCCGCGGCCACCATGCCGGCCAGTCCCAGCAACCCCTGGACATCGAGGTGGTGGCTCATCACCCCGGTGGTGTCGATCGTGTCCACAGCGCTGACCACGACCCCATCCCGATCCTCGACCGATGCGTCGACCACGATCACCAGGCGACGGTCGGCGATCTGCATCGCCAACTCGGGGGCCAACTGGTGGACCGAGAGCGCCTGCACACCGGGGAGCTCCAACGCCGCGATCGCCTCGGCGACCCGGCGGCCCGCCGCGTCATCGCGGCGCAGGTCACTGCCGACGCCGAGCACCAGAACCGGCGCTCGGTCGTCCCGGTCAGCGGGGTCCGCGTGGGGAACGGCGCCGTCGGTCACTCGCGGCGCCGCTCACAGACCACGTCGCCGTCCGGTGCGAGCAGTTGTAGGACCATCGGCATCTGTCCCATCGCGTGGGTCGAACACGACAGGCAGGGATCGTAGGCCCGGATCCCGGCCTCGACCCGGTTGAGGACGCCGTCGGTCAGGGTCGAGCCGTCGACGTATTCGCGGGCGATGTCGAGGATCGTGCGGTTCATCGCCAGCTCGTTCTGTCCGGTCGCGATGATGAGGTTGACCGCGGTGATGACGCCGTGGTCATCGACCTCGTAGTCGTGGAACAGCGTGCCTCGTGGTGCCTCCGAGGCACCGACACCACGCCGCGCGTTGATGCCTGCCTGCGCGCGGACGCGGGGGTCGAGCAGCACCGGATCGTCGATGATCCCGTCGATGCGCTCGAGGCTGGCGATCACCTCCAGGATGCGCGCGTGGTGGTAGTGGAAGGACGAGGCGGCGATCCGGCCCGTGCGCTCCCGGAGATCCGCGAGCCCGGCATCCGCGATCGGGGTCCCGAACCGCTCGGCGATGTTGATCCGCGCCAGCGGTCCGACCCGGTACATCCCGGGACGTGGATCGTCGCCGGTGACCAGCGGCTTGTAGTAGGGGACCTTGAGGTAGGAGTCGTGCTTTGCGGCCTCGCCGAGGACGCTGCGGTAGTCGGCGGGATCGAGCTGGTCGATGACCGTGGCCCCCTCAGCGTCGATGATCCGCAGCTTGCCGTCGAGGTGCTCCCACGTCCCATCCGGTGCGCAGTGGGACAGGTACAGCGAGTCGAACCGCCCGAACACCTCGATCTCACGGGTGAAGCGGTCCTGCAGCGAGGTGAGCAGTGCCAGTGCCTGCGTCGCGGAACCCAGGGCCTCGTCCAGGCCGGAGCGGATCGCGTTGCGCTTCTCCGTGGTGAACGGATCGGCGACACCACCCGGGACGATGCCCTTGCCGTGGATCCGCTGGCCCGCGACCGACTCGATGACCTCCTGGCCGAACTGTCGCAGGCGGATCCCACCGCGGACGATCTCCGGCTCCGTCTGCATGAGCCCGAAGACGTTGCGGGTCGCCGGGTCGGCGTCCATGCCCAGCAACAGGTCCGGGGCGGACAGGTGGAAGAAGCTCAGCACGTGGGACTGGACGATCTGCCCGAGGTTGGCCAGCTGCCGCTGGAGGGTGGCGGCCGGGGGGATGCTCACCGCGTGGATCGCGTCGGTGGCCTTGGCCGACGCCAGCAGGTGGCTGACCGGACAGATCCCACAAGTCCGTGCGGTCAGGCTCGGCATCTCCGCCAGCGGTCGCCCCCGGCAGAACTCCTCGAAGCCACGGAACTCGGTGACGTGGAAGCGCGCGTCCGCGACGCCGCCGTCTTCGTCGAGGTGCAGGGTGATCTTCGCGTGGCCCTCGATCCGGGACACCGGGTCGATGGTGTGGATGTCATGCATGCTGGGTGCCCACTCTCAGTTGCCGAATCGGATGTCGTCGGGTGCGCGGGTGGCCATCACGCTCTGCACGTCCTGGCCCGACTCGATCGCGTCGAGCAGCGCGAACAGTGCCGCCTTGATCCGTGCCGCCGAGGGCGGACAGCCCGGCAGGTAGACGTCAACATCGATGACGTCGTGCAACGGCAGTGCCTGGGGCAGCAGCGTGGGGACCACGTCCGTGGGCAGCTGCCCGGTCAGGTCCGGGTGTTCGACGTAGACGCGCTCGAGCATCCCGCTCGGGTCACCCAACCCGTTGCGCAGCGAGGTGATGTTGCCGGTCACGGCACAGTCCCCGAACGACACCACGACCGTGGTGTTCGCCCGGATCGCCGCGGCGAGTTCCTGGTTGTCGCTGTTGGTGACGGAGCCCTCGACGAGGGTCAGGTCGACGTCAGCGGGGAAGACCTTGATGTCGGCCAGCGGGCCGAAGACGATGTCCGCCCGATCGGCCAGATCGAACAGGCTCTCGTCGAGGTCGAGGAACGACATGTGGCAGCCGGAGCAGCCACCCAGCCAGGCGGTTGCCACCCGGAGCCGCCGTCCGTGAACCCCCGGCTCGGTCGTGTCTGTCATGGCGCCACCTCCTCGTCGTCTCTCCGCTCGTTCCCGCCCGCCCGGTCGTCCCAGGTCCCGTCGCGCGCGTCGGTCAGGAACGCGATCAGGCCGGGGTCGGCGTGCAGTTCACCCGGTGCCGTTCCCTGCCAGGCCAGTGCGCCCGTCGGACACACGGCGACACACTTCCCGCACCAGGTGCAGGAGGACACCTCACCCCAGGGCTGGTCCATGCCGGCGATCAGGTGGGCCTGGTTGCCCCGTTGGGCGATATCCCAGACGTGCGCACCCTCGATCTCATCGCAGACCCGGACACAACGGGTGCACAGCACACAACGGTCCCGGTCGAGGATGAACTTCGGGTGGGATGCGTCGACCGGCGTCCGTGGGAACGTCATCTCGTACGAGATGTGGTCGACGCCGTTCTCCGAGGCCCGATCCTGCAACTCGCACGCCCCGCTGGCAACACACGCGGCACACACGTGGCTGCCCTCCGCGAACAGCAGCGCGACGATCCGGCGGCGGTGGTTGGCCAGCGTCGGCGAGGTCGTGCGGACCTCCATCTCGGGGACGACCTCGGTCGCGCAGGCCAGCGGCAGGCGGTGCTCACCCGCCACCTCGACGCTGCACAGGCGGCAACCCCCGTAGACCGACAGCCCGTCGAGTTGGCACAGGGTCGGGATCGGCACCCCGACCCGTCGAGCCAGCGCCAGGATGGTCTCGCCCTCGTGGGCCAGCACGTCGGTGCCGTCGAGCGTGACCGGAACCGATGGACGCGCACCGCCCGGACGTGGTGTCGGGGCGGCGGTCATGATCCACCTCTGGTGGTCGCGGCGGGAACGTCGGTCAGCAGGGCCTCGTACTCGCTGCGGAAGTGCTCGAGCGTGGAGACCACCGGGTTCGGGGCCGACTGGCCGAGGCCACACAGCGACGTGGCCTGCACGGTCCGACACAACGACTCGAGGTGGCGCAGGTCACGCTGGCGTCCGGTGCCCTGGCAGATCCGGTCGAGCAGCGCGTGGAGTTCGACCGTGCCCACCCGGCAGGGCACGCACTTGCCGCAGCTCTCGTCGCGACAGAACTCCATGTAGAAGCGGGCGAACTCCGGCATGCTGACCGAATCGTCGATCACGACCAGACCACCGGATCCCATCATGGAGCCGAGCGCCCGCAGGTGTTCGTAGTCCACCGGGGTATCCAGGAAGCGCTCCGGGATGCAGCCACCCGATGGTCCGCCGGTCTGCGCCGCTTTGAAGGACCGCCCGCCGGGCACGCCCTCACCCATGTCCTCGACGATCGTGCGCAGGCTGATGCCCATCGGGACTTCGATCAGGCCTGTTGTTGTCAGGGACCCGGCCAGGGCGAAGACCTTGGTTCCCGGGCTCTCCTCGGTGCCGAGGCTGCGGAACCACTCCGGTCCACGGTTGATGATCGGTGGGATATTGGCCAGGGTCTCGACGTTGTTGATCATCGTCGGCTGGCCCCACAGCCCGCGTTCGGTCGGGTAGGGGGGGCGCAGGGTCGGGGTACCGCGCCGTCCCTCGATCGACGCCAGCAGCGCGGTCTCCTCACCGCAGACGAAGGCACCGGCCCCAACCCTCACCTCGAGGTTGAACGTCACGTCGGTCCCGAAGATCCCCTTGCCCAGGAGTCGACCACGCTTGGCGGCGCGGATCGCACGCTCCAGGCGCTCGATGGCCAGCGGGTACTCAGCACGCAGGAACAAAAACCCGCGCTCCGCCCCGGTGGCGTACCCCGCGATCGCCAGACCCTCCAGGACCCGGTGCGGGTCGGACTCCATGATGGTTCGGTCCATGAAGGCGCCCGGGTCACCCTCGTCACCGTTGGCGACAACCACCTTGTCGGTGCCGGGTGCCTCGGCCAGGAGCTTCCACTTCCTACCGGTCGGGTAGCCGGCGCCTCCCCGTCCCCGGAGCCCGCTGCGGTCGATCTGGTCGAGTACCTGCTCCGGGGTCATGCTCGTGATCGCGGTGTGCAGCGCTCGGTAGCCTCCGGCGGCAACGGAGTCTTCCAGCCGCTCGGGGTCGATCCGGCCGGCGTTGGCGAGTACGACCTTGACCTGCCCTTCCAGGAACGGCAGGTTCGGCGCGACCACCTCCACGTCGGCCGTCACCCCCTCGCCGAGGAGGTGGTCGCGGGCGATCGCGTGCGCGCCGTCGGTGTCGACGTGTTGGTAGAGCGTCGGGTCCTCTCCGCGCGGCTCGACCTGGACGAGCGGCCCACGGCTACAGATCCCCCGGCACCCGGTGGGCACGATCTGGATCGTCTCGCTCTGCTCAGCGGCTTCGACGTCCGCCTTCAACGCGGCCCGGACCCCGGCGGCACCGGCGGACAGACAGCCGGTCGAACTGCAGACCAGCGCCCGGTGGGTCCGGCGACTGCGGGCGCCCAGTTCCCCGTCCCGCACCGCATCCAGGTCGATCTGGGCACCCATCAGTCCACCTCCGCGACGAGCGCTTGATCGGGGGCGTCGCCCGGTTCGTCGCCATCGTCGCCCGGTTCGTCGCCCTCGTCCTCGGCGAGGCGGTCCGCGATCCCCTGCAGGGTCGCGTCCACATCGAGGTGGCCGCGCACCTCACCGTCGAGCACCACGACCGGCGCCATCCCGCAGGACCCCAGGCACCGGGCCGTGGACAGGGTGAAGCGGCCGTCCTCGGTGGTCTGCCCGGCCGCAACGTCGTAGGCGCTCTGGATGGCCGCCACGATGTCGTCGGCGCCCTTGACGAAACACGCGGTGCCCGTGCAGATCGTGCAGGTGTGATCGCCTGGTGGGTCGAACGTGAACAGGTGGTAGAAGGTCGCGACACCGTAGACCCGGCTCGCCGGCAGACGCAGCGCCCGGCCGACGTAGACCAGCACGTCCTCCGACAGGTAGCCGAAGACCTCCTGCGCGACGTGCAGGACCTCGATGAGGTGGTCCTGGGCGAACCGTGAGCGCTTGAGGGCGGTATCGAGCATCGCGAACCGCTCGTCGCCGGACGGGTGCGGTTCCCCCTTGCCCGTGCGATTCGCCGCCGCAGTCGGCGTGCTGTCGCTCACCATCGCCTCCGGATCCGGTCGCTGGACGAGTGCCGTCCCACCTGACGCTACGGGCGGCGCGGACGCCGGCGTAGTGCCGATGGTCCCGCGTCGGTGGACCTGTTGGACCCGGGTCAGGCGGGCTGGCCGGGGTCAGGCCCGGTACGGCTCCTCGGGCATGATCAGCCACGCGATGAGGTAGGCGATGACCGCCGGACCCGGCAGCAGGGCGACGACCACGGTAATGATGCGCACCAGGGTCGGGTCGAGGTTGAAGTAGTCCGCCAGGCCGCCGCAGACACCGGCGATCATCCGGTCGGAGCGGGAGCGGTACAGGCGTTTGGGCGTGGAGTTCATGCTGGTCTCCGGGATCGACTGGGTGGCTCGCTCGCGGTGGGCTGCCGGGGGGGCGGGGCGACGCCGGATCCACGACCGCTCCCGGGGGACAGGATGGCAGGCCCGTGTCGCGGCTGCACTCCGGGTGGCCGCGCCGTGCGATCCGGCCACCCGATCCGACCGAGGATCCGGTCCGACAGCTCACCCTGGAGGAGACCGGTGGGGCGCGGCTGTCCCGACGCGACGAGCCCGCAGGGCAAGGCCCCGGTGTGGGCGGCGTGACGGAGGACGAACTCGACAGCGAGCGGTTGCTGCGGCCCCTGTGGGAGCGACGCGGCCCGGGATGAGGCCCGTACCCTGGCCGCTGGCGGTCGTCGCGGACCGCCGTTGATGCGAAGGACCTGTGGTGCCCGATCGATCCGCCCCGGATGATGGTGCCGAGCGCGGGGAAGACGGGCAGGTCCCGTCACCGCCGGCGGTCGACCAACTTCGGCGTCTGTCCATCATCGGGCTGGTGGTGCTGATCGGACTCGCCGGCCTGTGGTGGGTGCTCCCCGGCCGCGACGCCCCACCGTCGGACACGGTCGTCGAGGACGGCTCGGAGCGGGTGCAGCCCCTCGACTGGATCTCGTTCGAGCAACCCCAGGGAGCCTGGCGCTACGACCGGATCAACGCCACGACCACCCTCGGCTGGCTGGGTGACCGATCGGTGGCCGGCGATCTGGCCAACCTCCAGGTGTCGGTCGCGCCCGCCGGGCAGGGCCTGGCCGAGGTCCGAGCGGACTACCGCGAAAGTGTCCAGGAAGCGGGCACCGTCACGCGGTTCGACGAGAGCGACACGCGCGTCCCGGGGACCGACTCGGCGATCGTCCTCGTCGCGTCCGGAACCGACGACGGCATCGTTTTCGACATCGTCGTGCTGCTCATGGGGGTCGAGGACCGCGTGGTGACGCTCGTCATGGGCTCCGCCGGGGGTCCGTCGCTCGCCGATCTCCGCGCAACGGTCGATTCGGTGGTGATCGATCGTGAAGCCCTGCTCGAACAGTTGGGTTGACCGCTCGGTACTCACCGACGTGTTCGCTGGCTGAACAGACCCGTGCTTGTATTGCCGATCCTCCCGGCGGTCGGGGGAGGATGCTGGCAACGCACCAGACCGGATGTGTAGGGGCGGTGCTTACATCGGGCAGCGCCGTCGGGGCACGACGTCTCGTTCCGTCCAACGCGGAGCCGGAGACCGAGGGCGACAGGGGAGGGTCGAGCATGGGGTACGTGTCTGCAGTGACGACCGGTCGTCAGCACCGAGCCGGGCGGTCCCGATGGCGGGCGCTGTGTCTGCTGGCCGTCGTGGCCCTCATCGCCACCGGGTGTATCCGGATAGAGGTGGCGACGACCGTGGAGGACGACGGGACAGGTGAGCTGGTGTTCACCCAACTGATCGGTCCGGAATGGCAGGAGTTCGCCGAGGAGAACGACGGGCTGCTCGAGTGCGAGGACATCGATGAGGAGTTCCCCCTCGAGGTCGAGTTCACGGACGTCGAGGACGGGGAGTACATCGGGTGCCAGGCCATCATCCCGTTCGACTCGCTCGATGAGCTCATCGCCCTGGCCCCCCAGATCCTGCTCGAAGGTGGCAGCGGGTTCACGACCTTCCGGGTCACCGAGGGCGCGGTCGGGTTCGCCTTCCAGGCCGTGTACATCTCCGGCGAGTCGCAGCGTGCCGAGGAACTCGAGGGCATCAGCTTCGGTACGACCGAGGTGCAGCTGCGCCTGCCGGGCACGGTCCTCGCGCACGATGCCGATGAGTTGACCGATGGCCTGCTGACCTGGTGGATCCCGATGGAGGACGACCGCACGCTGTCCGCCGTCACGTTGACCGAGGCGGTCGACAACGCCTTCATCGACATCACGGGCAACGTCCACGAGCAGGCCATCCTGTGGGTGGCCGGCGAGGGGATCGCGTCCGGGTTCGGGGACGGGCGTTTCGGTCCGAACGATGACGTCACGCGGGGGCAGATGGCGACCTTCCTCAGCCGTGCTCTGGACCTGCCGGCCGGGACCACGACGTTCACCGACATCGCCGGCAACACCCATGCGGATGCGATCCGGTCTGTGGCTGACGCGGGGATCTCCGAGGGTCGTGTGGATGGCACGTTCGGGCCGGACGAGCCGGTGACCCGGGCGCAGATGGCGACCTTCCTGATGCGTGCCCTTGACCTGGCGCCGGGGGAGGCGACCTTCCCGGACGTCGATCCGGACGACGTCCACGCCGACGGGATCTCCGCGGTGGCTGCGGCGGGGATCACCTCCGGGTTCGCTGACGGAACGTTCGGGCCCAACCAGAGCGTGACCCGCAGTCAGATGGCGACGTTCCTGTTCAACGCCCTGGCTGACTGAGTGCGCGGGCCAGGAGCTGCGCGGGGTGGTGGATCTCCCACCCGGCGCGAGCGATCTGCATCGCACAGCCGGGGTTGCCGGATACCACGCCCCGCGCGCCGGTGCGGTGCAGGGACGCGTCCTTCTTGGCGAGCAGCGCGTCGCCGAACTCGGGTTGTTCGATCGAGTAGATGCCACCGGAACCGCAGCACAGTTGCTCGTCGTCGGGCTCGATCAGGGTGAGTCCGGGGATGGCGCGCAGTAGCGCCAGCGGTGCATCGCCGGTCCGCTGCACGTTCTTGAGGTGGCAGGGTGCCTGGTAGGCCAGTTCCAGGCGGACCGGCGTTGCGTGCTCGGCGACGTCGGCCGGGGTGATGACCTCGCTGAGGTCCTTGACCCGGGCGCTGAAGGCGTGGGCCTCTGGGGTGTCCAGCAGGTGCCCGTACTCCTTCATCGCGGCCCCGCAACCGGCGGAGTCGACCACGATCGGCCCGTCGGTTCCCGCGTAGGCGGCGATGGTCTCTTCGGCCAGTGCACGGGCCTGGCCCTCGCGGCCGGCGTGGACGTGCAGGGCCCCGCAGCAGGGCGGTGCTGGCTCGAATCGCGGTGCGAACCCGACGGCACCCAGCACGTCGGCGACGGCCTGGTGGGCGTCTCGGAACATGTGGTCCATGATGCAGCCGCGGAAGACGAAGGCGTCACCACGGGTGCCGGTGGTCGCCGGTGTCGTGTAGCCACGACGGAGGTCGCTGAGCCGGACCCGGCGGGCCGGCCGGAGGCGGTCGGGCAGGACCCGGTCGAGCCGTAGCGCCTGCATGACCGCCAGACCCACGACGCCCAGCCGCAGCAGCGGACGCCGAGCCAGCGCGAAGAACCCGACGCGGTGCGCAATGCCACGCAACCCGCGCGGCGGTCGGCGGTCCGCGAGTTCGGTCCGAGCCGTCTCGATCAGCGAGCCGAACTCCACCAGTGACGGGCACACCAGTTCGCACGCCCGGCACTGCACGCACGTCTCCAGCGATTCGGCCAGGGCGGGATCGCTCAGCGACAACTCACCCGATTCGGCCAGGCGCATCCCGAGTATCCGGCCGCGCGGACCGTGCTCCTCCAGGTGGGTGACCTCGTAGGTCGGGCACGAGGACAGGCAGAACCCACACTGCACGCACTGGGCCAACTGATCGGCGTCGAAGATCGACGGTTCGGTCGGTGAACCCGTGAACTGGCCACGGACCGGTGGCGTCGGTTCGCTGGCAGGCTGGTTCGTCATGTCATCCACCGGTTCGTCGTCGGGGCGTGGCTCATCATCGCGACCACCGCCAGGGTGCCAGCACGTCGTCGGGATCGAGTACCTCGCTGACCCGTGTCGCGATCGGGTCGGGCCCGCTCCCACCGAAGGCCGGCAGACCCAGCGACGGCTCGAGGATCAGCACCGACCCACCAAGGTGTTCGGCCGCCCGGCGGGCGGTCACCATCCCCTCCACAGCTCCGTCGAGGTGGCAGACACCGACCCCGTCCTGCACCGCCCAACGCAAGCCGGCACCGGCGATCGCGGCCAGGAACTCCGGGACCCGGGCGGGGTCAAGGGCCGCCCGCGCCGCAGTGGGCAGGATCGGTCGTTCGGCCGGCTCGAGCCCGACCAGTTCGGCCTGCTCGGCCGCGTCCTCGGGATGGCCCTCGAGCAGGACGTGCGTGCGATCGGCCGTCGTGATCAGGCTCACCGGACGGAACAGCACACCGTCGAGGTCGTGACGTGGCTCCGTGGTGGTGTACCAGGCGCGGTGACGGGCCAGCGGGCGGAGCTTCAACGTCACCTCGGTGATGACGCCGAGGGTTCCCCAGGACCCCGTCATCAGGCGACACAGGTCGAAGCCCGTCACATCCTTGACGGTCACGCCACCGGCCTTGGCCACCTGCCCTGCGCCGGTGACGAACCGGACCCGCAACACCCAGTCGCGGACGCGCCCGGCCCCGAGTTGTCGTGGGCCGGCGAGCCCCGTCGCGATGCGGCCACCGACGGTCGATCCGGCCGCGTCCGTCGGCTCGATCGGGCATTCCTGCCCCGAGGCCGCGAGCACCTCCTGCAGTTCGTCGATGCCCGTGCCCGTGCGGACCGTGATGGTCAGATCCTCGGCGGCGTGGTCCACCACACCGGTCAGCCCTGCGACGGACAGCACGGCACCGTCGTCGCCCGGCATGCGGTCGAGCACACTCCCGCCACCCCGGACCTCCAGCGCCGTGCCATCCCGTCGGGCGTCCAGGATCGTGTCGCGGATGTCGTCCGTGGTCGCGACCTCGGTCATGGTGGCGGTCATACCCACGCTCCCTCGGGAACCATGCGTGCCTCCTGGCAGCCGACCGTCGACGGCAGCACCTTGTCCGGGTTGGCCAAGCCGCTCGGTTCCACGGCGCTGCGGACAGCCTGTTGCACCGCCAGGTCGTCGGCGGTGAAGACATGCGCCAGGAAGTCGCGCTTCTCGATCCCGACGCCGTGTTCGCCGGTCACGGTGCCATCCAGACGTAGCGCGGTCATGACGATGTCGTGCCCGGCACGGAACACCCGGTCGAGCACGCCGTCCTCCCGTCGGTCGAAGAGGATGAAGGGGTGCAGGTTGCCATCGCCGGCGTGGACGACGGTGAGGATGATGAGGTCCTCACGTTCGCTGATCGCCACGACCTCGTCGAGCATGTCGCCGAGTCGTGACCGGGGAACGACCACGTCCTGGAGGAAGAAGTCGGGGGCCTGTTTGGCGATCGCGCCGGCGACGGCCTTGCGGCCCTTCCAGATCCGTGCCCGCTGGTCCGCGTCGGCGGCGCGGGTCACGCTGGTCGCGCCGTTGGCATGTGCCAGGCGTTCGGCGGTATCGATCCCGGCCTCGACGCCGTGGGGCAGACCCTCGAACTCCAGCAGCAGGACCGCTGCCGCGTCGACCGGGTAGCCCGCGTTGGCGTAGCCCTCGACCAGGTGCACCGCCCGCGCGTCCATCAGCTCCACCGCGTCGGGCAGGCGGTCGCTGGTGACCAGATCGCCGACCATCGCCGCGGCATCACGCAGCGTCGCGAACCCGGCGAGCATCGTGCCGATCGCCGGTGGTGCCGGCAGGAGCCGCAGACAGGCACCCGTCACGATGCCGAGGGTGCCCTCGCCGCCGACGCTCACCCCCCGGATGTCCAGGCTGGCCAGCTCTGGCGAGCGGCCGTCGAGCACGTGCACGTCACCATTGGCGTCCATCAGTTCGACCGCCAGCACGTGCTGGCTCATCACCCCGTAGGTCAGGACGTGGATGCCGCCGGCGTTGGTCGCGACGTTGCCGCCGAGGGTGGCGGCGATCTGACTGGCCGGATCCGGGGCGAACCGCAGCCCGTGGGCCGCGGCGGCGCGCCCGAGCCGGGCGTTGACCAGGCCCGGTTCCACCCAGGCCCGTCGGTTGGCGACGTCCAGTTCACGGAGCTGATCCATCCGCGCGACGCTGACCACGAGCGGCCGGACCCCTTCCTCGCCGGTTGGTGTCGCGCCTCCGGCCAGTCCGGTGCCGGCCGCGCGGGGGGTGAAGGGGACCCCGTGATCACGGCAGGCGCGCAGGACCCCGGCCGTTTCCTCGACCGTCCGGGGGAGCGCCACACCGACGGGGTCGGCGTTCAGGAAGGAGGCATCCCGTCGGTAGGTGGCACGCCCGAGGTGCCCGGCGCGCAGTCCATCGTCCCCGACGATCCCGTGCACGGCGGCCAGGAGCCCCCGTTCGCGCGGGGTCAGGTCGCTGGCGCCGTCCAGCCAGGGTCGCGCGATGGCGCCCGCCGGTTGCTGTCGCCCACGAGTTGCGGTCCTGCGGAACAGCGGCATGCTCAGGCTCCGTTCGTTGACGCGTCGGGCGATCCGTCCGCGCTCGTGGCGTCGGGCAGCCGCCCCGCGAGGTACTCCGCAAGGTGCAGCACCCGGACCTCGCGGCCCGACGCGTGCACGCCCCCTCGGAGGTGGAGGATGCACCCCGGGTTGTCGGTGATCAGGATGGACGTCTCCGTCCGATCGACACAGCCGAGCTTGCGGTCCAGGATCCCGGCGGACACCTCCGGGTGGCGCACCGACGTGGAGCCGCCGAAGCCGCAGCATTCCGAGGCCTCCGGGAGCGGCACGACCGGCACCCCCGCGACATCACGCAGCAGTTGTTCGATGGCGTCGCGGCGGCCGAGGGTGTTGCTGGCCTGGCAGAAGCGGTGGACCGTGACGGGTGTGCGATCGCCGTTGTCCAGGCTCCCGGCGGGCAGACGTCCCGGACCCGCGGTCAGGTAGCTGATCAGATCGTAGGTGCGACCGGCCAGCTGTTGGCTGCGCTCCAGACCGTCGAGGTCGTCGCGAAGCAGATGGGGTGCGTCGTGCTTGAGCATCGCCAGGCAACTGGATGCCGGCGTGACCACGTCGTCGATCCCCTCGAGTGTCTGCATCGTCTGTCGGACCATGTCGCGGGCCGCGTCCTGCTCGCCGGCGTCGTAGGCCGGTAGGCCGCAGCAGTGCTGTTCCCGCGGCACCATGACGTGCGCGCCGGCGGCCCGGAGCAGCTTGGCGGTGGCGATCGGGATCTCCGGGGCCATCCGGTCGGACAGGCACTGGAGGAACAGCTGGACCCGGCGTCCGGCGAGCGGCTGCGCGTCCAGGGGGGTCGGCTCGGCGAGCTTGCCCCGCTTCAACGTGTCGCGGGCGGGCCGCACCGGGATCGCCGGTGGCGAGCGCCACCCCACCCGCGTCGCGAACGGCTCACGGTCCGCGATGATGGCGGGGATCTTCGTCACCCCGTCCCGCCGCAGTGGTGTGGTGGCGATCCCGAGCGCGCGGAAGCCGAGGTCCACCAGGCGGCGGTGGCCGAAGGCGCCGATCCCCAGGTGTGCGATCCGGCCACCGGGCACAGCAGCGCCGGACTCGACGACGTCCTGGCGGATCTCGAGGATCTGCATCGGCAGCGGGATGTCCGTTGGGCAGACCTGTGCGCAGGCGCCACAGGAGACGCACAGCGACTGTGGGCCGGCGACCTCCTCGATCCCGTGGTGGAACTCGGTGTTCACCAGGCCGATCGCACCGGTGTAGACGTGGCCGAAGGCGTGACCCCCGACCACGCCGTAGGGCGGGCAGACGTTCGCGCAGGCGCCGCACCGGATGCAGCGCAGGGCGGCCGCGACGTCCGGGTCCTCGTTCATCGCCGTCCGGCCGTTGTCCAGCAGCAGGATGTGCTGCTGCTGGCCGGGTCGCGGTCCGGTGACGAAGTTGGTGTAGACCGTGATCGGTTGTCCCGTCGCGGACCGCGCCAGGAGGCGCACCTGTTTCATCGCATCGGCGTAGGTCGGGACGAGCTTCTCGATCCCGACCGTGACGACGTGGACCGGTGGCAGGGCGACCGACATGCGGTTGTTGCCCTCGTTGCAGATCAACATGATCGACCCGCCCTCGGCGATCAGGGCGTTGGCGCCGGACAGACCGATCCCGCTGGCCAGGAACTTCTGGCGCAGCTCCGTCCGGGCGACCTTGACCATGCGGTCGATGTCATCCGGTGGGAACTCGCGCTCCAGCACCCGCGTGAACAGCTCCGCGATCTGCTCCTTGCGCTTGTGGATCGCCGGCATCACCAGGTGTGACGGGGTCTCGCCCGCCAACTGCAGGATCCACTCACCCAGGTCGGTCTCGACGGGCGTGATGCCCACATCCTCGAGGTAGTGGTTCAGCCCGATCTCCTCGGAGACCATGGACTTGCCCTTGACCACGAGGTCCGCGTCGGCGTCACGTGCGATCCGCACGAACGCCTCGTTGGCCTCGGCGGGGGTGCCGACCCGCGTGACGGTCGCGCCGGCGGCCGTGGCGTTGGCGGTGAACCGATCGATGTAGTGGTCCCAGTTGTCCCGGACCCCGTCCTTGATGGCCGCGAACTCCTGACGCAGCTCGTCGAAACTGCGTCCCTCCTGCTCCTCCAGGGCACCGATCATCGTGTCGCGTGACTCGCGCCAGCCCCGCTGGAACGAGGTCAGCCCCGTCCGCACGTTGTCGTCGGCCAGAGCCGTGTCCAGGCGTTCATCGAACGGCTTCATGCGTCGTCCTCGGTGGTAGCGGTCGGGTCGGTTGCGGTGAGCACCAGCACATCCACCTCGTCGGGACCCTGGACCCCGATCGTGAGGCTGCGCTCGATGTCGGCGGTCCGGGACGGTCCGGTCATCAGCGACGCGAACCCCGGCTGTCCGTTCCGGGCAGCGAGCCACTCGGCCGCACCCTCCAGGCGATCGACGATGTCCGACGCCGCGACCACCTGGATCAGACGGTGGCAAAGCATCGTGACGACCCGATCACCCAGGGCATGCTCCGAGACCAGCAGGCTGCCGCTCTCCGCGACGCCCATCTCCGCCCGGACGATGGCGACAGGGACGTCGGCGACCTCGGCCGCCGGGTCATCTCCGTCGGGAACCACGACCCGGACCCCGGCGTCCTCGAGGAGCTCGCGCACCTCCGGCTGTGCAGCCGCGAGCGACGGCGCGATCGCGACGACCTCGCTGTACCCGCCGGCGTGCTCCACGACCTGTTGCCACCCGGCCACCTCGAGGTAGGTGGACGAGGCCTCGGTGACCCGTGCGGCGAAGCGCTGCAGCAGGTTCGGTGCGGTGGTCGTGTTCACACGTCCCTCCTCAGGGTCGGTTCGTGCTGGCGGCGCTCCCGGATCGCAGCGACGATCACCAGCACGGCGACACCGAGTGCCAGGGCGAACCCGATGGTGCCGGCATTGAGACCGAAGCCCCAAACGAACAGGTAGCTCACGATCCCGGCCATGAACAGATAGTAGAGGCAGGGGATGGCGACCTTCCGCATCAGTTCGCCCTCACGGCCGACCATGCCGACCGTTGCGGCCGCGGCCACGACGTTGTGCACGGTCAGCATGTTCCCGGCCGCACCGCCGACGGCCTGCGCCGCCACGATCGGGGCGGTCGCGACGCCGATGCCTTCGGCCGTGGCGAACTGGAACTGGGAGAACATGATGTTGCTGATCGTGTTGGAGCCCGCAGCGAACGCTCCCAGCCCACCGACGAACGGGGCCATCAACGGCCAGGCGGAACCCGTCGCCGCTGCCGCACCTTCCGCCAGGGTCAGTGGCATCGACGCCAGGTCCCCGGTACTGAACTCCACCCCGGAGTTGATGAAGATCCGCACCAGCGGGACGGCGATCACGATCGCGGGAGCGGCTTTGAGGATCTGCTTCCCGGCGACCGCCCAGGAGGCCTTGATCTCACTGACCTTCATACGGTGGATCCCGTAGCTCGCGAAGACCGCGACCAGGAACACCGCGCCCGGCAGGTACAGGAACTGGAAGCCGGCACTGACGCCGTCGTATCCGAAGATGTTGGCCCACGTGGGGTTCACGCCCTGGAGTGCGGACTGGATGCCCAACTCCGGGATGCGGGTGATCACCAGGATGCCGGCGAGCAGGACGTACGGGGACCAGGCCTTGGCGGTGCCGATGACCTGGCGGGGCGCGGCGTCGTCGGGCCGCAGGTCGCCCATCCAGCTGTCGAGCCACGTGCTCTTGTCGCCGAAGTCCCAGGGTTCCTTGGGCTGGAGGAACCCGGCCCGGGTCGCGGTGATCACGATGCCGAGGCCGATCAGGCCACCGAACAGCGAGGGGAACTCGGGGCCGAGGAAGCGGGCGGTCAGCCAGTAGGGAACGATCATCGCGAGCGCCGCGAAGATCGCGAACGGCCAGATCGCGAGCCCGTCACTGAACCGCTTGTTCTCGCCGAAGAAGCGGGTCAGCAGGGCAGCCATGAACAGCGGGATCAGGACGCCGACGAGTCCGTGCACGGTCGCGGCACTGATCGCGACATCTCCCAGGTAGGCCGGCAGGGTGCTGCCCCCCGCTTCGATGCTGGACTCGGCCGCGGTCCCGGCGAGGCCGCCGTTGACGCCGATGATGATCGGGGTCCCGAGCGCACCGAAGGTCACCGGGGTCGACTGGATGATCAGGCCGCACATGACCGCGGCCATGGCCGGGAAGCCGAGTGCCAGCAGGAGTGGGGCGGCGACGGCAGCCGGGGTCCCGAACCCGGATGCGCCCTCGATGAAGGACCCGAACAGCCAGGCGATGATGATCGCCTGGACGCGCCGGTCGGGACTGATGCGGGTGAACGCGGCACGGATCGATGCCATCGCACCGGAAGCGGTCATCGTCGCGAGCAACAACAGCGCCCCGAACACGATGTAGAGGATGTCGAGCGAGATGCCCAGTCCCTGGATCACCGATGCGGCGATCGCGAGGGGTTCGACGTTCCAGACGCCCCACGCGACGGCGATGACCACGACGAAGCCGACGGCCATCGCGTTGCGTGCGGACCATCGCAGCCCGACAAGCAGAACGCCGATCACGAGGATCGGCAGGAACGCGAGCAGGCTCAGGACGGCGAGGTTCTCCATGTGTCACTCTCCCTGTGGGCCCGGGGCAGCGCGGAGGGCGCGGGGCTCGGGCGATGTGCGCCAACCATGGAGGACCGTCACGGCCGGTACTAGGGCACAACCGTCGTGATCGGGGGGGACCTTTGGCGGCGAGCGGCCCCATCACACCGATCGACAGGACGTTCGGCCCTGGATCACGAGGTAGAGGTCACGGTGTGGTGGTCGCCGTCGAAGCTCGTCGCGCCGATGGCCCGCAGGTGATCGAGCAGTGGCATCGCGCAGCGGCGGTTGGTGCCCCATGCCTGACGTGCGGCCGAGGCGGAGAACGCGGCCCCGTCCTGGCCCGGCCCTGCCCGCAACCCGGCGATCGCCGCATCGATGGCGTCGGGGACGAACAGCAGTGGGCCGCAGGCGACGACCGCCCCGTCGTCGATCATCGCCTGCACCTCGAAGGACGGGACCCGCAGCTCCTCGGCCAACGTCGTCGGGTCCGGGGGCTCCAGCCACGCCTCGCGAAGCGCGTCGACGAACCGCGTGCGGCGTCCGGCCCGCGCGACGAGGTAGCGCTCGGCATGGTCCGGATGGACGATCCGGCCTGCCACGCGACGCAGCGCACCGGTCCCGACCAGGTGATCGATCAACCCGGTGGTCAACGGCGGCGGGCATCCCGCCGCCCGTGCCACCGGGAACAGGTCCGACGGATCCAGCGCCCGGTCCGCAGGGGCCTGCGCGGCATGGGACACCGCGGCCTCCGTCCACGGTGCCAGTCGGTCCGGTCGGACCAGGTGGTCGCCGATCACCGTGAGGTGGTCGGCGTCCACCGCCTCGGTACCGAGGACCGCGGTCACCTGCGACCGGGCTCGAACCCCGCCGTGCGCGTCGACCAGGCTGCGCGTCCGGATGTGTGGGTCAGCGGCCTCCGCCAGTTCCTCGAGGACGAGCGCGTGGGTCAGGCGTCGTTCCGTCCCGCGTTGGCGGCGGTCGGGTGCGGGGTCGAGCACGACGCCACCACCGGCGGTGTGGTGCCGTCCCGCGTCCCGGAGCACGAACCGGTCACCGGCTCGGACCGACAGGGGTGTCGCGAGCTCCAGGCGGACGGGCCCGGACGTGCCGGGTTCGAGGTCCTCCAGCAGCGGCAGGACCTGCACCTCGCTGACGGCGGTCCCGACGTGCAGGTGCCAGGCGCCCCGCCGGCCGATCGCGGCCTGGGGGAGTGCCTGGAGCTGGACGTCGAGTGCGTCGCTCGGCGCATCCCGCGACCGCTGTCCGCGGTCGACCAGCACGTCGCCGCGGTTGAGATCGCCGTGTTCGATCCCGGTCAGATTGACCGCGACCCGCATCGGTGCCGTCGCCCGGTCGATCGGCTGCTCGAGGGCCTGGAGCCCGCGGATCCGGCCCGTGTGTCCCCGCGGGACGACCGCGATCTCCTGGCCGACCCGGAGCGTTCCCGCCTCGAGCATCCCGGTGACGACCGTGCCCGCACCACGGATCGTGAAGGCCCGGTCGATCCACAGACGGGTGGCGTCAGCGGCGTGGTCCTGCTCCTCGGCAGGAGGATCGCGGAGCCGGTCGACGAGGACCGTGCGGAGCTCGTCGATGCCCTCACCGGTCAGCGAGTCGACGGCAACCACGGGGGCGTCGCCGAGCGATGTCGGGGCGAGGTGCTGCCGGACGTCCTCGATCACCTCGGCCGTGCGGTCGGGTCCGGCCAACGACGCCTTGGTCACCACCGCCGCGACGCACCGACGGTCCAACAGGGACAGGATCTCCAGGTGCTCCTCGGACTGCGCGGACCACCCGTCGTCGGCCGCGACGACGAACAGGACATCCTCGACGACCCCCACCCCACACAGCATGTTCGGCAGGAAGCCGTCATGGCCGGGGACGTCCACGAACGCCACCGTCAGGACGTCGGCGGTCGTCTCGGACGGTTGGTCGGTTGGTGGTTCCACCGGCAGGTCGGTCCACACGAACCCGAGATCGATGGTCAGCCCGCGCCGCCGCTCCTCGTCCCACCGGTCGGGTTCCATCGTCGTCAGCGCCCGCAGCAGCGCGCTCTTGCCGTGGTCCACGTGACCTGCCGTGGCGACGACGTGCATCAGCCCGTCCCGGTCGCGGCGCGGAGAGCCGACAGCAACGCGTCATCCTGCTCGGTCGGCACGGACCGCAGGTCCGTCACGACGCGGTCATCGATGATGCGGGGGACCACCGCCGGGTCGCCGGTACGTAGTCGAGTGGCCAGGTCGTCGGCCGGTCCCGTCAATGCCACGCCCCAGGACGGAAGGCGTGCCCCCGGTGTGGACCCACCGCCCAGCACCGCCTCGGTCTCCACCGGCGTGCCACGACAACCTGCGGCGATCCGCTCGGCCCGCTCCCGGAGATCATCGAGGTCGGCCGCGGCCATGGCCCAGACCGGCAACTCCTCCCGCGCGTCCCGTTCGTGGGCGGCCAGGCTCGCTTCCAGCGCGGCGAGCCGGAGCTTGTCGAGGCGCAGCGCCCGCGCCAGCGGTGCGCGGCGGCACCGCTCGACGAGGTCGCCCCGACCGACCACGATGCCGGCCTGGGGCCCGCCCAGCAGCTTGTCGCCGGAGAACAGGACCAGATCAGCACCCTGGTCGACGGCCTCGGCGGCGACCGGTTCATCACGCGCGGCCGGGTGGGGACGCAGCAGGCCCGACCCGATGTCGTCGATGAACGGCACGTCGGCGGCACGTGCGACCTCGGCGATCTCCTCGGTTGATGGGCGATGCACGAACCCGTCCTGCCGGAAGTTGCTGGGGTGGACACGCAGGATCGCGCCGGTGTCGACCGTGACGGCTCGGCGGTAGTCGTCCAGGTGGGTTCG
>Ga0207421_10001137_pt1 | contig 34646 bp, 29 predicted proteins | sample SodLakKL_010_SED_4_FD_187542 | JGI IMG/M metagenome (GOLD analysis project Ga0207421, IMG submission 187542) | Alkaline sediment microbial communities from Lake Tanatar, Kulunda Steppe, Russia - 8KL_010_SED (SPAdes) (version 2) | ecosystem: Environmental > Aquatic > Non-marine Saline and...
GGAGCCGGAGAAGGAGTCGCGCACCGCCTATGGCGAGCCGGCGGTGCCCGTCGAGGAGCCGGAGAAGGAGTCGCGCACCGCCTACGGCGAGCCGGCCAAGCCCGGCCCGCAGCCGGTCGGCCACGAGACCCGCGAGCCGCACGCGCGCTCGCCCGACGGCACCGAGGCCGAGGCCGACGGTGACGCCGAGGACGGTGACGGCACGGACAAGGAGTCGCGCACCGCCTATGGCGAGCCGGCGGTGCCCGTCGAGGAGCCGGAGAAGGAGTCGCGCACCGCCTATGGCGAGCCGGCGGTGCCCGTCGAGGAGCCGGAGAAGGAGTCGCGCACCGCCTACGGCGAGCCCGACCGCTCCTGACGTGCGCGTCCGAGAACGAGACCCAGACCGAGACCGAGACGTGGCGCATCCACACCGCGCGCCACGTGGCGCCGCCGTCGCAGCAGCCTGGTGCCGGCCGCTCGAGCGGCCGGCACCACACCTACACTGCGGCAGGTGAGCGCTACCCAGCCAGCGATCGCCCTGCGAGGGGTCACCAAGCGCTTCGGCGCGATCACCGCGGTGGACCGCCTCGACCTCGAGGTCCCCGCGGGGATCTGCCTGGGGCTGCTCGGCAACAACGGCGCGGGCAAGTCCACCACGATGCGCCTGCTCACCGCCCAGGCCATCGCCGATGAGGGCGCGGTCGAGGTCCTCGGGCACGCGCTGCCGCGCGAGTCGAAGGCGGCCCGCGCGCGCTCGGGGGTGGTGCCCCAGCGCGACAACCTCGATGAGGAGCTCACCGTCGCGCAGCAGCTCGAGGTGTTCGCGCGGCTCTACCGCGTGCCCCGCCGGGAGCGCGACTCCGCCATCGCTCGTGCGCTCGAGCTCGCCGACCTCGCCGCCCGCGCGGACACCCGCATCGACGCGCTGTCGGGAGGCATGCGCCGTCGCCTGCTGATCGCCCGAGGGCTGGTGCACCGCCCCGAGCTGCTGCTGCTCGACGAGCCGACCGTCGGCCTGGATCCGCAGGTGCGCCAGGAGCTGTGGTCGCTGATCGTGACCCTGCGCGACGCCGGCACCACGGTGGTGATGAGCACCCACTACATCGAGGAGGCCGAGGAGCTCGCCGACGACGTGGCGATCATGGCGCGCGGGCGCGTGATCGACCGCGGTGCGCCCGCTGCCCTGGTGGCACGCCACGCCGGTGCGGAGGTCCGCGAGCTGACCGGCGACGCGCGGGCGCTGGCGCACGCCGAGACGCAGGCGCGCGCCCTCGGCCTGCCCACGCGTCGTCGCGGCCCGCAGGTGGCGGTGCTGCGCGCCGAGGGCCTGGACGGTCAGCTCGGCCCCGGCCGCACGCGCCCGGCGGTCCTCGAGGACGTGTTCGTCAGCGTCACCGGGGAGGAGGCCACGTGAGCGCGTCCAGCGCGTCCGGCGCGGCGCGTGCGGCGAGCCCCTCGCCACCGCCGCCGCGGTCCGCACCACGACGCATGGAGCTGCGCGCCCTGGGCGGCGTGCTGCACCGCGAGTGGGTGGTCTTCACGCGCTACTGGCGCTCCACCACCTTCTCGGCGGTGGTGGAGCCCACCATCTTCCTGCTCGCCTTCGGCTTCGGCATCGGCGCGCTGGTCGCCGAGGTGCAGGGGATGGCCTACCTCGACTTCGTCGGCACCGGCGTGGTGGCGATGGCGGTGCTGTTCGCCTCGGTGTTCCCCGCGATGTTCGGCACCTACGTCAAGCGGCGCTTCCAGCACACCTATGACGGGATCCTGGCCGCGCCGATCGACGTGCGCGAGCTGGTGACCGCCGAGGCGCTGTGGATCGGCGTGCGCTCGGGCACCTATGGGCTCGCGCCGCTGCTGGTGGCCTCCGCCTTCGGGCTGCGCCCGGGCTGGGCGGTGCTCCTGGTGCCGCTGATCGGGATCCTGACCGGCTTCGGCTTCGCGGCGATGGGGATCTTCCTGTCCTCGGTGGTGCCCTCGATCGATTCCTTCGGCTACGTGATCTCCGCGCTGGTCACCCCGCTGTTCCTGCTGGCCGGCACGTTCTTCCCGCTGGAGAACCTGCCGGGCTGGGTGGCGGCCGGGGCGGTGGTCAACCCGCTGTACCACACGGTGGAGCTGGTGCGCGGGGCGGTCTTCGGCCTGGCCGGGGCCTCGCCGCTGGGCCACGTGCTCGGGCTGCTCGTCTTCGCGGCGCTGATGTGGACCGCCGCGGTGGTGGGCATGCGACGGGTGCTGATCGACTGATGGCGACCCGCGGGCCGTCCGCGCGGGCGACGCCCTAGGCTGGCGCGCCATGACCGCGCTGCGCTCCCGCACCCCCGCCCGCGTCCTGGTCGTGCCCAGCCCGCTGAACGGCGCCAGCAGCGTCACCCCGCTGGTCGAGGCGCTGCGCGCCCGTGGCGTGGACGCCGCGGTCCATGTGACCGAGCCGGAGGCCGGGCCGCAGCAGCAGCCCGGCGCCCGCGCCGGCGAGGCGCCTGCTGCCGGGCCGCTCGAGGATGACGGGCGTCCGACGGTGCTGGTCGGGCACAGCGCGGCCGGCGCCAGCCTGCCGGTCCTGGGCGCGCAGCTCGCCCGGGTGGCGGGCTACGTGCTGGTGGACGCGGCGGCGCCACGCGATGGGATGACCCGCCTCGACCTGCTGCGGCGTGACCTGCCCGGCGATGCCGTGGAGGCGCTGCGTGCCGCCCTCGGCGCCGGGAGCCATCTGCCTGCCTGGTCGGACGCCGACCTCGTCGACGACGTGCCTGATGCCGACCAGCGGGCGCACGTGCTCGCGGAGCTGCGCCCTCGGGGCCGGGAGTTCTTCGAGCGCACCCTCGAGGTGCCCGCCGCGTGGCCCGAGGCCCCGGTGGGCTTCCTGCGCCTGTCGGCGGTGTACGAGGGCTCGGCCGCCGAGGCCGAGGCCCGCGGCTGGCCGGTGGTGCGCCGCGACGTCGGCCACTTCGGCCCGCTGGTGCACCCCGAGGCCACCGCCGAGGACCTCCTGGACCTGCTGGGGCGCCTCGAGGTCCACCCGCGGCCCCCGGTGGCCATCGACGACCTCGCCTTCGACGAGCGCGGCCTCGTGCCGGCGATCGTCCAGCAGCACGACACCGGCGAGGTGCTCATGCTCGCCTGGATGAGCGCCGCGTCGCTGCGCGAGACCCTCGCCCGGGGCGAGACCGTCTTCTGGTCCCGCAGCCGCGGTGAGGCCTGGCACAAAGGGGCGACGAGCGGCAACGTCCAGCGCGTGGTGGCGCTGCTCGCCGACTGCGACGCCGACGCGGTCCTGGTGCGCGTCGACCAGCGCGCCGCCGCCGGGGAGCCCCACGGCGTGGCGTGCCACACCGGTGCCCGGACCTGCTTTCACCGACCCCTGGACGGGTGAATGGCGACCAGCGCGTACCGACCCGACCGTGCCGCCTACCGCGAGCAGGCGGCCGCCCACCCGATCGTGCCGGTGTGGCGCGAGGTGCTCGCGGACCTGCACACCCCCGTGGGGGTGTATGACCGGGTCCGCGACCTGCCGGGCGCGACGTTCCTGCTCGAGAGCGTCGAGCAGGGGGAGCGCTGGGGTCGCTACAGCTTCGTGGGCTGCGACCCGCTGCTGGAGGTGCGCGGCCGCGCCGGTGACGTGCGCGTGTCCGGCTCGGTGCCGGCGGCCGCCCGCCGCGCCGCGGCCGAGGGCGACCCGCTGGCCACCGTCGAGGCGCTGCTGCAGGCGCTGGCGACCCCGACGCCCCCGGACCTGCCGCCGCTGTTCGCGGGGCTGGTGGGCTATCTCGGCTACGACCTGGTGCGCCTGGTCGAGCCGCGGGTGCCCGACACCGGACGCGACGACCGCGGTCTGGACGACCTTCGCCTGGTGCTGCCGCGCCAGCTGGTCGCCTTCGATCACCGCACCCAGTCGCTGCGCGTGGTGGTCAACACCCAGCCCTCGGCCGACGCGGACGCCGACTACGACGCCGCGATCGCCGCAGCCGAGGCGCTGGTGGCGCGGCTGGCCGAGCCGCCGCGGGCCGCCTCGGCGCCGCCGCCGGTGGCCGAGCCCGTGGACGATGCCACCTCGACGTTCACCGCGTCGGAGTACCTGGACGTCGTGGCCCGCGCCAAGGAGCACATCGCCGCCGGCGACTGCTTCCAGATCGTGCCCAGCCAGCGCTTCACCCTGGAGACCGACGCCGACCCGTTCGCCGTCTACCGCGTGCTGCGCCGGGTGAACCCGAGCCCGTACCTGTACTGCATCGAGTGGGACGACCTGCAGGTGGTCGGCAGCTCGCCCGAGGCGCTGGTGACGTTGCGCGAGCGGCGCGCCCACATCTGGCCGATCGCCGGCTCGCGCCCGCGCGGAGCCGACGACGAGGCCGATGCCGCCCACGAGGCCGACCTGCGCGCCAGCGAGAAGGAGGTCGCCGAGCACATCATGCTGGTGGACCTGGCCCGCAACGACCTGGGTCGGGTGTGCGAGCTGGGCACGGTGACCGTCGAGGAGCTCATGACGGTGGTGCGCTACAGCCACGTCATGCACCTCGAGTCCCGCGTGGCCGGCACGGTGCGCCCGGACCTCTCGGCGGTGGATCTGCTGCGCGCCACGTTCCCGGCCGGCACGCTGACCGGCGCGCCGAAGGTGCGTGCCATGGAGATCATCGACGACCTGGAGCGCACCCGCCGTGGCCCCTACGGCGGAGGCGTGGGCTACTTCGACCTGGCCGGCGACATGGACCTCGCCATCGCCATCCGCACGCTGGTCTTCGAGGGCGGGCGGGCCTCGGTGCAGGCCGGCGGAGGCGTCGTGGCCGACAGCGACCCGGCCGAGGAGCTCGACGAGACCCGCACCAAGGCGATGGCGCTGCTGTCGGCGGTGCGCGCCGCCGAGCGGCTGACCGCCGCCGACCCCCAGGGTGCGGGCGCGCGCGCTGCGACCGGCGCCGAGGCGGGATGAGCGCGCGCGGGCGGGCCGTGGCCGGGCTGATCCTGGGGGTGGCCGGCGGATTGGCGCTGGCCGGCGCGGCGGTCGCCGAGTGGGTCGCCGTCCCCGCCGACCGCGAGGTCGGGGCGGTCACCGTGCCCGACGAGGAGACGGTCGCCGGCGCCGAGCTCGCGCCCGCCCTGCTGCCGCTCGGCCTGGCCACGGGGGTGCTGTCGCTGGTGCTGGCCCTCGCGCAGGGCCGGGCCCGCCGAGCGCTGGGGGCGGTGCTGGTGCTGGCAGCGCTCGCTGCTGCCGCGCACGGCGTCAGCGGGCTGGTCGGCAGCCCCGCGGGAGAGCTCGGCGCCGGGCCGGTGGTCCTCGGCCTGGGGGTGGCGGTCACCGCCCTGGCGGGCATGCTCGGGCTGCGACCCGGCTCGCCGCCGACCCTGCCGGCGCGCTACGACCTCGACGCCGACGACGCCGACGACGAGTGGCGGATCGCCTCCGCCGGGCACGACGATGACGACGACGACGCGCCCGCGGACTAGCGGCGCGCGCCGCCACGTCGCTGCCGCTGCGCGCAGCGACCGGTCAAGGCAGGCAGCCAGCGAGGAAGGAGCGCAGGGTGAGCGGGTTCCTGCAGCAGGCGTGTGCCGAGGCCCATGAGCGGGTCGCCGAGGCGCGCGGGCTCCGCCCGCTCGCGGAGCTGCGCACCGCGCCGCACCGCCCGCGGCGGTCGCTGGCGCAGGCGCTGGCGGCCCCCGGCTGCCAGCTCATCGCCGAGCTCAAGCGCGCCAGCCCCTCCCAGGGCCACCTCGCCTGGATACCCGATCCGGTCGCGCGCGCCCAGGCGTATGTGCAGGGCGGCGCGGCGGCGGTGAGCGTGCTCACCGAGCCGGCCCACTTCCGGGGCTCGCTCGCCGACGCCGCCATGGTCGCCGAGGGCGTGTCGGTGCCGGTGCTGCGCAAGGACTTCGTCGTCGACGCCTACCAGGTGTGGGAGGCCCGCGCCGTCGGCGCCGACGCGGTGCTGCTGATCGTCGCCGCGCTCGACGACGCCACGCTCGCCGAGCTCCTCGCCGAGACGCACCGGGCCGACCTCGAGGCGCTGGTGGAGGTGCACGACGTCGCCGAGGCCGCCCGCGCCCGCCAGGCGCTCACCGCAGCGGCAGTCGCCCGCCCGATCGTGGGCATCAACGCGCGCGACCTCACCACGTTGACCGTCGACCCCAGCCGCTTCGCCGCCTGTGCCGACGCCGTGCCGCAGAGGGCGCTGACCGTCGCCGAGAGCGGCGTGGCAGGCCCCGCCGACGTGGCCCGCGCCGCCAGCGCTGGTGCGGACGCCGTGCTGGTCGGCGAGCACCTCGTGCGCACCGCCCAGCCGACGGCCGAGGTCGCCCGGCTCGTCGCGGTCGGTCGCCACGCGGGCGCCTCCTAGTCGGCTCGCAGAACCTACGCTGGGCACCGATCCTCGCCCGCCGCGCGCGGACGCCGTCAGCCCGGGACCGCAAGGAGCGCTGCTGTGACCGCTGCCATGGACCCCACCGACGTCGACACCGCCCACTTCGGCCGGTTCGGTGGCCGCTACGTGCCCGAGGCGCTCACCGGCGCGCTCAACGAGCTCGACGCCGCCGCGCGCGAGGCCCTCGACGATCCCGCGTTCCAGGCCCGCATGGACGCGCTGCGCCGTGACTACGGCGGACGTCCCACCACGCTGACCCTGGCCGAGGGCCTCACCGAGGAGGGTGGTGGCGCGCGGATCTACCTCAAGCGCGAGGACCTCGCCCACACCGGCAGCCACAAGCTGTCCAACGTGCTCGGTCAGGGGCTGCTCGCCGAGCGGATGGGCAAGCGGCGCCTCATCGCCGAGACCGGCGCGGGCCAGCACGGCGTGGCCACCGCCACGATCGCCGCCAAGCTCGGCATGGAGTGCGTGGTCTACATGGGCGCCGAGGACTGCCGGCGCCAGCACCTGAACGTGGTGCGCATGCAGCTCATGGGCGCCGAGGTCGTGCCGGTCGAGTCGGGGACGCGCACGCTGAAGGACGCCATCAACGAGGCCATGCGCGACTGGGTCACCTCGGTCGAGGAGAGCCACTACCTGATCGGCTCGGTGGTGGGCCCCGACCCGTTCCCGCGCGTGGTGCGCGACTTCGTCAAGGTGATCGGCGAGGAGACCCGGGCCCAGGTGCTCGAGCGTCATGGGCGGCTGCCCGATGCGGTGACCGCCTGCGTCGGCGGGGGCTCCAACGCCCTGGGGATCTTCCACGCCTTCATCGACGACCCCGAGGTCGAGCTGCTCGGCGTCGAGGCGGGCGGCGAGGGCCTGGACACCGAGCGCCACTCGGCGACGCTGACCGCTGGCAGCGAGGGGATCCTGCACGGGGCGCGCAGCTGGGTGCTCCAGGACGAGTGGGGGCAGGTGCGCCCCACCCACTCGGTGTCGGCGGGCCTGGACTACCCCGGCGTGGGACCCGAGCACGCGTGGCTGCGCGACACCGGCCGCGCCACCTACACCGCGGCCACCGACGCCGAGGCGCTCGAGGGCTTCTCCCTGCTGGCTCGCCGCGAGGGGATCCTGCCGGCCCTGGAGACCGCGCACGCGGTGGTGCCCACGCTGCGGCGCGCCCGCGAGCTTGGCCCCGAGGGGATCGTGGTGATGAACCTGTCCGGGCGCGGGGACAAGGACGTGGACGAGATCACCGAGGTGCTGCGCGCCACCGGCCAGCGCGTGCCGGGCATGGAGAGCCCGGCATGAGCGCCGCCGGGGCCCGCGTCGCGCCCGCCACGGGCCAGGTGGCGCGAGCCGTGCGCGCCGCCAACGCACAGGGCCGCGCCGCCCTCGTGGTCTACCTGCCTGCCGGCTACCCCGACATGGCCACCTCCCAGGCCTGCCTGGAGGCCGCCGCCGACGCGGGCGCCGACCTGCTGGAGGTCGGCTTCCCCTACTCCGACCCGCTGATGGACGGCCCCACCATCCAGGCCGCCTGCCAGGTCGCGCTGGATCAGGGCTACACCCCGCGCGACGACCTCGCGATGTGCGCCGACCTCACCCAGCGGACCGCGGTGCCCGCGCTGGTGATGACCTACTACAACCTCGTCTGGCACTACGGCGGGGTCGACCGGCTCGACCACTTCGCCGCCGATGCCGCCGCCGCCGGGCTCACCGGTGCGATCCTGCCTGACCTGCCGGCTGCCGAGGGGCAGCCGTGGGCCCGCGCGGCGGCAGCGCACGGGCTGGACACGGTGTTCCTCGCGGCGCCCGCCTCCAGGGAGCAGGCGCTGGACGCCATCGCGCAGGTCACCACCGGCTTCGTCTACGCGACCTCCACCATGGGGGTCACCGGGGCGCGCACCGCGCTGGGCGCCGACGCGCAGCCACTCGTCGAGCGCCTGCGCGCGCGCACCGACAAGCCGGTGTGCGTCGGCCTCGGCGTGTCGAACCGGGCGCAGGCGGCAGAGGTCGCGGGCTTCGCCGACGGGGTGATCGTCGGCTCGGCGGTGGTGCGCGCCGCCGGCGAGGGCGGCGCGCCGGCCGTCGCCGAGCTCGTGGCCGACCTGGCGGCCGGGTGCCGCGAGGGCCACGCGGCCCGCTGACCCCACCGCACCCAGGGGGCGACGCCGGCCGCGCTGCGGACGCGACCGGCTCGGTCCTCGTGGGACGTTCGCACCCCCGGACCTGCGCCGAACGGCGCTGTCGCCGACGTCGCGTCGTGCAAGCCTCACGTGAGAGCAGGTGCCCCCGTCGGCGGGCGCAGGCAGACGCGCTGTGGCGGCCCGGTGGGGACCGTGTGCTGAGGGGAGGACGATGCGACGCACGCATGCGGCGCTCGCGCTGCCAGCGCTGGCGGCCAGCTACGCCGCTGTGGAGGCCGCCCGCATCCGACGGATGCCCAAGCTGCCCGAGCGCTCCCGCGACCTCGACGCGCTCGTCGGGTCTGGCCACGCCGGCGCCGCGGTGCAGCTGGTGGTGGTGGGCGACTCGGTGGCCAGCGGCGTGGGCTGCACCCGGGTCGAGACGACCTTCCCTTGGCAGCTCGCCCACGGCGTCGCCGACGATCTGGCGCGGCCGGTGCGCGTGCGCTCGCTGTCGCGGAAGGGCTCGTGCGTGGCCGACGCCCGCGCCGAGCAGCTGCCGCGCCTGGCCGAGCTGTCGCCGGTCGATGTGGTCGTGACGTCGATGGGCGCCAACGACGCCACGCATCTGACACCGCCGGCGCGCTTCGACGAGGACCTGCTGGGCTTCGTCGAGGACCTGCGTGCGCTGACCGCCGCGCCGCTGGTGCTGACCGGCGTGCCGGAGTTCCGCAGCCTCCGCGCGCTCGGCGCGCCGCTGCGCACCACGGCGTGGCTGGCTGGCCAGCGCGTGCACGCCCAGCAGCGCGCGCTGGCCGCCGAGCGCGCCGACGTGGCGTTCGCCGACGTGCTCGGTGCGGTCGGCGCGGCGTTCCGCGCCGACCCCGAGGGGATGCTGGCCGAGGACGGGTTCCACCCCGGCGACCGCGGCGCGGCGGTGCTGGCCGACGCGGTCCGCCCGACGGTGACGGCGGTGCTGAGCGGTGACCCCGCCGCTGCCGAGCGCGCCCACAGCGAGCGCGCACAGGACGAGCCGCCGCCGGGCGTGCGCGCCTAGGGCTGCCGTCAGCCGAGCAACAGCGCTCCTGCGATGACCAGGGCGCTGGCCGCGAGCAGGCCCACCGTGAGCAGCAGCAGCCGGCGCAGGCGCTCGGTGCCCTCGGCCGGCTCGCGCCCGGCGGGGGTGCCGCGACGACGCGCGGCGCGCCGCTGCGCGATCACGTCCTCCACGTCGCTGTCCTCGGCGCGCCGGCCTCCCGCGGCGGGGGTGTGCTCGCCGTCGTGCCTCGCCTCGCCCATGGGCGCGACGATAGCGCCGCGGTGCCGCACCGGCTCACCGGCTCACACGCTCACGCGAGCAGGGCCAGCAGCGCTAGGGCGATGATCCCCCGAGCGGTCCAGGCGGCGGTGCGCAACCAGCTCGTGGTCACCAGGCGGCGGTGGGCGTGCGCGGCGAAGCCGGCGGTCAGCTCGCGGTGGCGGGGCACCTGGAGCGCGACCGTGGAGGCCACGATGAGCCCCAGCAGGCCCAGGCCGAGCAGCGCCAGCCAGCGCGGCGCACCCGGTGGGGCCAGCGCCACCAGCGCCAGCGCGGACAGCCCCTCGGCGCCCCAGGGCAGCGCCAGCAGCGCCCCCATGCGCCTGGTGTGCTCACCCTCGTAGGCGGGGAAGGCGGCGTGGCCCACCCAGGCCATCAGCGGGTAGTGGACCACCTGCACCATCCAGGCCAGCCCGACCATGAACCACGTCGCGCCCGCGTGGACGAGCAGCGCCACCGTGAAGAGGTCCACTGGCTAGCCGAGGTCGTCGAGGACCGCCGCGGCAGCCAGCGCGCCCGAGCGCAGCGCGCCCTGCTGGGAGGCGTGCGCGTGGTGGTCGCCGGCCAGGTAGCGCCCCGATCCCAGGCGCGCGGGCTGGTAGGGCACCGCCAGGCCCGGTGGGCTCTGGTCGGGCTGCGCGTAGCGGATCCGCTCGCAGCGCAGCAGCCGCCACGCCGCCACGCGCGCGCCGAACCAGCCCGCCATCTGGGCCCGCACGCCTGCCTCCAGCGTGGCGTCGTCGGCGTCCAGGTGATCCGACAGCACCGTGGCGCTGACCAGGGCCGTGCCCGGCGGGGCGTAGCCGGGCGCGACCACGCTGGGCACGCTCATGTGCGCCGCCGGGCCGTGGCCGTCGCCGTCGAGCACGATCAGCGGCTCGTCGACCGGCGGGCGCTCGGCGGCGAACTGCAGGCAGGCGACCTGCTTGCCGGGGGGCGCCGACGCACCGGTCAGGCGCGTGGCGGTGGGACCGTCGGTGGCGATCACCACCGCGTCGGCGGCCACCTCCTCGCCGGAGGCCAGGCGCAGCCCGGCGCTGGTGAGCGTGGTGACCGGGGCCTCGAGGCGCACGAGCACCCGGTCGGGCAGCCCGGCGGCGAGCTGGCGCGGCAGGGCGCCGATGCCCTCGGCGGGCAGCACCACCGACCCCTCGCTGAACATGCGGAAGGTGAACGCGAGCAGGCGTCCCGAGGTGGTCAGCTGCGGGTCCAGCAGCACCCCGCCGAACAGCGGTCGGAAGAAGCGCTCGACCATCCGCGCGCTGAACCCCTGTGCGGCGAGCTCGGCGCGGGCGGTGCGCTGCGGGCCGCGCAGCGGCGCCTGCGCATCGCCACGGCCGGTGCGCAGGCGGTAGCGGGCCACCCGCAGCTTGTCGGCGACCGTGCCGATCGGGGCCCGCAGGGTCGCCGGCAGGCTGGCGGGCGCGCGCAGCGGGTCGGCGACCCGGTGGAAGCGTCCCTCGGCGCGCACCAGGGCCCCCGGGGCGAAGCGGCCCGGGCGCAGCGCGGGCAGGTCCACGCGCTGCTGCACCTCGGGGTAGGCGGTCAGCAGCACCTGGAAGCCGCGGTCGAGCTGGAACGCCGCCTCCCCGTCGGCTGCGGGGTGGCCGTCGGCGCCGAGGCGGTCGGTGCGCACGCGCCCCCCGACGGCGTCGCCGGCCTCGAGCACCACGACGTCGGCCCCGGCCGCGCCGAGGTCGGCTGCCGCGGCCAGCCCGGCGAGCCCGGCACCAACCACCGCCACGCGCATGCTCGCTCCTCGGGTCGCGCTCGGATGCCTCGGGTCCGGCTCGGATGCGTGGGATCGCAGCCTAGGACGACGCCTGCTCGCGGCCGAGCAGGAAGCGCAGCGCGTCCTCCAGGTCGGGATGGCGGAACGTGTAGCCGGTCGCCAGCGCCTTCGCGGGATGCACCTTGATCGAGAAGAACAGCAGCTCCTCGGCGAGCTCGGTGCCGAGGAGCACCTTCGGGGCGAGCGCGGGCACGGGCAAGGCCGTGGGACGGCCGAGCACGCGCCCGAGCACCCGGGTCCACTCGGCGTTGGTGACCGGGTTCGGGGCGGTCGCGTTGATCGGGCCGGACACCTCCGGGTTGGTCAGCGCGTGGTGCAGGATGCCCACCACGTCGTCGCGGCTGACCCAGCTCCACCACTGGCGCCCCGACCCGAGGCGCCCACCCAGGCCGACCTTGAACAGCGGCAAGACCTTGCCGAGCGCGCCGCCGGCGGGGTCCTGCACGATGCCGGTGCGCACGTGCACGGTGCGGATGCCGGCCTCGCGGGCGGGGTCCGCGGCGGCCTCCCAGTCGCGCACCACGTCGGCGAGGAACCCCTCGCCGGGCTCGGAGGACTCGTCGAGCTCGGCGTCGCCGCGGTCCCCGTAGGCGTGGGCGCCGGACGCGCACACGAGGGTGCGCGGCGCGTCGTCGCCGAGGTCGGCCATCGCCTGCGCGATCGTCCGGGTGCCGTCGACGCGGCTGTCGCGGATGCGCTGCTTCTGCTCGGCGCTCCAGCGCCGCTCGGCGATGCCCTCGCCGGCGAGGTGGATCACGGCGTCGGCCCCGGCGAGGGCCGCCCGGTCGACCTCGCCGGTGGCAGGGTCCCAGCGCGCCTCGTCGTCGCTGGCCGGAGCGCGTCGCACCAGGCGCGTGACGGTGTGGCCGCCGGTGGTCAGGAACGCCGTCAGGGCGCTGCCGACCAGGCCGGAGGCGCCGGTGATGAGCACGTGCATGGGCTCGACCTCCTTGGCCGCGTGCGCCGCGAGGTCCTCGCGGGTGACGCGGTGACGGTACGCGAACATGGCCTCGAGCTTCCCGCGGACCACACGCCCCGCCACGGCCTGGCCGAGCCGACCCAGCGGCAGGCGATAGGCGATGTCGTCGACCAGCGCCGAGCGCCCCGCCCCGAGGTCCTCGAACCGGTGGCGGTGGGCGAACCGCGCGAACGGCCCCGAGCGCTGCACGTCCACGAACTCCCGCGGCGGGTCGTAGCGGGTGTGCTCGGCGACCCAGCGCGGGGCCAGCCCGGCCAGCGGGCCGCGCAGCGGCCCGACAGGCAGGCGCAGCACCACCCGGCTGCCCTCGGCGAGGCCCCGGCCCGGATCGGCGACCTCGGCCGGCATGAACGGCGGCGTCAGGCGGGGCAGCGCGCCAGGGCGGTCGTGCCAGGCGAAGGCCTGCCAGCGCGCGACCGGCAGCTCGCTGCGCACCACCAAGCGCTGGTCGCGGGCGGCCATCAGCCGGAGCGCCGCGGCTGGACCGAGCCCATGCCGCCGTCCACGCCGAGGACCTGGCCGGTGACGAACGACTGGCGCGGGTCCACGAGCCAGGCCAGGGCTCGGGCGACGTCCTCGGGCGCGCCCAGGTGCCCGAGGGGATGCATGCCCTCGCTCACCTTGCGGGACGTCTCGTTGCTGGTCAGGCGCTCGGTCAGCGGAGTCTCGATCAGCCCGGGCGCCACGCAGTTGACGCGCACCTGCTTGCCGGCGTAGGAGGCCGCCGCCGACAGCGTCAGGCCGATCACGCCGCCCTTCGCGGCGGCGATGGCCTCGTGGTGGTTCATGCCCAGCCGGGCCGCGACGGTCGAGGTGAGCGCGATCGCCCCGCCGCCGGAGCGCTGCATCCTCGCCGTGGCCGCTCGGACCGTGTGGAACGCGGAGTCGAGGTTGGTGGCCAGCACCGCGCGCCACTCCTCGTCGGTGGTGCGGTGGGCGGGCTTGAGCAGCAGCGAGCCGACGCAGTTCACGGCGCCGTCGACGCGCCCGTGCTGCTCGACCGCACGGTCGAACAGCGCCTCGACCGCTGCGGAGTCGGTGGCGTCGGTGGGCACCGCGGTGGCGCCGACCTCGCCGGCCAGCGCCTCGAGCCGTGCGGCGTCGCGTGCGGCGAGCACCAGCGTGGCGCCCTCGGCTGCGAGCTGGCGGGTCAGGGCCGAGCCGATCCCGCCGGTGGCGCCGAGGATGACGTGGACCGGTGCTGCGGGGGTGTCGCTCATCGCGGTGCTCCTGGCCTGGTGGTCGCTGGGCAGCTGGTGGCTGGTGCGCTGGTGGTCGGGCTGCTGGTGGTCGGGCTGCTGGTGGTCGGGCTGCTGGTGGTCGGTCGCCGACGCACCGCTGCCGGTGATACCCGCCCTGCGAGCTCGCCACGCCACCGCCGAGGTCGCGCCGTGTGCGGTCGGTGGGCACCGGCCCGATCCCGCTCGGCGTGGTGGTGCACAAGCAGCGCCATCGGGGGAAGGCTGCACCGCATGACCAGCGATGCCGGCACCGACCCGCCCGCCCCCCTCGCGTCGCGCGCGAGCCCGACCAGCACCCCGGTGGCCCACGTCGTGGCCGTGCACGGCAACGGCGGGGGCGCCGAGCGCTTCGCGCGGGCCGCACCGCGCATGCCCGATGACGTGGCGCTGCATCCGATCACCCTGCCGGGCTTCGGTGACCGACCCGCCGACCCCGCCGTGGTCACGCTGCGCGACCACGCCGAGGCGCTGGCCGCGCTCGCCGAGGACGCCCCGCGCCCGCGGGTCCTGCTGGGCCATGGCATCGGCGGCAGCCTGATCCTGGAGCTGCTGCAGGTCCGCCCCGCAGTGGCCGACGCAGTGATCCTGCACGCCCCAGTGGGTGCCGACCTCGACGAGCGACGCGTGCCACGGGCGCTGCGGCGACGCCCGTGGCTGGCAGAGGTGCTGCGCCGGGCCATCGCCACCCGGGCGCTGCGTCCGCTGCTCGCCCGCGCGGCGCTGACTGCCGAGATCCCCGCCGCCGACCGCGACGCGCTGTTCGAGGGCTACCGCCGGGCCGCGTCGTTCGCGCTCATGTGGCAGCTCATCGGTCCCGAGTGGTTCGCTGCGCTGGCGCCGACCTCGCTGCCCTCGGCGCTGCTGTGGGGCGAGCGCGAGCGCGTCCTCGACGTGCGCCAGGTGCGCGCGTTCACCCGGCTGCTGCCCGACGCCGTGGTGCGCACCGTCCCGGGGTGGGACCACTTCCCGATGCTGGATCAGCCCGACGCCTGGGCCGCCGAGGTCGCCGGCCTCGCCCGCGTGCTCGTCGGTGCGCCCCGCGGCGAGGGCGAGCCGCAGCCGCCCGACCTCCCGGCCGCCACGAGCGACGGGGCGGGTGAGCGCTGATGCTCACCCGCCTGGGGATCGGGGTCGCCGCGGAGCTCGCCGCCCCCAAGGCCGCCCGCCTCGACGCAGCCAGGCGGGCGGGGCTGCCCGTGCCCGAGGGGGTGGTGATCCCCGACGAGGCGCGGCGCGCGGCCGCCGGGGACGCGAGCGCGCTGGCGCCCTGGCTGGGCGCCCCCGAGATCCGGGCGCTGGACACCGTGGCGGTCCGCAGCGCCTTCGGCGCCGAGGACGGCGCCGAGGGCAGCCGCGCCGGGCAGTTCGTGACCCGCCTCGGTGTGGACGCCACGGACACTGACGCGCTCACGGCGGCCGTGGCAGCGGTGTGGGCCTCGGCCGAGGACACCGACCCGCGCAGCGCCCCGCAGCGGCGCGACGTGCTGGTGATGCGGCAGGTGCAAGCGCAGCGCGCGGGGGTGGCCGCCACCGAGCGCGACCATCCCGACGACCGGGTCGAGTCGGTGGCGGGCCTGGCCGATGCGCTGCTGGCGGGCACGCAGCCCGGTGAGCGCCGCGAGCTCACCAAGCTGGTGGCCGGCGAGCGCGCCGACGCCGACCTGCCCGCCTGGGCGGCGCGGCTGCAGCGGCTGCTGCGCGCGGTGCGCGCCACCCTCGGCGAGGGCGACTGGGATCTCGAGTGGGCCGACGACGGGCGCACCTGCTGGCTTGTGCAGGTGCGGCCCCTGACCGCCCCGCTGGTGCGCGCCGAGCGCCTGACGGTCGGCAACCACGCGGAGATCCTGCCGCAGCTGCCGTCGCGGTTCACCACCACCCTGATCGCCTCGACGGGGCGGACGCTGTTCGCGTGGTACCGCCGGTTCGATCCGACGCTGCCGGCGCGCCGCCCGCTCGTCGTGGCCCTCGGCGGGCGCCCGTTCCTGAACCGCTCGCTGCTGCGGGACCTGCTGCGCCACCTCGGCCTGCCCACCGCGCTGCTGCGCGATGCGATGGGCGCCTCCGCCGATGAGCCCGAGGTCGCGGCGCGCCCGCTGCGCCTGGTCGCCAAGAGCCCGGTGCTCGCGCGCCTGGGGCTGCGGCAGCTGGTGGTGAGCCGATCGGCGGCACGCCGCGGCCGGTGGCTGCGACGCCGCGCCCAACAGCCTGCCGAGGGGTTCGCGGGGACCGTCGCGCGCGCCCAGGAGGTCTACGCGGGCCTGGTGACGGAGATGTTCGCGCTGGCCAACGCGATGAGCCTGCCCACGGCGCTGCTGCGGCGCGCCGGCGTCCTCGCCGAGCTGTCGCGGCGACAGGAGACCGCGGTCACGCGCGCCGCCACCGACCTCGAGCCGCTGCGGACCCTGGTGGCGGCCGACCCCGCGCGCACCGCGGCGGTGCAGGCGGGCACCGTGCCCGACGATCCCGCCTTCACCGCGGCCTGGCAGGCCTACCTCACCACGCACGGCCATCGCGGCGCCTACGAGAGCGACCTCGCCCGGCCCCGGTGGATCGAGGACCCGACGCCGCTGCTGGCCAGCCTCACGCAGCTGCCGCGCACGCGCCACGAGCCCGACCCGCTGTCATGGCGTGCGCTGGCGCTGTGGCCGCTGTGGGTGCCCGCAGCCCGGGCGCTGGCCGCGCGCGAGCGGCTGCGCAGCGACGGGATGCGCGCGTTCCTGACGCTGCGCCTGCGGCTGCTGGCGCTCGCCGAGGACGCCGTCGCTGATGGGCGCCTGCCCTCGGTCGACGACCTGTGGCTGCTGACCGTGGCGGAGGTCGCGGCGCTGGACGCCGGCTGGAGCCCCGGCGCGGCGTTCCTCGCGGTGCGGCGCGCCGAGCGAGCGCGCCAGGCCCGCTACCGGTTCCCCGCGGTGGTGCCCCGCGACGCCGACCCCGAGGAGCTCACCGGCGATGACGCCGGCTCCCACAGGCAGGCGATCGTGGACGGGCGCACCCTCGTGCCCGGCACCGTGCGCGGGGTGGCCTGGGTGCTCGACGACGCCGCGGATGCCGTCCCGCCCGCCACGGGTGGGGCGCGCCTGGTCCTGGTCGCTCGCGCGCTCGAGCCCGGCTGGGCACCGGTCCTCGCCCGCATCGACGCTGTGGTCGCCGAGACCGGCGGGGACCTGTCGCACGGCTCGATCGTGGTCCGGGAGCTCGGCCTGCCGGCCATCACCGACGCGCCCGGCGCCACCGCCGCGGTGGCCACCGGCGACGCGGTCGAGCTGCGCGGCGGCGCGCTGCGCCGGCTCGACTGACAACGGGCGCGCGGGGGTCGCACGCGGGTGCGGTGCGTGCCCGCGCCGGTGCGCTGCGTGGCCGCGCGGCGCGCCCGCACCGTAGGATGGGCCCGCGCGCCCCGCTGGTGGAATGGGCAGACACGCGGGCCTCAAAAGTCCGTGCCCGACAGGGCGTGGGGGTTCGAGTCCCCCGCGGGGCACCCGCCGCAGCGCGCCCTCCGCGTGCAACAGGGCACGGCAGCGTGGCCCGGCTACTGCCGCAGCCGCCCGATGCCCAGCACGTCGGAGGGCTCGGCGTAGTGGCAGGCGCTGGGATGACCGTGGCCGAAGCGGTCGGTCAGCGCCGGCTCCTCGGCGGCGCACCGCTCGTCGGCCCTCCAGCAGCGCGTGCGGAACGAGCAGCCGCTGGGCGGGTTCGCCGGGCTGGGCACGTCCCCCTCGAGGCGGATGCGCGTACCGCGCTCGACCGTGGGGTCGGGGGAGGGGACCGCTGACAGCAGCGCCTGGGTGTAGGGGTGGGTGGGGCGCTCGTAGATGTCGTCGCTGTCGCCGATCTCGACGATCTTGCCGAGGTACATCACCGCCACGCGGTCGGAGATGTGGCGCACCACCGAGAGGTCGTGAGCGATGAACACGGCGGCGAAGCCGTACTCCGCCTGCAGCTCCTCCAGCAGGTTGATGACCTGGGCCTGCACCGAGACGTCCAGCGCCGAGACGGGCTCATCGAGGATGAGCACCTCCGGTCGCAGCGCCAGCGCCCGCGCGATGCCGATGCGCTGGCGCTGGCCGCCCGAGAACTGGTGGGGGAACCGGTCGGCGTGGGCGCGCTCCAGCCCGACCCGCTCGAGCAGGTTGCCGACCTCGTCCTTGCGGCGCTCGCGGGGCATGACCTCGGGGTGGATGTCCCAGCCCTCGCCGATGATCTTGCCCACGGTCATGCGCGGGTCCAGCGAGGCGTAGGGGTCCTGGAAGATGATCTGCACGTCGCGCCGCATCCGGCGCAGGTCCCGCAGCGACATGCCCATCATGTCGGTGCCCCGGTAGTGCGCCTCGCCCGCCGTCGGCTCGATGAGGCGCAGCAGCAGGCGCGCCGCGGTGGACTTGCCGCAGCCCGACTCGCCCACCAGCCCCAGCGTCTCGCCGGGGGCCAGGTCGAAGTCGATGCCGTCGACCGCGCGGACGTGGCCGATGGTGCGCTTGAACACGATGCCCCGCGTGACCGGGAAGTGCTTGGTGAGGCCGCGGACCGACAGCAGCGGCCCGCCATCGGTGGGCTCAACCGGCACGGCGCACCTCCTCGGAGAAGTGGCAGGCGCTGGCGCGGCCGGCGGTCACGGGCTCCAGGCCCGGGTCGTCGCTGCGGCACCGGTCGCGGGCGAAGACGCAGCGCGGCGCGAACGCGCAGCCGCTCGGCAGCGCCCCCGGGTTGGGCGGCGTGCCCCGGATCGGGTCCAGCTCGGCGTCGCGGCGCTCGAGTGGGGGGATGGAGCGCATCAGCCCCAGCGTGTAGGGGTGGGCGGGATCGGTGAAGACCTCGCGCACCGGGCCGGTCTCCACCACGCGGCCCGCGTACATGACCGCGACGCGATCGGCTGTGTCGGCGACCACCGCGAGGTCGTGGGTGATCAGCACCATGCCCATGCCGAGGTCGCGCTGGAGGTCGGTCAGCAGGTCCATGATCTGGGCCTGGACCGTGACGTCCAGCGCCGTGGTCGGCTCGTCGGCGATGAGCACGTCAGGCTCGAGCGCCAGCGCCATGGCGATCATGGCGCGCTGGCGCATGCCGCCCGAGAACTGGTGCGGGTACTCGTGGAGGCGCTGGCGCGCCGAGGGGATGCCCACGCGCTCGAGCAGGTCGGCGGCCCTGTCGTAGGCGGCGCGGCGACTCAGGCCGCGGTGCACGCGGAACAGCTCGGCGATCTGCCAGCCGACGGTGAACACGGGGTTCAGCGCGGTCAGGGCGTCCTGGAAGATGATCGACACGCCCTCGGCCCGCACGCGGCGCTGCTCCATCCGCGACGAGCGGAGCAGGTCGCGCCCGCGGAAGTGGATCTCGCCCTGGCTGATGAAGCCCGGCGGCGAGTCGATCAGCCCCATGACCGCCTGGGCCGAGACGCTCTTGCCCGAACCGGACTCCCCGAGGATCGCCAGGGTCTCACCGGGTGCCACGTCCCAGCTCACGCCGCGCACGGCCTGCAGGACGCTGCGGCGGGTGCGGAACTCGACGTGGAGGTCGCGCACCGACAGGACGGGCTCGCCCGGGCGCGGCAGCGACCAGGCGCCGCCCGGATCGGGGGTGGTGGAGAGGTGGCTCATCGCAGCTTCGGGTCCAGTGCGTCGCGCAGCGTGTCGCCGGCCAGCACGAAGCTCAGCACCGTCAGCGACACGAACAGGCTCGGGAACAGCAGCAGGTGGGGCGTGTTGAGCAGCTCACGGGCGGGCGGGGAGCTCAGCAGCACTCCCCAGGACAGGGCCGGCAGCTGCAGCCCCGCGCCGAGGAAGGTCAGCGTGGCCTCGGCGCCGATGATGACGCCCATGAAGACCGTGGCGTAGGCGATCACCGGGGCGATCGAGTTCGGGACGACGTGGCGCACGATGACCCGGGCGTTGCCGGCGCCGAGGGCCCGGGCGGCCTGCACGTAGTCGCTCTCGCGCACGCTGAGCACCGTCGAGCGCATCAGGCGGAACATCGGCGGCCACGCGAGCAGGATGAGGATCGCCGACACCTCGGTCACCCCGCGGTCTGCCACCGCGGTCAGCAGCACGATCGCGCCGATGACCAGCGGGATGCCGAAGAACACGTCGGCGATGCGTCCCAGCACCGCGTCCAGCCAGCGGCCGAAGTACCCCGAGAGCGATCCCAGGACCAGCGCGATCGCGAAGGCGCCCAGCGTGACCGACAGCCCGATGAGCAGCGAGGCGCGCGTGGAGTAGATGACGCGCGTGTAGAGATCGCAGCCCTGCCGGTCGAAGCCGAACCAGTGCCCGGCTTGCGGCGGATCGGCCGAGCGCGACAGGTCGCACGAGCGCGGGACCATGTCGGTGAACCACTGGGGCCAGATCGCCATCACGGTCAGCACCACGATGACCAGGACCGGCACCACGAAGAACGGGTTGCGCCGCAGGTCTCGCCAGGCCTCGCCCCACAGGCTGGTGCCCTCGGCGACGTCCTCGCCGGTGACGGCCTGCTGGTCCGCGGACTGGCCGCTCGTCGCAGCCGGGTCGAGGGAGCTCATCAACCGGCCCCTGGGCGTGGCGAGCGGTCAGTCATACCGGATCCTCGGGTCCAGCACGGCGTAGAGGATGTCGACGACGAGGTTGGCCACCACGAAGATCAGCACGAACATCGTCACGATGCCCACCACGACCGTCCCGTCCTGCTGACGGATCGCGTCGAAGGCGATGCCCCCGATGCCGTTGAGGTTGAAGATGCCCTCGGTGACGATCGTGCCGCTGAGCAGCGTGCCGAGATCGAACGCGAGGAAGGTCACCACCGGGATCATGGAGTTGCGCAGCGCGTGACGCCCCACCACCCGCCGGCGCGACAGGCCCTTGGCGGTGGCGGTGCGCACGTAGTCGGCGCGCAGGTTCTCCATCAGGCTGTTGCGGGTGATGCGTGACAGGTAGGCCAGCGAGATCGCCGCGAGCACGAAGCCGGGCAGGATGTAGCTGACCCACCCCTGCGCGGTGCCGGCCACGGGCAGCACGCCCAGGCGCAGCCCGAACACGATCTGGGCCACCAGGCCGATCACGAAGATCGGCACCGACACGATCAGGATCGTGGAGCCACGCACCAGGTTGTCCAGGAACGACCCGCTGCGCAGCGCGGCGACGACGCCCGCGCCGATGCCGATGACGATCTCGAAGGCGAAGGCCACCAGGGCCAGCCGCGCGGTCACCGGCCAGGTGTCGGCGATGATGTCGCTCACGTCGGAGCCCCGTCGCACCGCCAGGCTCTCGCCCAGGTCGCCCTGGAGCACGTTGCCCATGTACTTGCCGTACTGGACCAGCAGCGGGTCGTCGAGGTTGTAGCGGTCCCGGATCTGCTCCTGGACCTCATCGGGCAGCGGGCGCTCGCCACCGAGCGCCCGGACCGGGTCGCCCGGCAGGGCGAAGTTCATCGCGTAGATGAGGAAGGTCGCGCCGATGACCACGGGGATCATCTGGAGCAAGCGGCGCAGGATGTAGCGGCCCACGATCCTCCTCGAATGCAGGGCGCGGTGAGGTGCGTCGGTCGGGGAGCTCGACGGTGGCGACGATCATAGGGCGCGATGCGGCACGCGCACCGGCGTGGCGTGCTCGGCTCGCGACGGCGCCCGGGGTCACCGACCCCGGGCGCCGCCGCGTCACGAGCGCATGGTCGCCGGCGAGGCGACCACGGCGGGTGCTACTCGACCACCTCGACCTCGGGCACGCGGATGAACGTGCGGGTGTCGGCGATCACGTTGTCCACCCGCTCGGAGTGGACGACCGTGTCGAGGCCGTACCACAGCGGCGCGATCGGCAGGTCGTCGAGGAGCACGTCCTCGGCCTCCTGGTAGATCGGGTCGGCCTCCTCGGGGCTGGTGGCGTTGGCCTCGGCCATGAGCTCGTTGAACTCGTCGCTCTCGTAGCCGGCGTAGTTGGACGGGGAGTCCTCGAGGTAGAGCTCCATCGAGTACTGCGGGCTCGGGTACACCGTCACCCAGCCGAGGCGGTAGGGGCCCTCCTGGTCACCGCCCTCCAGCAGCGGCAGGTACTCCGCGAACTCGAGGCTGTTGAACGCCACGTCCTCGATGTCAAGGGTGTCCTCGAGCTGCAGCGCCACCGAGTCCATCCACTCCTCGTGGCCGGCGCCGGAGTTGAAGTACAGCTCCAGCGTGCCGTCGACGCCCGGGGAGTCCTCGTAGTACTCCTGGGCCAGCTCGGGGTCATGCTCGCAGTAGTCGCAGGCGCCGTCGCGGTGAGCGGGCAGGATCGGCGGCAGCGCGCTGGTCGCCGGGGTGCGCGCACCCTCGAAGATCACGTCGATGATGGCCTCGCGGTCGATCGCCAGCGAGATCGCCTTGCGCAGGTTCTCGTCGTCGAAGGGCTCGGCGAAGGTGGGGAACCCGAGGTAGTCGTAGGACGACACCTCGTTGTCGAAGGCGCGGTCACCGAACTGGTCGAGCGCCTGGCTGCGGCTCTCGGGCGGCACGCCGTCGTGGATGTCGAGCTCGCCGGCCTCGAAGTCGAGGTAGGCGGTGTCCACCTCGTCGTAGATGCGCATCTCGACGGCCTCGGCGTTGCCGGGCTCGCCGCCGTAGTCGTCGAAGCGCTCCAGCATGATCCGCTGGCCGCGCTCCCACTCGCCGTCCATCATGTAGGGCCCGTTGCCGATCGGCGCGTCCTCGAAGTCGGTCACGTCCATGTCGTAGAACTCGTCGGGCAGCGGGTGGAAGCCCGTGTAGCCGATGAGCAGCTCGAAGGGCCCGAACGGCTCCTCCAGGGTGACCTCGATCGTGTAGTCGTCGATCACCTCGACGCCGGCCAGCTCCTCGGCCTCGCCCTCGCTGACCTCGCCGAAGCCCTCGATGCCGGCGGTCCCGATGAAGGCCGAGTTGCCCATCTCGTTGGCCGGGTCGGCCATCCAGTTCCACGCGTCGACGTAGTTGTCGGCGGTGACCTCCTCGCCGTTGTGGAACTCCCAGCCCTCCTCGAGCTCGATGGTCCACTCGACGTTGTCCTCGGTCTCGATGGAGCTGGCCATGCCACCGTCGACGACCTCGCTGGTCTCGGGGTCGTACTCCACGAGGCCAGTGAACAGCACGTCCAGCACCTGCGAGCCGCAGACCTCGCTGGACTCCTGCGACAGCAGCCGCTCGGGCTCGCACAGATACATCGAGAACTCGCCGCCGTCGGGCGCCTCGGCGTCCTCGTCGGGGTCCTCGTCGACGTCGTCCTCGGGCTCGTCCTCCTCGGGCTCCTCGACCTCGTCGTCGACGTCGTCGACGGGGTCCTCCTCGGCCTCGCACGCTGCGACGAGCAGGACGAGCGCCGCGAGGAGGAGCAGCCACCGCACAGGGGTGTACCGGCTGATGTTCATGACAGATGGGTCCTTTCACAGAGCGGTGCCGTGGCGAGCCCGACCGCTGCGGTGCTGCGTGTGCTCGGCGTCGAGCGCGTCGCGGCCGCACGACGGGTTGTGCTCGCGGACGGCGGGGCCGTGGGGGATCCGGTGCGGGCTGCCCGGCTCCGGGACCACTCGGGGCTGTCGCTCCGTGGTGCCGCCATGCCGGGCGGTGCCGCCTCGGGTGTCCTCCCACGCCGGTCGTACGGTAGCAGGGCCGGCGGTGCGGCAATAGGGTCTTCCGCTGATCGACCGCGTGCTCGCAGGCGGGCTAGCTCGCGAGCGCGGCCAACCGATCAGCGCAGCGGCGCTACGCTGTACCACCAGCAGCGCCGGTCGGCGCTCGATGCAGCCCGGTCACAACGGGGTGTCGGGCCGGTGGCTCCCGCACCCGGGGGCCGCTGCCAACCTGCACTAGACTGCTAGGTCTGCACCGCCACGAGGGCTCCGCCCGCTGGTGGGCTGCACCTCACATCCTCGGACTCGGACAGGGAGACCAGCGTGCGCGTGCGCCGAGACCCACGTCGCCGGTTGCGGGCGATCGCCGAGGAGCGGGCGCGGCTGCGCGAGCGGCTCGCGGTGCTCGACGAGCAGCTGTCGTTCCAGCGCCAGGTCGCCGCGGATGCGGATGTGGACGCGGCGGTCGCTGACACGCCGCTGGCCGACCGCGAGCAGCGCGCCGCGGCCGACGACGCGCGGCGCACCGCGCGGGAACGTGATGAGGTGCGCGCTCGGCTCGAGGCGCTCGACACCGAGCAGGACGAGCTTCTCGAGGCACTGTCCGTGCGCGCCGCGGACCGAACTGAGCAGGGGGCCTGATGGTGGGTGACGCCGGGCACGAGCAGCACAGCACCTCGCCGGAGGACGCGTCGGCGCCGGAGGAGACCGCAGCCGGCCAGCCGACCTCCTCGGCGGGCCAGGAGCCGCCGATCCGCGTGCTCATCGCCGAGGACGAGGCGCTGATCCGGCTCGACCTCAAGGAGATGCTCCTCGAGGAGGGCTTCGAGGTGGTCGCCGAGGTCTCCGATGGCGCCAGCGCGGTGCGCGCGGCGCGGGACCTGCGTCCCGATCTGGCCATCCTCGACATCAAGATGCCGGTGATGGACGGCCTCGAGGCCGCCGAGACCATGACCGGCGAGCGCCTGTGCGCGGTGCTGATCCTCACGGCGTTCAGCCAGCGCGACCTGGTCGAGCGGGCCCGGCGCGCCGGCGCGATGGCCTATCTGGTCAAGCCGTTCCAGAAGCACGACCTGCTCCCGGCGATGGAGATCGCCGCCGGGCGCTTCCGCGAGCTGCAAGGGCTCGAGGACGAGGTCGGCAACCTGTCGGATCGCCTCGAGGCGCGCAAGGCGGTGGAGCGCGCCAAGGGGCTGCTCCAGGACCGCGAGGGGCTCACCGAGTCGGCGGCGTTCCGCTGGCTGCAGAAGACCGCCATGGAGCAGCGGATGACCATGCGCTCGGTGGCCGAGCAAGTGATCGAGCGGCTGGGCTCATGAGCGCCACCGCAGCCGGCGGGCGCCTGGTTGCGGTGACGCTCGTCGTCGCACTCGCTGCTGGGGGGCTGGCGGCGCTGGGCGCGCTGGCAGCCCCAGCGCTCGCCGAGGGCGAGGAATCGCTCCGCGGCACCCTGCAGGTCGACGGCGACCCGGTCGAGGGCGTGCGCATCGAGGTCACCGACGACGCGGGCGCGACCGTCGCCGAGGAGACCAGCGACGCCGACGGGCAGGTCGAGATCGCGCTGCCCGGCCCGGGCAGCTACGACGCCACCCTCGACGTCGACACCCTGCCCGACGACGTCGTCCTGCGCGATCCCGACCGGGCCACGATCAGCCCCGACGTGTCACCGGGCGCGACACGGCCGCTGGCCTTCCCGCTCCAGGACGCCGACACCGAGGAGGAGGTGGTCTCGGCGATCCCCTGGAGCCGCCTGGCCCAGGGGAGCGTCAACGGGATCAAGCTGGGGCTGCTCATCGGCATGGCCTCGATCGGGCTCTCGCTGGTCTTCGGCACCACGCGCCTGATCAACTTCGCCCACGGCGAGATGGTCACCTTCGGCGCGGTCGTGGCGTGGATGCTGCACATGACCGGCTTCGAGCTGCCGCTGATCGCGGCGACGCTGCTGGCCATCGTGGCCGGTGGCGCGCTCGGCGCGGGCATGGAGAAGGGGCTGTGGCATCCGCTGCGCAGCCGCAAGTTCGGCATCATCCAGATGCTCGTGGTCTCGATCGGCCTGTCGTTCCTGCTGCGCTACCTGATCCAGCTCGTCTACGGCACGCAGCGCCAGACCTACGCGGACTTCGCGATCTCCGCCTCGGTGTCGCTCGGCCCCTTCCGCACCACCGTGCGCGACCTGCTGATCATGGGGATCAGCATCCTGGTGCTGACCGGCGTGGGCCTGATGCTCACCCGCACCCGCATCGGCAAGGCGATGCGCGCGGTGGCCGACAACCGGGACCTCGCCGAGTCCTCGGGCATCAACGTGGGCCGGGTCATCCTCATCGTCTGGGTGCTGGGCGGTGCGCTGGCCGCCCTCGGCGGCGTGTTCGTGGGCGCCTCCGAGGAGGTGACCTGGATCATGGGCTTCCGCCTGTTGCTGCTGATGTTCGCCGGAGTGATCCTCGGCGGGATCGGCACCGCGTTCGGTGCGCTGGTGGGGAGCATGGTGGTCGGTCTCGGCGTGGAGATCAGCGCGGTGTGGCTGGGCGGCCAGCTCAAGTACGTCTGGGCCCTGGCGGTGCTGATCCTGGTCCTGCTGGTGCGCCCGCAGGGCATCCTCGGCGTCCGTGAGCGAGTGGGGTAGGGCGATGGTGCGCGCGAGCGCGATGATGCGGGGGACGTGGCGATGGATCTGATCGAGATCCTGTCGTTCGCGTTCCGGTCGGCCGTGGGCCCGCTGGCGATCACCTTTGCCCTGGCCGCGATCGGGCTGAACATCCACTACGGCTACACCGGCCTGCTCAACATCGGCCAGGTGGCCTTCGTGATGGTCGGGGCCTACGGCCTGGCCATCACCGTCGACGTGTTCGGCGGCAGCCACGTGCTCGGCGCGCTCGTGGGGCTCGGTCTGGCGGCGCTGCTGGCGGTGCTCCTGGCGGTGCCGACGCTGCGCCTGCGCGCCGACTACCTCGCGATCACCACCATCTCGGTGGGCGAGGTGCTGCGGCTCGCCACGCGCTCCAGCCAGGCGGCGCCGCTGACGCGCGGCGCGGACGGCATCGCCGGGCTCGGCGGCCCCTTCTACGCGCTCAACCCGATCCCGCCGGGCGACTACGGCTTCTGGATCTTCCAGCTGGGCAGCGAGCGGCGCGTGTGGCTCATGCTCGTGGGCTGGGGGCTGATCGCGCTCATGTGCCTGCTGGTGTGGGCGCTGATGCGCAGCCCCTGGGGGCGGGTGCTGCGCGCCATCCGCGAGGACGAGGAGGCGGCGCGCAGCCTGGGCAAGAACGTGTTCAGCTACAAGATGCAGGCCCTGGTGCTCGGCGGGGTTATCGGTGGCCTCGCCGGGGTGTACTACGCGATCCAGGCCGCTGGCGTGGCCCCCGACACCTTCGATCCCCGCATCACGTTCTACGCCTACGTGATCCTGATCCTCGGCGGCCCCGGCCGCGTGCTCGGTCCCGTCCTGGGAGCGCTCATCTTCTACGCGCTGTTCCAGGGCGCCGACGTCCTGCTGCGCCAGGGCGCCGCCGGTGGCTGGCTGCCGCTGGTCGAGTGGTTCGGCTCGCAGGCGATCGGCGCGACGCGCCTGGCGCTCGTCGGCCTCGTGCTGATGCTGCTCATGATCTTCCGTCCGCAAGGAATCCTCGGCGATCGCAGGGAGATGTCCCTTGGCGCCTGACACCCGCCCGCACGTGCCCGCCACCGAGGAGCAGGGCTCGGAGCCCTCCGACCTCGTCGCCGGGGAGGACCTCGCGCTGGCTCGGCGCGCTCGCGCCCAGCTGGCCGAGGTGGCCCCCGAGCCCGGCGTGCCCAAGCCCGATCCGCTGCTGGTCGCCGACGGCGTGCGCAAGTCCTTCGGTGGCCTCGTGGCCGTCGACACCCGCCACCTGGAGATCCAGCGCGGCACCATCACCGCGCTGATCGGCCCCAACGGCGCCGGCAAGACCACGCTGTTCAACGTGCTCACCGGCTTCGATCGTCGCAGCGAGGGCACCTGGCAGTTCGCCGATCAGGACATCAGCCGGATGGCGCCGCACCGCGTCGCGCAGCGCGGCATGGTCCGCACGTTCCAGATGACCAAGGCGCTGACGCGCATGACGGTCATGGAGAACATGCGCCTCGCCGCGACCGGGCAGACCGGCGAGCACCTGCTCTCGGCCCTGCTGCCCGGCACGTGGCGCGCCCAGGAGCGCGAGAACACCGAGCGCGCCCAGGCGCTGCTCGAGCGCTTCGACCTGGCCGCCAAGGCCGACCAGTTCGCCGGCGAGCTGTCCGGGGGCCAGCGCAAGCTGCTGGAGATGGCCCGCGCGCTCATGGTGCGCCCGCGCATGATCATGCTCGACGAGCCGATGGCCGGCGTGAACCCCGCCCTCACCCAGACGCTGCTGGGCCATGTCACCGACCTGCGCGACGAGGGCCTGAGCGTGGTGTTCGTCGAGCACGACATGGACGTGGTGATGGGCATCAGCGACTGGGTCGTGTGCCTGGCCGAGGGGCAGGTGATCGCCGAGGGGCCCCCGGAGGCGATCAGCGACAACAGGGCGGTCATCGACGCCTATCTCGGCGCGCGCCAGGACCTCGACGAGCACGGGCCGGAGGGCGTGCTGTGAGCGGGGAGGACGTGCTGCTCGCCGAGCGGGTCGTGGCGGGCTACGTGCCTGACGTGGACATCCTGACCGGCTGCGACCTGCGCCTGGCCGACGGTGAGGTCGTGGGCATCATCGGCCCCAACGGCGCCGGCAAGTCGACGCTCATCAAGGCGCTGTTCGGCCTGGTGCCGGTCCGCGGCGGCTCGGTGCTGCTGCATGGGGAGGACATCAGCAACGAGGAGCCCCACCGGCTGGTGGCACGCGGCATCGGCTACGTGCCCCAGTCGGCCAACGTCTTCCCGCGCTTGAGCGTCGAGGAGAACCTGGAGATGGGCCTGTTCCTGCGGCCCAAGGAGCTGCGCAGCCGGCTGGCGGAGATGGTCGACCTGTTCCCGCTGCTCGGCGATCGACGCAAGCAGCGCGCGGGCTCGCTGTCGGGCGGGGAGCGCCAGATGCTCGCCATGGCGCGCGCGCTCATGACGCGCCCGGACGTGCTGTTCCTGGACGAGCCCTCCGCCGGGCTCTCGCCCGTCAACCAGGACGAGGTCTTCGCCCGGGTGCGCCAGATCAACCAGACCGGCGTGGGCATCGTCATGGTCGAGCAGAACGCCCGACGCTGCCTGCAGATCTCCGACCGGGGCTACGTGCTCGATCAGGGCCGCAACGCCTACACCGGACCCGGCCCCGAGCTCCTCGGCGACCCCAAGGTCGTGGAGCTCTACCTCGGCACGCTGGCACGGGCCCGCTGACGTCACGCGCGGGGCCCGGCCTGGGCAGGCCGGGCCCCGACGCGGTGCGCGTGCGCGCGGCGGCTAGTCCTCGATGCCGGCTTCCTCGAGGGTCGCCTCGACGGTCTCGACGGTGACGAACTCGCCGTCCTCCCAGGCCCACACGCGGTACTGGCCCGAGACCGGGTCGCCCACGTCGCTCAGCTCCGACACGCCGCTGGGACCGCGGTAGGCGATGGACTCGCCGTCCTCGAGCAGCTCGGCGCACTCGCCGAACGAGGTGCACTCGGTGTCGCCCTCGGTGGCCTCCAGCGCACCGGCGGCGACGTCAGCGCCGTCGGTGGAGTCGCTGATCAGCGCCCCGAGCCCCATCGTGATGGCGCAGTCGTAGGTCTGCGGCGAGAACGCGGTGGCCTCCAGGCCGCCGGCGTACTCGTCGAGCCGGTCGAGGAACTCGTCATCGACCGCCGGGTCCGGCTCGGTGCCGGCCATCCCGTCGATCACGTTGGGGTCGCCGGGGTCGACGCTCTCGTTCAGGTCGCTGTCGGCGATGCCGTCAGCGCCGTAGATGCCCACCTCATCGGGGCCGAGGCCGGCCTCGATCATGTCCTGGAGGATCGTGACGCCCTCCTCGAAGCTGACGATGACCACCGCGTCGACGCCGGCGTCCTCCACGGCTGCGACCTCGGCATCGAACGTGGCGGCGTCCTGGTCATAGATCTCCTGGACGGCCACGTTGGCGCCGACCTGGTCGAGCGCCTCGGCGGTGGCGTCGGCCAGGCCCTGCCCGTAGTCGTCGGCGCGGGCCATGATCGCCACGTCCACGTGCCCGTCGGCCACGATGCGGTCGGCCAGGACCGGGCCCTGCAGCGCGTCGCTGGGGGCGAAGCGCCAGTACAGCCCCTCATCGTCGATGTCGGTGAAGGTCGGCGCGGTGTTCGAGCCCGAGCACTGCGCCACCCCGGAGCCAACGATCGTGTCGAGGACGTTCAGCGACTGCCCTGATGCCGCGGCGCCGATGATGCCGTGCACCCCGCTGCCCAACAGGCGCTCGGTGCCCTCCTGGACGGTCGCGGCCTCGTCGCCCTCGTCGGCGTCCACGAGCGCCACGTCCTCGTCGAGCACGCCGCCGGCGTCGTTCATGTCCTCGACCGCCATCTGGACGGCGTTGATCATGCCGTCGCCCAGGAAGGCGAGGTCGCCGGTCTCGGGGAGGAGGTAGCCGAGCACGAGGCCCTCGGCATCGACGTCCTCGACCTCGACGTCGTCGGTCTCGGGCTCGTCGTCGTCTTCTTCGTCGTCCTCGTCCTCGTCGATCTCGGGCTCCTCCTCGGCTTCCTCGGCGAGCTCGGCGTCGTCCTCCTCCGCCTCGCACGCCGCCGCCAGCAGCGTCAGCGCCGCCAGCAGCGCGAGCACATGCAGCACGCTGGATCGTCTCATCGGTGGCCTCTCCCTGATTGCCTGCTTGGGTTGCCCCGCCGTCACCGACAGCGGCGACGGAGCGACGGCACCCTGGTTGGCGCCGTGGCAAGTCTAGGGTACGAAGGGCCTAGTTGGAAGATGGACCTCGCGGGACCTTCGGCCTGCGACCCGCGGCGCGATCCCTCCGGTGGCTCGACCCGGCACCGTGGCGGCGCTGACTACGATGCGAGCCCCACCGCCGCCCGTCACCCGAGGAGCCCGCGTGCCACCCGAGGTCGAGCGCAGCCGACCGCTGCTGGCCCTGCTGGATGGCCACAGCCTGGCCTACCGGGCCTTCTACGCCCTGCCCGAGGACCTGGCCACCACCACCGGGCAGCAGACCAACGCCGTCTACGGGTTCACCACGATGCTGGTGAAGCTGCTCGGCGAGCACGCCCCCGACCGGATCGGCGTGCTGTTCGACAAGGGGCGACCGGCGCAGCGCCTCGCCCTGCTGCCCGACTACAAGGGCCACCGGGAGGCGCCGCCGGATGCGTTCCGCGCACAGCTGCCGCTGATCGGCGAGGTGCTCGACGCGCTGTCGATCCCCCAGGTCTCCCGCGAGGGCACCGAGGCCGACGACCTGATCGCGGCCTACGCCCGGCGCGCGGTCGAGGCGGGCATGGACGTGCTGGTGGTCACCGGGGACCGCGACGCGTTCCAGCTGGTGGACGAGCACATCACCGTGCTGTACACGCGGCGGGGCATCAGCGACACGGTCGTGATGGACGCCGAGGCGATCACCCAGCGCTACGGCGTCGAGCCGGCGCGCTACCCGATGCTCGCCGCCCTGCGCGGTGACCCGAGCGACAACATCCCCGGCGTCCCCGGGGTCGGCGACAAGACGGCCGCCAAGCTGCTCGCCGAGCACGGCGACCTCGACACGCTGCTCGCGCGCGCCGAGGAGATCGGCGGCAAGCGCGGTCAGGCCCTGCGCGACCACGACGAGCAGGTGCGCGCCGGCTACGCGGTGGCGCTGCTGGACGCCGACCTCGACCCGCCCGTGCCGCTGGCGGACCTGCGGATGGGCGAGGTCGATCACGAGGCCGTGCGCCGCGTGTTCGCCACGCTCGAGTTCACCGGGCTGTGGGAGCGCCTGGAGGAGCAGGTGCTGCGCCCCGCCGGCCAGGCGGGCGGCGAGCACCACGAGCTGCCGCTGCAGGTGGCCACCGCCGGTGACGTCGCCGCCTGGATCGCCGCGCTGCCCCCGGACCAGGAGGTGGCGCTGCTGGTCGAGCCGGCCGGGCGGGTGCCGCAGCTGACCGCCGAGGCGGTGGCGCTGGCGACCACCAGCGCAACCGCGCTGGTGGCCGAGCGCACCGCCCTGGACGCCGACGACCACGCAGCGCTCGCTGGCCTGCTCGCCGACCCGCAGCGCTCGCTGGTGGTCCACGAGGCCAAGCCCCTGCACCACGTCGCGCACGCGGCCGGCTGGGACCCGACCGCGGTGACCCTGGACACCGAGCTCGCGGCCTACCTGTGCCAGCCCCAGCAGCGCTCCTACGGGCTGGCCGAGCTCGCGCGCCAGCACCTGCGCCTCGACCTCGACGAGCAGGCAGGGCAGGAGGGCCAGCTGGCCCTGGCGGTCGGCGGCGAGGACGAGGGCGCGCCCCACCAGCTCGCGCGCGCGGCCCATGCGCTGGCGCGCCTGGCCGACCCGCTGCGTGACGAGCTGGCCGCGCGCGACCAGACCGCGCTGCACGACAGCCTGGAGCTGCCGCTGGTGCCGGTGCTGGCGCGCATGGAGCGCAGCGGCGTGGCCATCGACCTGTCGGTGCTCGAGGAGCTCGCCGGCTCGCTGGGTGGGCGCGTGGAGGCGCTGCGCACCGAGATCCACGACCTCGCCGGGCGCCCGTTCAACCTCGACTCGCCCAAGCAGCTCCAGGAGGTGCTGTTCGACGAGCTGGGGCTGCCCAAGACCAAGCGCATCAAGTCGGGCTACTCGACCGACGCCCAGGCGCTGTCCAATCTGGTGGGCGTCCATCCGATCGTGGAGCGGCTGCTGGAGTACCGCGAGGTCAGCAAGCTCAAGGGCACCTACGTGGACGCGCTGCCCCCGCTGGTGCACCCCGACACCGGGCGCATCCACGCCGAGATCAACCAGACCACAGCGGTCACCGGGCGGCTGTCCAGCCAGCACCCGAACCTGCAGAACATCCCGGTGCGCACCGAGGCGGGCCGCGAGATCCGCCGCGCGTTCGTTCCCGGGGCGGGGTTCGAGCGGCTGCTGGTCGCCGACTACTCGCAGATCGAGCTGCGCGTCATGGCGCACCTGTCCGGTGACGAGGGGCTGCTCGACGCCTTCTCCAGCCACGAGGACATCCACGCCACCACCGCGGCGATGGTCTGGGAGCTGCCGCTGGAGCAGGTCGACGCGGCGCTGCGCAGCCGCATCAAGGGCATGACCTACGGGCTGGCCTATGGCCTGTCGGCCTACGGGCTGTCCCAGCAGCTGCACATCCCGCCCGACGAGGCCCAGGAGCTCATGGACGCCTACTTCGCGCGCTTCCCCAAGGTGCGCGCGTATCTGCAGGAGGTCGTCGAGCAGGCCCGCCGGGACGGCTGGACGCAGACGCTGTACGGGCGCCGCCGCTACCTGCCCGATCTGCGCAGCGACAACCGGCAGCGCCGGCAGATGGCCGAGCGCATGGCCCTCAACGCCCCGATCCAGGGCACCGCCGCCGACATCATCAAGATGGCCATGCTCGCCGTCGACGCGCGGATGCGGACCGAGGGGCTGGCGTCCCAGCTGCTGCTGCAGGTCCACGACGAGCTCATCTGCGAGGTCGCGCCGGGCGAGGAGGAGCCGCTGCGCCGGCTGCTGGTCGAGGAGATGCGCGGCGTGGTGGCGCTGGACCTGCCGCTCGAGGTCGACACCGCCGCGGGGGCCTCCTGGTACGACGCCGAGAAGCACTGACGGGTGACCGCCCCGCGGCGGTGCCGGCGATGCGCGTCGGGTCCGCGCGCGGCATGCTGTCGCTCTGTGACCGCCCGCCCGCGTTGACACCGCTGCGGGACTCGGCCATACTGCCGCGACGCCCGCCGGAGGCCGGGCTCGTCATGCATGACCCGGCCACGCTCGTCCGGGCGCCTCCCCGCGAACGCACACTGACCTGCACGCCGCCGCCGAACGAAGACCGGTACCCGCATGGAGCAGCAGACCGACACCGCGACGCCCACGCTCGACACCGCGCCCGACACCGAGCGCGAACGCGGGCAGGAGGTGATCCTCGAGGAGTTCGGCTCCCAAGAGGAGTTCATGAGCGCCCTCGAGTCGACCATCAAGCCCTTCGACGAAGGCGACATCGTCGAGGGCGTCATCGTCAAGGTCGACGCCGACGAGGCCTTGCTGGACATCGGCTTCAAGAGCGAGGGGGTCATCCCCTCCAAGGAGCTGTCCATCAAGCACGACGTCGACCCCGGCGAGGTGGTCGCGGTCGGTGACGTCGTCGAGGCGCTGGTCATGCAGAAGGAGGACCAGCAGGGTCGTCTCGTGCTGTCCAAGAAGCGCGCCCAGTACGAGCGCGCCTGGGGCAAGATCGAGGAGATCTTCAAGAACGACTCGACGGTGACGGGCACGGTGATCGAGGTGGTCAAGGGCGGGCTGATCCTCGACATCGGCCTGCGCGGGTTCCTGCCGGCGTCGCTGGTGGAGATGCGCCGTGTCCGCGACCTGCATCCCTATGTGGGGCGCGAGCTCGAGGCCAAGGTGATAGAGCTCGACAAGAACCGCAACAACGTGGTCCTGTCGCGCCGCAAGTTCCTCGAGGAGACCCAGAGCGAGTTCCGGCGCGAGTTCCTCGAGACCCTCCAGAAGGGTGAGGTGCGCCGCGGCACCGTCAGCTCGATCGTCAACTTCGGCTCCTTCGTCGACCTCGGCGGCGTGGACGGGCTCGTGCACGTCTCCGAGCTGTCCTGGAAGCACGTCGACCATCCCAGCGAGGTCGTGGAGGTCGGCCAGGAGGTCGACGTCGAGGTGCTGGACGTGGACCTCGACCGCGAGCGCGTGTCGCTGTCGCTGAAGGCCACCCAGGAGGACCCGTGGCAGCAGTTCGCCCGCCAGCACTACGTGGGCGAGTTCGTCGAGGGCCGCGTCACCAAGCTGGTGCCGTTCGGCGCGTTCGTGAAGGTGGCCGAGGGCATCGAGGGGCTGGTCCACATCTCCGAGCTGGCCGAGGCGCATGTCGAGTCGCCCGAGCAGGTCGTCTCGGTCGGTGAGCCCCGCTGGGTCAAGATCATCGACATCGACGAGGCCCGCCGCCGCATCTCCCTGTCGCTCAAGCAGGCCGTCAAGGCCGGCTACGGCGAGGAGCCCGAGGTGGAGCAGGTGCCGTCCTACTCGGCCAGCGAGGTCGAGGAGCCCACCGAGGAGGAGATGCCCCAGAGCGCCGTGGGGGCCGCCTTCGCCGAGGCCTTCCAGGCCAAGGGCGAGTCCGGGGTCAGCCTCGAGGACGTCGTCGCCGACCTGAAGGGCCAGGTCGACGAGGACGAGGTCGAGCCCGAGGCCGAGCCGCAGGCCGAGAGCGCACAGGACGAGAGCGCACAGGACGAGAGCGCA
>Ga0207421_10001138_pt1 | contig 34645 bp, 28 predicted proteins | sample SodLakKL_010_SED_4_FD_187542 | JGI IMG/M metagenome (GOLD analysis project Ga0207421, IMG submission 187542) | Alkaline sediment microbial communities from Lake Tanatar, Kulunda Steppe, Russia - 8KL_010_SED (SPAdes) (version 2) | ecosystem: Environmental > Aquatic > Non-marine Saline and...
CCGCTGGGTGACGGGTTTGGGCCGACTCCGGCCCCTCAGTGGCGGTCAGGCGGCGGAACGAGAGCGCCTCTGGAACCGATCTGGCGTCCGGCACTGTTCTTGATTGGCGGTGTCCAACGCATGGTATTCCGCGGCTGAGCCCTATTTCCGCTTCACCCGTGGCCACTGCGGTTCAGTGGCACCCGCCGACTTCGGTCGGTACTTGAAGCCCCTGCGGGTCGTGAGAAGGGGCGTGACGACAGACCTCGACCCCCATAGTCCGGGCTGGCCTTGTCCCTGGCGGTACAGTCAACCCCTACAGCGGACTATTTCACCTCGCGCCGGTGTGAGCGGCGCAACTTCGACCGCAAAAGTCGGGCGGCCCTTTGGGTCGTCCGACCCGATTGCAGGCCGGTGTTGTGTGCGAGGTCTTCCCACAGACTGCCGGGTTCGGTTTGTGGGAAGGCCTTGCGGTCTTCTCCACAGCACCGGTTGCCCGCCGCCGGCAGCCGGGCGGGTCCCTTTGTGCGGCTAGGCCGTGCCCTGCAGTCGTGCGGTCCTGATCCCTCGTTTCGGATCGGCTGATGGTGAGATGACCGGGCTTCAAGGCTAGGCCTGTCCTACCCATGGCAGAGGGACGCTGGGTGTACCCAGCTTGAGAGTATCGGTCGCCAGCTCTGCCTGACGCGTGCAAGCGCGACCTTTTTTGACCCGAGATACTGAACTGCGGAGGTCCCGCCCCGGGACCTCTCCCGGACGCGTGCCCGAGCGTGCGGCCGGGAGAAGTTCGGAAAAAGGGTTGGCAGCTGGAGGTGGACCCAGTCCATCCTCTGGTGCCCTTTCGGCTGCACGGTCCATTGCGCGACGAGTTCATCCCGTTGCTGAACAAGGCCGGCGGCGCCGGATTCCAGGTCACTGCCTACACCAGCGCTCCGGATCCGGCGGATTTAGCCAGACCAGCAGGGTGCCGCCCAGCACGACAAGCAGGAACACGCGATGCATTGACGTTCCTCAACCCCCTGCTGACGTTTGGGGCTCCCCGAAGGTATCGGTGCAACCGGGCATTCTGGTCGCCATCAACGCGCAGTCTGCCGCTACCCACTCCGGCCTGCTCGATCGGCTTGCGTTTCCAGGCGCGCACTCCCGAGCATGATCTCGGCAGCGGAGACGCCGCGGGGGGCTCCGAGCGGCTAATGAATTGCTAACTGAACAAGAATTAGCAGTAAACTGTCCTGCCATGAAACTGCCACTTACTCCGCCGCCATTGCAACAGATACTGCGTGACCTGCTGCGCGACTCGCCGGACGTGGCCCTGCAGGCGGCCCAGCCGCTGGTGGCAGGGCGCTACCTGCACTGGGATGAACTCCGTCACCGCACCCCGCCCGAGGGACTGAGCCATGAGGGTTGGTGGGCAGGAATCAAGCTGGCCCGGCAGGGACTCCTCCGATCGCTCCCGTTTCGGGACAAGCACGGAGCCCCAATCCAGTTCGGCATGCCCGACCCGGTGTTGAAGGCGCTGCACACCGTCGACCGGCGCGCTGCGGGCAGTCTGACCATGGATGTGCCGATCGTTTCCGGGGAAGACCGGGACCGCTACCTGGTCAGTTCCCTGATCGAGGAGGCGATCACCTCCAGCCAGTTGGAAGGCGCCGCCACCACCCGCCAGGAGGCCAAGGCGATGCTGCGTTCCGGGCGCAAGCCGCGCGACCGCAGCGAGCGCATGATCTTCAACAACTTTCAGGCGATGGAGTGGATCCGCGAACTTGGCGATGCGCTCCTCACGCCGCAGCACATCCTGGAATTGCACCGCATTGTAACCGCTGACACCCTGGACGACCCGACCGCGGCCGGTCGCTTGCGCAAAGCGGGCGAGCGTGTGCAGGTGGTGGATGCCCAGCACGTGAACGTGCTGCACGATCCACCTGAGGCAGCCAGCCTGCGTAAGCGCCTTGAGGCCTTGTGCGACTTCGCCAATCGCGCGGAGGATGCGGAGCCCTTCGTGCACCCGGTGATCCGAGCGATCCTGCTCCATTTCATGCTCGGTTACGATCACCCCTTCGTGGACGGCAACGGGCGTACCGCGCGTGCACTCTTCTACTGGAGTGTCGCCCGCTCCGGTTACTGGCTCCTCGAGTACGTCTCCATTTCGCGTCTGCTGAAACAGGCACCGATGCGCTACAGCCGTGCCTATCTCCATACGGAGACGGATGCCAACGACACGACCTATTTCATCCTGCATCAGCTCGACGTGATCCAGCGCGGCATCGAAGCGCTCTACGACTACCTGGGCCGCAAGGGCGCCGAACAGCAAAGTGCCGAGAACCTGCTGCGCCACGCACCGGGGCTGTCCGAGACGTTGAATCACCGCCAGATCGCGTTGCTCAGTCATGCCTTGCGTCATTCGGGGCAGGACTATACCGTCGAGAGCCACCGCCGCTCGCACCGAATCACGCCTCAGACCGCGCGCATGGACCTGCTGCGGCTGGCCGAGCGCGAGCTTTTGGATCAGCGCAAGCGCGGGAGAGCCTTCGTGTACTTCGCGCCCTCCGATCTGGATCAGCGCATTCGGGCCGCTTCGGTGGAAAGGGGACGGTCCACTTGAGCGCCAAAGACAAGCTGGGTCTCGACCTCTGGCTCTGGCGCATCGCGTTGCTGATGCCACGGGGAGGCGTCACCGTCAACAACTCGTGAGCTTGCGCTGGCGCTGTACGGGCGCGAAGTGCGCTGCGCCCGATCGTGATCGGACCTGATTTCGGCCCGACCCAAGGTCTGGTGCCGACGCGCAGAATCGAACTGCGGACCTGCCGATTACGAATCGGCTGCTCTACCAGCTGAGCTACGTCGGCGTGGGGCGCATCATAGCCGAGCAGGGCGCCCGACAACAATCTCTACGTGTGCGTTCCGCGTTCGCGTGCCACTGGGCCCGATGCGGTTCATGCGCGGGGAGGGCCGCCGGTGGGCTCGGTTATCGGCGGCGTGGGGCGACGCGGATGACCACATCGACGCCGAGGACTTCCAGCGCCGGAGGCAGGCCGGGCAGGTTGCCCAGCTGGACCTCGGCGGGTGCCACGTCCTCGAGCTGTCCGGTATCGGTGTGGAACAGGTGGTGGTGCGGATGCGGGTTGGAGTCGTAGAAGCGCTTGGTCGGATCGATTACGACCTCGCGCACCAGCCCGGTTTCCGCGAACAGCTTCAGGGTGTTGTACACGGTGGCCTTGGACACCCGGCTGGCCTGTCGGCTGAGCCGGGCCAGGATCTGTTCGGCGCTCAGATGCTGGTGGCGCCCGAAGAGCAGGCGCGCGATCTCGAGGCGCTGCTCGGTCGGTGCGATGTCATGGCGATCCAGCAGCGCCTGCGCCTGGTCGCGTGGCAGCCGATCGGGATTATCGGGAGATGCCTTCATATCTATGGAGTATATCAGCGGATTAGACAAAGTCTAGTTCGTATTGCTGGGCCTGCCGAGCCCACGGGCCGGCCGCCTTCCTGGCAGGGGATGGGCGCAGGAGCGGCGTCGTGTGGCTTCAGCCCAAAGGGATTGACCGTGTCCGGGGGCGCGTGGCCGCGCGAATGAGGGTCCATCGCGGCTCCGGCCAGCCGGTGGTAGAATTGCGCCTCGGCCCGATGGCGGAAGCGGTTGCAGCGTGGCCGTTACAGCAGGCCCGGTACAACGGGAATCTTGGAGCGGGTGAAGGGAATCGAACCCTCGTCATCTGCTTGGGAAGCAGAAGCTCTACCATTGAGCTACACCCGCGTCGGTTGCCGATTGTATGCCCTCGGTGCCGTGTACTCAATGCGTCGGCGCGGTTCGCCCCGGGATGCGCTCGACCGGTTTCCCGATGGACGCCACGTGTACGCCCGATCCGGGCCAAAGATGAGCCATAATGTCCTTTTACCTTGCAAGCCGGATGAGTCATGCAAATCCAGTTGAATGGCCGGGCGTATGTGCTCGAGAAGCCTGCCGGAGCGGTCGAACCGCTGACGCTCGGCGATCTGGTGGCGGCGCTGGAACTGGAAGGGCGGCGTCTGGCCATCGAGGTCAACGAGGAATTGGTGCCGCGCAGTGAGCACGGCAGCTTTCGACTGGAGCCGGGCGATCGCGTCGAGATCGTGCAGGCCATCGGCGGCGGCTGAATCGGCGTGGCCCGTTCGTTGTGCTATCCCCCCTATCGCCCTACACCGCAAAGGATTCGCATGAGCCCTGTTGATGTCAACGATGCAGCCGATGCATTCCAGATCGGTGAGCGCAGCTTCACCTCGCGCCTGTTGGTGGGCACCGGAAAATATGCCGACCTGGAACAGACCCGGCTGGCGATCGAGGCCAGCGGTGCGCAGATCGTCACCGTGGCGATCCGGCGCACCAATATCGGGCAGAACCCGGGTGAGCCGAACCTGCTGGACGTGATTCCGCCGGATCGCTACACCCTGCTGCCCAACACTGCCGGTTGCTATACGGCCGAAGACGCGGTGCGCACCTGCCGGCTGGCACGGGAACTTCTGGACGGCCACAACCTGGTGAAGCTGGAGGTGCTCGGGGATTCGAAGACCCTGTATCCGGATATCTTCGGCACCGTGTCGGCGGCCAAGACGCTGGTGGCCGACGGCTTCGATGTGATGGTGTACACCACCGACGATCCGCTGCTGGCCCGGCATCTGGAAGAGATCGGTTGCAAGGCGGTGATGCCGCTGGCTGCACCGATCGGCTCGGGGCTCGGTATTCAGAACCGCTACAACATCCGCGAGATCGTCGCGAACGCCGGCGTGCCGGTGCTGGTGGATGCCGGTGTCGGCACCGCCTCGGATGCCGCCATTGCGATGGAACTGGGGTGCGACGGCGTGCTGATGAACACCGCCATCGCCGCCGCCGGGGACCCGGTGCGCATGGCCCGGGCGATGAAGTACGCGATTCTGGCCGGACGCGACGCCTTCCGCGCCGGACGCATGCCGGCCAAGGGCCATGCCAGCGCCTCCTCGCCGGAGACCGGCTATTTCTTCACCTGAGTCGATGGATGCATCGGAGACGACGGGCACGGAGCCAGCTGCGGCGTACCCCAGCCGGCGGATCCGCAGCTTCGTGCGCCGCGAGGGGCGCCTGACCCGCGGGCAGCAAGCGGCGTTGGAGGCGCTCTGGCCGCGCCTGGGTCTGGCCACGGATCAGGGTCTGCTCGACCTCGCCGAGGTCTTCGGGCGCCGCGTCCCGGTGACGCTGGAGGTCGGTTTCGGGGATGGTGAAAGTCTGGCCACGCAGGCGGTGCAGTATCCGGAACGGGACTTCATCGGCATCGAGGTGCATCGCCCGGGGGTGGGCCACCTGCTCGGCGAGATCGAGCGCCGCGGCCTGACCAATATCCGGCTCTTCGATACCGATGCGGTCGAGGTCCTGGAACGGAGCATTCCCCCGGCGAGCCTGGATACGGTCCAGGTCTTCTTTCCCGATCCCTGGCACAAGAAGCGCCACCACAAGCGCCGCCTGATCCAGCCGGCCTTCGTGGACCGGATCGCCTCGCGCCTGCGTCCCGGTGGCCGGCTGCACCTGGCGACGGACTGGGCGGACTACGCCGAGCACATGCAGGTAGTGCTCGCGGCCGCGGACCGCTTCCGTCCCGACGGCCCGCTACCCGCGCCGGAACGCCCGGCGCATCGTCCCGAGACCAAGTTCGAACGCCGCGGCGAACGCCTCGGCCACCAGGTCTGGGACCTGCTCTACCGCCTGCGCTGACCCCGCCGGTTGATTCTCCTCGCACAGAGATTCCCTGCGGAGCTTTCGCAAGAATCAGAAAATCTTTCGGGTGGGGCGTTTGTGGCTGTTCTGGCGTCGCGATGGCCCTGGCCCCATTGGCCGCCCACCGCCCACCGCCCACCGCCCACCGCCCACCGCCCACTGCGCAGGGCGAAGGGCGAAGGGCATTTCACCACGAAGACCGCGAAGACGCGAAGAAGGGCATTTGGGGGTTGCGCGGCCGGCGGCCGATGCGCTGGGACCCACCGCGAGGCCAGAACCTGTCCCCGGGGACGAGCCTTTTCGACGACCCAACACAGCGGCACTCTGGTTCTAAACAAAAAATCTTCGCGGTCTTCGTGGTGAATAGTCCTTGCCCGGTCTTGCGCTGGGAAGGGCGTCGCCGAGGGGACTCGCCTCCTACAGGGGCGGTTCTGTCAGGAGGCTTTGACGATGAGGACGGGGTAGCGGGCATCGCCGATCACGCGTTCGGAGACACTGCCCATCAGCAGGCGGCTGAGGCCGGTGCGGCCGTGACTGCCCATCACCACCAGATCGGCCTTGCGGTCCTGGGCTGTGGCCGTGATGACCTCGTACGGGCGCCGGCCGTGTTCGTGCAGGCACTCGCTTTCGATCCCAGCCTCGGTCGCCGCCGAGCGCACCCGTTCCAGTACCGCGGCCAATTCGGCCTGCTGATCCGGTTCGTTGTCCGGTGCCGAGACGGCCACCGCCGTCAGCGGCAGGCTGCAGCGGGCGGCCAGGCGAATGGCCGAATAGGCGGCCGCATCGCCCAGGCGCGAACCGTCGGTGGCCACCAGGAGCCGGTGCTCGGGCATTCGGGTTCCCCGGGGCACCACCAGCACCGAGCACGAGGCCAGGCCAATGACCTTGGCTGTGGAATCGCCCACCATCAGGCGCGCCAGATCGTTACGCGTGCGCCGCCCGATCACGATCACGTCGCCATGACGTTCATTGGCGACCCGCACGAACTCATGATAAGGATCCGAGCCGTGACGCAGGATCGTCTCCGCGCGCACGCCTTCGGCGCGGGCCCGTTCGGCCAGGGCGTCGATCTGCTGTTGCGCCTCCCGCGCGGCCTGCTCGACGCGGTCGGGGACCAGCGCCTCGTACTCCGGGTTGCTCAGCACCACACGGGTCACCAGCAGCTGCGCATCGCAGTGCCGGGCCATCTCGAGTGCGGCGTCCTCGGCCGCGACGCTGTACTCCGATCCGTCTGTCGCCAATACGATCGTCTGAAAACGGCCTATGGGCAATAGTTCTTCCATCATTGCCGGGCTCCCTGTTGCTGTGCACGGTGCTGTACATGCCGAGAATACCTGAGCGCAGGAAAATCGGCACCGGAAGACCGAGTGCCGGGCACGGATTGTCGCCGAAAATGGTTCGACCTGGCTTCGTGTTCGGGTTCGATGTTGCTTCGCAGCAGGGTCCGGTTTTGCTTCGCAGCCGGTGTAATGAAATAATTACCGGCTACCGGTGCGGTTGGCCCGTCCTGTCTGAGGGACTGTCTGCGGCCTAAGTGCGATCGCCGGCCTTCCGGAACACCAAGGAATTTCATGGAAAATCTCACCCTGACCACGGAGATGATCGTGGTGTTGGCCCTGCTGGGCCTGACCATCTTTCTGTTCGTGTCCGAGGTGGTGCGGGTCGATGTGGCCGCGATCTCGGTGATGGTGCTGCTTGGATTGCTGAGCCTGATTCCGGGATTGGGGGACATCACCGAGGTCGACCGGCTGTTCGCCGGCTTCGCGTCCAATGCGGTGATTTCCATCATCGCGGTGATGATCATCGGCGCCGGCCTGGACCGCACCGGAGTGATGCATCGGGTCGCCAATTTCATTCTGCGCGTGGGCGGCACCACCGAGGCGCGCATCATTCCCACCGTTTCCGGCACGGTCGGGTTGATCTCGAGCTTCATGCAGAACGTCGGGGCCGCCGCGCTGTTCCTGCCGGTGATGAGCCGGATCTCCAACCGTTTGAATATCCCCCTGTCGCGGCTGCTGATGCCGATGGGCTTCGCCGCGATCGTCGGGGGAACGATCACCATGGTCGGGTCCAGCCCGCTGATCCTGCTGAACGACCTGCTGCCGTCCGGGATGGAGCCCTTCGGCCTGTTCGATGTGACCCCGATCGGGCTGGCCCTGCTGGCGAGCGCGATTGTGTATTTCGTGCTGCTCGGACGCTTCGTGCTGCCCTCGGGCAAGACCGAGGGCAGCAGCCGGGAGAGCACGGTCGATTACTTCCGACGGGTTTACGGCATGGACTATGCGATCCGCGAGGTGCATGTCGGCAAGGACAGCCCGCTGATCGGTCAGACCATCGCCGAAGTCGAGCAGCGTCATGGCATCGTCGTGATCGGCAGTCATCACAACCACGATCTGCGTATCGGCCCCTACAGCGGCTATGCGCTCCAGGGCGACATGGATCTGGCCGTACTCGGGTCGCCCTCGCGTCAGGGGGCCTTTGGCGAGATCGCCGGCATCCGGCCGCGTCGCGACCTGAGGGTCTTCGCGAGTGCAATGGCGCCATCCAAGTCCGGCATTGCCGAGCTGGTGATCCCCCCCGACTCCAGCCTGATCGGCCATACCGTCACGGACATCGCGATGCGCCGGACCTATGGCCTGTCCATGCTGCGTCTGCAGCGGGGCGAGGAGGCGATCGAGGGGACCCTGCGCGATGTGCCCCTGCGCGCGGCGGACACCCTGGTCGTGCATTGTGGCTGGGAGGCGCTGGCCCGCCTGGAGGGTAATCGCGATTTCGTGGTCGTGACCAACGATTATCCGCGCGAGGAACTGCGTCCGAGCAAGGTGCCGCATGCGCTGTTCTTCCTGGCGCTGGCCCTGAGCATGATTCTGTTCACCGACTTGCCGCTGTCGGTGGCCCTGCTGACCGGCGCCCTGGGGATGATCCTGACCCGGGTGATCGACATCGACGATGCCTACCGGGCAGTCAGCTGGAAGACGGTGTTCCTGCTTGCGAGCCTGATCCCGCTGGGGGCGGCGGTGGAAAACACCGGAACCGCGGCCTGGATCGCGCAGAACACCTTGGCGATTCTCGGCGAGGTGCCGCCCTGGGTGCTGCAGGCGACGATTTTCGGGCTGGCCACGTTCTTTACCCTGGTCATGTCGAATGTCGGGGCCACGGTGCTGCTGGTGCCCCTGTCGATCAACTTCGCGATGGCCGCGCAGCTGGCCGGCATGGACGCGGATCCCCGGGTCTTCGCGCTGACCGTGGCGATCGCCACATCGAATTCCTTCCTGATTCCAACGCATCAGGTCAATGCCCTGATCATGGGGCCGGGCGGTTACCGAGTGAAGGACTACCTGAAGGCGGGTAGCATCATGACCATCGTCTTCATGGTCGTCGCCCTGATCATGCTGAATATCCTATTCTAGTCCCACCCTTCGAGGAGAAGCCCCATGTCACAGAAACACCCTGTCATCGCCGTCACCGGCTCGTCCGGCGCCGGCACATCCACGGTGAAGCGTGCCTTCGAGTACATCTTCCTGCGCGAGAACATCAACCCGGTGGTGATCGAGGGCGACAGCTTTCATCGCTATGACCGCAAGTCGATGAAGGCGGCGATGGCGGCCGCCGAGGGCGACGGCAACCCGTATTTTTCCCATTTCGGACCCGACGCGAACCTCTTTGATCGCATCGAGGAGTTGTTTCAGACCTACGGCGAAACCGGCCAGGGGCAGAAGCGCTACTACCTGCATTCGGATGACGAGGCGGCGACCCACAACGAACGGCTGGCCACGAGCCTGAGTGCGGGCGAGTTCACCCCCTGGGAGGACATTGCCCCCGGCACCGATCTGATGTTCTATGAAGGCCTGCACGGCCTGGCGGCCGATGGCGACGTCGACATCTCGCGCCACGTGGACCTGGGCATCGGTGTGGTGCCCATCGTCAACCTGGAGTGGATCCAGAAGATCTTCCGCGACCACGACGAGCGCGGCTACAGTGCCGAGGCGACCGTTCATACCATTCTCCGCCGCATGCCCGATTACGTGCACTACCTGACGCCGCAGTTCTCGCGCACCGACATCAACTTCCAGCGCGTCCCCACGGTGGACACCTCCAACCCCTTCATCGCCCGCGACATCCCGACTGCGGACGAGAGCATGGTGGTGATTCGCTTTCGCGACCCGAAGAAATTCGATGTCGACTTTTCCTACCTGCTGAGCATGCTGCACGACTCCTTCATGTCGCGGCGCAATACCCTGGTCGTGCCCGGCGGGAAGATGGGGCTGGCGATGGAGATCATCCTCGCCCCGATCATCCACGACATGCTTGCCCGTCGCGGCTAAACGCTTTCAAGCCCCGTACTCGCGGGGCTTTTTCACTCTGATCCCCCGCTTGGTTATGCTCCCTGGGCAGAGAACGTCCGAGGAGGCTTCGTGTTCGGTCTTCCGTTCAACCGTTTAGACCGGTTCTTGCCACGGTTTCGTCGCCGGTTTACCGGCCGAAGCCTGATCGTGCATCGGGGGTTCCCGCCGCAGTGGCTGGAGGAGCTTCTGAAGCAGCCCGGCGGCGGTGGCCATCTGCGGGTCGACGCCCGGGGCCTGCCTGCGGCGCGGCCCACGCCCGTCGAATGGCTGGTGCAGACCCATGTGCTGCCGCTGGAACTGCCGCAGCCGCTGTTACTGCAGGTGCGCGCGGCGGATGTTCTGGTCCGACACCTGCAGCGAGGGGATCGCGTCGTGCACCCCTCCGAGATCGCGTGGTTCCAGGAGGAACTGGAGGCTCGGCATCATGCCCGACTGTGCTTCGGCAACGAAGCTCCTTGTATCGAGGTTGTCAAAGGCATGTCCGTGAACGACAACGAGGCCCTGAGCCTGCTGGAGCACCTTACCGGATGACGCATTCGAACGCGGACCCGAACCCCAACGTGAACCCCTTTCGTTTTGCCTCGGCGCGGGGGACCGAGCCCCGGGTGCTGGCACAGGCGCTGGCGGCCGAATTGGGCCTTGTCGCGGCACCGGAGACCGCGGCGGACCCTACAGCGGCGGTGGCCCACTTCGGGCTGCTGTACCTGTCCGATTCCATGGCGCGGCACGCGGCCGAGGTGCTCGCGCAGTTGCAGGCGCAGACCGGGATCCGGCACTGGAGCGGTGGTGTCGGGCTGGCCTTGATCGGTGGCCGGGAGGAGCTCTACGAGACGCCGGCGGCCGTGGCCATGGTGGGGCAGCTCGGCGCCGAGGACTTCCGCGTGATCCGCGGCCCGGTGACCTCGTTCGAGGCCTTGCAGCAGCAATTGGAAGGCTTTCTGACCCTGGAGCAGCCGGGCCGCTTGATCCTGCATGCGGATCCCGGTTTTGCGGATCTCGAAGACCTGCTGACCCGGATCGATCGGGAAACGGCGTGGTTCAGCACCGGCGGCGTGAGTTCCGGGCAGGGCGAGGTGGTCCAGTTCGCGGAAGGCGTGGTGGTCGGCGGCGTGTCGGGGCTTGCGCTGCGCGAGTCGGTGCCCTTGGCCGCGCGCCACACCCAGGGGTGTTCCCCGCTGCCCGGCCAGCACCATCTGAGCGAAACCTGGCGCAACATCATCGTGAAGCTCGATGAGCGGCCCGCGCTGCCGGTGTTCCGCGACGCGATCGGCGAGGTGCTCGCGCGGGATCTGCGCCGCGCCCTCGGTTATATCCACATCGGTTTGCCGATCAGCGGCTCGGATACCGGCGATTACCGGGTGCGCAACATCATCGGCATCGACCTGGATCGGGATCTGCTGGCGGTGGGGGAGACGCTGACGCAGGGCCAGACCATCCTCTTCGTGCGCCGTGACGGTCAGGCGGCGCAGGAGGATCTCGAACGCATGCTGGGCGAGATCCGGGCGCAGTGCAGCGGTGCCGCGATTCGCGGCGGCCTGTACGTCAGCTGTGTCGGCCGTGGCCGGCATCAATTCGGGAACGAAGGCGCCGAGTTGGCGCTGGTGCAGGATGCCCTGGGCGATATCCCGCTGGTCGGTTTCTTCGCCAACGGCGAGATCTTTGCCAATCGGCTGTACGGCTATACTGGGGTTTTGACCCTCTTTTCCTGAAGACAGTACGGGGAGTCCTATGAAGTATCGCCCACTTGGCCGCACCGGCATCGAGGTCAGCCTGATCGGGCTCGGCACCATGACCTGGGGCGAGCAGAATACCGAGGCCGAGGCCTTCGCCCAGCTGGATCAGGCCCGGGAGTCCGGGATCAACTTCATCGATGCCGCCGAGCTGTATCCGGTCCCGCCGCGGGCGGAGACCCAGGGCCGGACCGAAACCTACATCGGGCGCTGGCTTAAGGCGCGCGGGGCCCGCGATCAAATCGTGCTGGCGACGAAAGTCGCCGGCCCGGCGGAATCCATGCCTTGGTTGCGGGGCGCCGACGCGCTGACCCGGGTCCCGATGGAGGCGGCGCTGAACGCGAGTCTGGAGCGCCTGCAGACCGATTACATCGATCTCTACCAGGTGCACTGGCCGGCACGCAGCACCAATTTCTTCGGTGCGCTGGGCTATCGGCATGAGCCCGAGCCGGAGGTCGCGACCACCGCGATCGCCGAGACCGCGGCGGTCCTGGACGGCTTCGTTCGCGATGGCCGGGTGCGCGCGATCGGGATCTCGAACGAAACGCCCTGGGGCCTGATGGAATGGCTGCGCGCGGCGGATGCGAGCGATGCGCCCCGGGTGGCCAGCATCCAGAATCCCTACAACCTGCTCAATCGCAGCTTCGAGCTGGGCCTGGCCGAGATGGCGCTGCGCGAGCGGGTCGATCTGCTCGCCTATTCGCCGCTGGCCTTTGGCATGTTGACCGGCAAATACCTGGACGGTGCCTGCCCGGCCGGCGGGCGCCTGACGCGTTTCGAGCGCTTCTCGCGCTACAGCGGACCCCAGGGCATCGCCGCCACCGAGGAATATGCGGCGCTGGCCCATGCCTACGGCTTGACGCTCACGCAGCTGGCGCTGGCCTTCGTCAACGGCCAGCCCTTCGTCGCCAGCAATCTGATCGGCGCGACCAGCCGAGACCAGCTGGCCGAGAACATCGCGAGCCTCGACGTGGTGCTGGAGGATTCGCTCTGTGAAGCCGTCGAGGAGATTCATGGCCGTTATACCTATCCCTGTCCCTGAGGGAGCACGGTAGACTGAGGCGATGAAGATCCCATCGATCGCACCTGGACGGCCGTCGCCGGCGTTGCGCCTGGTCGACACCCACGTGCACCTGGACGTCGAAGCTTTCGCAGAGGACCGACCGGCCGTGCTGGCGCGCGCGCGCGCGGCCGGGGTCGAGCTGCAGATCCTGCCGGCGATCACCCGCGCCCACTGGCCGGGCCTGGCCGAATTGACCGCGGCGGAGCACGACCTGTTGCCGGCCTACGGGCTGCACCCGATGTTCCTCGACAGGCACAACGATGCCGATATCGAGGCGCTGGACGACTGGCTCGACGGGCATCCCACGGTGGCGGTCGGCGAGATCGGCCTCGATGCCTTCGTCGAGGCGATCGCCAGCGGTGCGGCCTGGGAGCGGCAATGGCAGCTGTTCAACGCGCAGCTGGATTTGGCGGTGAACCACGGCCTGCCGGTGATCATCCATGCCCGACGCGCAGTGGATTCGGTGCTGAAGGCGCTGCGTGCACGTCCCGGGATCACCGGCATCCTTCACAGTTTTTCGGGCAGCCGGCAGCAGGCCGATCAGGCCCTGGAACAGGGTTTCTGCCTGGGTTTCGGCGGTCCGGTGACCTATCCGCGCGCCAAGCGGCTCCGGCGCCTGGTGAGCGACCTGCCGGAGGCTGCGCTGGTGCTGGAGACCGACGCCCCGGACCAGCCCTCGGTGAACCACCGCGGTGAGCGCAATGAGCCGGCCCATCTACCGGAAATCGCCCAGTGCATCGCCGAACTGCGCGGTACGGACGCGGCCGCGCTGGCCGCGCTGACCAGCGCCAATGCCCTGCGCATTCTGAACCTGCCTCCAGCCCCACTGGTGCCGGCATGAGGTTGTACCCGTCGGCATCGGGTCGATGGTCGCGAGCGATGCCGTCAGCGATGTTGCTGTCCATTCCGGGGCCGATGAAGCGGCCTATCCTGCAACCGAGTCGTGCGCCGATTTCGGGGTTGGATCGGGGAACAGCCTGGGTTTTGGGGTCGAGCCGCGTAGCGGCGGTTGGATCGCGACGTCCGTGACCCGCATCTTCGATCCCTACCGCGAGCGTACCGAACTGCTGGTGGGTCCCGAGGCCCTGGCGGCGCTGCGCCGGCGCCACATCTGCATCGCCGGCGTCGGTGGCGTCGGCGGGTACGCTGCCGAGGCCGTTGCCCGGGCCGGCGTCGGCCGGATCACATTACTCGACCACGATGTGGTGGGGCCCTCCAACCTGAATCGGCAACTCGTGGCGCTGCGCTCGACGCTGGACCAGCCGAAGGCCGAGGTGATGGCGCGGCGCATCGCCGACATCGATCCCGAGATCGAAGTCGATCATGCGATCGAGTTCCTGCACCCGGATTCGATCGCCGCCCAGGTGCCTGTGCAGGCCGATTACGTGATCGATTGCATCGATTCGATCGCCTGCAAGGCAGCGCTGGTGGCCTGTTGTCAGGGCCGTGGGCAACGGGTGATCTCCAGTATGGGGGCCGGGGGCCGTATGGACCCGACCCTGGTCCGGGTGAGTCCGCTCGCCGAGACGCAGCTGTGTCCGCTCGCCCGCGCGATGCGCAAGCAGTTGCGCCGCCTCGGCGGGCACCTCGACTACCCGGTCGTCCTGTCCCTGGAGACTCCGCGCAAGGGCACCGAACACCGCCCACTCGGGGACGGACAAACCGGCCGGGCCCGCTCGGTGAACGGCACCATCTCCTACCTCCCCGCGTTGTTCGGCCTGATGGCTGCCGGCTGGGCGATCCAGGAACTGCTCGGCGACCCAGTCGCCCCGTAGCCCCGCCGACCCAAGGGTGGGCCAAGCGCAACGGCCTGACCAACAAGCCGCACGAACGGGCGGGCTTACCCGGCGGCTACCGGTTGCCAGGCCAGCAGGCGCACTGCGTTGCGGTGGCGCGAGCCTTGGATCGGCATCACCCCATGGGCCAGGGTTTGTTCTGCCGCACGGTCGCCGAGCAGGCGCTCGGCCGCCGGGTGCAGCACCCGCTCGCCGTCCAGGTCGTGGACGAGCGCCGGCAGGTCGGCGAGATCCCGCGCCGAATCGGCCTCGCTGCCGGTCTGGATGCGTCCCTGGTAGAGCAGGCAAGCGAGGCTTGCGTCCACCCATAGCAGTTCGTCGGCGTGCGGTGCGGCGCCCGCGAGTTCGTCGAAGTCGAAGCTGTCGATGGCGTCGCGTCGGGGTCCGTAGGGCAGCCGAAGCAGCAGGCGCGGTGCGGCCAGCCCAAGCCAATCCGCGGCGGGGCTGTGTCGCAACCGCTGCCACCGCGCCTGGGATTCGGCCGGCAGAGGCTGCCATTCGCCCGGTGCCGCCGACAGGCCCGCCAAGTCCAGGCTGGCACCGGCCACGATCGGCGCCTCCAGCTGGCTTGCGGCCTGGCCCAGGCGCTCCAGTAGGGCCAGGTCGTCGACCGTATCCTCCGCCTGCATCAACAGCCCGGCCATGATCCAGCGGGCGCCTTCATCGCGGGCGGACTCCGCCAGCGCGGCAAAGCGTTGCGCCAGCGCAGGCCCGCCGTGTTCCAGCTCGCCACGGCTGACATCCAGCAGGTGCAATTCCAGTTCTTCGCCCAGCTCCAGTTCGGAAATCAGCAGGTCGACGCCGCGCCAACCCGCCTCCAGGGCCTGCAAGGGCGGGTGGTGCAGCACGTTCCGCAGCGCCACACGGGCCGCCGCATCGACGGTGGCCAGGGGCTCGATCGCACTGTGCTCTCGACCCGGTCGGCCTGCAAGTCCCCGGCGCTGCACGTGTTCGGCAGGGGTCGGTTACCGAGCCGTACCGGTGCCCGCAGCCGGCAGGGGTTCTTCCAGCCGGGCCATCTCGCCCTCGATCCAGTGCTCGACATCGGCCAGGATGGCCTCCGGACGGCGGCCCTGGGTGGGGATGGGCGGACCCACGACCACGTCGATGACGCCGGGATGCTTGATCAGGCTGTGGCGCGGCCAGAAGCTGCCGCTGTTGTGGGCGATCGGGATCACCGGATGGCCGGAACGGGCGGCCAAGACCGCACCGCCGATGTGATACCGGCCGCGTTCGCGCGGCGGCACCCGCGTGCCCTCGGGAAACACCACGATCCACAGGCCGCGCCCCAGCCGTTCCGTGCCCGCCTCGACGACCTGGCGCAGTGCGCGCTTGCCGGCCTTGCGGTCCACCGGCACCGGCTCCAGCATCGCGAGCGTCCAGCCGAAGAAGGGAATGCGCATCAGTTCCTGCTTCAACACCCAGACCAGCGGTGGCAGCATCCGCTGCAGCGCCAGCGTCTCCCAGGCGGATTGGTGCTTGGCCATCACGATCGCCGCTCCGGGTTGGTTCAGATGCTCCTGCCCCTGGACCCGATAGCGCAGGTTGCAGGTGAGTTCCAGCCACCAGAGATTGAAGCGGACCCACTGGGACAGCACCCGATAGCGCCGTTGGAACCCGAAGGGCCACAGCAGCAGCGGTACCAGCAGACCGAACGCGATGGTGGTACTGGCGAAGCCGGCCCAGAAGGCCAGGGCCCGCAGTCGCAGTGCCAGCACGACCCGGTTATCCCGTGGCCAGGCGCGAGATGTCGGCGACCGCATCGAAGCGCGCCGCCAGACGCTCGAGCAGGGCCAGCCGGTTGCTGCGCAAGGCTGCATCGTCGACCATCACCATCACATCGGTGAAGAAGGCATCCACCGGCGCACGCAGGCCGGCAAGATCCTCCAGCGCACCGACGTAATCGCCCCGCTGCACCGCGGCGTCGACCCGCGGCTCGATCGACGCGAGCGCTTCGAACAGGAATTGTTCGGCCGGCACCTCGAGCCGTTCCGGCACGACTGCGGCACCCCGTTCGGTGTCCGCCCGGCGCAGCAGGTTCTGGATCCGCTTGTTGGCCCCGGCCAGCGCTTCCGCTTCCGGACGTTGCCGAAACTGCTGCACCGCCCGGACCCGCTGCACGAAGTCCAGTGGCCGGTCCGGATCGACCGCCGCCACGGCCTCGAAAACCTCCGGCGCGATGCCCTGATCGAGCAGATAGCCGCGCAGCCGCTCGAGGATATAGGCGCGGACCCGCGGTATCGCCGCCGTGGCCTCGGGGACCCGCTCGGCGACCCCCGCGGCGGCGGCCTCCAGCAGCGGCGTCAGCGCCAGCGGCTGTTCGCGTTCGACCAGGATGCGCAACAGCCCCAGGGCCGCCCGGCGCAACGCAAAGGGATCGCGGGCTCCGGTCGGCTCTTTGCCGATCGCGAAGATGCCCGTCAGGGTGTCGAGCCGGTCGACCAGCGCCAGCGCCTGGGCCAGCGGGGCCTCCGGAAGTTCCGCTCCTGCGTGACGCGGCCAGTATTGCTGTTCCAGCGCCAGCGCCAGGGCCTCCGGCTCGCCGTCGTGCAATGCGTAGTAGCGGGCCATGGTGCCCTGCAATTCCGGAAACTCGAAGACCATCCGGGTGCCCAGGTCGCACTTGCACAACAGCGCCGCGCGCCGGGCCATGGCGGGATCCAGGCCCATCGGGCCGGCCAGGTTCTCCATCAAACGGGCCAGGCGCTCGGACTTGTCGGCCAGGGTGCCCAGGCGCCGTTCGAAGACCACGGTTTCCAGCCAGTCGCGGCGGCTGTCCAGGCGCTGCTTGCGATCCTGTTCCCAGAAGAATTCGGCATCGGCAAAGCGCGGCCGCAACACCCGCTCGTTGCCGCCGCGCACGGCCTCCGGTTCCTGCGATTGGATGTTGCTGATCACGATGAAGCGCGGCACCATGCGCCCGGCGGCGTCGACCAGGGGAAAGTACTTCTGGTTGTCCTGCATGGTCGAGATCAGGGCCTCCTGCGGGACCTCGAGGAAGCGGGAGTCGAAGCCGCCGGTCAGCGCCACCGGCCATTCGACCAGGGCCGTGACCTCGTCCAGCAGGGCCTCGTCGATCAGCGCGCGATCGCCGTTCGCCGCCGCCTGCGTCTGGATCTGGGCGCGGATCGCCGCGCGCCGGGTTTCGAAGGCGGCCAGCACCATCCCGCGTTCCAGGGTTTCGGCATAATCGCGGGCCTGCGTCACTTCGAGGGCCTGCGGGCAATGGAAGCGATGCCCGCGGGTGGTGCGGCCGCTGTGCAGCCCCAGCAGTTCCATCTCGATCACCCGGGCCCCGTGCAGCACCACCAGCCAATGCACCGGGCGCACGAATTCCGCCTCGCCGGCGCCCCAGCGCATGCGCTTGGGTGTGGGCAAGGCCGCCAGACTGGCGGCGAAGATCGCCGGCAGCAGCGCCTCCAGAGCGGCGCCGGCACGCCGCTCGTGATGGACCAGGTACTCACCCTTGTCGGTGTGCTCGCGGGCGAGTGCGTCCACCGTCACGCCGCACGAGCGGGCAAAACCCTCTGCGGCCCGCGTCGGCGTGCCGGTGGCGTCGAAGGCGGCCGCGACGGCGGGACCCCGGCGTGTCTCGCTCTGGTCGGGCTGCCGAGCGGGGATGCCATCGAGCAACACCGCCAGACGTCGAGGCGTCGCAAAGGCCTGCACCCCGGAGGGCACGATCCCGGCCTCCTGCAGGCGCCGGACACAGTCTTCGCGCAGCGCATCGCGCAGCGCCGGAAGCGCCTTCGGCGGCAGTTCTTCCAGGCCGAGTTCGAATAGCAGGGGGTGCAGATCGTCCATTTCGGTTTCCAAAGGGCCCCGGTGCCGGGGCCTGTGGTCGAGGGGGAGGGCGCGGGTGAGAATGTCGGGTGCGGGTCTCAGGCGGCCTTGGTGTCGCCCCGCAGCAGCGGAAAGCCCAGCCGTTCCCGGCTCTGGTGGTAGCGAGCGGCGACCGCGCGGGCGAGTTCGCGGACCCGCAGGATGTAGCGCTGACGCTCGGTCACCGAGATCGCCCCGCGGGCATCGAGCAGGTTGAAGCTGTGCGAGGCGCGCAGCATCTGTTCATAGGCGGGCAACGGCAGGTCGAGTTCGATCAGCCGCTCGCTCTCGGCGGCGTGGGTGTCGAAGGCCGCGGCCAGGACCACGCGATCGGCCTGCTCGAAGTTGTAGATCGATTGCTCGACCTCGTTCTGATGATAAACATCGCCGTAGGTCACCACAGTACCGTCCGGCGCCCGGGTCCAGACCAGGTCGAAGACGCTTTCGACGCCTTGCAGGTACATCGCCAGGCGTTCCAGGCCATAGGTGATTTCGCCCGAGACCGGCCGGCAATCCAGGCCGCCGACTTGTTGGAAATAGGTGAACTGGGTCACCTCCATGCCGTTCAGCCAGACCTCCCAGCCGAGTCCCCAGGCACCGAGGGTGGGTGATTCCCAGTTGTCCTCGACGAAGCGGATGTCGTGCACGGTGGGATCGAAGCCCAGATGGCGCAGGGAATCCAGGTAGAGCTCCTGGATGTCCGGCGGCGAGGGCTTCAGCAGCACCTGGAACTGGTAGTAATGCTGCAGCCGATTCGGATTTTCGCCATAGCGCCCGTCGGTGGGGCGCCGGGACGGCTGCACATAGGCGGTGCGCCAGGGCTCGGGGCCGATGGCGCGCAGGAAGGTCGCGGAATGGAAGGTGCCCGCGCCCATTTCCATGTCGTAGGGTTGCAGCAGCACACAACCCTGCCGGGCCCAATAATCCTGCAATTGCCGAATGAGATCCTGAAAGCTCGCCGCGGATTGATGCATGATGTGCCTGAATCGCAAAGAAAAGAAATCAGTATATCCGGCGGGCCGGGTTGGCGGAAAGGCTGGCGGGAAGGCCCGGCGCCCTCGTCCGGTCGCAGGGAAGTCCATTGACACGGTCGCTGCGTGATCGAGGGGCGACCGATGCGGGCGATGGCGGTTACACACTGAGGGATGAACAGACGGTGACAGAGAATTCGATGAACCCCGCGGACACCTCGGTGCTGTCGCGCAGGGACCGCTACAAGGCCACCCGTTTGGCGACGGTGATCGGTGCGGTCGTGAACGCCCTGCTCGCGGTGACTCAGATCGTCAGCGGCTGGCTGTTCCAGTCCCAGGCCTTGATCGCCGACGGCGTGCACACGCTCTCCGACCTGGTCAGCGACGGCGTGGTGCTGTTCGCGGCGACCAAGGCCTCGGAGTCCCCGGATCAGGATCATCCCTATGGCCATGGACGGATCGAGACGCTGGCCACCATCATCGTCGGCGTGCTGCTGGCGCTGGCGGCACTCGGCATCGCCTGGGTGGCCGGGCAGCGCCTGTTGACCTGGGAAACCCTGACCGGGCCGGCCCCGGCCGCACTGGCCTTCGCGGTGCTGACGCTGGTCGCCAAGGAGGGCCTGTACCAGTACACCGTCCGGGTCGCGCGACGAATCGAGTCGCCGATGCTGCAGGCGAACGCCTGGCATCACCGTTCGGATGCGATTTCCTCGCTGGTGGTGCTGGTCGGTATCGGCGGTGCGGTGGCCGGCTGGCCGTGGCTGGATGCGGTCGCCGCGGTCATCGTAGCCCTGTTCATCCTGGTGATGGCCTGGCGGCTGATCTCGAGCAGCGCGGCGGAACTGATCGACACGGCGCTGGAGCCGGAGCAGGTGGCGAAGATCCATCAAGCCGTGACCGGTGTGCCGGGGGTGACGAATGCGCACATGCTGCGCACGCGCAAGCTTGGCAACGAGGCGGCGGCCGACGTGCATGTGCAGGTGGCACCGCGCATCTCGGTCTCGGAAGGTCACCAGATCGCCGATGAGGTGTATCGTGCGGTGCGGGCGTGCATGCCGACCCTGCGCGATGTGACGGTGCATGTCGATCCGGAAGACGACGAAGAGCAACTGCGCACCGTGGGCCTGCCGCTGCGGCCAGTGGTTACCGAGCGCCTGCGTGCGGCCTGGGCCGGGGAACCGGAGCTGGCGATGATCGAGCAGGTCGAGCTGCATTACCTGGCGGGCCAGGTCCACCTGACCATTACCCTGCGCCTGGACGACGATCGCACCGGCACCGAGTTGAACCGGCGGGCGGTCGAACTCAGTGCGGGACTCCGGCAGCGCACCGGGATGGAAGAAGAACTCGGGGAAGTGGCGATTTTGTATCGGGCGCGCACCAAAGCGATGCAGCAGTAGCGGCCATTCGCCCCAAAAATGGGCGCGAACTGCGCTATTCTGGTGCAGCGGCCCGGGGGCATCGTGACCGGTCGCCGGGCAGTGGCCGCCATTGGCGCTGGCACAAAGCCTGCTAATCAGCTATCCGTAGTCTGGTATGCACTTGCCGGACGTCCGGTGGTTCACACCAGAACATCATCATCAAGCCCAGAGAGAGGAGAATGTTCATGTCTGCAGCCGACGTGCTGAATACCATCAAGGAAAAGGAGGTCAAGTTCATCGACTTCCGGTTCACCGACAGCAAGGGCAAGGAGCAGCACGTCACTGTCCCGGCCCACGAGATCTCGGAGCAGACCTTCGAGGACGGCAAGATGTTCGACGGCTCCTCGATTGCGGGCTGGAAGGGCATCAACGAGTCCGACATGATCCTGATGCCCGATGCCGAATCGGCAGTGCTCGATCCCTTCTTCGAGGACCTGACGCTGAACCTGCGCTGCGATGTGGTCGAGCCGGCCACCATGCAGGGCTATGACCGCTGCCCGCGTTCGCTCGCTCAGCGCGCCGAAGCCTATCTGGCCTCGACCGGAATCGCGGACTCGGCCTTGTTCGGCCCCGAGAACGAATTCTTCATCTTCGATGACGTGAAGTGGGGGTCTTCGCTGTCCGGTTCCTACTGCCGGGTGGACTCCAACGAGGCCTCGTGGAACTCCGAGAAGGTCTACGAGGACGGCAACATCGGCCATCGTCCGACGGTGAAAGGCGGCTATTTTCCGGTGCCGCCAGTGGACAGCCTGCACGATATTCGTTCGACCATGTGCGAAGTGATGACCGAGATGGGCATCCACACCGAGGTCCATCACCACGAGGTCGCGACCGCCGGCCAGTGCGAGATCGGCGTCGGTGCGGCGACCCTGACCCGCAAGGCCGACGAGGTGCAGATCCTCAAGTACGTGGTCCAGAACGTGTCTCACGTGCACGGCAAGACCGCGACCTTCATGCCCAAGCCGATCGTCGGCGACAACGGCTCCGGCATGCACGTGCACATGTCCCTGTCCAAGGGCGGCACGAACCTGTTCAGCGGCGATCTCTATGGCGGACTGTCCGAGACCGCGCTCTACTACATCGGCGGGATCATCAAGCATGCTCGGGCGTTGAATGCGTTCACCAATGCCTCGACCAACAGCTACAAGCGTCTGGTGCCCGGTTTCGAGGCCCCGGTGATGCTCGCCTACTCGGCCCGAAACCGTTCCGCCTCGATCCGGATTCCCTTCGTGATGAGCCCCAAGGGCCGCCGCATCGAGGTCCGTTTCCCGGACTCCACCGCGAACCCCTATCTGGCCTTCGCCGCGATGCTGATGGCCGGCCTCGACGGCATCCAGAACAAGATCCATCCCGGCGACGCGATGGACAAGAACCTGTACGACCTGCCGCCGGAAGAGGAAAAGAACATCCCGCAGGTGTGTCATGCCCTGGACCAGGCGCTGGAAGAACTCGACAAGGACCGGGCCTTCCTGCTGGCCGGGGGCGTCTTCACCGAGGATATGATCGACGCCTACATCAGCTTGAAGATGGAAGAGGTCACCCGGATGCGTATGACTACCCATCCGGTCGAGTTTGATATGTACTACAGCTTGTAAGTCTTCTCGCAAGTCAGCCGGGCCGGCCTGCGATCGCCAAGCAGTCCGGCCTTTTTTATCAGTGTTCCATCCCCGTGACCCAAGACATTTTCCTCGGCAGGGCGGCCGTCAGGCTGACCCGCTTCCCGAGTGGACAGATCCGTTCGAATCGGGATGGGCTCATGCTGGCGTCGATGCGGGGCTGCTGCCGGGGCCACTCGGGCCGGTCGACCCGCAATGCTGGCCCATCCGGCCGCGGCCATCCTGCCGGCCAAAAAAAGCCGCCCCGGAGGGCGGCTCACTAGGTCCAGGGTTGGTCCCCGGTACCGTGCAGTGGCCTCAGATGGGCGTTACCGCACCTGCGGCAAGCCCCTTGGGGGTCTGCTGGATTTCGAAGGAGACCTTCTGGCCTTCTGCCAGGGTCTTGAAACCGCCTCCTTCGATGGCGGAAAAATGCACGAAGACATCCTTTCCTCCATCATCAGGGGTGATGAACCCGAAACCCTTACTTTCATTGAACCACTTCACTACGCCAGTATTCACAACCATCGACCTCGTTACTTAAAGAGAAAACAAAGTGAGAAACTCAGCGACGGCAGATCAGCGTAAGCGGCTGCTGGAGCAGAGGCCATCGGCGAATCTGGGTCGGCGGTCTCTCACGGCCATACTATACCCTTGCCTTCGGAGGAACGCCAATCATGCCTTGTTGCTTCCGGTCTTGTACGGAGCCGGACTCCGTCACCGGCCGCAGCTGACCGCGGCGCGCGGTTGTTAGGTTGCCAGCCATGGTCATGCCCCTGCGTCCCCAATGGCAATATCCGCGGCGGCTGTTGGTGTTGGCGGATTCGACGTGGGCGCACGCGCGCGCAGCGGCTTGGCTCAGGGACCTGCAGCGGACGCATGCCGTGGCCTGGTTCGGTGACCGGCGTCCCGAGGGAGTCCCCGGGGCACGGCCGGCGCAGACCGCGCACTGGCTGGGCCGCGAGGTCGAGGCCCTGGTCTTCGAGATCGATCCCGCAATCTCCGGTGATGCCCTGGCGATTGCCGCGGGGTTGGTCCGTGGCGGCGGCATCCTGCTCGTGCTGCTCTCGGCGTTGGGCATCACACCCTTCGCGGCCCGCCTGCGCGTGGGCCTGACGCAGCCGTCGGTCGAACGGTGGCCCGCGGATGCGCCATTGCCCGTACCGGAACCAGTGGCACAAGACCCGGAGCGCCGGTTGAATGCCGACCAGCGAACGCTCTTTTCGGCACTCATCGACCTGCCGCAGCGCCCGCCAGGATCCTGTGCCGTGCTGACCGCGCCACGCGGGCGCGGCAAGTCGACGCTGTTGGGCGTGCTGGCGCGCCACTGGTTCAGTGCGGACGCCGCCAGTGCGGTGATCACCGCACCAAATCCGGCCGCGATTCTCCCCCTGCTGCAGGAGCTGAACCGCGGCACCGGCGCGGCGGCGGACCGGAGGCGACCTTCGTCGGCGCGGTACCAGGCCCCGGACCAACGGCTCGAACAGCCGCTCGAGGCCCGGGTCTTGCTGGTGGACGAGGCGGCGACCCTGCCGGTGCAGGTGTTGCTGCGCTTGGCAGCGCAGGTGCCGAGAACCCTGTTCGCGACCACGACGACCGGCTTCGAGGGCAGCGGACGGGGCTTTCGGCTGCGCTTTCTCGAGGCCCTGGACCGGCAGGGTCATGACATCCGCGAGTATCGACTGGAGCGAGCCGTGCGCTGGCCGGACGGCGATCCGCTGGAGGCGTGGGTTCATCGGCTGTTCTTGCTTGAGGCCCGGGTGTGTCCGGTGATCCTCGACGGACCGCGCACCCCGCAGGCGTCGGATGGTGCCCTGCAGTGGCTGTCCGGGGCGCAACTGGCTACGGATGAGGCGCGGCTTACGGCGGTCATCGGTTTGTTGTCGGATGCGCATTACCGTACTCGGCCGTCGGATCTGCAGCGTTGGCTCGACGGCCCCGGACTGCATATCGGGCTGTTGCACGTGCACGGGACGACCGGTTTGCTCGGAGTGGTTCTCGCACAAGCAGAGCCCGGGCTGGACGCAGGTCTGGCCCGGGCCGTCTGGGCCGGTGAGCGGCGCCCGCAGGGCCATTTTCTGCCCTGCGTAGTGGCCAGCCATGGGGCGCGGTCACTGGCCCAGCGAGCGTGCCTGCGTGTGCTTCGCATCGCCATCCATCCCGATTGGCAGCGCCATGGTCTCGGCCGGCAGGTGTTGCAGGAGACGGTCCGGTATGCCCGCCATCGGGGCTTCGCGCTGTTGGGGGCGAGCTTCGGCGCCCGGCCGGATCTGTTGCGCTTCTGGATGCGTGCGGGCCTGCGCCTCTTGCGCATCGGCTTTCGTCGGGAGACCACCAGTGGCCTGCATGCGGCCGTGGTTCTCTGCGGGCTCGATCCTTCGGCCCGTGATGGGCTCGCCCGGTTGTTGGCGACGGTGGCTGCGGATTGGCCGGTCTGGCGTGCCGGGCCCCTGCGCGGTCTGGAGGCCGAAACCGCAGACCTGGTTTCCCGAGCGTTGCCCCTGCCCGGTGTCGCCGATCCGCAGGCCGATGCGGATGCCATCCAGGCCTTTGCGTACGCCCGGCATCCGTACGAGCTGGCCCTGCCGGCGCTGCAGCGCTGGTATGCGGCCGAGGCGATCGAAACCCGTCGGGCACCGGAGGACCGGCTGCTGGATGCGGCCGTCAGGCAACTCGAGGACTGGCCGGCGTTGTGCCGGTACGCTGGCGTCTCCGGCCGCGGCGACGTCATCCGGGCCTTGCGTCGCCGGGTTCGTACACACTGGGCGAACTCGGGGGGCGCGAATCCGACCTGGCGGCCTCAGCGGCGCGAGTGCCCCCGATGACGGCACGCGCGCTGGAACTCCAGAACCGGGCCGGCAGTCGAGATCTGCGGGTGCTCAGTCGATTACTGGGTTACGTGACGTTGCCTACGGGCCGTCTACTGCTGGCCCTGACGGCACTGGTGACCGGTGCCGTCGCCGTACTGGCCTTCGGCGCGGTGTTGCGTCGGGTGATCGATCAGGGCTTCATGGCGGGGGATCCGGCGGCGCTGAACCAGGCGCTGGGCCTGTTGCTCATCGTGGTGCTGGTGATGGCGGTGGCCGTGGTCGGGCGCATCTATCTGGTGGCCTGGCTCGGCGAGCGGGTGGTCGCGGATCTGCGCCGGGCGGTCTTTGCCCAGGTGCTGCGGCTCGATCCCGCCTTCTTCGAAGTCACCCGGACCGGCGAGGTGATCTCGCGCCTGACCACCGACACCTCGCTGATTCAGCTGGTGGTGGGTTCCACGCTGGCCATCGCCGCCCGGAACCTGTTGCTCTTCGGCGGCGGGCTCGTGATGCTCGCGATCACCAGTCCGCGTCTCACCTTGTGGGTGTTGCTGGGGGTTCCGCTGGTGATCCTGCCGGTCTGGGCGTTGGGCCGGCGGGTGCGGCGCCTGTCGCGGGAGAGTCAGGACCGGGTGGCCGATATTGGCGCCTACATCGACGAGACCCTGTATGGCATCCGCACCGTGCAGGCCTTTTGCCACGAATCGGTGGATCGGCTGCGTTATGGCCACCAGGTGGAGCGAGCCTTCGGTGCCGCCATTCGGCGGGCCGGCGTCAGCGCCCTGCTGGCCGGTGTGGCCCTGCTGGTGGTCTTCACCGGGGTCAGCCTGGTGCTGTGGATGGGGGGGCACGATGTGCTCGCCGGGCGGATGACCAGCGGGCAACTGGCGGCTTTCGTATTCTATGCGGTTCTGGTTTCCGGTTCCGTCGGGGCGCTGAGCGAGGTGGTCAGCGAGCTTTTTCGCGCCGCCGGTGCGGCGGAGCGCCTGCTGGAATTGCTGGAGACCCAACCGGCGATCACACCGCCGGTTGCCCCCACGCCGCTGCCGCACCCGCCGCGCGGTCGCGTGGAATTTGCCGGTGTGGTGTTCTGCTATCCGTCGCGTCCGAATGCACCGTCCCTGGATGGAATTTCCCTGCAGCTTGAGCCTGGTGAGCGGGTGGCCCTGGTCGGGCCGTCCGGAGCCGGCAAGTCGACCGTGCTGCAATTGCTGCTGCGCTTCTACGATCCGCAGTCCGGACGCATTTGCTTCGATGGTGTCGACCTGCGCCAGGCCGATCCGGGCGCGCTGCGCCAGCGCATGGCCCTGGTCCCGCAGGATCCGGTGATCTTCAGCGGTACGGCCTGGGAAAACATCGGCTATGGCCTGTTCGAGGTGACCCGTGAGCAGATCCTCCAGGCGGCGGAGGCCGCCTACGCCCGCGAATTCCTGGAGGGTCTGCCGCAGGGTTTCGACAGTCCATTGGGGGAGCGCGGGATCCGGCTTTCGGGCGGTCAGCGGCAGCGCATCGCCATCGCCCGGGCCATCGTCCGCGAACCAACCCTGCTGTTGCTGGACGAGGCCACCAGCGCATTGGACGCCCAGAGCGAGGGTCTGGTGCAGCGGGCGATGGACCGGTTGATGAGCCGCTGCACGACCCTGATCATCGCCCACCGCCTGGCCACGGTGCGCAAGGCCGATCGGATCCTGGTGCTGGACCAGGGCCGAATCGTCGCGAGCGGCCACCACGAGGACCTGATCCGCGAAGGCGGCCTCTATGCCCGCCTGGCCGAATTGCAATTCCGGCAACCGCCTTCCACCGAACGGCTGGGCCAATCGTAGGGGCCAAGCGCAGCGGGCCCACCAGGGCCGTGACCCAGCCATAGGGGGCACCCGGTACGGTGGGCGGTTAGGACTCCAGGCCCTCCCAGCGCTGGTAGGCGGCGGCCAGTTCGTGCTCGAGATCGGCGAGGGCCTGTTGCAGTTCCTGCAGCGAATCGCTGGGGCCCTGGAACAACGCCGGATCGGAGAGCCGGGCCGCTATGGCCGCGTGTTCGGCCTCCATCTGTTCGATCCGCGCGGGTAACTCCTGCAGTTCCCGGGTCTCGAGATAGGAGCGCTTGCGCGCGGGCGCCGCCGATCCCGGCGCCCCCGAACTGGACCGGGCCGAGGCCACTCCATCCGAAGTCGATTGGGCCGGGTTCGACGCAGCCGCCTTGGCCACCGGTGTTCCCACCTCCTGGATGCGGGGTTCGAGCAGCGGGGCGGTGATCCGTTCCGGCAGATCGGACCAGCCGCCGACGAATTCCTCTGCGCCGCCGCGACCGTCCAGAACCAGGAGGCTGGTGACCACGTTGTCCAGGAAGGCCCGGTCGTGGCTGACCACGATCACGGTGCCGGTGTATTCGATCAGCAGGGTCTCGAGCAGCTCCAGCGTCTCGACATCGAGGTCGTTGGTGGGCTCGTCGAGGATCAGCAGGTTCGCGGGGCGCAGAAACAGCCGCGCCAGCAGCAGCCGGTTGCGCTCACCTCCGGACAGCGCGGAGACCGGCTGGCGCGAGCGCGCCGGCGGGAACAGGAAGTCGCCGAGGTAACTGAGAACGTGCCGCGGGGCGCCGTTGACGATGACCTGGTCGCGGCCCTCGCCGACGGTGTCCTGCACCGTGGCCTTTTCGTCGAGCTGCGCCCGGGTCTGGTCGAAATACGCGATCTCCAGCATCGTGCCGAGCGTGACCGTGCCCGACAGCGGCGGCAGTTCGCCGATCAGGCCGCGCAACAAGGTGGTCTTGCCGGCCCCGTTCGGACCGACGATGCCGAGGCGATCGCCGCGTTGCAGGATCAGGTCCAGGTCCCGAACCACCGGGTGGCCGTCGTAACCGAAGGAGGCGCACTCCGCCTCGATCACGCGCTTGCCGGAGCGTTGCTCGGGCGCCAGCGACAGGCGCACCTGGCCCTGGCGCTCCCGGCGCTCGGCGCGCTGGCGCCGCAGCTGTTCCAGTGCACGCACGCGGCCTTCGTTGCGGGTGCGCCGCGCCTTGATCCCCTGACGGACCCAGGTTTCCTCCTGGGCGAGCTTCTTGTCGAATTCGCCGCGCTGGCGCAGCTCGGTCTCCAGGCGTTCCGCCTGGCGCTGCCGGAAGGCCGCGAGCGACGGCGGGTGGCTGTACAGTGCGCCACGGTCCAGTTCCACGATGCGCGTCGCGAGCCGCTCCATGAAGCTGCGGTCGTGGGTGATGAACACCACGGTGATCGTGGTCCCGGCCAGCAAGGTTTCGAGCCAACTGATGGCGGCGATGTCCAGGTGGTTGGTCGGTTCGTCGAGCAAGAGCAGGTCCGGCTGGCAGACCAGCTCCCGCGCCAGCCAGACCCGACGCCGCAGTCCGCCGGACAACTCGATGAAAGGTTGGTCGGGTGGCAACTCGAGCCGGGAGAGCGTCGTCTCGACCCGGTTTTGCAGGCTCCAGCCGTCGATGGCGTCCAACTGCGTCTGCACGTGACCCATCGCCTCGAGGGCCTTCAGGTCGCCCTGCGCCGCCTCCAGGCTCAGGTGGTGGAAACGTTCCAGCAGCCGGCCGCTCTCGCCGAGGCCCTCGGCCACCACGTCGAAAATGCTGCCCTCCACATCCTCGGGCACTTCCTGGGTCAGGTAGGCGGTGACCAGCCCGTCCCGGCGGGTGATTTCGCCGGAATCCGGCTGGATCTGTCCGGCCAGGATCTTCAGCAAGGTCGACTTGCCTTCGCCGTTGCGCCCGGCCACGCACACGCGTTCCCCGGGTTCCAGACTCAGTTCCACGCCGTCGAGCAGCGAAGCCATGCCAAAGGCGAGTCGGATTCCCTTGAGTGTCAGTAATGCCATGAATGCGTGGGCCTGTGCAGTGGGAGGACAGCCGGTGCGGCCGTTCCGGAATGGGTTCTTCGATCGTCGATCGGTCCGGTGGTTCGATTCTTCGGGCGTGGGTCGCGATTTGCTGCCGTGCAGCCTACAGGGGCATCGGCAGGGTGTCGCCGGTCATCGTGTTCGCATTCAGGGTAAGTTTCCGGTGCGCCCGTGGCCGGCGGTGCCTAGGCCTCCGGCATCCGCCAGGCGCTGAGGGCGCCGGCGAGGCTGAACAGCGCGAGCACGAAGATCGCAAACTCGGTGCCGACCCATTGTGCCAGCAGGCCGAACAGACCGCCGACCAACAGCAACACGCCGATCGCCGTATTGCTGACCGCGGTGAACGCGGCGCGGGTGTGCTCGGTGGCCATGTCGACCAGGTAGATCTTGCGTCCAAGGCGAACCCCCGCGTGGCTGACGCCGAGGACAAAGAACAGCACCGCATAGACCCCGCCGCCGAAAGCCTGCGCCGGACCGGTCCAGCTGGCGACGGCGAGGCCGAGGCCCAGCGCGCCGGCGATCGCCCCGGACAGGATCAGCACCCACCGGGACGAGCGGTCCGACGCGCGGCCCCAGAGCGGCGCGCTCAACGCGGAGGCGAGCCCGGTCGCCAGGATCAGCAGCCCGAGGGTCAGCACGCTGCCACCGGTGGCGGCCTCGGCCAGCAGCACGTAGAAGGGCAGCGCCAGTGCGGTGCTCATCAACAGGGCCCGGGTCAGCACGAAGTGACCGAAGCTGCGATCGTTCCAGAGCAGTCCGACCGAGCGCAGCGCCTCGGCAGCCGCATTGCCGCCGCCGGCCGTCGCCCCGGGGAACTCGTGCAGCCGGGCAAAGACCAGCGCCGAGAGCCACCACACGCCGGCGGCCGTCGCCAGCAGCGCCACGAACAGGCCGATGCCGGCCTCCTCGAGCCCGCCCAGCGACAGGTACAGCCCCAGGCCCAGGGTCACGAAGCCGGCCGCGGAGGCGGCGTAGCCCATCACGGCCCCGCGCCGCGTCTTGGCGATGGTCTTGCCCAACACGTCCTTGGCCGCCACCGAATTGACGCCGCGGGCCAGCGCAAAGAGCGCCAGCAGCAGTAGCACGGCCCAGCCGGCGGCCGCGCCTTCCAGCGTCAGCGCCACCACCGCCATCAAGGCCACGGCGAGGCCCTGACCGACGCTGCCGGCGACCCAGAACCACTTGCGCACCGGCTGGCGGCGGATGGTGGCGGCCACGAACAATTGCGGCATCAGCGAGCCTGATTCCCGGATCGGCACCAGAAAGCCGGCAAAGGCGGCCGGGGCCCCGAGTGCGGCGAGCATCCAGGCGAGCACCAGCCGAGCCGACGCCAGTTCATCGCCGATCTTGCTCAGGGTGTTCGCGATCAAATGAACGAAGAAGTTGATCGGCTGCACGCGGCAGGCGGATTCCGGAATCTCCCGGCAGACGCGCGCATCCTCGTCGCCGGCGATCGCCGCGTAGGCGCTGTTCAGGGATTTCGAGACCCGGTCGGGCATCACGGCATGGATTCCAGTGCGGAACGAAGACAGGAGAACGCGGGGCCGGGATTCCGGCCGGTTCAGCGGCGCCAGCCCAGCGGATCCCCGGGGTCGATCGTCGGGCGAAAGGGGTAGCGGCGATCGACGTTGGTGCTCTGGTACACGTTGCCGATCCAGTTGTTGACCACGGCCAACGCACTGTCGTGCCAGGTGTTGTCCAGGCGTTCGAGCAGCAAGGCCTCCGGCATCGCCGGCGACGGCGCCTGGCGCTGCAGGGCCCATTGCACGCGCTCGCGGTGTTCGTCCAGGATTGCCACGGCCTGCGGCGCCAGGTAATGCTCCGGCACCGGCGGAAAGGTGTCGCGCGCCCCGATGATGAAGCGCTGGATCTCGCGCTTGTATTCCTTCAGCAGGCTGATGCTGTCGTATTCCGGGTGGCCCTGGAAGAAGACCAGGCGGAATCCGTCCTCGGAAACCGCCAGATGCACACCGGCGCGTTCGCTTTCCACCAGGACCTTCAGCCCGTGGCGCTCGAACTGTTCGCGGGCCACGTCATTGAAGCGCGAGTGCGGCACGTCGAAGCGGGTGTTCACCCCCGCCACCAGCGGGTGGCCGCGATCGAGCACGCGGTGGTCGAAGACTCCCCACAACTTGTGCCCGCCGCGATGCCGGCGGCGCTCGCCGTACCGGGATTGCAGCACGGCGTGGGTGGCGAGGCACGAGCACAGCGTCGAGGTCACGTTGTGCCAGGCCCAATCGACGACCTCGGCCAGCGGTTCCCAGAAGGGTTCGAGCGCGAGATCCGGCTGGGTAACGTTGGCGCCGGTGATGATCAGGGCATCGAGGCCGTCCTGCTGAATCTGCTCGAAGCTCTCGTAGTACTGGGCCCTGTGCGCCTGGCCCGAGGGCCCGCGTGGTAGCTGGGGCAGCGTGAAGGGGTGCATGTAGAACTGGGCGATCTGGTTGCTCTCGCCGATCAGCCGGAAGAACTGGCGTTCGGTCGCCGCCAGGGCCGCATCGGGCATCATGTTCAGCAGGCCGATGTGCATGGCCCGGATGTCCTGGTGCACCGCGTAATCGCCGGGCAGCACGGTCGCGCCCTCCTCGCGCAACCGGCGAAAGGTCGGCAGGTCGGAATGCGCAACCAGCGGCATCAGGCGGGTCCTCCGCGCTCCAGGGCCAGTTCCACCAAGGCATCGAAGTCCGCACCGGTCTTTACCTGGGCGACCTCGCTGCTGAGCATCGAGTAACCGTAAGTCTTGGCAATGGCAGCGTAGCGCGGCAGACGCGCCCGGAACAGGTAGGGAAAGACCCAGCGGACGAAGTCGTCGGGGTCGATCTGGGCCACATATTCAATGTCCTGCTGCGCCATGTAGTGGCTCAGGCGCTCGTCCAGGAAGGCCTCCCGGTAGTACAGCGGCTTGGGCTCGCGCTCGGCGCGGGCGATCAGGTGCTGCTGGTCGGCCTCGGTGGCCTCGATGTACAGGATCAGCGTGTGCTGGGCCAGCGTCTCCAGGACCTCGGAGGATTCGAGTTCGCTGACCGAGCCGCCGGCATCGTTGATGAAGTGCCGGTAGCCGAACAGGCTCTCGGCCTTGCGGATGAAGTCCGGCACGTCGAGCATCGCCTGGATCTCGGCCGCGTGATGCAGCGCCTGGCGGCGCTTGAACTCGGTCAGCGACAGCCCGCCCTGCTCGGGATTGCCGAGCTTGCCGAGGAAGCTCGAGACCGGATGCAGGTTGTCGACGGTGATGTTGTTGATGATCTGGATCGAGTCGCCGCGCAGCAGGGTCCGCAGAAAGGGGATCTGCATCGCCTGCGCCTTGATGTTGTCCAGGATCGGCTCGCTGAGGTAGCGGGTGCCGATGCGGTAGTCGCCGGAATAATGGAACCAGTCCTCGCGCCGCAGCATGTTGGACAGGTGCGTCTTGCCGACCCCCGACATGCCGAGCAGCGTGATTCGGCGATGGGTCAGCGTGCGGTATTGTTCGGGCGTCAGGCGCATGTCAGCGCACCAGACGGCTGATCGCCTTGAACTGCGGGTCGGCGGCGTCGCGCACCCACTCGAACAGCACCGATTCGTGGTTGGTGATGATTGCACCGGCGGCGCGCAGGCGTTCGATGCCGTTGGCCTTCAGGCGCGGATCGCGGCTGCAGACCGCGTCTTCGACCACGAAGACGCGCTCGCCCGCCTCCAGCAGTTCCAGGGTCGTTTGCAGTACGCAGATGTGGGTCTCGCTGCCGCAGACGATCACATCGCTGCCGGCCAGGCGGTCGACCAGTTCGGTGGCGCCACAACAGGAGAACGCGGTCTTCTCGGTACACCCGTCACCCTCGAGCAGCCGCGCCTGGAGCGGTTCGGTGAACGGACCGAGCCCCTGCGGGTATTGCAGGGTCGTCTCCACCGGCACCGCCAGCAGCCGGGCGGCCTCGATCAGCCGGCCGGTGTTGCGCTCGACCGCCGCACGCTCCGCGGCGGGCATCGCCGCCAACAGGCGCGCCTGCAGGTCGATCAGCAACAGGCAGGAATGCCGCCGATCGGACAACAGTCGGGTGTTGCCGGCGGCCGTCTCGGAGCCCATGGTCATCGTCCTGGCGGTCATTCCAGATAGTCGTTGATGCGCCGCAGCGAGACCATCGTGAGGCCGCCCACCGCGCGTTCCAGACGCAGCGTGTCCAGCAGGTAGCTGTAGCGGGCGTCGGCGAAATCGCGCTCGGCGCGGAACACCTCGCGCAGCGCCAGCAGCACATCGACCTGGGTGCGGGTGCCGACCTCGAAGCCGGCCTCGGCGGCCTCGAAGGCGGCCTGGGTGGATTCCAGTGCCCGCGCCAGCGCGTCGGCCCGCGAGGCGTTGGCGATCACCGACAGGTAGCTGCTGCGGGTGTTGCGGACCGTCTGGCGCTCGGTGAAGACCTGGAATTCCTGAGCCTGCTCGAATTGTTCGCGCGCCTCCCGGGTCAGTGCGCTGACGCGCCCGCCGGTGTAGAAGGGGACATCGAGGCGCAGGCCGATCTGGGCGTCGGTGCGGTCGCCGAACTGGCCGCGGGTTTCGGGTGCGGCATTGACGCCGGAGAAGCCGCTGTCGGTGACCGAGGCGCCGAGCCCGAGGGTCGGCAGGCCCTCGGCGCGCTGGCGGCCGATCTGCTCGCGGGCGGTCTCGGTGCTCAGGCGCTGCGCCCGGAGCTCCTGATTGTTCTGCAGTGCGACGGCGACCCATTCCTGAGCGTCGGGCGGATCCGGGCGCACCATGTCGAGTTCGACGCGCAGTCCGGCGAGTTCCTCATAGTATTGGTCGGTGATCACGGCGAGCTGTTCGCGCGCGAGATCCAGCTGGTTTTCGGCCGCGATCTCCTCGGCGCCGGCGATGTCGAACTGGGCCTGGGCCTCCCGCACGTCGGTGATGGCGATCAGGCCGACCTCGAAACGGCGCTGGGTCTGATCGAGTTGCTGGCCGATGGCCTCGCGCTCGGCGCGGCGAAAGGCCAGCGTCTCCTCGGCCAGCAGGATGCCGAAATAGGCCTCGGCGACCCGCAGCACCAGATCCTGGCGCGCGGCATCGAGGTTGGCGGCAGCGCGCTCGATCTCCAGATCGGCCTGGACCACGCTGATCTGATTGCCGCGATTGAACAGGCTCTGGTTCAGATTCAGGCCGAGGCTGCGGCTGGTGCCGTCGATGCTGTCGCCAACGTCGGGATCGGAATAGAAGGCCCCGAGTTCGGCGTTGCCCGAGAGTTGCGGCCTTAGGGCAGATCGCGCCAGCGGCCGGGTCTCCAGGATCGCGCGGTACTGGGCCTCGGCGGCCCGCAATTCAGCGTCCTGCATCTGGGCGCGTTCGAAGACCGCGAGCAGGTCGGCGCCGTGTGCGGGCAGAACCCAGAGGGTGGATGCGACGGCGGCGGCACACAGGACGCGGAGCATTTTCATCGTTGGGATTCCGAAGCAGGCAGTATGGCGATACGCTTATGCTAGCAGAGCCGGTGCCAAAGTGGGTTTTTGGTGGCGCTGCAGCGGTTTCGGGCAGGGCCTGCCGGTGCGCTCGGTAGGCAACCCCGCAGGCCC
>Ga0207421_10001139_pt1 | contig 34637 bp, 33 predicted proteins | sample SodLakKL_010_SED_4_FD_187542 | JGI IMG/M metagenome (GOLD analysis project Ga0207421, IMG submission 187542) | Alkaline sediment microbial communities from Lake Tanatar, Kulunda Steppe, Russia - 8KL_010_SED (SPAdes) (version 2) | ecosystem: Environmental > Aquatic > Non-marine Saline and...
CCGCCATGGAGACCTGGACTTCGCTCTCTGCGGCGGCAGTGACGGCAGGCTTCACCCGGGAGGCATTTCCGCATATGCCATGCTGGGAGCCCTGGCCCAAGGGAAGTCATGCTGGGCAGTGCTGACTTCCCAAGGCCAAAGCCTTTTTCACGCATTGCAAAAAAGTGCTTGACAATGGTGGCGCAAATGGACAAGATCAGCGCAACATTGAACCATGGGCATTTTAAACTTTTAAGAAGAGACCAGACTTTCACATGAATTCAGCCGCCGACAGAAACTTCTTCTCCTTTTATTATGTGTATTATCGTTTCCACAGGAAGGGTCTGTCTATGGCGTGATCGTTTTTTTAAAAAGTACCAGTATCAAAAAGCCGCGGGCAGACCTCAAGGGAGCCCGCGGCTTTTTTTGTTTCAAGGGCATCGCAACCGGGAATGACATGAAATGCATTCCCCCCCTCAACCCAGAGCCACGCCAGCAGAAAAGGAAGGCAAAAATGACAATCCTCGGCAAACACATTCGCATGGAACGGATCATGGACCGGAACACGGGCAAAACCATTCTCGTGCCTCTCGATCACGGCGTTTCCGTGGGCCCCATCGACGGCATCATCGACATCAAGGAATCCGTGGACCGCGTGGCCGCCGGCGGCGCCAATGCCATCATCGAACACAAGGGACTGGTGGGAGCCGGCCACCGCAAAAAAGGGGCCGACATCGGACTCATCATCCATTTGTCCGCATCCACAAGCCTCTCTCCCTACCCCCATTCCAAAACCCTCGTCTGCTCCGTTGAAGAAGCCATCAAACTGGGCGCCGACGCCGTTTCCATTCACGTCAATATCGGCGATGGCCAGGAAAAAGAAATGCTCCACGATTTTGGCCGTGTGGCTTACGAGGCACGCACATGGGGAATGCCTCTCCTGGCCATGGTGTACCCGAGGGGGGCGAAGATCAAGAACGAATACGACGTGGCCGTGGTCAAGCATGCCGCACGTGTGGCGTCGGAGATGGGAGCGGACATCGTGAAAGTCTCCTACACGGGCTCGCCCCAAACTTTTCGACAGGTGGTGGAAGGCTCCACCATCCCCGTCGTCATTGCCGGTGGAGCCAAAATGGATTCGGACCGGGACATCCTGGAAATGGTACGCGGCGCCATGGATGCCGGCAGTGCGGGTGTCTCCATCGGCAGGAATGTTTTCCAGCACAAAGACCCGACCCGAATGGTCCGGGCCATGGCGTCGATCATCTTTGACGATTCCACGGTGGATAAGGCGCTGGAAATTTTGGAGCAGGACTGAAAAACTGATTTTTTTCAAATGAAAGGTGAGCGTGAACCATGCGAGAGATATGGGTTAGGGTCGATCCCTGGGACAAGGATCTGGTCACCACCGCTCTGGAAGGAGGCGCAGATGCCATAATGGTCCCTCCGGGACATTCGGGCCAGGTGAAGGAACTGGGAGTGATCCGGACGGTTTCCGAAGACGGGGACGTCAAACTGGGGCAGGATGTGGTTTACTACAACGTCACCTCCGGGGATGACGAAGATGAAATCGTGCGTTTGAGTCAATCCAGGCAGGTGATCCTGGTGTTTTCCGACTGGACCATCATTCCCGTTGAAAACCTCATCGCCAAAAATGCACAGAACATCATTGTGGAAACCCGCAGCCTGGCGGAAGCGGAAACTGCCTTTGGCATCCTTGAAAAAGGCGTTGACCGCATCCTGTATGTGCCCACGGATGTCAAGGATTTGAAAAATGCCCTCTCCCGGCTCAAGTCCACACCGGAACCACTGGACCTCAAACGCGCTGAAATCCTGGAAGTGAAGCCCCTTGGAATGGGCGACAGGGTCTGCGTGGACACCTGCACACACATGGGACCGGGGGAGGGCATGCTCGTGGGCAATTCCAGTGGGGCGCTTTTTCTGGTGCACGCGGAGAGCGTGGCCAATCCCTATGTGTCCCCGCGCCCTTTCCGGGTCAATGCAGGACCGGTGCACGCCTACACGCGGGTTCCCGAGGGCAGGACACGCTATCTTTCCGAACTTTCCGCAGGGGATGCAGTGCTTCTGGTCAATCACAAGGGTGAGGCCACAGAAGGCATCGTGGGGCGCCTCAAGATCGAAAAACGGCCGCTCATGCTCATTCGTGCAAAAGTCCAGGACCGGGAGATCTCCACCATCGTGCAGAACGCTGAAACCATCCGCCTGACAACACCGGAGGGAGCCCCCCTTTCAGTGACGGTGATGAAGCCCGGTGATGAGGTGCTTGTGGCCCTGGAAGAGAGCGGACGCCATTTCGGCATGAAGATTGACGAGCAAATCACGGAAAAGTAGCGGAATTGACCGATCCGGAAAACTTTTCTGCACGAGAATCCAAGGATTCGGAACCTGGAGCCGTGTACGGTTTTCGCGCCTGAAGGCCACACTTTCTGACCGACCATGGTTTGCATTCAGTGGATCAGGTGCAGACCACCGATGTCCAGAATCAGGAAGCGGTCCGCATTCAGCTTCCGTTCGGCGATGGTCCGTTCAAGGTCCAGGCGAGGGTATCCGGCGGGTTCATCCCCAAGCTCAAAGGTGCCCCATTGCGTGGGGATGAAAAAGGATGCGCCCAGGTCCTGAAATGCGTCCAGGGTCTCGTCGATGTTCATGTGAGCATAGTGCATGAACCAGCGGGGATGATAGGCGGTGGTGGGAATGAGTGCGTAATCGATTCCCGGAAAACGCCGCCCGATTTCCCTGTAGCCGATGTGGTAACCTCCGTCACCATCAAAGTAGATGGTCACATTGGGCGCGGCGATGAGAAAACTGGCCCAGAGGGTGGTGTTGAATCCCTGGCCGATTCTTCTGGACCAATGCTGCATGGGCAGGCAGACAAGCTCGATGTTCTTTGGAAGATCGAGGGACTGCCACCAGTTCATCTCCAAGACGTGTGAGTGGCCAAGCCCAAGGACAAAATCCTTGAGTCCAAGGGGAACAAAAAAATGCGAATTGGCGGGAAGGGCTTCTATGCTCCTCCTGTCCAGATGGTCATAGTGGTTGTGAGAGATCAGGACATGGAGGCGTTCATCACCAACAATGGAGTGGATTTCATCCATGGAAATGCCCGGCGGGGTTCTGCGCTTGGGCAGTAGGGCCCGGTCTGAGAACATGGGATCCGTGATCCAGTACGTACCCCCGAGACGCATGAAAAAGGTGCCGTGCCCGACCCAGAAGATGAAGTCGGAATCTTTGGCTTCCCTGATCCGCGTTGCCGGTTCGGGAATGACCCGGGGAAGGTAGGCCTTTTCTTCCTCCGTATAGGTTTTACCCGGGGAAAACCGCCAGCGCAAAAAAGTCAGGAAACCCTTTCTCTCCATGGGCATCCAGGGGTTGAAAAAAGCATCGCCATCGTGGTTTGGAGCATAAAGATCTTCCACATTCGCGGACATCACCTTTTCCCGCCACGCTTTCTCATCAAAGTCTGTGTGAGTTCCGGCGCAGGAGCACAAAAGGAGCAGGGCCCAGGCAAGGGGAACAATGGAAAGAAAATGACTCCTTGGGGACAAATTCTTTTCCTCTCTTTTCAAGTTGGATTCCTTTGTGTTTTTCTAAAAAAGTTCACCTCAGAGGGCAAGAGAACCGTTCACAGACTTCCAAATCAGGAAACACCCATCAACTATGATACCCTCTTTCGTCAAAAGCAACCCCCGGCTGATCCTTTACGGTTTCATGGCGGTTGCCGCCTCCGGATTTGGCCAAACTTTTTTCGTCTCCGTACTGGGTGGGGAAATCAGAGCGGGCTTTGAACTTTCTCACACCGCTTACGGCAGCCTGTACAGTTCAGCCACCATTTTGAGCGCCCTTTTGCTGTTGCGTTTCGGGGGACTGGCGGATAAATGGTCTCTGTCCAAAGCGACCCTTCTGGCTGTGGCCTGCCTGGCGGCCGGCTGCCTTTTCATCGGCATTGCTCCCGAATGGATCTCTCTCGGTCTCGGCTTTTTGCTCATCCGTTTTGGGGGCCAGGGATACATGGCACACCTGGGCATGACCACCGCGGCGCGCTACTTTCCCAAAAGCCGGGGGAAAGCGGTCGCCAGTGCCGCCGCCGGCTTTCCCTTTGCAGAAGCCATTCTGCCCGCATCAGCCGTTTTTATCATGGGTCTCATGGGATGGCGGTGGGCCTGGTTGTTCGGTGCCGGACTGCTCACGGCCATCATTCTGCCCCTGTTGTTGATTCTCAGTCGCAACACAGAACCTCCCGTCCAGGAATCATGGACAAAAAGTGAACCGGGCGCGAAGATCAGCTTCACCAGAGCAGAAGTCCTGCAAGATCCAGGTTTTTACCTGATTCTACCCGCCGCTGTCATGACACCCTTCCTGGTCACCGCCATATTTTTTCATCAGGTGGCCATTGCATCCCTGCAGGATTGGTCGCTGCAGGTTTTGGCAAGAGCTTTTTCCGGCTATGCGACAGGCCACCTGGTGTCATTGCTGGCAGCGGGGTTGGCGGTGGATCGTCTGGGCGCTCAACGGCTGCTGCCTCTCAGCCTGGCTCCCATGACCGTGGGCCTGATCATCCTGGGCCTTTTCAAGGGCGATTGGGTGGCGATGGCTTACCTCACTCTTGTGGGAACGACTCAGGGTTTTGCAGCGACCTGCGTGGGAGCCATATGGGCCGAAAGGTATGGTTTCACTCATTTGGGAGCCATTCGTTCCATGGCGCAGGCCATCATGGTGGTGGCCACTGCTGCCGCTCCCGTATTGACAGGCCTTCTTCTGGACCTGGGGGTGAGCCTCCACCTTCTGGCATTCTCCATGGCTTCAGCATTGCTTGGTGCGGCGATGCTGTCGGCTCTGGCACGTGTGCCCCAAAAGCCCAGGAAATGACCTGTCTCGCCGTCCGGAACCTCCAGGCCAATCCTGCGGGACCGGAGAAATCCCTCTCCAGGTGAATCGTTTCAAAAAAAGTTCACACCCGCCATGTTCCCGATTCCTGGGGCTGACAAGCACTGAGGGACCCCCAAGATGTTTTCCTTCAGGTTTCCCCTTTGACTGAAAATAAATTTATCGATTTTTTTTGGTAACCTTTTGGCAAAAACCTTCCACTTAACGAAAAAGGATGAAGGCGCAGCATGGGGTGCTCCTTCGTAAGAACCATATTCCCAAAGGGACACACAACAGAAGGCGATCGCCAAAAGATGCAAAGGCCCTATCACAGGAAAGGAAAAAAAACATGAAGAATCATAGCATCTACTGGATCATCCCCATATTTTTCTTGGGATTTCTCCTCATGTCAGGGCCTGTGGTGAATGAAGCCCATGCCCAAAAACGCCACGATCGTGGGGTGAGAAGCGAGAGATACTCAGGACCCCCTCCGGGTCACCGGGCGGTTCATGGGGAAAGACACAGATATTACGAACCCCGGGGAAACTGGCAGAGAAAAGGGCCCCGCAGGGCGGTCACCTCCCACCTTCCCCGGGGGCACAGAGTGATCCATGTGGGAAAAGACAGGTATTATGAACACCGGGGGATTTGGTATGTGAGAGGATCCAGGGGATATCACCGGGTGAGGGCGCCACGGGGAGCGTTCATCTCGCACCTTCCCCCGGGACACAGAAGAATCGTCCATGAACGGCGGGTCTATTACTCTTATGGAGGCGACCATTATCGAAGGGCACCCGGTGGTTACATCGTCATCAACCTGCCCCTCACCATTCGCTGAAAAACCATTTGCGAAAGACCCAGAAGGATCCGGGTGACCAGCAGTGTTGAGCTGGGCTTTTCTAACCAACATGGACTGCCGCCGGGCCATCTCCATCGGCGCGCATCTCCGGTGCGTCCGGCTCCCAGGGACAGGGGAAAGCCCTTGACACCACCATGTCATTCCCGTTAAGCCGGGAATCCGGTTTTTCAGATCTTTCCATTTCCCCCCCCTTTGCGGGGTGACGGGGCGGGCAGCGCGGATTCTCCTCCATGAAAAACCTCGAGGACGAATCCCTGCCCGCTCCCTGGCTCTGATTTTTCAGGCCCCCCACAGAAATCCCGAAAAGAAACCCCTATCATTCAGCCGGGACCAGGAAAGTGCCTTCGCGGGCAATCAGCAAAAAACCTTTGACCCCGCATGAATTGCCATGGCAAAGATGCTCTTCATGAAAGCGTCCAGGAAAGACTCAGAAATCATCGAACGGTTCCTCCAAACACCTGGAAATGTATCCCTGAACAAGGCCCTGCAGCCATGCTTCAATTTTCCTCCTTTCAATCTTCCAGCTTCGTGGCCATTGATTTCGAAACGGCCAATCATGCCCGGAACAGCGCCTGCGCTGTGGCTCTCGTGAGAGTGGAGGAGGACAGGATCACCCAGCGCGCCTGCCACCTCATTCGGCCTCCCGGAAAAGAATTCCTCTTCTCCCACATACACGGCATCACCTGGAGCCAGGTCGCACACGAAGCCACCTTCGGAGAAATCTGGCCTTCCCTTTCCCGGATGCTCCATGGAATCCAATTTCTCGCCGCCCACAACGCCCCCTTTGACCGTGCCGTCCTGGAAGCCTGCTGCAGGACATACGGTTTTTCTCCTCCTCCCATTCCCTTCCTGTGCACTGTGCAGCTTGCAAGGAAAAGGTGGAACATCCGTCCCACCAAGCTTCCCGACGTGTGTCGCCATCTGGGAATATCCCTCAACCATCACGATGCGGCATCGGACGCCCAGGCCTGTGCGCAAATCGTCATGGAAGCGGGAAAAGCAGAGTGCTGACGTTCCTTTAAATCAGGAAATATTCTTTGACCGGGGCGGCAATAGCAGTTCATGGGCCCGCCCAAAGCAGCGCCGCCTCACGAGCACCGTCACGATGAAGGAACTGATGGCGGTGGATCCCACCAGCATGAGCATGACCACGATCTGGTATCGAACGGAAACGAGGGGATCAGCACCCGCCAGGATCTGGCCCGTCATCATGCCGGGTATGAAGACGATGCCCACCCCCATCATGGAGTTGATGGAAGGAATCATGCCCGCTTTCATGGCATTGCGAAAGGTGTCTTGACTGGCTTCACGGTAGTCCGCTCCCAGGGACAGCTTCATCTCCACTTCGTCCCTTCGGGTTCTGAGCTCGGAAAAAAGCCTTTCCAAAGTGAGTGCGATGGCATTCATGGAATTGCCCACCACCATGCCCCCGATGGGAATGAAATACTGAGGGGACCACCAGGGGTCGGAACGGATCACCACACCCGTCACCAGGGCGGTGACCACCGAGTAGCTGACCAGCATGGAAAAAAGGGTGGGCGGAAAGTAGGAAACAGCTTTTTCTTTGATGCGGTCTCGCACAATCCAGGCGGCAAAGGAAATCATGACCGCATAGATGGAAAATACCAGCAAGGGATTGCGGAAATTGAAAATGAAGGTGAGGGCGTAACCCATCACGAACAGCTGCAGAAAGGTGCGCAGGGTCCCCAGGAGCAGATCCCGCTCCAGTCGAAGCCGATAGAAGAGGGACGCCGCAACGGCCAGGGCGATAAAAAGGAGGGCCAGAACGAGTTGGGCATCGCTGATGGGCACAATGGACTGACTCATGCGTTTCCCGTTGATACCTCTCTGGTTTCAGAATGGTGAGGCAAAAAAGGCTCCCTGCGGGCGAGCCTGGCCCCTTTCAGCTCAAAGACACGGGATGCGCAATTCACGCGAAGGGGCTGGTGGCTCACGGCAAGGGCCGCTATTCGCCGGTTTCTGCAGAGAGTCTCCATGACGACTTCAACGGCCTGCCGGCTTTCATGATCCAAAGCACTGATGGGCTCGTCCAGAAGCATGATCTCGGGCTCAAGGAGAACGGAACGCATGAGACACAGTCTCTGCATCTGCCCACCGGAAAGACTCTTTGCGGGGTGATCCAGCGCCAGCCCGTCAAGAAGAAAAGTGTCCAGTGTTTTGACAAGGAAATCATCGGATGGAACCATCCGGTGCTGATTGGCCTTGAAGGAGAAGGGAAGGAGCAGGTTGTGCCGCACCGTGTCGTCCACCACAACGGGGGTCTGGTGGAGATAGGCAACGCGGCGCCTGTATTGGGGAGCCTCGTGATCTTCAATGGGCTGCCCATGAAACAGGACACTTCCAGCGGTATGGGTCAAAAACCTTGCCAGAATACGAAGAAATGTGGATTTTCCGCTTCCTGAAGGCCCCGTGATGAGAATGAAATCTCCTGCTTCCACCTGAAGGGTCACCTCCTGCAGAAGCGGCGGCCTGCCCGTGAAAGCGAATTCCATATTTTTACATTCCAGAAGAGGAACAGAACTTTTTTCCATGGGTCCCAAGCATTATGGTGTTCTCTGTGAGGATTTGTCAGGTGTGGTTCGAGTTTGATCCCTTTAAAACCCTGAAAGAAAAGTTTATCACAACTGAGCAGATCACTTTCCGCTTTTTTTCTGGTGTACCCGCCATTCATTATGGAGAAAATCGGGTTGGACGATGACAGTTTCCGGAAAATCCTTCAGTTCTTCAACCTGTCCTGGCGTGGCTACCGTCGAGTGCGCAAGGGAGTGAAGAGGCGCCTGGCAAAACACATGGAAGCCTGCGGCTGTCGGAGCATGGACGAGTACCTGCAGTTCCTGGAAAAGAACGGGAGGGCCAATCGCGTGGCACAGGAACTTCTCACCGTTTCCATCAGCCGTTTTTTCCGGGACACGAGACTTTGGGAAGTGATGGAAAAATGTGTCATCCCAAAGACTGAAAAGAGTACGGGAACTCCCGGCGCTCAAGCCGTGCGCGCCTGGTCGGCGGGATGCTCCTGCGGTGAGGAGGTCTACAGCCTCAAGATCTTGTGGCACCTTCTGAGGGGGAAAAATCCCCATTTGCCATCCCTGCAAATTTTGGCCACGGACTCCAATCCCGAGGTCCTCAGAAAGGCTCAAATGGCTGTTTATCCGCAGAGCAGCCTGAAAAACCTTCCCTCTCAAGTGCTAGATGAGGCATTTTTCAAAGAGGGGAAAGACTTTGTCCTTCGGGAGGAATTTAAAAAGGGAATTCATTGGAAGCAGCACGACTTCATCCGCGAGCCTCCACCCGCCCAATCTTTCCACATGATTTTCCTGCGCAACAACCTGCTCACCTACTACGGGCACACCCTGCAAACCCGTTCCCTGTGGGCCATTCTGGAGACTCTGCGCCCGGAAGGCTTTCTCGTTATCGGCCAGAATGAAACGCTTCCCGTTGAACCAGACTTTCTCAAAACCTGCATCGAATACAGATTCATTTTCCAAAAGCTGAGACACAACCAACAACACGGAGATCCCTCCACCCCCGGGGCATAAAAACAACATTGAGAACAAAAAGGGAAAGTCCGTTTTTTATCCTGACACGCCGCTGGATTTGTTATATTCGAATGATCTTGGAAGGTTTCACTGCTTCACCTGGCCCTTCACCATGCCTTCGCGAACCCGTGAAGTCAAGGAGAGCAACGGACCAGGCCACACCAGTTCAAAAAGGGGGAAGAGAACATGGAGAGTAAGACTCGGTTTTCCATTCTGTATTTTTTGCTGGCACTGCTCATTCTCATCACGCTTCAAAGAACTTATTTCATGCCCCATGTGCAAAACGTGACCTACAGCGAATTCCGGGAACTGGTGGACGAGAAGAAAGTCTATGACCTCGTGGTCGCCCCCGATGTGATCCGCGGCAAAATGAAAGAGGGCGCCGTGGACATCATTTCCCGCATGAGAAACGATCCTGAACTCAAGGAAGAGTTTCTCAAAATGACCGAGGAGGGACATGACTTCACCACCGTGCGCATGGAAGACCCCGAACTGATCAAAGTTTTACAGGAAAACAATATTCCCTATGCCGCTCAAAAGGAAAACATCTGGCTCACGGCCATCCTCTTTTGGGTCGTGCCCCTCCTGCTTCTCTTCGCCTTCTGGGGTTTTATCCTGAACAGGATGAAAGCCGGGCCGGGTGGAGGACTCATGACCATCGGCAAGAGCAAAGCGAAAGTTTACATGGAGGACGAAACAAAAATCACTTTTGAGGACATAGCGGGAGTGGACGAAGCTCAGGAAGAATTGAAGGAAATCATCGAGTTTCTGAGAACCCCCGGCAGGTTTCAGGCTCTAGGCGGAAGCATTCCCAAAGGGGTTCTTCTGGTGGGATCTCCCGGATGCGGCAAGACACTCCTTGCCAAAGCCGTCGCCGGTGAAGCCAAAGTGCCTTTTTTCAGCCTCAGCGGCTCAGATTTTGTGGAAATGTTCGTGGGAGTGGGCGCCGCGCGAGTGAGGGATCTCTTCGCACAGGCTCAGCTGAAGGCACCCTGCATGATTTTCATCGACGAGTTGGATGCTTTGGGGAAAGCGAGAGGGGTGAGTCCCGTTGCCGGCGGCCACGATGAAAGGGAACAGACCCTCAATCAACTCCTTTCGGAGATGGACGGCTTTGACACCAAAAAGGGCGTCATCATCATGGCGGCCACCAACCGCCCGGAAATTCTGGATCCTGCGCTTCTGAGGCCCGGGCGTTTCGACCGTCACATTCTCGTGGACCGCCCTGACCTCAAGGGACGCAAAGACATCTTCAAGGTGCACAGCCGCAAGGTGAAACTGGCAGAAGACGTGGATTTAGAAGTGCTGGCCCGAAGAACACCGGGCATGGTGGGAGCGGACATCGCCAACGTGGTGAACGAAGCGGCTCTGCTGGCCGCTCGCAAAGGGAAGAAAGCAGCAGAAATGGAAGACTTTGAAGGGGCCATCGACCGGGTTCTGGGAGGCCTGGAAAAGAAAAGCCGCCTCATCAATCAGAAAGAAAAGGAAATTGTGGCCACTCATGAAACGGGACACGCGGTCATCGCTTCAACCATGCCCACCGGCGACCCCGTTCACAAAATATCCATCATTCCCCGGGGAATTTCAGCACTGGGTTACACCCTTCAATTGCCCACGGAAGACCGTTATCTCATGACCAAATCGGAACTGCTCGACCGTCTGGCCACGCTTCTGGGGGGCAGAGCCGCCGAGGAACTCATGTTCGGAGAAACCTCCACGGGAGCTCAAAATGACCTCTACCGTGCCACGGACATCGCCCGCAGAATGGTGAAGGAGTATGGAATGAGCAACCTGGGCCCCCTCACCTTTGAAAGGGAAAGGCGTCCCCTGTTTCTTCCTGACATGATGCAGCCATCGTCGAGCGACTACAGCCCGGAAACGGCCAAGAAGATCGATGAAGAAGTGAACCGCATCGTCATGGAAACCTACGAAAAGGTGAAAAACATCCTGGAGGCAAAGAGGGAGGTTCTCGAAAAAGTGTCCGGGCTTCTCCTGGAAAAGGAAATTCTGGAAGGCGAAGAGCTGAAAAAGCTCTTGAGCTGAGGTTGCCTTGGAAAGAGAAACGATTCGGGCACCCTTGAGGCTAAAAAAAGATCGGGTTCTGAAGGCACAGAAAGACAAACGCTGGAGGCCTTCAGCGCCTGATCCATTTTAAGGCGCCAAGGACTCCATGAGGAGCACGAGCGATGCGATCCTCCGGGGCCGCTTTACCCCCAAAACAAGGCCAAGGCCTTCTTCGTACCCTGCAAAAGGCTTGGAGGGACTTTCCACATGGCCTATGCTCCTCCTGCACGATCATTTCCTAAAAAATCTCCCGATTCGATCAGCTCCAGCTCTCCTTCCTGCACATCGCAAAAGTAGATCCATGCAGTCATTTCCATTGCCCGCTCTTCGAGGATGATTTCCGCCTTTTCCCTGCGATACCAGCGGGGATGTTTCTCAAGCTCGTCGAGTCGTTCCAGTGTGTTGTCATCAACGGCATACACTTCCCCCACCACCGGTGAAACCTCTTTGGTTCTCGAGAGAAAAGGTATTTCCCTTGCGTAGAGTGCATACTTCGCCTTCGTTTTTGCTCTGCCAAGGAACTGGCACACATGGAGCAGGTGACTGTTCACCTGCCCTTTTCTGAGGGTTCCGTAGACGAAAACGGTGTGCATTCCTGAAGTTGAACTGAAATCATCATTCGGTGCGAGATCTTCGGTTTTCATTTTTTTGCTGCTCGCTCCTCTCATCATTTTGAGTGCCTGAAAGACAGCACAGGGCTCTCAATGCAGTGCATAAAAGGGGGTTTTTTGACCTGTGGGGACCAGACCGGGTAAAGGAGCGTCATGGCTCAATGAAGCGCAGGTGCCGGAAAACCGGAAACAGCAAAGGACATCAAATGATTTTCCGCTCCACGTTCAGGGCCTCCTCTTCCGTGAACTCTCCCATGACATAGAGCCTGATCTTTTGGCTCCTTGGGAACTCCTTCTTGAGAAGGGTTTTCAGGAGCTTGCTCAGCTTGTCAGCCCTTATGTGGAACTTCTCATGAAAATAGCCCCTTTCGATCACCAGCAGGTCGTCCTCGCTTTCCTTCACCACCAGAACGGACCTGTTCCGTTTGTAGGTCCTCAAATCGAGGTAATGGCCTGCAGGAAGGTTTTCGAGCTTTTTTAACACAGCCTGGATTATCCTGGTCTTATCGATCATGGCTGGCTCATGAACACAATGATAACAATTCAAATAAAAAAGATGAAACAGGCCAAGGGCGTGGAACCGGGAACAGAAAAACTCCCGTTTTCCCCCTCGCCCTTTCCTGAAGCTGATTTCACGGTGAGCAAAGCGATCTTTACACCATTGAGTATAGGCCCGGGCAAGCCCTGCTTTCAACAGTTCTTTATTCTCATCTCCAGAGTGTCAAAGGGTTGCGATGTGCGCATTTCTTCACGGCAATGCCAAGGGGGGTATCCGCGGATACTTTGAGCTGGTCCTTGAGGTTGCACTGCGGAAGATGATTATTATTAATCTAGTGAAGAGAATGGCACGTGATCAGGAAGGAGTGGAAAGCGTCTTTCATCCCGCGTGTCCCAAGGTCCGCGTGCCAGCGCGGCAGATGATATGGATCCTGACAGGAAAGGGAAAAACAATGTTTCGGTTTGACAACACCTATGCCCGACTTCCGGAAAAATTCTATGCGAGGGTGGCCCCGGCGAGGGTCTCCAAACCGGAACTCATCAAGTGGAACGAGGAACTGGCGCAGCAGCTGGGAGTTCAGGGAGAGCGACCGCCGGACAGGGAACTGGCGGAAATATTCACGGGGCAAAAACTGCTTCCCGGCTCCGAACCCATCGCTCTCGCCTATGCAGGCCATCAATTCGGTCAATTCGTCCCTCAACTCGGGGATGGGCGCGCCCTGCTCCTGGGAGAAGTGGTGAACCCTTCAGGAAGACGGTACGACCTACAGCTCAAAGGCTCCGGGATAACCCCCTTTTCCCGCAGTGGAGACGGCAAGGCGCCACTTGGTCCCGTGTTGCGGGAATACATTGTGAGCGAGGCCCTGCATCACCTGGGAGTGCCCACCACCAGGTCCCTGGCCGCGGCCATGACAGGAGAGGTGGTGCACAGAGAGAGGGCTCTTCCCGGAGCGATCCTGACCAGAGTGGCCTCCAGCCACATTCGTGTGGGAACCTTTGAATATTTTGCCGCTCAGCAGGACGTGGAAAATTTGAAACGTTTGACCGAGTATTCGATTCAAAGGCACTACCCGGAAATTTCAAGGGACCCGGAGGCGTATCTTGATTTTTTCCGGAAGGTTGGAAACGCACAGATTGAACTTGTGACAAGCTGGATGGCTTTGGGGTTCATTCACGGCGTGATGAACACGGACAACATGTCCATAGGGGGGGAAACCATCGACCTGGGACCCTGCGCTTTCATGGATCAGTTTCGCTTCAATCAGGTTTTCAGTTACATCGACCGAATGGGTCGTTATTCCTATTCCAACCAAGCTCAAATCGCCCTCTGGAACTTATCCCGGCTGGGAAGCTGCCTGGTTGTGGTGACGGGTCATGACTCCGGGGAGGCAACGGACATGCTCAACAAGGAACTGGATTCGCTGGGTGACCTTTTCGAGCAGAGGCTTGCCTCAAAGATGTTGAAGAAACTGGGAATCTCAAAGGATGTGCATCCTGAGGACAAGGATCTTGTCCGTCTGTGGCTCAGCTACCTGGAAAAACAGGGGCTGGACTACACCCTCAGCTTTCGAAACCTCGCCAATCTGCTTGAAAAGGGTGGCGATTCACATTTTTTTGAAAGGAACAACACCTTCAGGGAATTTTATCAGGCATGGCAGAAGCGGGTTCAAAGTCAGGGCCTGGACACGGGAACGATAAAAGAGGAGATGAACCGGGTGAATCCCGCTTTTATCCCCAGAAACCACAAGGTGGAGCAGGTGATAGAAGCGGGGCTGAAGGGGGATTTCAGTCTTTTTCACGAAATGAACGAAGTGCTGAAGAAGCCTTATGATGAACAGGAAGAGCACACCAGCTACAAATTGGCTCCCAGACCGGAGCAAGTGGTTCAGGCCACCTTTTGCGGAACCTGATGCATCGATTCAGGTTCTGACCGGCGCGTTTCTCAAAAACCGTGGCCCCCGCATTCACTCTTAAACCACCGTCGTTTTTTTCTCTTCTTTTCTACGCTGGGTGACCGTTTCCCCGCCTATCCCCCAATTGTCCGTGTCCACTTCATCGATGACCACGACGGTGGTTTGGGGGTTTTTGCCGAGTTCATCCTGAAGGAGCCTGGTGACCCCTTCGATCAACCGGGCTTTTTTTTCAGGTGTGGCTCCTTCTCGGGTGATCTTGATATTGACATAAGGCATGAGTGTCTCCTCCTCTGATGGATTGTGCAACCACAATACTCCCCCTGCGAATGAGCAAAATATGTGATAATCTGTACAGCAAATGGAGGTCCAATTCAACAGCCGTCACCAGGAGGAGTGTGCGTGAAGATTTGCCCCCAATGCGGATATGAGCGAGGTTCCAGGGAAGACGGATACATACCCCCGACGCAATGCCCCCGTTGCGGAACGAGCTATACAGAAGGACTTGATCAGGCCACCGGGTCCTCCTGGGAAGTCAGTCAGGGGGAACCCTCCCCGCAGGAGGGTTTTCCTCAGCAGGTGGAATATGTGGGATTCTGGGCTCGAGTGGTGGCCTCCGTGATCGACAGTGTGCTTTATTTCATTGCAGCCGCTTTCCTTGCAATCATCATGACCATGGCGCATCCCTTGCTGCCGTCACCTCAGGATCCCCTTGGCAATCTTTTCCTTTCTCTCATTTTTCCCGTTGCCGCCACCCTTTTTTTCTGGTTCAAGTTTCTGGCGACGCCCGGAAAAATGGTTCTCTCCGCCATCATCGTCGACGCACGCACGGGAGGTGTTCCGACCAAAGCTCAGTTCGCAGGAAGATACCTGGCCTACACCTTGTCAGGCCTCGCCCTGGGACTGGGATTTCTGTGGGTGGCCTTTGACCGGAGAAAACAGGGATGGCATGATAAGTTGGCAGGCACCGTGGTGGTCCGCAAGCAAGGGTCGCTCTTTCCCACAGATCAATGAAGACAAAAGCCTTCCATTGGCTTCAACACAGGGATCACAATAGATGGGCCCATCTCCAATGACCAGGAGATGGGCCATTCGACTCAAGCACCTGGTTCTGAAATGATCGAGAAGGAGAAAAACCATGAAAACCATGTTCACCATTTTGCTTCTTTTACTGCTCATGGGCTGCGCATCCACAGAAAACAGCCAAAAACCGGATCCCGAGCTGAAGATGGGAGGAAGCTTCCGCACTCGCGCCGTCACCAGCCATGGAATGTGACTTCTTCATGAACACTTGTTCTGCGAAGCTGAGGACTCTTCCTCCACCCTGACGAGGGGTGCAGGAAGGGTCCAAAACCCTTCTCCCACGGAAGCCCCCATCCGCTACATTTTCATGATTCTGCACCATGGGCATGGTCCTGGGAAAATTTCCAGGACCCCCTCTCTGCCGCACGGCCATCGCCCTGCCAAGAGGGGCCCTTGCACTTCCGCACACTCCTGGAAAACCCTTTTTTTCCCTCCTGGGCAAGACAGCGGCATAAATGGCCGGTGCACGCCGCAGAAAGCAAGCCGATGCCCATTCTTCCCTTTCATCTTCCAATGAAATCCCAGAGGCATTACACCATTGCCTTTTTCTTCCAAGAGGTCAAAAATAATCAAGATTCAAAGGGTCATAACCGTCATGGCTTTCAGGACGCACCGTGATGTTACGGCTATTTTGGGGCTGAAACCCAAAAAAAACGAAAGGCAAGGGTGCAGGATTTGAAGATCGATTTTTCTGTCCTCACATCCAGGCTGAGTTTGTTCAAAAAACCTCCACGGGATGTTTCAACCTTCTTGCAAGGCTGCCTCCTGCTGGACCTGGAAGCTCGAGGAAATCACATCCACCACCTGGGGGCCATCCTGGGAGATAAGACTTTCGAGCGCAAAGGACGCTTTCACCTCTCCAAAGCCTTGCAGGAACTGGACGGTTTCGCCGACGGCGCCCAAGCGGTTCTGGGGCACAACATCCTGGGTCACGACCTGCCCATCCTCCGTGAAACCGCCCATGAACTGGGCCTCTTTCAAAAACCCCTGGTGGACACCCTCTTCCTGTCTCCTCTGGCCTTTCCAGAAAACCCCTATCACCGGCTCATCAAGGACTACAAGCTGGTCAAGGACTCGGTCAACGATCCTCTGGCCGATGCACGCCTCGCCGCCTCCATCTTTCGCGACCAGTGGGCCAGTTTTCAGAATATGGCCGAGAGGGGACACGGCCAGATTCTCTCTTTCTACCGATTTTGCTTCGAACAAGGAACCAACGGGGGAAATGTTCCCCTTTGGGGCGTCGCTTCCCTGTTTGCTGCCCTGGGAGCCCCTGCGGTCGATGCGAAAAGAGCCCTGGAAATCTTTCAGAATGCCGTCCGGCCCATTGTCTGCCCCAAAGCTCTCGGTGAAAAAATCCCACCCCTGCTTGAGGATCCTTCATACCGGCTGCCCATGGCCTATGTGATGGCATGGCTGCGGGTGGCTGGGGGCAACTCCATTCTGCCCCCCTGGGTGCTGCGCCGGTTTCCCATGGTTTCAGAGGTGCTCCATGCCCTTCGCGATATTCCCTGTGGGGAATCATCCTGCACTCACTGCGCCGGCATTCATGATCCACGAACAGTTCTTCAGGACACCTTCGGCTTTTCCCAGTTCAGGTCCACTCCCTCTGCCCGGGACGGATCTTCCCTGCAGGAACAGATCGTGGCCCGGGGAATGGTCGATCAGCCACTCCTGGCCATTCTTCCCACGGGGGGCGGGAAGTCCCTCTGCTACCAGCTTCCCGCCCTGGCAAGGTATCGGCGCAGAGGGCTTCTCACCATCGTGATCTCCCCCCTTCAGGCTCTCATGAAAGACCAGGTGGACAACCTGGCGGAGAGGGCTCAGACCAATTGCGCCGCCGCTCTCTACGGTCTCCTCACCCCCCCTGAAAGAACTCAGGCTCTGGAAAGGATCAGGCTTGGCGACATCGGCATTCTTTATGTGGCCCCGGAACAGTTTCGCAATTCGGGCTTCAGGAACGCCATTTCCCAGCGTGAGATCGGTGCCTGGGTCTTTGATGAAGCTCACTGCCTGTCCAAGTGGGGACACGATTTCCGGCCTGACTATCTCTATGCGGGGCGTTTCATTTGGCAACTGGCCCGGGAACAGAACACTTCCATTCCCACGGTGGTCTGCTTCACAGCCACGGCCAAGAGTGATGTGAAGCAGGAGATTCTTCAGTTTTTTCAGAGAGAACTGGGCCAGGAACTCGCTGTTTTTGAAGGGGGTGTGGAAAGGGACAACCTGCAGTTTGAAGTGCAGGTGGTGAAAAAGGCGGAAAAATTCGGGCTCATTCATCAACTCCTGGCAGAAAAATTGGCCCTCTACCCTCAGGGTGCCGCCATCGTCTACACGGCAACCCGAAACCGCACGCAGGAAATCAGCGATTACCTGAAGACTCAGGGCTGGGGCGCTGCCGCCTTTCATGGGGGACTCAACGCCGCGGAAAAGCGCACAGTGCAGGAAGCCTTTCTCGCCGGCCAACTCCAGGTGATTGCCGCAACCAACGCTTTTGGCATGGGCATCGACAAGAACAACATTCGATTGGTACTCCATGCGGACATTCCCGGTTCCCTTGAAAGCTATCTTCAGGAAGCGGGGCGCGCGGGCCGGGACTTGCGCAACGCTCGATGCGTGCTCCTCTACGACGAACAGGACGTGGAAACGCAGTTCAAACTGGGGGCCATGTCCCGCCTCAGCCAGAAAGACATCGGCCAGATCCTTCGAGGCATCCGCAGGGCGGTCCGCAGTCCCTCGGGAGAGGTGATCCTGACCTCGGGAGAGCTTTTGCGGGACGAGGGGGTCGAGACGGAATTCGATGCCAGCGACGTCCAGGCGGACACAAAGGTGAAGACAGCCATCGCCTGGCTGGAGCGGGCCAGCCTCGTCCAACGCAACGAAAATCACACGCGGGTCTTTCAGGGCAAACTTCTGGTGAAAACCATGGAAGAAGCCCGGGCGCGCATGGCTTCCCTCAATCTTTCAGAAACACAGCAGCAACGCTGGATCACCATCCTGCAGAAGATGATCAATGTCGATCCCCGGAAAGGATTGACCACCGACGACCTGGTGGACCATTCCCAATTTCGCGAAGTTCATGCCCCTTACAACTTGGACGATCCCCGCCAGGAAAAATCACCGGCGGTGCCCGATCACGCCGCAGCAGCCCGGCGCGTACTGCGCACTCTGCACGACATGACCGAGGCGGGACTCATCGAGAAGGGTGTCGTCCTCAGCGCCTTTGTGCGTCACAAGGTGGCCAAAGGTTCCTTGCAGATTTTCCGCAAGGTTTCAAACCTGGAAGAACAGATGCTGAAGGTGCTTCGGGAGGAATCCCCTGATGCGGGTGAAACGGGTTGGCAGGACCTTTCCTTGCGCAGGCTCAACCAGCGCCTTCGGGATATGGGGTTTGAAGCCAATCCGGAACTCCTGCGAGGACTGCTCAAAACCCTGAGCCTCGACGGAAAAGGTTTTGCGGGAAGCACCGGGAGCCTTCAATACCGGCAGGTTTTTCAGGACCACTACCGGGTGAAGCTTTTGAGGAGCTGGGAAGGCCTCTCGGCCACAGCCCGCAAACGCAGGGCCATCGCGGGAGTCCTGCTGGAAAGCATCCTGAGCCAGATCCCCCAAGACGCGTCACCCAGTGGAGAACACCTGGTGACCTTCGCCACCGAAGACCTGGTGAAAGCCCTCAAGTCTCACCTTTACCTGGCCCCTACCCTCAAGGACCCGCTGGCGGCCATCGATCGGGGGCTTCTCTACCTCCACGAACAGGGAGTGATCATTTTGCAGCAGGGGATGGCCATCTTCCGGCAGGCCATGTCCCTGCGAGTGATCGAGGAAGCCAAAAAGCGCCGCTACAGCAAGGAGGACCACGCCCCTCTGCAAGACCACTACCGTGAGCGGGTTTTTCAGGTTCACGTGATGAACGAATACGCCCGGCTCGGTGTGGAGAAGATCGGCCGTGCCCTGGAACTGGTGTTTGCCTACTTCAGCCTGGACAAGAAATCTTTCATCAAGCGCTATTTCCCCGGGCAGCAGGCGATGCTGGAACGGGCCGTGAGCCAGGAAGCCTATCAGAAGATCGTTGATGAACTGGGAAATCCCGTCCAGACAGCAGTGGTGCGTTCGGAAGAAGACGTGAACCTGCTCATCCTGGCCGGACCCGGATCGGGCAAGACACGGATTGTGGTGCACCGCTGTGCGTATCTCATGCGGGTGCAGAGGGCGGCTCCCGAGAGCATCCTGGTTCTTTGCTTCAACCACTGGGCGGCCGTGGCTCTGCGGCACAGGCTTCGGGAGCTCCTGGGTGATCACGCGCGGGGAGTCATCGTGCAAACCTATCACGGCCTTGCCATGAGGCTCACGGGAACTTCCTTTGCGGAAATGGCGGAGAAGAGCCGGGGTCAGGAACTTCCTTTCAGCCGCCTCATCCCCGATGCCATACGCATTTTAAAGGGAGAAGAAGACGTTTATGGGCTGGATCCCGATGAAGTGCGTGAACGGATCCGAGGGGGCTTTCGCCACATTCTGGTGGATGAGTATCAAGACATCGACGAAGAACAGTATGAATTCATTTCGGTGCTGGCGGGAAGGAAGGAAAAGGATCCCGACAGCAAGCTCAACATCCTGGCCGTGGGAGACGACGATCAGAACATTTACACTTTCCGGGGTGCCAACGTGCAGTTCATCGTGAGGTTCGAGCAGGAATACCAGGCCCGTGTCCATCACCTGGTGGAAAACTACCGGTCCACCAAGCACATCATTTCTGCCGCCAATGCACTCATCGCACACAATGGAGACCGCATGAAGGTGCATGCGCCCATTGAGGTGAACCGGGGGCGTGCGGAAGAACAGGCGGGAGGTGTCTGGGAAGAAATGGATCCGGTGGTGCGGGGAAAAGTGCAGATTCTCACGGTGCCCCACAGAGCAGGCCAGCTGAAGGCCCTGGTGGAAGAATGGAAAAGAATGCGCTGCCTGAAACCCGGCCTTGCCTGGGAGCACATGGCTGTTCTGAGTCGAAGCCGGAACAACCTGGCAGCCGTGAGGGCCCTGGCTGAAACGCTGGGGGTTCCCGTTTCCTGGGGGTTCACCCGCAAATCAGCACCCCCTATCCACCGCATTCGGGAACTGCACCGTTATTTGAACTTTCTAAAAGAAAAACGCACGGAGATTTTTTCCGCGGCAAGCCTTCAGGAGCTTCTCAGATCCATGGATTTTTATGAACCCGCCAATCCCTGGTGGGAACTCCTTCAGGAGGTCCTTCAGAGCTGGGAGGACGAAAGCGGGAACGCTGAACTCCCCGTGTCCCATGCCCTGGAGTTCATTCACGAAAACCTGCAGGAAAAAAGGCGCGAACAGCGCATGGGACGGGGTGTCTTTTTGAGCACCATTCACGGGGCCAAAGGCATGGAGTTTCCCCATGTGTTCCTGCTGGATGGTGACTGGGTGGAAGGAAGAACCCCAAAAGAACAGGAGGAAGAACGCCGCATTTTTTATGTGGGCATGACACGGGCTGAAGAAACTCTTTGCCTTTTCCAGTGCCGGGACAGTGACAACCCCCACGTACGGCTCCTCAAAGGCGACTCCATACTGCGGCGAAAAGGGCCATTCCATGGGGAATCTTTGAGCGGAGACGCGCCATTCCCATCCTCAGAGGCCAGGCCGGACAAAAAGCCGGGCAGTGACTCCTTGATTGCCATCGGAGATGAGGGCACGGTCGCCAAAAATTATTCTTCGACCTTCCGCCAGGTGACTTTTCAGGACCTGATGCATCTGCGCTGGGAAACCCTGTCCATGGAAGACATCGTCCTCAGTTTTCCCGGTCGCTTTCCGGAGAACCATTCCATCCATCAGCGGCTTGCCCGCCTGATACCCGGCACGGAACTCATCGCCCGCGTGCACGGCCACGCCATCGGCCTTTTCGAACTCCAGGCCGTCGAAAACACCCCCCTGGCCCTCCTTTCCAGGAGCGCCTCAGTCCGCTGGCGAGAACTCCTTCATCGCATTGGACGCATTCGTGTCCTGGCCATGATTCAACGCAAGCAAACGGACGGCGAGGAAAAATACCAGAGCCTCTGCAGATGCCCATGGTGGGAAATTCCCTGGATAGAAATCTTCTATTCCTGAAAACCCCCTTGGGCCGAAGAGGGTTCAATGCTGTTGACCTAAGCTGTCTCAACCAGTGCAGCAAAACCCTTACGTCATTCCCGTGAAGGCGGGAATCCAGCTTTTTCAGGATCTTCAGGATCTCCGCCTTCGCGGGAATGATGTGCTGGCACAACACACAAATCCTTAAATCAACACCAATGGTGCCAAAGGGTTGGCCAACGCTCCACTCATGTTCGCACCGGGCCCTCCAGCAAGGTGCGGCGCAACAGGTCCAGGGCCGCCATGGCAAAGAGTTTCCTGTTCATCACCCGCTGGCCGAAGGAGAGGGTCACGGTGCGGCTGCGGGTGCCTTGAGGCCCATCCACACCGATGCACAGAGTGCCGACAGGTTTTTCCGGAGTACCGCCATGGGGCCCGGCGATGCCAGAAGTGGCCAGGCCGTAAGTGGCGCCGGCCACCCGGCGCGCTCCCTGCGCCATTTCACGAACGGTTTCTTCGTGCACGGCGCCATAATGGCCCAGGGTTTCGGGGGACACGCCCAGCACACGCATTTTGCTCTCATTGGAGTAGGTCACAGCCCCGAAAAGAAAATAATCGGACGACCCTGCGGTGTTGGTGAGCCAGTTGGAAAGGAGGCCTCCCGTGCAGCTTTCGGCCAGGGCCAGGGTGAGGCCATGCCGTTTGAGCAGGATTCCCACCTCTTCAGCGAGGGTGCGTTCCTCGTACGAAAAGACATGAATGCCGAGCTGTTCACTCACCCACTCGGTGGCCCTTTCCAGGAGGCGGCGACCTTCCGTTTCATCGGTGGTGTTGAGATACAGTTTGACCTGGATTTCCGGAAACTTGGCCCGCAATCCCAGTTTGATGGAAGGAAAGGGGCTGTGTATGCCAGCCATTCTCTCCCCCACCTTGCTTTCAGGCAGTCCAAAGGTGGAAATCACCCGAGTGAGGCGGAACGCGCGCGTTTCGCCCCGCATGGCCCGAAGGCGGGTCAGGACCTGTTCCTGCAGCATGCGGCGCATTTCATGGGGCACGCCCGGAAGAAAGAAAAAGGTGCACCCCTCCATAATCATGCAAAAGCCCGGAGCTGTTCCGATGGGGTTGGAGAGCCGCTCAGCCCCCCTGGGCAACAGGGCCTGCTTCCGGTTGGAAGGAGGCATGGTCCGGCCGCGCTGCCCGAAATAAGCTTTGACCTCTTCCAGGGCCTGCTCATCCAGGGCAAGATCCACACCGAGAACCCGGGCGGCGGCGGCAGTGGTCAAATCGTCCTCGGTGGGGCCCAGGCCGCCGGTGATCACCGCCACCTCCCCCCGCCCACCAATCTCACGAAACAGGCTCACCAGCATGGGGAGGTCATCTCCAATCACATGGTGCCGGGTCACTTCAATGCCCTCCTGCTCCAACTGGTCCGCAATGTAGGCCGAATTGCTGTCCACGAGGGCACCGGTACGGATTTCGTCGCCGGTTGCCACAATTTCAGCACGCATGGTCACACCTCCCAGTGGATGCACTCAGCAGGGCATATTTCGATGGCTTTCTCGATGCATTCTTCCCAAGCGCCCGGGATATAATGACAAATCTTTTCTGCCTCATCATCGAAACCAAAACACATCAGGGCACAGTTTAACGCAACGTTGGCAACGGACACCTTCTTCCGTATCGATTTGAACTTTCCTGCTCAAACATCAGCTTCCACAAAATCACCTGCATGTCATGTAAAAGTATGTGGTCACTCACCACGGATCATAACCAGCAGCATTTTAAAGGGGGTTTCGGCATGAAGTGCATGGGCAATATTGGCGGGCATGATCAGCATCTCACCCGCAACAACGCTTTGTGGCTGGCCGCCGATGGTGATTTCCGCCTCGCCGTCAAGAATATAGACCATCGCGTCAAAAGGGGCTGTATGCTCACTCAGACCCTGGCCTGCATCAAAGGCGAAGAGCGTGACGTTGCCGATATCTTTTTTAATCAATGTTTTGCTCACCACTGAACCGTCCGCATAGTCAATGGATTCTTTCAAATTAAACGCCCTGCCTTTCAAGGCATTGGATGTACCGCTCATAAAACCTCCCTTGTCAATAGGTCTGCGACCACGGCCTGCAGCATTGCCGTCTGCATTCTCAGAACAAAAATCGTTGGTTGTTAATCGCTGAAGTCAATTGTACAAAAAATCAACGGGCGTGGGCGGATAGATCGCATGGCCCGCCTGCTGTAAACTGTACCCATTGATAAATTAGGGTTAGACTATCATCTGGGAGGAATTGCATGAAGAAAAGATTTGCCGAAAAGCAAATCATCGGAATTTTGAAAGAGCCTGAGGCTCTTGGAACATCCGGGAAACCCTGCCATAAACAATACATCACTGAGCAGACTTTCCAGGGGAATGGAAATCATGAAGTATGACGTGGTTCTGAAAAATCTCCTCGAGTTTTTCCAGAGGGAGAAAATCGACCACGCCGTCATCGGTGCATTTGCCCTCAAAGCCTACGGCTATCTGCGTGCGACTCAGGACATTGACTTCGCAGTTCCCAGCGAGGCGCAGGAGAAGATCATCCGTCATCTCGAAGACATCGGCTACGAAACGATCTACCGTTCCCGAGGCTTTTCCAACCACTGGCACGCTCTCCGTGGACTGGGCAGAATTGATTTCATCTACGTGGAAGGCGAAACGGCGAACCAGCTTTTCTCCGAATCGAGGCCACTCCTGGAGCTCGAAGGCTATCTCCTGCCTGTCGTCAAGGTGGAGCACCTCATTGCACTCAAGGTCTTTGCCATGAAAAACGACCCCGAGAGAGTGTTCCAGGAAATGGCCGATCTCCAGCACCTGCTTCGAGTGCCGGAGATCGATCTGTCAGAGGTGCGCGGCTATTTCGAAAGATACGGTCAACAGGACAAATTCAAACAATTGACCGGAAAGGGAACTTAACATGCTCCGTCTCGAAGAAGACTTGCCTCTCCAGGCCGAAGATCTTGAGGCCATGCGCCAATTGCCGGTCCATGATCCCAGGGACCTCAGGAGCTACCTCAACTTCCTGGAAGCCATGGGAGCGTTCGATTCCAAAAGGTCTGCAGTAAAACCTTACCCCGAACCCTTTCGACTGGTGGATTGAGTCCGTGACACGGCACGGTTCACGGGGAGTCTCGGGCACCTTTTACAAACGGAAGATTGCAAACAACTTCCAACACTTCGAGGCCTAATCCTGCCAATTCGCAGTGCTCTTCCGTGATGTGGGTCACCGTTGATTCACTGGCGGTTACGAACATCGAGCACCAACAGCAAAAGGCCAATTCCCTTGCGGAAAATGGCCTTTTTGATATCTGGCTCCCTTTTGTAAACTCATTCAGGAACGATTTGCCAAGTCTGCCAATGGAGGTGTTCAGGACGATCGCCGTTGACATATCTTCAAGTAGCGGCGATTTCCAGCTCTTCTCCTGGGAGGCGAAAAGTCCTTTGTAAAGGATCAATTGCGGGATTTCCATTCATCAGGATTCCGGCGGCCGTGCAGCACAGCAACGACAACGATCACGTCTTCCTGTTGCATGTAAAAGATGCCGTAAGGGAAACGGCGAATCAGGTGCCTGCGCAAGTGCCGGTAAACCACCGGATATCTTTCCGGACTCCGCTGGACCCGCCCAAATCCCTCTTCCAGACAAAACAGGAATTCAGCACCCAGCCCAGCACTTTGTTTTTCGTACCACCTATATGCGCCCTCGATGTCGCTCTCAGCCTCTGGACGGATCAGAAGAGCTCTTACCATCTGGAAGCCTTCAGCCTCTTCTTGATTTCTTCCCACGAGGCCCCTTCTCCAGGGGAGGCGCTGCTGGCATCGATGCGTCGATCCAGTTCCTTGCGTTGATCGTCCGTCACCTTCAGGGATTCCTGGTCCTCGGCAATGCTGTCCCATATGTCTTGAACAAGGAGAATACGTTCGGCAACGGTGAGCTTCCTGAACTGGGCGGCCGTCGGTCGTTCTTCCATCAGTGTGCTCCATGAAATCAAGCGATTGTTTTACTTATAAATTCAACCCGATCCACATCATACCGCAAACTCATCGTTGGCAATCCCTTGCGCTCCGACAAGGGGAAGCAGTCAGCTCAGGAAGTCGGCCGGGAACTGTCCTTTCGATCGAGAGCGAAAAATCTCCATGAAACGTTAGCCACACTTGTTTCCTCCGACTCGCCCAAGTGGCCCTTCGAGTCAAAAAGGCCGTGATGATGAAGCCATCATTTTGTCTCTCTCAGTATATACCGCAATGAGCTATTTTCCACCCTCTACCTGCCGCACGGCCATCAATGCTCCGTAATGCCCCTAAAGAACCCTGTGAGGATTGCAGACAGTTTCCGTCACCTCTTTGTTTTCTGCAACCGTAACCGGAATCATCTCAAGATCCTTTACTGGGAGGGCAACGGCTAATGCCTGTTTCAAAAGCGGCTCGAGAAGCACCGATTCAAGTGGCCGTGGAACGAATCCGAGGTGATGGAGCTCACGGCCCGTGAGCTGTCCTTCCTTTTGGAGGGTCTGAATCTTCGGTTTATCAAACCCCACGAAACCCTCCTTTACACAACCATGATCTGAAAGGTCCTTTTGTCGTATTAATCAACAATCTCATAGGAATAAATGCGGTTTTTATGGAAGGACTCCTTTCATGAAACTCGACACAGCGACACTTCCCAACGATCCCGAAGAGCTCAAGTCGTTCCTCCTTGACCAGGAGGAACGCTACAGGTCCCGCCCCGGGTCGAATACCTGGAGGAGAAGGTTCGCCTTCTCACCCAGGCTCTCTTCGGCAAAAAGAGTGAAAAACGTCCTGTTCCCGACGAAGATGGGCCCCCGCCAGGATCCAGGTGATTCGAAACATTCGTCCCAAGTATGCCTGCAAGGCATGCGAGGGAGTGGAAGGTGAGGGACATTCGGTCACCAGCGCTTCCCTGCCGCCTGAAATCATTCCCAAGGGCATGGCCACCCCGGGACTGCTGGCCCACATCGCTGTTTCCAAGTACCAGGATGCCTTGTCCCTCTACCGGCAGGAGAAGATTTTCTCCCGCCAGGGGATCGATCTCAAAAGATCCACCATGGCAGGCTGGATGGTTAAATCCGCCGAGGCCTGTTCTCCCCTGATGGCCCTGCTGCAAAAAAAGAGTTGCTCTCCGGCCCTCTCATAAATGTGGATGAGACGCCGGTCCAGGTTCTCAACGAGCCCGGCCGGCAAAACACCGCCAAATCCTGCATGTGGGTGTTTCGGGGCCGAGATCCGGAAAAGCCGGTGCTCCTCTTCAGGTATCACCCCACCCGGTCGGTTGATGTTCCCCGGGAAATCCTCAGGGGCTATGAGGGCTACCTTCAGTCGGATACCCTCCCCGTTTACGACGCCCTGGGAAGGGAGTTGCCGGGAATTGTCCTCGTGGGCTGTTTTGCCCATGCGAGAAGAAACTTTGTCAAGGTCGTGGACGCCCGGGGGCATGAAAAGAAGAAAAAGACCGGCAGTGCAGAGTTCGCCCTCGAATATTTTACGCCGCTCAATACCTCGCGAAATGATGCGTTGCAGGGCTCCGGTTAAGACCATGCGTGATTGTCTGGGCATGCCAAGACAAATACACTCACAAAGCCACAGCCTTAAGTTAATAAGTTAAGGGCGTCCCTCCTATTTATTGGAAGTCGGGCGGAGTTGTTCCGGTATAAACGTCGGTCAACGCGATAACGTGGTCGGCCGCATGTTTTCCCTTGAGAAGGTTTTCCACGACACGTTTCAGTTTACCTTCTTTGGGAATGCGACCATCGTATGGGACCGGGTCGAGTTTCGGCTTACTGCCCGGGAGGCGGTTCTTTAAGTATTCCCGCAAATAGGGCATGAAAGCCCTTTCGGTCTTTCCTTCTACAATGAGCGCGATCTTCATGATCTGCCCCCCATCCGGCCCATACGCCACACTTCATCCAGGGTATATTCCGCCAGCCATTCTTCCAAATCCATTGCATCCGCCCAGTTCGCTGTCGCACAGCCATCTTCGTTGATATCCATAACCATCACTTCACGGGGCTCCAGGAACCTGATGAAGCGATCGGAATGCGTAGCGACAACCAGTTGCGTCCGCTCAGCGGCCTCGCGCATCAGATCAGCGAGGAGGTCCAGCAATTCAGGGTGCAGGCTGACCTCAGGCTCGTCAATCATGGTGATGGTGGAAAGATGCGGGCTTTGCAACAGCGCCGTAAGCCAGAGGAATCGAAGGGTTCCTTCAGAAAGTTCGTTCATGTAGATCGGCTTGCTGAACTTCTTGTCTCTCCACGTCATGGCAAGCATTCCGGCCGCCACCGGCGGAAAATTCAGCTCCTCGAAATCCGGGAAGGCCGTCTTCAATGCGTCCAGAACGGCCTCATAGCGATCACGATCCCCCTCACGCAGGTTAAACAAATACGGCACCAGGTCAGCACCGTCATGTCCCGGCAATGTGGCGGGTTTCATGGGTTGCGGCATTTTCACCGGTGCACGGGGGCCGACGTCCAGAACATGGTATTGGGTGGCTGTTGAGAGTACACGGCGAAGCTCCTCGGGCTGGCGGAACATCTTCGGCACTTGAGACAGCGAGGTCTCCAAGGGATTATGTTCCCAATCCGGTCTCACCAGGCGCCGCTCTTCCGTCTCGTAGTAGCGGATGTCACCATCGTACGATTCAATATGGAGAAGCGGGTCGGAAAACCCCGGCCTTTGCTGCGAGAGCAACTCTCGCAAAATGGCATAGCCGGTACCCTTTGGGGCGATCTGCAATTCATATTTAAGGGGATTGTGACCAGGTACCGCCATATCCACCAGAAAAGAAAGCTGGTCGCATCTACCGCGGGTCAGCACGTTGACGACGCCTCCAAACTGCGAAAGCATAGTATTCAGTTTGCCCGACGCGGAAGCGGAAAGGAGAGACAAAGCGTCCAAAAAAGAGGTCTTGCCGACGCCGTTGGCACCAATGAGCACCATAAATGGTCGGATTGGCAGGTCCAGATTCAGGAGCCGCCTGAAGCCAGTTATCTTGATTCGGTTGATCTTATACATTGGAACCTCCCTTTTCCTTAACCGTGCTGCATGCTTGAGATGTTGCGTCGCTTCGTCTGTTTCTTACTTCATCGAGAACATCTTCTTCGGTAAGCAGCGTCATTCCCGCAGCCAAGACCTTCATCCGTATCACGTAAAGCCGGCCGCCTTTCTTCTTGGGTTCCGGAACTTCAACCTCGCAGAGGGCCTCAGAATTCTATTTCACAGACCTGCTTAAAGGGGCTCATTTGAAGTGTATAATCCAACAGTCGCTCGCGCCAGAGCTTATCGTCCACCAGATTCCAGATCGTGGTGTTGGGTTGAGAGTTGGTGCGGCAGTCGAGACGGTGCACAAAAACCCAACACTGATCGGTAAAGATATAGCTGTCATAAATAGTCTGAGAGTTCGCGAGCTTTTCCCACAGCGCCACTTTAAATCGTAGGTAATGGAAACCCCTCCATTACCCAATCATTGGGTATATTACCCAGTTCACCGATTAATCTGGAGCATCGCCACATGAATCGTTTATCTCAATCCATTGCCCTGCAAACGTTCGCAACTTGATGGGGGCGCCCCCGATATGGCTGCGAACATATTCCTTGACAAACCCTCCGAGCCGAGGCTTGCCAATTGGGGCCAGTTGGCACGCGGCACTTGAAAATTTTTGGATTCTCATGACGGTCTTCATGATCCCATGGTTGAGCGGAGTTCATCCCAGGCATGTAAACATCTTACTTATTGAGCCAGTTGGTAAGGGTCTGGTAGTTGGGAAGATCCAGCAACTCTGGCGCCCCGGTCTTCCTACCACTCGTTTTTTTCCATGCCACTTTTCAGGCAGTATACCACCATTTGATTCAAGAGAAGCCTCAGATCGATGGCGCTCTACAAAGAAAGGCCGGGAGGTCTTTCTCGGGTTTCCACTACGATAAGGCTGAGGGCAGCATGGCGGCACTGATGTCCGCTTCGTTCAGCTTGGGACGCGGGTGACCACGCGGCCGCCAAAGTCAGTACGCTCATGAGTTCCCGCACGTTCCCGGATCAGGCGTTATGCAGGAAAAGATTTCTTGAGTTTCCCGCGAAGACTGGAAGGCATGCCCTTGTGTAGAAGAGGACTTATCGAAATCGGCCCTTAGCCACTTCTTGAATGAGTCGTCGGTTGGTGACCACAATGATCCCCATAGCCAATTTATTGGAACGGCTGGTCCCAACTTTTAGAATTTGGCCTGCCTGAAGGGCTCGGAGGAGGTTCACCTGGGCGGGCAGGTCCAGTTCACCGATCTCGTCCCCCTTCCTCCTTCGATCAGCAGGGGCACGCAGTGAAGTGCCATGCGGTGCGCCCGTGCCATGACTTGCTGCATAACTTCAATGCATTGGATGATGTCGGAAAAAGCCCAAGACTTGTGGGGAAAACCCGGCCGTAAGAAACTCCACCTCGTGATCACCCTGGTGAAGGACCTACGGGATGAACTCGGCGGAAATGTTGAAGGGAACTTCGGCAGTGTGCACTCCGCGTGCTTGGAACGTTCCGATGAGTACTTCGGGAAAGAAGATCTTGGCAAGAAGTATCCACGCAGCAGCAATGCTCGGTGTCCCTGGACTCAAAAAAGATGAAGGTCGCATCGTTATTGGGTCTTTGCTGCTTGTCAATCACGACCTGGACGGCCACCTTACAGATTGTATGCAGAGACTTTTAGTGCTGACGCAAAGTTTATCGTAATGCCTTACAGTTTCCAACACTTCGAGGCGTAATCCTGCCAATTCGCAGTGCTCTTCCGTGATGTGGGTCACCGTTGATTCACTGGCGGTTACGAACCTCGAGCACCAACAGCAAAAGGCCACTTCCCTTGCGGAAAATGGCCTTTTTGATATCTGGCTCCCCGGGACGGACTCGAACCGCCAACCTAGTGGTTAACAGCCACCCGCTCTGCCGATTGAGCTACCGGGGATCTCGGTGAAGCGAAGAGCATAACTAACAGAATGCTGCTGGGTTGTCAACAGAAAGTGCCACTCCCACAGAGTGGCACTCCGTGAAAAGCAGCACTATTTTTCTTCCACACCACACTTCTTGAGAAGATCGGCGTACTCAGCATCCACACGTTCCTGAATCATGGCGACCTGATCTTCCGTCAGGTGGCGGAAACGGCGCTGGAGCTTGAAGTACTCGCTGATGGGCTTGGGCTTGGCGATCTTGCGGGACAGGACATATTGCCCGTCGATCACTTCGTACAAGGGGAAAACCTTGCTTTGGGTCGCCAGCTTGGCCACGGTGATGGCTTCGTCAAATCCACACCGCCAACCCGTGGGGCAGGGCGAATAGATGTGGATATAGGCAGGACCGGGGATCAGAGAGGCTTTCTTGACCTTGTTCATGAGGTCAACGGGGTAGGCGGGGCTTGCAGTGGCCACGTAAGGAATGTTGTGAGCCACAGCGATGGCCGGAACATCCTTCTTCTGGGTGGCCTGTCCACTGCTGTACTTGCCCGCGGGAGAGGTGGTTGTGGTGGCACCCCACGGTGTTGCGGAAGACCTTTGAATACCCGTGTTCATGTAGGCTTCGTTGTCAAGGCAGAGGTAGATGAAATTGTGGCCGCGTTCAAGGGCGCCACTGAGCGCCTGCAAGCCGATGTCCGCCGTGGCGCCGTCACCGCCATAAGCCAGAAATATTGTGTCGGGCTGATTGATGATGCCCTTGCGGTTCATGGCCTTGTAAGCGGACTCAACACCGCTGACGACCGCAGAGTTGTTTTCAAAGGCAACGTGAATCCAGGGCACATTCCACGCCGTCTGGGGAAAGGGTGAAGTAATGATTTCCATGCATCCGGTGGCGCTCACGACCACGACATTTGTTCCCAGAGCTTTCATGGCCTGGCGAAGGGCGAGAATTTCACCACAACCCTGGCATGCACGGTGACCACCTGTGATGGGTTCAACTTCAGGCATGTTGGTCTTGAGGTTAAACCCTTTGAAATCCTTCAGAGCTTCAGCTGCGATTCCCATTTATTCCCTCACATTGATGATTTCGTAAGCGGCCGGGGCCTTGGAAGTGGCTGCTTTTTGAACCATCTCTTCGAAGTTCTGTACGGTCACGTCACGACCACCCAGGCCTGCCATGAAGTTGAAAACGTTGGCAGAGTGGCCACGGTCAAACAGAATGGACTTGATTTCAGTGCACACGGGACCCGTATTGCCCGCAAAGTTCATGGCACGGTCCAACACCACCAGGTTCTTGGCGCCCTTGACCACGTCAAAGAACTCTTCCGTCGGGAAAGGTCTCCACAGGCGAATCCTGGCAAGACCAACCTTCTGGCCGGCATCGCGCAAGTGATCCACGGCGGACATGGCCGTTTCAGAAAGGCTGCCCATGGTCACAATGATGGTTTCGGCATCTTCAGCTTTGTAGGTTTCCACCGGCTTGTAGTAGCGGCCGAACTTGTCACCGAATTCTTTCCACGCTTCAAGGATCACGGCTTTGGAATTTCTGAAAGCCGCATCCTGGGCCACCTTGGCTTCCGTGTAAACATCGGGCATGCCTACGGGACCGAAGGTCACGGGCTTCTGAGGATCGAGTCGAAGACCCGGTTTCAAAGACGGCAGGTAGGCATCCACTTCGCTCTTGTCCGGCATGTAAATGGGCTCGATCATGTGACTCAAAATAAAGCCATCCATGTTCACCTGGAAGGGCATGTAGACTCGAGGATCTTCTGCTACCCTGAAAGCATGAATGGTCAGGTCCACTGCTTCCTGACCATTCTCTGCGATGGTCTGGATCCAGCCCGAGTCGCGGCTCATCATCATGTCCGAATGGTCGTTCCAGATGCTGATGGGCGCACTGAGGGCCCGATTGACCACATTCATGACGATGGGGAGGCGGAGCCCAGAAGCGATGTAGCACATTTCGGAGAGGAGGGCGTAGCCCTGCGCGCTGGTCGATGTGTAGGTCCTGGCGCCTGCAGCTGAGGATCCTATGCAGCAGCTCATGGCGCTGTGCTCGGATTCAACCGGAATGAACTCCGCATCCAGATGGCCGTCGGCCACCATTTCCGAAAGGTGCTCCACAATATGCGTCTGAGGAGTGATGGGATATGCGGCAACCACGTCCACATTACACAACCCTATCGCCTCAGCTACAGCGATGGAGACTTCCATTCCAACTCGTTTGCCCATATCAATTCTCCTCCTGCACCATCGTGATGGCATCTACGGGACACTCTTTTGCGCAAATGCCACACCCCTTGCAATGGTAATAATTCTGGATGTAAAAACCTTCGTCGTTCTTGCTGTAGACCATGTCCGGACAGAAAATGTAGCACATGCCGCACTTGGTGCACGTTTCCAGGTCCGTTTCGGGACGCTGAGAACGCCAGTCACCCGTCCTGAGCTCGGCTGCATTGCCGGGGGTCGTGATGGCAACGCCCAGATTGAGCTGCTTCCAACTGATGATTCCCGTTTCCTTAGCCACTTTTTATCCCTCCACCTTGGTTTCTTCGAAGGCGCGTGCGCAGGCGTTGACATTTTTCTGGGCAATGGGGCCAAAGCGATTCTCGATGGGAGCCTTGAGGCTGTCCATCTTGATCAGACCCGTAGCTTTCAGGAGAGCCCCCAACATCGTCGTGTTGGTGATGGGGACCCGCATGGTGTCCATTGCAATGTGGGAAGCATCCACAAGGGCCAGGCGGGCCTTGATGCCCGTTTCCTTGCGGACCTGATCCTCACTCTTGGAGGTGTTCAGCACCACGATACCACCTTCCCTGAGCCCAGCTTCCACGTTCACGATCGAAAGAAGGGTGGGGTCCAGAACCACAACGATGTTGGGTTCGTAAACCTTCTCACGCGTACGAATGGGTTCATCGCTCACCCGCACAAAGGCCATGACAGGAGCACCACGGCGCTCCGGACCAAAGCTGGGGAAAGCCTGTCCGTACTTTCCTTCTTCAATTGCCGCCAGGGCCGTCAGCTCGGCAGATGTCACCGCCCCCTGGCCTCCACGTCCATGAAATCGAATTTCAACCATGTTTTGTCTCTCCACACTCAACGTTCCGGTCCATTAAAAGTCACCGGAGACAACCTCAACATTTTCAGCCTGAGACAGCTCACGGTGAATAACGCAGGGACTCGCCTGATACAAACTCGCTACCATATAGCAGGGTTGTGCAAAATAGGTCAAGCTGTTTTCCAAATTTCTTTCCACCAAACCAAAGGCTTGAAACTCAAGTGGAAAGCCGGACCCCCTTTCGCAAAAGCCAGAAACTAAAAATCCAGCCTTCCCTTCAAAGCCCGCTCCAGCGTGACACGATCGATGTATTTGAGGTCCCCCCCCATGGGAATGCCGTAAGCAATTCGGGAAACCTTCAGGCCCCTTTCCCTGAGAAGCTTGTGCAGGTAGTGAGCGGTGGCTTCTCCCTCGCTGCTGGGATTGGTGGCCAGAATGACCTCCTGAATTTTTTCACCTTCCACTCGCGCGAGAAGCTCCTTGATTCGAATGTCCTCAGGACCGATTGCCTCCAAAGGAGCCAAAACCCCCTGAAGCACGTGGTACCGCCCCTTGAAAGCCCCCGACTGTTCAATGGCCATGAGGTCCGCCGTGCTTTCCACAACGCAGAGCACGCCCGTGTCTCTGTCCGGATCCGCACAAAAGGAACAGAGGTCCTGGTCCGTGAAATGAAAACAACGGGAGCAGGTCTCAATGCGGCCGCGCATTCCTCTCAAGGCATCGGCCAGGGCAAAAACGTCCTCCCTGGAAGACTGCAAAAGAAACATGGCTATGCGGGTGGCGCTCTTTTCACCCAGTCCGGGCAGCCTGGCCAGCCTTTGAATGAGTTCCTTGACCGAGGGTGGATAAGCGTTCAAAGCCATTTCAGTGAATCCGGAGGGAGCTTGTCGGCACCATCCCCAAAACAAAGGGACCGGACGACAGGAAGTGTGTTCCGAGAAAATTTTTGAAAACCTTTTTGAAAACCGAAGAAGGGCCCCCTGCCAGCCGGAACGCCATGTCCCGGCCTGCAAAAACCCCATACAGGAAATCCCCTTCGCCCTTGCCCTGAAACTTTCATCAAAAAAGACCAGGTATCTTGAGACCGGG
>Ga0207421_10001140_pt1 | contig 34636 bp, 25 predicted proteins | sample SodLakKL_010_SED_4_FD_187542 | JGI IMG/M metagenome (GOLD analysis project Ga0207421, IMG submission 187542) | Alkaline sediment microbial communities from Lake Tanatar, Kulunda Steppe, Russia - 8KL_010_SED (SPAdes) (version 2) | ecosystem: Environmental > Aquatic > Non-marine Saline and...
CAGTTTTCGGGCGTCACGAATTCAGGCAGACTGCATTTTCTGGGTTGCCTTTTTCTTTCGTTTTGCAGATTTCCGTTTGAAACGATCCCGGATGATGACCTCCAGACTTGGTGTACACTTATCGAACAGGCGGCTTATAGTTGCCCTGCTGAAGGTTACATCCAGAAGGCCGTCTCCATCTATGTCCAGAAAATCGCGGCCTACGAGAATGCAGCCAAGTGTATCGTGATAGAAATTTCCGTAATGGATCAGGATTTCACTGCGGCCTTTTACGCCAAACAGAAGAATACAATTCCCAAACCGTGGCGAATAATGGCGCATAGCCTGATATCTGCCTGCCGGAATTCGGCTGATACGGCGTTTATTGTCTTTCCAGGGCAGTTCCAGCGTTTTGCAGTGGAAAATGGTTTCTCCGGAATCAGAAATAAGGCGTAGTAAACCTTCCGTCTGGATATCGTTCTGCGCGATGCGGTCGATGATGAGATGCATGGGACCTCCGGTGTTTAATGAAGATCGGTAGTAGTGGGCTGTCTATTAATATACTTTATTATTGTATGCGGGGCTACCGAGAAGTTCTTGCTTTTACATAATTTAGGGTAGAATTTTTCTAGGTGAATCCAAAACTCATCAAGGTTTTAAAAACCTTGATGAGTTGGGATGTTGTATTTTGATGAAAGCCTGACACCTACAGTCCGAATCCGATTCCGAGTGTTACCCATGGTGATGGTTTAGCACCTTTGAAATGAGATCTATTTGATAAGCAGTAGATTTACTTATAGGAAAAATATAGGCGAAACCATCGATTTTTAAGGCCCAAATGTTAATGTGGGTAAATATTAAATTGTTTTTAATAATCTTAGTCCCTATAATTTTACCCAAGTGCTAAAAAAGCAATCTAAAGGGAATCGGAAGAAATATTTCTCTTTAAGACTATCAAAACAACAAATCAGACTTACTATGACGTACAGATATATACTATTTCTGTTAATAGGTTTTTTCCTCTTAGTGGAAAATGCCTATGCACAGCAATCTACCCTTTCGGGAGTTGTAACAGACAGTCGCTCTGGTGAAGAATTAGTTGGTGTAAACCTTTTTGTAGAAGAGACTGCAAGTGGTACCACCACTAACCTTGAAGGGCGTTACGAGCTTACTCTGAACCCCGGGACCTATAATTTGCGAATAACTTATATAGGCTACAGAACAAAAAATGTTCAGATTACTATAGAAAGTGATATCAAAGCCAGAGATTTTCAGATGGTAGCCGACCGCGTAGATCTTGATCAGGTGGTAGTGGTAGGATTCGGGACCAGATCGAGGCGGGATGTAACAGGATCAATTTCTTCAATAAGCGGTGAGGAAATTCAAAATACTCCGGTCAATACAGTAGAATCTGCTATCCAGGGGCGTATAGCCGGAATCGCGATTCAAAGAGAAACAGGTAAACTTGGCGGTGCTTCACAGGTGCGGATTCGTGGAGGGTCATCAGTTACCGGAAGTAACCAGCCTTTATATGTTGTTGATGGCATTCCTATAACAATGGACGATCTGTCGATTAACGCATCGGCTACTAACCCACTGTCGGATTTAAACCAAAACGATATCGAATCCATAGAAATACTGAAAGACGCATCAGCAGCAGCAATTTATGGTTCCAGGGCTTCCAATGGTGTAATCCTCATTACTACAAAACGTGGACGTGAAGGTCGCACACAGTTTAACTACAGCTTTCAGGCAGGTTTCAGTGAGCCGACCAATAAACGTGAGTTCCTGAATACGGCAGAGTTTTTTGAGCTTTATGAAGAAGCAGCAAGGAATCGGGCCATAGACGACGGGGTAGACCCTCAGGTATGGATCGATATCTTGTATGATGAAATTAACTTTTTATCTGCAGGGGAGTTTCGCCAAAACTCTGAAACCGGAGAATGGTTCTGGAGAGACGGAGTAATAGATACAAACTGGGAAAATGAAGCCTTCCAGAACGCTGGAATGTTCAAACACGAGCTCTCTGCAAGAGGTGGTAGCGACAAAACCCGATTCTTTTTAAGTGGTGCCTACTCCGATGAAACCGGGATTCTCATAAATAATGATTTCGAACGAATTAGCGGGCGAGCTAACATCGATCAGGACGTAAGTGATCGTTTGCGTATAGGTATGAATCTGAGTACTAATCGTAGCGTAATGAACCGTTTGTCGTCAGACAATGCATTTGCTACACCAATGCAGCTGGTTGCCCAGCCACCAATTACGCCAATACGGGACCCCCGAACCTGTTTTGATGAGAATGAAGAACCTATTCCCGGATGTACACCCCAACTGAGTGGTGATTTTACCGAGTATTATAATGGTCTTCTGCATCGCGATTTTTCGTCGTTTGAAACTACCATTTTCCGCACAATTGGTAGCGCCTATGCAGACTTTAATATTTTGCCTGAACTTGCGCTAAGGACAGAGTACTCGGCCGATATACTTACTCAAAATGAAGAGCAATACTATGGCGCATTAACAGCTCGTGGAGTCGGCGGGAATGACGGTGAGGGGCTCGGAGTGAGCCGCTGGGTTCGTGTTCAGAATTGGCAGACACAAACGTATGGTACCTACCAGAACACCTTCGATGATGTGCATAATGTTGAAATTGTGGGTGGATTCAGCGCTCAACGGGTAACTGATAGCCGCTCGTTGGTGGAGGGCCGCGGTTTTCCTAACGACAGTTTCCGGAGAATCGCGAGTGCTGCTGAAATTCTGGCCGGTAGTTCTTCCGGATCAGAATACTCATTTGTTTCGGTCTATTCTCGTGCCAATTATGCATTCGACGAGCGTTATCTGCTATCGATTAGTGGCAGGGTCGATGGCTCTTCACGTTTTGGTATTGATAACCGTTATGGCTTTTTTCCTGCTGGTTCAGTTGGCTGGATTATTAGTGACGAGGGTTTTATGGATGACGTTAATTTTGTGGACTTCCTAAAAATTCGTGCCAGTTATGGTCTTACCGGTAATGCTGAAATTGGCAATTTTGCTTCCAGAGGGCTATTTGGCGGTACTTCATACGGAGGCTTTCCTGGTATTAATCCGACCCAATCGCCAAACCCGGATCTGCGTTGGGAACAGACCAGCCAGTTCGATATCGGTCTGGACTTTAATGTGTTAGGAAATAGAGTACGTGTGGAAACCGACTACTACGTTCGTAATACGAGAGATCTTCTGCTTAATGTTAACGTTCCTGCTACCACCGGGTTTACTACACAGTTAAGAAATGTTGGTCAGCTCGAAAACAGAGGGTTTGAGTTTACGATAAACACCATCAATATAGAAGGTGATTTCCAGTGGACTTCAAACTTTAATTTTTCTACCAACAAAAATAAGTTAACCGATCTGGACGGCCAGGTAATAACCGGTGGATTCGTAAACAGGGCGATCGAAGGTCAGCCAATTGGGGTATTTTTCACCCGTGAATATGCTGGGGTTGACCCTGAAAATGGTAGAGCTCTGTATTTCCTGAATCAGGGAGATAACCCAAGAGACACAACCGTTAATCCGAATGATGCTGCAGAGGTAGTAGTAGGCGATCCGAACCCGGATTTTACCGGTGGTTTTTCTAATAACTTTTCATTCCGCGGTTTTGATCTCAACGTTCTTCTGCAGTTTGTGAGCGGTAATGATATTTACACTGCCAGCGGCCGTTTTATGAGCGCAAACGCATGGTTTTTTGATAATCAAACCCGCGATCAGCTCAATCGATGGAGAGAACCCGGTGATGTTACTGATGTGCCAAGGCCTACTCTGTTCCGTGCAAATGGTACAGCTCCATCGAGCCGGTATATTGTAGATGGATCTTACATAAGGCTTAAGAATGTAACTCTGGCTTACAATCTTCCAAGGTCTTTCCTGAACCAATATGGAGTAGAAAGAATGCGCATCTATACTACAGGTATAAACTTGTTAACCTTTACAGGTTATGATGGATGGGATCCGGAAGTGAATACAGACTTCCTTGCAGGAAATATTGGTCTCGGTAACGAGTTCTATTCTGCCCCGCAGGCTCGCACGTTTACTTTTGGTATCGATATCGGTTTCTAATTGCTCATCTTTAAGGATATATGATTATGAATTACAAGAAAATAACTTCTGCAGTATTCGGGTTTCTTTTATTAATAATGCTGGTCTCCTGCGATGCTTTGCTCGATACAGACCCACAGCAATCTATTAGTGAAGAAGAAGCCCTTACCACACCCGGCAACGTTCGGGCTGCACTTATAGGGGCTTACTCCCTTCACCGTGCTTCAACGCAGTACGGCGGTCGATATATGTTTTTACCCGACCTCCTTGCTGACGACGGAGACATAAACTGGACGGGTACATTCTTCCAGCCCAGAGAGGTTTTCGACAAAACCATCTCGCCTGATAACAGCTTTACTCAGTCTGTTTGGACTGGAAGCTACAATACAATAAACCGGGCGAATAACGTATTGGACGCACTCGATGTACTGGACGCAGCAGAAAGCGTTCGTGTAGAAGGCGAGGCTCTGTTTCTGCGCGGATTAGCACATTTTGAGCTTGTTCGCGTGTTTGGACGGGCTTATAATGATGGGGATCCGACCCAAAACCCCGGTGTTCCAATTGTAACTGCACCAACAAGAGGTATAGGCGATGATGCGCAAATACCCAGAGCTACTGTGGAACAAGTGTATCAGCAGGTCATCAGTGATCTGGAGGATGCCCGTGATCAGCTACCAGCCACAAACGGTATCTTCGCAACAACATATGCCGCCAGCGGTATGCTTGCGAGAGTTCACCTGATGAGGGGCGATTATGAAAACGCAGCCATTGAAGCTAACCGGGTTATTGAATCAGAAAGATTTAGTCTTATGCCTTCATTCGAAGAGGCGTTTAACCAGGAGACTAGTCCTGTCGAACACATTTACGCTACACGTGTAACAGTTCAGGATGGAGCCCACGAAATGCGGTTGTATTATGCCTCATCAGATTTCGGTGGCCGTGCTGATATTGATATTTTGGATCAGCACCTGGAGCGGTATGAGGATGGTGATGAACGCGCTGACTTCTTTTACTCAGGTGGCGGTGCTCTTCGCACACAAAAGTGGTCGACTTTCACCAATATCCCAATTATACGGTTATCTGAAATGTACCTGATACGGGCTGAGTCGAACTTAAGAGAAGGAAGCTCATTGGGAGATTCTCCAATCAATGATTTAAACAGAGTTCGTAACCGTGCTGGACTCGACGATTTTGATGATGATCTTTCGCTTCAGGTTATACTCGATGAACGCAGAGTTGAGCTTGCGTTTGAAGGCCATCTCCTTCACGACAAAAAAAGAAACGGTGAATCCGTTGGGAGCATCCCGTTTGATGCTAACCAGCTGGTTTATCCAATACCACTTCGGGAGCTAGAGGTAAACCCGAATTTAGAACCAAATCCTGGCTACGGTCAATAAAAAACCGCTAAAAGAAAAACTTCAAAGGAGCTGTCTGTATCAGGCAGCTCCTTTTTTTTGATTAAAACGGATATTCCCCAAAACCTGGATGGGTTGGAATGTCGAAATTTAAAATCAGGAGTGAATAGTCGGAGAACCGGCCGATTGCTCGCCTGCTGATCCCGGCTATAGAAGTAGCCCAAAAGATAGGTTAAGTTTTCTATGAAGCACCATTTAAAACCTGCCTGCTGCAGGCAGGCTCAAAACTAAAACCCAAAATTGCGAGCGATTGCTCGCCTGGTGATCCCGCCGGGACTTCCCGAAGGTGTTCGGGATAAACTTCTCGTCCCGCCTCAGGGTAGTAGCTATCGGGGTTAATTGATTCCCTGAGATTTCTAAACTATCCCCAATAGTGATCCCGCCGGGACTCGAACCCAGATCTAAAGCTTAGGAGGCTATCGTTCTATCCTGTTGAACTACGGAATCTCAGATGCGTTTTTAAATTATCGGATAACGCAACCGGGGGAACAAATTTACGTATTCACCTGCTAAATTGCCTGACGGATTTCGTATCCTGATAAATCAAATTTATTGGCAGCCGTTCCTAACAAAATCATTCAATCAGACTAAATATTCTGTGAAGTCAACCCGGATTCAGACCTTATCCCCACCTTTTTGTACTTTTGTTTTAATGATGGCGCTGCTGGTGCTAGCTATGTCTATGTGGTCACCATCACCAGTTATCGCAAACCCGGATGGATTCAGCACTGAGAACGAATCCGGCTATATCCTCACCGGTCGCCTTGTGGATGCGCAAACGCGCGAATCGCTGCCGGCCGCCAACATTCAGGTGAAAGACACCTTCCGGGGCAGCATCACCAATAATCAGGGCTTTTTTGAAATCCGCGTGAGCGAGCTGCCCGTAACGCTGGTGTTCCGCTATATCGGCTACGAAACGCAGGAGGTTGAGTTTACCGAAGGGGCGACCGATAAAATCGTGGAGCTGATGCCCTCCGCCGTTGAGCTGGACGAGCTGGTATTCACGGGTGAGGATCCTGCCATCCATATTATGGAGCGCGTAATTGCCCGTAAGCAAATCTGGCGGCAGGAGCTGGATTCCTGGAAGGCCGATGCCTATACGCGACAGTCGCTGAGCAACGATACCGAAATTGTAACCATCACCGAAAGCCTGTCAGAAACGTGGTGGCAGCGGGGAAGAGGCTTCCGGGAGTACATTGTGGATCAACGGCAAACCAATAATGTGCTGGCCGATCAGAACTTTGCAGGGACCAGCTACCTTCCGAATTTTTATGATGATGAAATCGAGGTGGCTGGTTTTCGTGTGATTGGCGTTACCCATCCGAATGCATTTCGTTACTATGATTTCCGAATCGAAGATCGCCGGATTCTGGACGGTCAGACCGTCTATGATATCCGTGTAGTGCCCAAATCGCGTCTTCAGCCGGTTTTCGAAGGCATGATTTCCGTTTTGGGTGATGAGTATGCCCTGATTGAAGTAGATCTCGTGCCCGGTGAAATGATATTTTTCCCGCCTCCGGTGCAGGAGGTTAACCTTAGCTACCGGCAGCAGTTCAGCAATTATGGCGGAAGCTTTTGGCTGCCTACAGATGTGCGTATCAGCGGTAAGCTGGAGATCGGACTGCCCGGATTCCGGATTCCGGAAATCAGGTTCAATCTGGTGTCATCCATCACCAATTATGAGGTGAACATGGCCGTGCCCGATTCGGTTTTTGGTCGTCAGGCCCAAATTTCCAGGCTGGATGATGTACAGAGAGAGCGTTTGGGCAGAAGCTTTGAGATTCAGTCCGAGTTTATTCCACTGAGTGATGAAGAGCAGGAAGCGTACGACACTATCGATTCCACCCGAAGCATTCAGGATGCGTTTCAACCCACGGGGTTTCTTGCACGCCTGGCCGGTGACGGCAGCGGTTCTGAAAGCGGAAGGCAGCGCTCGGGCTTCAGAGACCGGCTTTCGATCAATCCGGACTTGCGTTACAATCGCGCGGAAGCGTTTTACGGAGGGGTAAATCCGGGATTCAGAATTTCCCGAGATATAAGCGTTTCAGCTAAGCTGGGTTACGGAACGGGCCAGGAAGAGTTTTCCTATGGCGGCGGAATCGACCTCCGTGTCCCTGGAACGTCGCGACGCCTGAGCCTGGGGTTGACATACGATTACGATACAGCTCTGAGGATTTCATCAGCTAATTTTATACCGCTGTTTAGCTCAGTTAACATGCTGGCGGGCTTCGACGACTATTTCGATTACTATAATCGTGAGCAGTTCAGGGCAGACGTTCTTTACCGCATTCCCTCGCGGGTTTTAGGAATACGGCTGGAGCCAGGCCTTAGTTTTTCAACTGAACAACATCGTTCACTAGAAAAAACAACAAGCTATTCCTTTCGTGGAGGAGTGCAGCAGCGCGAAAATCCCGCCATTGATGAAGGCCGGCTCAACGCACTTGCGTTTTCTCTAAGGCTGGGCGACACGCCTGCTCCGTTTGGCATTGCGGGAAACAGCGGTGCATTAGTTCGTGTCGAACACTCTGACGGCGGCTGGCTCGGAAGCGATTTCGACTTCACGCGTTATACTGCATCTGTTGATCTGCGCATCGATACATTTCTGCAGCGCCGGTTCTTGTCGAATACGCTGGATATCCGCCTTCAGGGCTTCACGCACTCCGGTGATCTGCCTGTGCAAAAATTTGGCGGCTTCGACGGACGTCAGGCGCTGTTCACACCTTTTGGAGGTTTCAAAACAGCTTACAACCGCATGCCGGAGGGAGAGCACGGAACGGCAGTTTTCTGGGAGCATAATTTCCGGACGATTCCGTTTGAGCTGCTCGGTCTTATGGGCGTCGCGCGCTCCGGGCTGGGGCTGATTGTACACGGCGCGTCTGGCAGAACCTGGATTGATGACGAGCGCCTGCAGAGCCTCACTTTCGAACCATTCTATGATGACGGCTGGCGCCACGAAATCGGCGTTTCGCTAAACAGTATATTTGGCATAATGAGGCTGGATACCGCGTGGCGACTCGATCAGCCGGGCTTCTATATTGGTATAAGCGCGGCCCGGATATTCTAAAACAGCCCAAAAAGAGAGCTACTTTTTGGTGTAGAACGGATTCGTTTCGTAGGTGTCCACGCGCAGGTAAGTACGGCTGTACTTCACGTAATTATCGGAGTAGTCGGTAATCGACTTTATCTCCTCTTCTGTGAGCTTTCGGACCGGCTTGGCCGGGCTACCCATGCAAAGCCATCCGGAAGGCATCACCTTGCCCGGAGCGACAAGGCTTCCCGCGGCAATAATGCAGTCTGATTCCACAACCGCTTTGTCCATTACGGTGGCCTTCATCCCGATTAATACGCGGTCATGAATGGTGCATCCGTGAATCATGGCACTGTGTCCGACAGTTACCTGATTTCCGATTTCTGTTGGCCCGTCCTGATTCATAACGTGCACGCAGCAGTTATCCTGAATGTTGGAGCGCTTGCCGATTTTGATGTAGTTCACGTCACCGCGGATGGTAGTATTGAACCACACGCTGCTTTCTTCACCGAGCTCTACATCACCAATAATATCGGCGCTGGGTGCGATGAAGTTGGTTTCGTTATAAACGGGCTTGCTGTCGAGGAACTGGTAAATCATGTGGCTGAATAACTAAATAATTAGGGTGATGTGGGTTGAGTACGGACTTAATGTACAAAAATGCTTAATAGTCTAATAGAATCCGGAAGGTCACGGATTACCACTGATATTACAGGGATTAGCACGGAAGACAGTTATTCAAATCTGAGGCAACTCCGACCAATCCTGAATCTGAAATCTATGTCTTTAAGCTCAATTCCTTATATAACCAGTGAAACTTTGTGCCTTAGTGACCTGGTGGTTCAAAAATAATTCTTCGTCTGAATCCCAAAAAATAAGGGAGCTACCGGTCAGAGGAGCTCCCTTAAATAATGAGGGGGTTTGATACTTATAAAACGTTATTTGTCCGTTTTATTGCGTTCTCCCTTTAATTTCTTACGCTCTTCCATTTTTTGTTCTTTAGCCATTTGGCGCGCTTTTTTCTTATCAACGGTTTCCATCATCTTAACGTGATCGATTTGCTTGTTGATGAGCATCTGCTGGCCAATAGACAGAGCGTTGTAAATCAGGTAGTATAAACTCAGACCTGAGGCAAACTGGTTGAAGAAGAAGAACAGCACAACCGGAAGCACGTACTGAAAGACTTTCATTTGCGGGTTGGAGGCAGCTCCGGAGCCGCTGATCTTCATTTGAACCACCATAGTGAGCGACATCAGCAGTACAAAACCACCGATAAAATCACCCAGGAACGGGATGGTAAACGGAAGCTGTAAAATTGGATCGGGCGCCGATAAATCCTGAGCCCAGAGGAAGCTTTCCTGGCGTATTTCAATTGAGTTCTGGAAATAGCGCCAAAGGGTAATAAGTACGGGTGCCTGAAGCAGGTTGGGTAAACATCCGCCGAGCGGGTTTACTTTAGCCTTTTTGAAAAGCTTCATGGTAGCTTGCTGCTGAGCCTGCGGGTTGTCCTTATATTTCTCCTGCAGCAGCTTCATCTCGGGCTGAAGCTCGCGCATTGCCGCCATGCTTTCGAAACTCTTTTTGGTAAGCGGGTAGAGCACTATTTTTACTACAAGAGCAAAAAGGATGATGACCAGACCGTAGTTAGGCAGGATTCCGCCGAAAAAGACAAAGAACGGAAGTACGACCCACTTCACAAAAGGATCGGAGAACCAGCGCAGGAAGCGGAAGCCGGTATCCACCATGTCGTAGGCCGATTCGTCGAAGCGGTTCAGATAGACGTGGTCGAGCGGGCCAACAAACAGATTGAAGCTGCTGCTGCCATCGGCCGGTATAACGGACCGGAGAATAGAGCGGTAATGAGTGCGAATGCCGTCATTATCTCCGGTGACGTCGGCCATGAGGATGGCACCGTCGGTATCACCTTCGGGCTTAATGATCTGGGTGAAAAATTTGGTCTTGGTTGAAACCCAGCCAATATTTCCGGTTATGGTTTCGCGTTCAGAACCTGAAGATGTGAGGCTGATGCTCTCCATAGCGCCGCCGGCGTACACATAGGCAGCCGAATATTGCGCCTCCTGATCACGGGAGCGCTCTGTTGTGCGCATTCGCGGCTGCCAGCCCAATTCGTAGTACGAGCCGCTTATAAGTTCGCGAACGCCATCGAAATAGATATTGAGGCTCATTTGATACCCGTCTCCATTAAGCAGGTATTCAAACGTGAGCGTGCGACCATCTTCCAGAACGAGATCGTAAACTACAGAGCCTGTTTCTCCTTCACCAATTGTAATGTTATCCGAACCGTGGCGAGGTATGAAGAGCAGCTCATTGGTATCTATGTTGTAATTCTCGGTAGATAGAAAACCGAGATTGTAAGCCGAACGGGTGGTATCGGCAAGAAGCGTAACGGTATCACCATCGAACTTGCTGTGCCTTAGAAGCTCGAACTGAGCAGGGCCACCGCCAAGACTTGTGAAAAGAATCCTGTAGTAAGGCGTTTCAACGGTGGTAATAGTGGTATCTGCAGCCTGGGAGGTGGCAAAAGCACCACGGGATGGTTCAGGCGTATCAGGACGAAGAATACCGTTAAGATCGCGGCCATTGGCATCAAAATCGTCGATTTGCTCAATCGCGTTGAGGCTGTCTTGTAGGGCACGCTGCTGTTGTACACGCTCGAGTTCTTCCGGAGAAGGAGCGGTGAAGTACATCCAGGCGAAGAAAACGATTGAGATCAGGACGATCCCGGTGAGTGTATTACGATCCAAAATGTGTGTTCGTTACGAATTACGTGTCGGTTTTCGGTTGGTCGTCGTGCATATGCTCTTTAGCTGATTCGGTTCCCGGAACCGGATCATAACCGCCTTCACTCCATGGATGGCAGCGGCCGATTCGCCTGGCGGCCATCCAGCTTCCCTTGAGCGCACCATGCATTTCTATAGCCTGCCTGGCATAGGAGCTGCAGGTCGGCTGATGTCTGCATGAAGGCGGGAAATATGGTGAAATCCCAACCCGGTAGACATCGATAAGAAACATGAGAATGCGTTTCATGAAAGCGAGTGCTGGTCAGTACGTCATGCTATGCCCGTGAGGGCAACAGCAGAATCAAAGAGCGTGTTGCAGTTGTTCCAGATGGCTTTTTATGTCGTTCTCGACAGATATAAAATCCGGCACACCCCTTCGGATGGCAAAAACGACATGTATATCGGCAGTGAGCGGACTTTGGCGCAGCGTTTCTGCAAGCCCGTGCCTGTGGAGGCGGTAGGCCTCACGCATCAGTCGCTTGCATTTGTTGCGGTACGGGGCATTACCCGTTTTCTTCCCGGCAACAAAGCCGGCCTTCACCTGTTGTGTACCATCCTCTATAATGAGAAAACGGGTATCAACAATGGAGCCCGGAAGGCGTTTCCCATTACTGAATACCCGGTTAAATACACCTGTGCCCCTGAGAATACAGCTTCTGGGAAGCGTGTTGCGGCGGTCGTCCGTATTATTTGGACGATCTCGCATCGCTCACAGTAAGGCGATGACGCCCTTTTGCACGACGGCGTTTAAGTACTTTACGTCCGTTGGCAGTCTCCATTCTGGAGCGGAAACCATGCTTATTAGCGCGTTTGCGTCGACTTGGCTGGTATGTGCGTTTCATTGTTTAATTCCTGACTATGGTTGTTTACTTCTGAAAAATAATGGTGTGATTCCGGTTGGCCTGCGAAGCCTGCTCCACTTAGCTATATGGCATATGGCTGTCGGGTACCGTAAAATCAAAAGACCATAAAAATAAGATTTATTTAGATGAATCAGAAACGTTTTCCGCCCTTTATTTTAGGCCACTCTCCGCCAATGCGCCACGCCGGTAAAAAAATACAATTAACTGAACATAGAAGCGGGTTTGCTACGTTAAGGAATTAAATTGAACAGACCATATAATAACCGTAAATTAAAAATCTGATCATTTTACGGGTATAAATGGCCCATAGCACACATCATTATTTAACGATATCACATGTTAGACAACATCATTAAAAGCATCTCAACCATTTTCGGAACAAGCAGTGACCGGGATATTAAGAAGATACAGCCCATCCTGGAGGAAATTAAAAGTTATGAGGATGAGCTCAAAAATATCTCCGACGATGAGTTGCGCGCTTTTACCGATACGTTCAAAAAAGAAATTCAGGACGCGACCACCGAAATCGACGTCGACATTACGCGTGTAAAAGACCGCCTGAACAGCGAAAAAGAATCCATTACCATTGAAGAACGTCGCGGTTTGTCGGAAGAACTCGACAAACTCGACGAAGAGTGGCTCGATATTATTGAAGGCGTTCTCGACGATATTTTGCCACGTGCGTTTGCTGTTCTTAAAGAAACCTGCCGTCGTTTCGTGGGTAAATCCTGGAAAGTAGCTGGTTCCGAAATCACCTGGGAAATGATCCCTTACGATGTGCAGCTAATTGGTGGTATTGTGCTTCACCAGGGGAAAATCGCAGAAATGAAAACGGGTGAAGGTAAAACGCTTGTTTCTGTATTCCCAACCTATCTGAACGCTCTCGTAGGCCGCGGTGTGCATCTTGTTACGGTAAACACCTATCTGGCACAGCGTGATGCCGAATGGAACGCGCCTATTTTTGAATTCCATGGCCTGAAAGTAGACTGCATTGACCGCTATGAGCCGAACACGCCCGATCGTCGTGCGGCCTACCATGCGGATGTTACCTATGGCACCAACAACGAGTTTGGTTTCGACTATCTGCGCGACAACATGACCCACAAAGGTGAGCAGCTTGTGCAGCGCGGACATCACTTTACTATTGTGGATGAGGTCGATTCCGTACTTATTGATGAAGCCCGTACGCCGCTCATTATTTCCGGTCCCGTGCCTCAGGATGATCAGGGTGCAAAATACATTGAGTTCAAGCCTCGCGTTCAGAACCTGGTGGAAGCCCAGAAAAAACTCATCACACAATTTGTGAGCGAAGCTGAAAAGCTGATTGCTGAAGGTAAAGAAGAGGAAGCCGGATTGCGCTTATTCCGGGCCAGCAGAGGTTTCCCCAAAAACAGAAAATTTGAGAAGCTGAAGCAGGATCCCCATATACAGCGACTGATTCAACAGACCGAATATTTGTATCTGCAGGAGCAGGGCAAAAACATGCCGTTTGTAGATGAAGCCATGTACTATGCCGTAAACCTGAAGCAGAACTCTATCGAGATGACCGATATGGGCCGGGACTTCATCACAAAAACAGGAGAGGATGAAGACTTTTTCGTAATTCCGGATATTGGTACAGAAACCTCGCAGCAGCAGGAGCAGTTTGAGGCCGATAAAGCCGCCGTCGAAAAACGCCTTCGTGAAGACACCTCCATTGATGCCGAAACCCGCGAGCGCAAAATCGCTCAGGAAGTTGAGGACCTGCGTGCTAAAATGACCGAGGTGAAGCAGGATCTATATCAGAAGTTTGCCGAACGCAGCGAACGTATTCATACGGTTAATAACCTGCTTCGTGCTTACACCCTGTTCGAAAAAGATGATGAGTACATCATCCAGGATAACAAAGTACAGATTGTGGATGTGCACACCGGGCGTGTGTTGCCCGGACGCCGCTACTCAGATGGTCTGCACCAGGCGATTGAAGCCAAGGAAAACGTAAAGGTTGAGGCCGCGACGCAAACCTACGCGACCATCACCCTGCAGAATTACTTCCGTATGTACCACAAGCTTTCCGGTATGACCGGTACAGCCGCCACGGAAGACACGGAATTTCATGAGATATATGATCTGGATGTGGTTGAGATTCCAACCAACCGCCCGATTCAGCGTCAGGATTTAGACGATCTTCTCTTTTATACCAAGCGTGAAAAGTACAATGCCATCATCGAGCAGGTTCGCGAGAATCAGCAGAAAGGGCAGCCTACTTTGGTTGGTACAACAAGCGTAGAGGTGTCTGAAACCCTTAGCCGGATGCTTCAGCGCTCCGGAATACAGCATAACGTTCTTAACGCCAAGCAACACGCCCGCGAGAGTGAAATTGTATCAGAAGCAGGTAAACGCGGAGCAGTAACCATTGCTACTAACATGGCCGGTCGTGGTACGGATATTAAGCTGTCGAAAGAAATACTCGATCTTGGCGGTCTGGCCATTATCGGTTCTGAGCGACACGAATCCCGCCGTATTGACCTTCAGCTTCGTGGTCGTGCCGGTCGCCAGGGAGATCCCGGTATCTCTCAGTTCTACGTATCGCTGGAAGATGATCTGATGAAGCTTTTCGGCTCCGACCGGATTGTAAACACGCTCGAGAAGTTCAAGCACGAAGAGGGTGAAGTAATCCAGAACAGATTCCTAACCAAGCAGCTTGAGCGCGCCCAGAGTAAAGTGGAGCAGAACAACTACAGCAGTCGTAAGCGCCAGCTGGAGTTTGATGATGTTCTTAACAACCAGCGTAAGGTGGTCTATGGCCGTCGCAGAAATGCGCTGCTTGGAGACCGCCTCACCAGCGATATTCTGGACATGCTCGAAGATCATGTATTTAAGGTTTCCGAAGAGCATTATCCGAAAGGTGAATATGAAAACATCCAGGAGAAAATGCTTCGCTCACTGGGTGTGGTCGTGGAAGTCGATCGCGAAGTTTGGGCCGGCAAAGGCGTAGACGGCGTTGCCGATCTGCTGTTTGATGAATCCATAAAGCAGTTCCGCCAAAGAAATGATGTCGTTTGTTCGAAAGTTTACGAGACGCTCAACAGAATTGTAAACGACAAGTCTACAACGAATCTTTCGCCAGACGTTACCATGATGTTCTCAGACGGGGCTCGCTACATGAGGCTTGTGCTTAATGTGGAAAAAATGCTTGACTCGAAAGGCAAGGAACTCGTTCTGGCGCTTCAGCGTACTTCGGTGCTGCAGACCGTCGATATTAAGTGGATGGAGCACCTTCGTGAGCTCGATCAGCTTAAGGAAGCCGTGGGGCTTCGTTCGTTTGGTCAGCGTGACCCTCTCCGTGAGTTCAAAAAAGAAGCCTATGAAGCCTTCATGCAGCTTGTTGAAGACCTGAATGCTGAAACGCTTTCTCTGGTATGGAAAGCCGTGCCATACGCCGAAAACAACCAGCAGCAGGTTCGCATGGGTGCGTCGCCAACGCAAAGCCGTTACGACCGTTCGAAGATGCGCGAGCAGCATAATTCAACCGGATCATACGGAGCCGGTGACTATGTTACCAGCAGTTCCGGTGGTAATGTATCCACCAACAGGGGCGAAGATGCGGCACCTCAGAAGCCGGTTGTAGTAGGCAAGAAAATGGGCCGAAACGAACCGTGCCCGCTCGACCCGGATAAGAAGTTTAAGCACTGCTGTGGCAAAACAGGAGCCAAAACCTGCCAGAAAATGGGTGAAGGCGCTGTAAACACATAACGCAGTCGATAGCACAAATTAAGGGCTCCGGAGCATTCGTTCCGGAGCTCTTTTTGTTTGGTTTTCAGGATGATGCTTTTTTAGCCCTTAGCGTAAGTCCTTTGAAGAAATGCCACAGGGTAAGAGCCGCGATTCGCGTGGTGTGCCCGTCGATATCAAACTTCGGATTTAGCTCCACAAGATCGAATGAAGTCACTTTGGGGGAAATGCCGGCGCAGTAAGCGGCATGAAGCCAAAGTGGCAAAGGAATGCCATCGGGGTTGGGGGCGCTCACGCCCGGAGCCACCGACTGGCTAAGCGCATCCATATCCATGGTAACCATTACATCGCCTTCGGCGCGGTCGTAAATATTCCCGATAATACGTTTAGACAGCTCACCCTTGAAATAGTATGCAGCACGGTGGCTGGGGATTTTCTCCTTCAGATAATCCAGGTGTGCTTTTGAGATTGACTGTCGCTTAAGCCCGCCAACGATGTACGATTTGCATAATCCTGATTCGTGCTCAAGGGCCTGGCGAAACGGGCTCCCGGAATGGCCCTTGCCATCTTTAAGTTCGCGTACATCGGCATGGGCATCCCAGTTAATGATGCTTACCGGCCGGTTGCTATCCACATAGCCGAGAAAATGCCCGTAGCTGGTTTCATGGCCTCCGCCGAGAATTATAGGGAACTGCCCCTTTTGAAGCAAAGCAGCAACATTTTTCCCCAGCTCCTGCTGCGCTGCCTCAAGATTAGCTGAATTGGCATCGATAGTGCCGGCATCGTGAGCAGTTGCCAGAAGCGCTGTATAGCTTTTCCAGACGGCCGGGTCTGGAGTCATTCTGTAAAATGCGGATCGGATGAGGTTGGGAGCAATGGCTGCGCCGGGGCGGCCGTTATTGAGCTTTACACCTGCATCGGAAGCAAAGCCCAGGATAGTAATCTTCTGATCTTCGTCTTTGGCTTGGATATAAGATCCGATCCGGAGATCATCGGGGGCCGCTTCGGGCAGGTTCAGAGAATCGAAATCGGTGGACTTCATCATAAAAAACAACGACGTTAGGAATGGGTGGAATAGAGAAACTACGATTCTACGGCAGTTTTCCGAATGATTTTTGAAGATTAAAGGTGTATAATAAAAATTCGCCGGTTACCAATAAGTACGTAATTGGTCATATCATGATCTTAACGTGTAATGCAATTGAACCCAACTCATATATATGGCGACAGCTTCTGCAGAAAAGTTTTCATATTGGAGTGAGCGATTGAATGAGTCGGATGAGCAGGCCTTTTCCGAATTATTCGAGCACACGTACGATAGTTTACGACATTACATTAGTAAATACATTTTTGACCCTGACGCAGCTTTAGATGTGTTACAGGATGTTTATGTAAAGTTATGGCAAATACGTGATAATATCGATCCCGATAAGTCCTTAAAGGCGCTTATGTACCAAATGGTAAGAAACAGTGCGCTGAACTACCTAAGGGATACGAAAGATAAAAACATCAGTCTCGACAGCATTTCTGAGCAGGAACATATGCAAGAACCAGCCGAAATTGAGATAACTGAAAAAGATGAAACAACTCTGCTGCAGGAACAAATGCAGCAGTGGATTAGTGAGCTTCCGGACAGACAACGGGAAGCGTTTGAACTTAGCCGATTTGAAGGTATGAGCCACGAGGAAATAGCTCATGTCATGGAGCTGAGGCCCCGTACGGTTAACAACCATATAGTAATTGCGCTCAATACCCTCAGGGAAAAACTGGATGCTTACAAATCCAAAACAGCGGTGATATAAAATGGAAAATTTGAAAAACAACATACCGTTCGACACAAAGGCGATGCTTGAGGCATTGCCTGTTGAAGAACGGAAACCCTATCTGGAGGTTTGGGAACTGGCAGCTATTGCTCAGCCGGAATTATACCTGCCGCCAGATGAGAAGTTAGCAAGCTGGCAGGCCGTTCAAAGCAGAATGGAAGCCAGACAGCCGGATAGTATCCTGGATACGGATACTTATATCGAAAGCCTTGCAGACGCAGATCACCGTCGGGCTCTTTCCGAAGTGTGGGAACTGGCAGGTGGTGTAAATCGTGCTACTACGGTACAATCATCAAAAAGCGAAGCATGGGAATCCATTCGTTCGCAGATTTCAGATTCGGATTCGTCTCATACTCATACTCAGAACAAAACAGCAGCGCATGAAGCTAACGTTACTCGTTTAGGTAATAAAACAAAAACAGCACGTAAAATCACATCGGCACCACAAGCAAAAGACAGTCGGGTCTATTGGCTTGTTGCAGCCGTTCTTAGCATTGGTATTGCCGTATGGATGTGGCAGCTGATGTTTTCTTCCACGGTTTATACCGCGCCGTTTGGCGAAGTTGTATCGGTCGAGCTCGATGATCGCACAAGCGTTCAGCTTAACAGCGGATCGGAACTACGGCTACAGCGTGGCTTCGGAGATAGCCATCGTAACGTTGAGCTTGCCGGAGAAGCATTTTTTGATGTAGAGCATGGCGACGTTCCGTTTCTGGTTCATACTTCAAATGCAGTGGTCCAGGTATTGGGAACATCTTTTAATGTTCGCTCATGGCCTGGTACAGGAACAAGTGAAACTACAGTTGCTCTCACGCAGGGTAGTATCGAGCTGTTAAGCAGTGATGAACCCGGCTTTAGTCAGCTTTTGGAGCCAGGTGAAATTAGCCGCGTAAGAGGCGTTCGCACAATGCCCGAACGCGTACAGGCACTTCGTATAGATGAGGTGCTGGCGTGGCGTTCCAGCAACATAGCGTTCAATGCTACCCGACTAATCGATGCTGCAGCGGAAATTGAAAGGCGGTTTAATGTTCCGGTTTCGGTCGATAATGCTTCAGCTGCACAGAAGACGGTAACCGGGTTTTACCAGACACCGGACAACCCGGAAGGTATACTCGAAGACTTAGCATCTATTGCCGGCCTTCAGTTGACTTTCACAAACGGAAAATACACGCTGAAATAAGTATCAGAACTTTTTAAGGTGCAAACACAAAAGGGCGATTCCTGACAGGATGCGCCCTTTTTTTATTTAAATAGAATGTATTTGCTGAGCTGTAACCCCCCGGCTTTAACTTTTGAATTCAGGGCCATATAGAAACATGGTCTCGTGCAGGCCTGTAGACTGCGGAACTTAGGTGTACCCTTACCTCATGCGTTGCATCAGGCTGTGTTCGTTGAGGCTTTCAGTTAGAACTTACCCGTGTTCAACCGATAGCCTGATAGCCTTCGAATCGGGTTGACAACTAAAGGGCAGTCTTTGAATTTTCAAGCTGATTACTGATTACTGATTACTGATTACTGATTACTGTTCTTCCCTTCAAAGATCAGCAATCAGAAATCAGCAATCAAAAATCTCTTCACTTCCCTATTCTCCCGAGACAGGAGTGTCTTCCCGGTTGCCCCATTCGAACCAGGAGCCTTCATACGCACGAACGCTGTCGTAACCCATTAAGCGAAGGGTGAAGAATGCATGGGAGCCCCTTACGTTGGTCTGGCAGTGTGTAATTACCTCTTTGTCCGGGGTAATGCCTTTTTCTTCAAGCAGGGAAGCAATTTCATCTGCAGATTTGAAATAAGGCACATCTTCTCCAATCTGCACAAAGTTTCTCCACTCCAGATTCACTGCACCTGGAATGTGGCCAGATCTTGAGGAACGCTGTTCTTCACCAGAAAACTCTTCTGGTGAACGAGCGTCGAGAATTACAATATCGTCGCGCTCTAAATTTTGGGTTAGGAAAGAAACGTCACAAAACCGTGCTTCATTAACTTCCGCCGAGAAATTGCCGGGAGCAGGAATGTCGCCGTCTGTCTCCACGGGATAACCTTCGGCAGCCCATGCGGCAAAACCGCCGTTAACGACAGCGCTGTTCTCATGTCCGTAAAGATTGAGCGCATAAAACAGGCGTGAAGCCCCGAGACCATTTCCGTCATCGTAAATCAGAATGTGCGAATCCTGATTTACGCCAACGGTGCGCATTAACTGCTGGAAATCGGCTGCATCAACCAGATAGTGCTCGACCTCGTGTTCGCCATTTACCAGCGCTGTAATTCCCCCAAACCAAAGCGCTCCGGGAATGTGGCCATCGGTGTAGCCTTCGGCTCGCATATCAATTAAAACGGTGTCGGAATTCCTCATAAGCTCGCTTAGTTCGGATGTTTCTACAAGAAGCGACTGGTTTGGGTACTCGCCGCGGTCTGTTGCATTGCTTTCGGTTACAAAGCTCAGGCAGAAGGAAAAGGTAATGAGCAGTGTAAGGGTCATAAAAAAGTGTTTCATAATAGGTCGTAACGGGCTTATTGGTCTTTTGCTGTTAGGGAGTAAATTCATCATTCTAAACCTGAATCACAAACTGCGCATTCCGGTAACGCAAGAAATATCTGCAATAAGAGGTGGAAGCTTTTAACAAGCATATAAAATATTGTGAGTCATGCCATGAGAATGTTATCATGATAAATCATATTGGTATATTAAGAAACATCATCGATACAACTCACTTCTACTGCTTCAGGAAACGTGTTCAAGCTTGCTCCATTGTTGTTGATTTTAACGCTTATAACAGCGCAGGATATTTTTGCGCAGCAGCAACAACAACAGCCTCAGACATATAGCTTTACCTACCGGCTAATGTCGTTGGATGAAGCCCTTATGCGCCTTTCTGAAGAATCCGGCATCAACATCGTTTACGATTCCGACGTTACACGCAACATCCGGGTGAACGGATCGGCTGCTAACCAGACTATTGAAGCAATTTTGCAGAATCTGCTTAGCCAAACCCCGCTTCAGTACAGAATCAGCGAGGCAGGAACGTATATTATATACCGGGCACGTGCAGGCATGCGCAGAACAGGAGGCATAGCCGGCGTGGTTGTAGACCACCGAACCGGCGAACCCGTTGAAGGGGTAAATATATATATAGAATCGGCCCAAAGGGGCAGCACAACCGACTCGGGCGGGCGGTACCTGATAGAGCGGCTCGAGCCGGGTGATTACCAGCTTCGGGTTTCGCACGTGAGTTATTCACCTGTTATTCAAACCACAAGAGTGCTGCGCGGCCTCACTCAGCAAAGCGACTTCCGGCTGAGGCGGGCTGTACTTACAGAAACGCAGGTTATTATAACCGATGCAATTAGCCCGCTTCAGTATATGCGTGCAGGTCGTGATGTGGTTGAACCCGGCGCAATTCTGCTGCAAACCTCGGCAGGCACACCCGATGTTATGCGTGCGCTTGCAGACGTGCCCGGCGTACGATTCCAGAATCCGCTATCAGATATGGTGGTGCAGGGTAGTAATGCTACCAACCATCGCATCAAGCTGGACGGCACCATAGTCTTTAGCCCGCTTTCAATGGGAAGGTTACTCAGCGCATTCAGTCCATATGCGGTTCGCAGACTTACGCTGCACAGAGCTGGTTTTCCGGCTTCTATGGGCAGTTCGCTCTCCGGGGTAGTTTCGGTTGAGCAAAGCGCTATGCTGCCCGGCGATGACCCGTATTTATTCCAGTCTGACTTTAACAGCATGAATGCGCGTACCTTGCAGCAGTGGGATCTGCCATCGAATGAGCAGCTCTATCTTATGGCGGCTTTACGTATTAAGTCTCCCTGGTCGGGATATAACCCGTCGACAAACAGAATTTTCAATTCATTCAATACTCCTGATCAGCCTTTACTTGCCAGAAAAACAGAAGCATTTTCGAACGGGATAATGGATAATGTAAACAGCAAAAGCTACGAACTTGCATTTTATGATCTGCACCTGTCTATGCTGCACCGGATGCCCGATCTGAGCACCACATCGTTTACGGCTTATCTGGGCGAGAATTCCCTTAGCCCCTCCGTAAGCGCAACGAACGGCTTTTCTAACGGCCTAACAACGATTGATTTTTTTGATGAATACAGGTGGCAAAATCAGATAGTTAACGTGAGGCATATGCGTCTTGTTTCTGATGAAGGCAGCATGGCGGCTGTTCTTAGAGTTAGCCGCCATCAGTACAGGCAGGATTATATGGCTAATTCAACAACTGAAAACCAAGCCGACCCCGTACTGCTTTACGAAGACGACTTCGCTCACGGTGCAGCCTTTGTTTCTGCACAGCTCGACTACAGCCATGAATGGAGCAACCGATTGGAACTGCTGACAGGCCTGGATTTGGGATTCAGCAGCATAAGTATGGACGTTTCAGATTTTCTTACTGAAAGCGTTTCAATCGATGAGCTGCAGGTGCAGTCTGCTGGATTTGGCGAGATAAAATGGAATCCCGGTGAGCATAGCCGGTTTATCGTAGGAAGCAGAATTACGCATATTCCCGGACTTGGTGTTTTTGCCGAGCCGAGAATCTCGTTTGGAATTGATTTCCCTGAAGTCGAAACGGGAAACTGGTCTTTGGAAATTGCCGGTGGCTTATTTCGCGAATATCTGCAGCAGCTGGTTTTGTCGAACACCTCACCTAACGGAATTTTCGCAGAAAACAATTTCTGGCTGCCTGCAAAATCAACCGGCATTGTACCTGAATCCTGGCATGTGGCGGTAGACATAAGATGGCAGCCTATGGAGCAGCTGATTGTAAGGCTGGATCCCTATTATAAATGGCAGCCACTTGAGGCTGTTGTAGACTATGCTGCTACCGGCACCATTACCAATGGAGAGAATGGCTTTTCAATTTCGTCTGCGCTCATTAACGCCCGCTCTTATACATTTGGCTTGGGGCTGAATCTGGAATACGTTCAAAACAAGATGGTTCTGAATGCGCTGTATAATATGTCTCACGTTCGGCAGCGTACAGAAAACCGCTATGATAACCGTTACATCCGCCCATACTGGGCCGAACCACATCAGATTATTTTGAACACGCGATATCAGCTTTTTCAAAACGTGAGTACCAACGCACGTCTTGAGATACTTCCCGGTAAACGTGGCTGGGCCTACCGGCAGGCTTACTACACTAATTTAGCCTATGAGGACAATAACTGGGCCGGCAGATTCGATTCGCCACAGTCCGACAAGCTTGGAACCTACTCCCAGCTGGATATTGGTGTAAACTGGAGCCGTCGTTTCAGCAGTTCTAACTGGAGCATTTCGGCTGAGTTACAAAACCTGCTTGGAACGGGTAATGTATACGACAGGGGACTGCGAAGCGCATCCGGAAATGGCATGATTAACACTTATTCCCGGTCTATAGGCCATATACAGCCGGGTGTTAGTGTACAGGTATCTTTTTAAAAGTCATTGGCAGAAAGCAGTTTTCCGTGCTGGTCATAGCTAAAAATTAAAGGGTAATACTTTTAAGTAACAGTAGCTTAAACCAAACGGAGAATACGATTATGAATTTTCATGCCATGGTTAAAACGATTATTACGCTGGTCGGTATAGCGTTTCTTTTTGCAGGTATTTCTGCATTTGCAAGTCCGAATCTCTCTGCAGATGATGAAGAATTTACCCTATCCGGTTTGGTGCTGGACGCGGAATCAAATGAGCCCATTGCGGGAGTATTGGTAAGCATGGTAGGCCATCAGGAGAATATTGAAACCGACTCCGATGGACTTTTCAGCTTCGCAAATGTTTCTGAAGGAGAGCATACCCTGGTGTTTCAGGCCAGCGGATATGAGTATGCAGAACTTGAACTTTATGTGACTGAAGATCAGGCTGAAATTAAAGTTTTTCTTAATAAATCAGAAAAATAGATCACATCAAAAAATCCGGATTCGACAGGTTTTTTTATACTAAAGGGTGAAGCGTTTAAGATGCTTCACCCTTTTATTTTGGACAAAAAAAAAGCCGGTCAGTATGACCGGCTTTTAAGAAGTTGGTGTGCGTAAGATGCGCCTTTAAAACAAGGCTGTTACATCAATAGCGGTCGTTGTATCCACCACCGCCGCCGCCTCTGCGACGATCTCCGCCGCCGCCTCTGTTTCCACCACCACCGCCTTGACGGGGCTCGCGTGGGCGCGCTTCATTAACAACTAAGGTGCGATCCATAAATTCGGTATCGTGAAGCTGCTCGATAGCCTGGTTGCCATCTGCATCGTCCATTTCAACAAAGGCAAAACCTTTGGAACGGCCGGTAAATTTGTCGCTAATCAGGCTAACTGACTGTACATCTCCATAGGCAGAGAATAATTCGTTTAAATCCTGCTCGCCTACTTTGTAATTGAGGTTTCCAACGTAAATGGTCATAATGTAATCGGTTATGAAATAAAACATGAGAGTTTTGCAGACGACATCATATTCAGCATCATGGTTGGGATGAAACAGACTTTGAAGTGCAACTGCATAAGAAATGTACCGTTAAATCACACCATATCAAAACGGCTTTAGTGCAGAAAATTTATCTAAATTAATGGAAGTCAGTAGTTTGTTCAAAGCTCCTGAACAAGTGCCGCTTGCAGGAGCTCGGCAGGATGAAGCGACTCTTTTCCCGTACCGTCTGAAATCTGGTGCTGACACGAAAATCCATGAGCACAAATCAGGGAATCTGCCTTCAGGTCACGTACGGCGGGCATCAGGCGCTGTTCGCCAATGGTCTTGGAAACTGCATAGGTCTCCTTCCTGTATCCGAAACTGCCCGCCATACCGCAACAACCGCTGTCAACTTCGTCTGGTACATATCCCGCTGTCCGAAGCGTGTTGTTCAATGCGGCAGTGCCGGTGAGCGCTTTTACGTAGCAGTGGCCATGCACCAGCACTTTCTTTCCACCGGCCTGTATTTGTGTTCTTAACACATCTTTATCCATTACCTGATCGATGAACTCTTCGAAAAGCAGCGATTTGGATGCAATTAGGGTGATGTCTTCCGTGCTGATATCTAGCTTCAGGTCGGTTATTTCATCGCGCAGGGTGAGCAGCTCCGAGGGCTCCAGGCCCACAATCCAGCCCCCTCTTCGGGCTGTTTCAGCAAGAGATGGAAGAAGGTGATTCAGTAGCCTGGCAGCCATCCCGGGCCGTCCTCCGGAGATGTACGTCCGCCCGGTTGATTTCACCACGGGCTTCATCAAGCTGCAGCCCAATCGGTGCAGAACCTTAACAGCGGCAATGGCCTGTGAGGGCCGGTGAAGATCGGTGAACGGATCAACCAAAAGCAAAACTTCCGGACTTTTCTCAGCTTGTGCTGTCGGTTTGAGGGAGTCAAAATGATGGGTCACCCAGCTCGAAAAGGATTCATTCGCAAATTTTGGCAGTGGTCTTTCAGGATGAAGACCGGCAAGCTTTTCCATCATGAAATGTCCGGCTCTGCTTCCGGCAATGGCGTTACTGATTCCCGGCATCCATGCTCCCATCCGCAGAAACGGAAACGGGTTTGTCCAGAACCGGGTGGTGAAATCAACTCCTTTTGCGTTGTGCCAGCCCTGCATGAATTCTGACTTCATCCGGGCCATATCCACATTCGCCGGGCACTCGGATTTGCACGCTTTACAGCTGAGGCACAAGCTCAGCGCATCTTTGATTTCCTCACTGCTGAAAGCATCGGCCTTTCGGGTTTTAAACAGCTGACGAAACACGTTTGCACGCCCGCGGGTGTTGTCTTTCTCGTCCAGAGTTGCCATATAGCTGGGGCACATGGTCCCGCCGCTGTCGGCCGTTTTCCGGCAGACTCCGGCACCGTTGCACAGGTGTATGGCTTCATTAAAACCGCCCTCTTTCTCCCACTTAAAAACAGTATCAGGTTGAAAAACCTCTTCACCCGGACTGAAGCGCAGATTCTCCCGCATTGGTTTAGGATGCACGATTTTGCCCGGATTGAATACGTTTTCAGGATCCCAGATTAGCTTCACCTCTTCGAGCAGGCTCACCATCTCTTTGCCGATAACCAGCTCAATAAACGGAGCCCGTGCGCGGCCGTCGCCATGTTCACCCGAGAGCGAACCTCTGAAGCTTCTCACCAGCTCCGCAACCTCGGCGGCCATGCTCTCCATTTTCTGAACGCCTGCTTCCTTACTTATATCCACCGCCGGGCGCAGGTGAAGCTCACCAACAGAGGCATGGGCATAAAACACGCAGCTGGTTTCATACTTCTTCATCAGAGCCTCAAACTTTTTGATGTATTCGGGCAAATCCTCCACCCGAACGGCCGTGTCTTCGGCGAATGTGGGCGTGCGTGAGTCGCTTGAAAGGCCCATCAAAAGACCGAGGCCGGCTTTGCGCAGATCCCAGACGCGCTTCATTTCTTCGGCATCTGAAATTACCGGGAAGGCATAGCCGAGCCCGGCTTCACCCATCGCTTGAGCGGCTTTGGTAGCTTCGGCGAGAAGTTCATCCTGCCGGTAGCCTTCAAACTCGATGATTAGCAGACAGGCGGGCTCTCCGTCGAGAAAGAACCGGTTTCGCTGCTGAGCGAGGTTCTTTTTTGTTGCGTTCAGAATTATGTGATCGATGAGCTCAACGGCAGCCGGATTGTGCTGAACCGCCAGAACGGTGGCTTCCATTGCCTGATGAATCGAAGTGAAATGCGGAATCAGCAGCACGCGGTGGGGCTCTGCCGGCACCAGTTTTACGGTTGCTTTTTCGGTAAGGGCCAGGGTGCCTTCACTCCCGCACAGCAGCTCTGCCAGGTTGAAGGGGCGTCCGCCTGGGGTTACGGGATCCATTTCACACAGCTTGTCAATCGCGTAGCCCGTGTTGCGCCTGATGATATCAGGATGTGGAAAGGACTCCAGAATGTTGTCTTTGTTTTTCTTAAGCAGGGTGATGGTTTTGCGGTAAATTTCACCCTCAAGCGTTTCAAGCCTCATCTTTTCTGCAAGCTGATCGGAGCTTAGCGGTTCGAAACGGGCTCGGGTGCCATCAGACAAAACCGCATCGACCGAAATGATGTGATCCCGAACGGAGCCGTACTTCAGAGAGTAGAGTCCGGCCGAGTTGTTGCCTATCATTCCGCCCATCATACAGCGGTTGGTTGTGGAGGTGTCCGGGCCGAATTTGAGTCCGTGGGCAAGGGCTTCCCGGTTGAGCGCGTCGCGAATTACTCCGGGTTCGACCGTGGCTGTTGCCTGGTTTGCGTCAATAGCCAGAATCCGGTTCATAAAGCGTGAGCAGTCGGCTATGATGCCATCACCGGTGGTCTGACCCGCAAGGCTTGTCCCGGCCGTTCTCGCGGTAATACTCGTTTTGTTTTTTCGGGCCGTTTCAACCAGTTCAGCTAAATCATCGCCATTGTCCGGAAAGGCAACGCCCTTTGGAAGCTCTTCATACATGGAGGCATCATTTGCGTAAAGCCGCCTGGTGAGGGTGTCGGTAAAGATCCGGAGTCCGGTCGTTTCAGCCTGCTTCATGGTAGAGCGTTAATTGAAATTCAGTCGTCGGTGGTGTCGTGTTCTTCAGAACCGTTGTCTGCAATACGGAGTTCTGCAGGGAGATTCTTCCGGCTGTCGACGCCCAGCTCTTTCATTTTCTCAGCCCGGGAAATAAGGTTGCCTCTGCCTGTTGAAAGTTTGCCCATGGCGCTGTCGTAGGTATCCTGCGTTTTTCTGAGCTGTTTTCCGATAGCTTCGAGATCTTCGGCAAAGCCTACGAACTTATCATAGAGCAGCCCGCCCCTCTTAGCTATCTCCTGAGCATTCTGGCTCTGATACTCGTATTTCCAGATGTTTCTGATGGTTGCCATGGTCGCCAGCAGGGTGGATGGACTCACCAGAACAATATTGCGTTCGAAAGCCTCATTATAAAGGTTTGGATCGTGGGTCATCGCCATGCCGAAGGCCGGTTCTATAGGGATGAACATCAGTACAAAATCCGGTGTGCGCTCAAAAAGCTGCGTGTAGTCTTTTCCGCTTAGCGATTTATAGTGTGTCCTCAGCGACAAGAGGTGCTGCTTGGCGTGTATTTCCTGCTCTTCGGCCGTCTCGGCTGACATCAAACGTTCATAAGCGGTAAGGGAAACCTTGGCGTCCACGACCAGGTATTTTTCGTCCGGCAGGTGAATAACCACATCCGGTCGCAGCTGATTTCCCTCTTCGGTTTTTCCTGAAAACTGCGTTTCATATTCAAAGCCTTTCCGAAGCCCGGAGCGCTCCAGAATTCGTTCAAGAACTACTTCACCCCAGTTTCCCTGCGTTTTGGAATCGCCCTTCAGCGCTTTGGTGAGGTTGTTGGCATCCTCGCTCATTCGCTTGTTGAGATCAGTAAGGCCGGTAATCTGCTCTTTGAGAGTGGCGTGCTGGATGGCTCCTTTTTCGTAGGTTTCCTCAACCTTCTTTCTGAACGAATCGATGTTTTCACCCAGCGGCTTTAAAATGCGGCTGATTTCGGTCTGGTTCAGTTCGCTGAAGCGTTTTGATTTTTCCTCAAGTATATCGTTAGCCAGGTTTTTGAACTGCTCACGCATTTGCAGCTGTGTGGTTTCCAGCTCGTCTTTTTGTTCTTTAAGACGCTGCTTGGCGTGGTGAAAATCAGTTTCCAGTGATGCGAGGGCAGATTCCAGCTTGGTATTACGATTTGTGAGCCTCTCTCTGTGTTCACGATGTTCGTTCAGCTGTTTTTCGGCCTGGGCGTTGCGCTCTTCTAGCGTGCTGATGGTGTTCTTTGAAGTTTCAAGTGCCTCTCGCTGTTTGTTAACTTCGGCAGGTTCGGCTCCGTAGGCTGCCTTTAGCTGGTAGCCGCGAATCAGCCAGCTGAGTACTAAACCGGCGGTAAGCGCTATGGCCGCAACCGCGAATATGTTGATCATGGTAAAGGTGTGTTATTCAGGATGAGCCTGAATATACATCAAAACGGAGCTTTATGCGAAGCCGGGGAAGTAAATCGGCGGGAAGGGAAACGGTCTCAGAGAGGGCCTACTTTAAATAGCAGCATGGTAATGTCGTCTCCGTAGTTACCTTTGCAAAAGGCTTTAACTTCATCCAGAATAATGCGCTGAATCTCGGCGGCTGTTTTATCATGATGCTCATCCAAAAGCTCTGCGATGCGTTCTTCGCCAAACTCACGGTCGTCTTCATTCATGGCCTCACTGATGCCATCTGTGAACATGATTACAATGTCGCCCTCATGCAGATCGATGGTTCCGCTTTCGTAGGGCATCATCGTTTCCAATGCGCCTAAAAGCATGCCGCCGCTCGAAAGAAGCTCAATTTTCTTTTTACCGGCGTTCCAGTATACGGGGGGATTATGGCCGGCATTGCAGTATTCAAAAGACATACTGCTCAGCTCAATGCGCCCCCAGAAAAAGCTGATAAACTTATCGCTGGGTGTGTTTTTAAAGATGATGTTGTTGATTTTGCCGGTTGTAGCGGCAAGGTCGAGATCCAGCGGAGAAAGCACATGAAGCATGGCCTGAAGGTTGGCCATTAAAAGAGAGGCGGGGATTCCTTTTCCGGTAACATCGGCAATTGCGAGATAGAGCTGCTTATCATCGGCGCAGAGTACATCATAATAATCGCCTCCAACCTGTCGCGAAGGAACGTTGATGGCGGCAATATCGAAGGGCTTTGGTTTGGGTATCGGACTCGGAAACAGCATGTTCTGTATAGTACGCGCAATGGTGAGCTCTTCCTCCATACGTTCTTTCTCGATGCGTGACTCGAGCAGAAACGTCTTCTGGATAGAAAGAAAAGCCAGGTTGCCAAGTGATATAAGAAAGCTGTAGTCAGACTGGGTGTAGGCCGCGTTGTTAGCCCGTTTGCTGATGCCTAGCACGGCTCGTTCATCCTGAAAGCTTACCCGAACCAGAGCAAATATCTCGTTTTGGGTAAGAAACTCCGGCGGATTCTCCATTTGAGAAACTTCAATATACTCGGTCTCCATGTTGAGCAGGTCACCCTTCACCTCAGGAGAAACCTGCCCTTTTAAACCATGCTGAGTAACAATTTGTGGCTTGCCTTCAAGTCGCATCAGGAAAAAGAAGCGACGGACAAACATCTGTCCCATAAGGGTAAACCGGAACACGTTTAGCATCTGACTGCGGTCTACCATAGAGTTAAACTCACGGCTTATATCGAACAGGGTGTTTAATTCCTGCACTTTCTGATCGAGCTCCCGGTTAGCTGCTTTCAGCCGGCTTACCAGCATGGAGTTCGATAAGGCAACGGCAGAAATTATCACCAGGTTTTCAATAAAATTGAGCTCTTCAGCCGGATACTCGCCTTTGCCAATTTTTGGGGCAATGCACAGATAGCCAAGATGTTCCGTGCTGGTGCGAATGGTAAAGAAAAGCTTCAGACCGGACTGCTGCACCTGTTCCGGCATGATGTTCGAAATTTCATCGATTTCGTAAATGGGCTTGTCAATCGGGCAGATATCCGGCGGGCACTGGAAGCGGGTGTTTGTGTCCAGCCCGGTTCGGCCTTTGGAGCTGGCCACGTACATATCGGCGTTTTTTTCATCCCGCAGCAAAATGGCAGCTTTGGGAGTGAGCAGCTTGCCCATCACAATGAGCAGCAGGTTGTTAACTACAAAGTTAGGATCGTGCGACTCGATGAGCATACGACTGGTATCGAGCAGCGTTTTTAGCTCAAAACGACTCCTGAGGTGGGCGCTGCTTTTATGTTCGTCGTCGGGGCTCAGAGCTTTTTAATCATTTTAATTTCGTTATGCTTATTGCGGGTGCTGTACTCAACCTTATCCATCAGCCGCTTGATGAGGTAGACCCCAACGCCGCCTTTTTTACGCTGTTTGATACGCTCGGGCACGTCCGGAGATTTGTAGGTGCTTATATCGAATGCATGCCCGGTATCCTGTATGGCCACCCAGAACGTCTCTGTGTCTGACCCTACAGAAATATAAATCTTTTTAGATTCATCGTACCCATAGGCATGTTTTATCACATTGGTCATGGCTTCGTCTACAGCCAGCCGTATTTCTTCGGTATCCTGATCAGAAAAACCGTGATCGTATGCATGTTGGGCCACGAAATCGCGTACCGATTGCAGGTTGCTTGTGGAAGCCGTTACATTCATGTGATATGTAGGCTGGGTTGGCAATGGAGTCCCTTATGTTGTGGGATTGTTAAAGCGTGAGATGGCCTGAGATTCTTCATCCAGTATATCGTACAGAGTCGGAAAGCCAAGAAGATCGAAAACATTAAATACATTTTCCTTCATATTTGTGAGCTTAATGTCGCCCCCGCGTTCCCGTAAATCTTCGATATAGGCCATAAAAACACCAAGTCCGGCACTTGAGATATAGTCGAGCGACGAGAAGTTTACCACGATTTTGTACTTCTCATTTTCAATCAGCTGGGTGATATGCTGCTCCAAAACCGGAGCCGTATGAGCATCGAGCTCGCCATTTAGTTCCAGAATTTCAACTGACTGATACTGCCTTTGGTAAATATCGAACTGACTCATTGGGTTATGAAATGTTTAGTGTGAACCGTGCTGAATGTATAGCTAATGTATTTTTTTGCTGTATAAACCACAAGAGAGCTTTAAAAGCCACGACGACATTTAATAAAGCGGGTTCCCGGTGAGGCTGTTACGTAACAAGGAGATATTACGTGAAATCCTGAGAAGAGTTACAGAAGGGTAAAAAAAATAAGGTGCCACATTGTTCAGATGTGGCACCCTAAACTATTCATCAAGAGAGACGCTACTTGAGCGCATAGAAATATAAACCCTTTGAGATGAAAATCAAAAAATAAATTAAACTGCAGATTATTAAAATTTAATAACTTATGTCGAAGGATTAATAAATTTCAATAACTTATGTCGAAGTATGGCGAATGCCGGTCATTGAAACAATAAACTACTGCTCTTTATTTTTGTTTTTTTTCGGAAACGGATTCAATAAACTGATTCGGTTTATGGATGTCCAGGCTTGGAAGCTGATGGCCCATTTTGTCCCGCTTGGTTTTTAAATATTGCTCGTTTTCCGGTAGAGCATCAATCTCAAGAGAAACTTGCTCAACGATTTCAAGTCCGTATCCCTGCAGCCCTACGCGCTTAGTGGGGTTGTTGGTCATCAGCTTCATCTTGGTAACACCAAGGGTTCGAAGAATTTGAGCACCAATGCCGTAATCGCGGTGGTCTGGCTTAAATCCCAGAGCTACGTTGGCTTCAACGGTGTCCATGCCTTCTTCCTGCAGCTTATATGCTTTGAGCTTATTTATGAGCCCAATACCGCGGCCTTCCTGATTCATATAGAGAAGGATGCCTTTTCCGTTCTGTTCGATATTGTTAAGGGCTTGATGAAGCTGATCGCCGCAGTCGCAGCGCTTAGAGCCAAAAATATCTCCCGTTACGCATAAAGAGTGCACTCGAACGAGTACCGGCTCGTCTTCTTCCCATTCGCCCTTTACCAAAGCCAGATGGGTGCCACCGGTGAGGCGCTCTTCAAAAGCATGAAGTTTAAAATCACCAAAAACGGTCGGTAGATTAATACTGATTGCTTCGGTTACCAGACTTTCGGAGTGCGTGCGATAAGAGATCAGGTCTTTAATGGTGATGAGCTTCATGTCGAATTTTTTGGCCACTTTCACCAGGTCCGGCAGACGCGCCATAGTGCCATCGTCGTTCATGATTTCGCAAATCACCCCTGCAGGATATAAGCCGGCCATGCGCGCCAGGTCGACTGCTGCTTCGGTATGTCCGGCTCTGCGAAGCGTGCCCCCCTCAGCCGAAATTAGCGGGAAAATATGCCCCGGACGGTTAAAGTCGTTCGATTTTGAATCTTTGCGAATAAGCGCCTTCAGAGTGATGGCCCGGTCGGCTGCCGAAATACCGGTTGTGGTGCCTTTGTTGTAATCGATAGAAACCGTAAAGGCAGTTTTCATCGAGTCGGTATTTTCCTGTACCATCCGGTCCAGATTCAGCTCGTAAGCTCTTTCCCTGGTTATCGGGGCGCAAATAAGGCCGCGGCCATGAGTAGCCATCAGGTTTACAGCATCCGGCGTTACCATTTCGGCAGCCATCACAAAATCACCCTCGTTTTCACGGTCCTCGTCGTCTACTACGATAATTATCTTACCGTTTCGGATATCTTCAATTGCGGATTCTATCGTATCGAATTCAAACTCTGGCATTACCGTATCAGCTAAAAGGGGATTTTGAATAGTTGTTACGCATGCCGCGTATCGGGCTGGCGTTTTAATCGGGCGAAAATCAGGCTTTTTTGTTTGGATTTACATCCACGATGGCGCTCTTGAGAATGCGGACTTTAACATCTTTGTCTACTTCAATCAGCACGGATTCATCATCTGTTGACTGCAAAATGCCGAGCATTCCGCCTGAAGTAACAACCTTGTCGCCCTTCTTCATTTCTGTAACTTTATTCTGAATTTCTTTCTGCTTTTTGCTCTGCGGGCGGATAATGAAAAACCAGAAAATGAAGAAAATCAGTCCCAGAAAAATAAATGAAGCGAAAGGGCTGCCGCCATCAGGATCGGCCATTAATAGAATAATATCCATGGTAAAATCGTGTCTTGTGTACGTTGGGTTGAAAGTGAGTAGTGAGCGGGAGTTTACTTACCCCACGGCTCGAATAATATGCTAAGATAACGCATTTACAAACGGTGTACAAAGCAAGCGAAGCTGCTTTAACGTAATTTGAAAAACAGCAAAATCGTAATCATAATGGCCAGGGCTGCAGACAGTATAAATACTCCGTCGAAGCCACCAATTACGTAGACAAAGCTCATCACAATCGGGGCTATTGTCTGCGCAATTTTAATTACCATACCGTTTAGCGACATGATGGCACCGCGGTTTTCCAGGGCCGCCTCGCCCGCAATCATCGTAATGAGGATGGGTATGTTCATTCCCTGACCAATACCGTAAAGAACAACCGGAACGCTTAGCCATAGAAGACCCGGCGCAAATGGCATCATGAGCAGGGCTGCAACATAAAGAATGAAAGATAACCTTACGAGGGCTTCAGGCCGGAAACGCCTCGAAAGTCGTCCTGCATTTACGGCTGTTATACCATTCGAAATGGAAACAGAAGAAAGCAGAAGACCAATTAGGAAGGATGATTCGGTGAAGCGCGCCTCAATCAAAAACGGAATCATGGTCAGAATTGGGCCATAGAGAAGAATAAATGAAACCATCGTTGCTGCAAATAGCATCAACAGCCGGCGGTTTTTAAGATTTTTGAGCACTTTCTTGAGATATGCACCTACGTCGGATGATTTTTCGGGCTCCGGATTATGCAGGTAAAACAGAATTATGAAAGCAACCGGAATAGCAAGAAGGGGCAGGTAGAAGGGCGCATACCAGCCTATAATGGCAAGCGCACCACCAATTACGGGGTAAAGCGTGGCGCCAATGCTCAGCACTGCTGAATTATACCCCATTGCCTCAGCCCGCTGATTCCCGCTGAATATATCGCCAACCATAGTAACGTTCAGCGCGCCAATGGCTGCTGAGCCCACACCCTGGATAAAACGGAAAAAAATGAGCTGCTCATAGCTGTTTGCAAAGCTGCAGGCAAAGCCGGCAATGCCAAATAGAAGCATAGACGGAACCAGAACGGTTTTCCGGCCAACCATATCGGCCAGCATGCCCAGAACAGGAGTTAGGAAAATGCCCGGCAGTGTATAGACGGTGATGAGCATCGCGGCCCGGCCGACCGTTATATCAAAGGTTGATGCCACCAATGGCAAAATCGGCGTGATGCTCGATACCCCCATAATTGCGGTGAGGGTAATGCAAAAAATGATGTGCAGATTCGGGTTTCTAAGAACCGGTACTTCCGGAGGGGAGACTGTAGCTGAACTCAAGGGGTATTACTGGTGAAGCTTACTTATTGATTGGCATTGTGTTGAATGCTAATAAAGCAAATTATCGGGCGATAACGTTTCAG
>Ga0207421_10001141_pt1 | contig 34601 bp, 35 predicted proteins | sample SodLakKL_010_SED_4_FD_187542 | JGI IMG/M metagenome (GOLD analysis project Ga0207421, IMG submission 187542) | Alkaline sediment microbial communities from Lake Tanatar, Kulunda Steppe, Russia - 8KL_010_SED (SPAdes) (version 2) | ecosystem: Environmental > Aquatic > Non-marine Saline and...
AGCGCGGCCACCTTCTCGCCCGCACCCGCCCTCTCGGTGCCGGTCATCGGGCTCAACCTCCCCGCGTTGCTCGCGATGGTCGGAGTGGTCGCGGGGCTGCTCGTCCTGATGAGTTGGGTGATGAAGGGTCGAGCACATGCCGGGCTGCCGCTTTTAAACGGCGGCGCGATCGGCGGCTACCTGATCGGATCGCTTCTCGCCGGCGTCCCGCTCATCGAGGCGGTCGGGTTGGGGCCCTTCGTGTAATGGGTAGATGAGTAGATGAATAGATGAGTGGGTGACGTTCGTCGCACCGTCGAAATCCCCAATAAGCGGGATGTTCCGGCTCGGTTGCGATCGATAGAAGGGACGTAGCGAGCGATCCCGAACGCGATCGTCCATTTATATACCTCACCGACCGGGTGACGAGGTCATTTATAAACCCTCCACGGCGGTCGGCGCGCTCCGGTGAGCGCCCGAAGGGCGCGACACCGAGCACGAGGGAGCCCACGGCTGGCGGCAACGCCATCCGTGGCGAGGCTGGGGAGGTGTGAGGCTGCAGTGTGGGTGCGGATGTGGCGGCGCGAGTGCAACAGTGCGAGTGCGGCGGCGAGGGTGCAACAGCGACAGTGCGGCGGCGCGGGTGCGGTGCGAAGGCGATGGTCGGCCCCCTCCCCTCCCTCGCCGCTCCACCGACGGCACCGGATCTTCATCGCTTTTTATAAGTGGCCGCGACGGCCCCGCATCATCGGTTATAAACAAACCGGGCAAACGATCGCTCAGTAGCCGGTCCGTAGCGCGGCGTTCCCCGCGAGCACAAAGAAGGCGACGCCGAAGAGCCCGCCGAGGAGGGCGAACGAAACGCCCCAGCCGAACAGGTCGGCCGTGAGCCCGACGCCGACGGACCCCGCGGAGCCAAGGACCGCGTAGACGGTGCGCACCAATCCGAACCCCGCCCCGCGCTCGGCGTCACCGAGCGCGTCCATGAACCGCGGGTCGATAGCCGAGAAGAAACTCGACCCCACGCCGGCCAACAGGACGCCCGCGAGGACGCCCGGGCCGGTCGGAAGGGTAACCGTCGCGGCCAGCCCGAGCGCGCCACAGGCCATCGCACCGCCGATGGCGGCATCGCGACCGAACCGATCCGAGAGCCGCCCGAGGCCGATCTGTGCGACCGCGCGGGTGATGAAGAAGGCCGAAAAGACCGCGCCCGCGAAGCCGGCCGAATAGCCGTGAAAGTCGACGAGGAACGTCGGGAGAAACGACATCACGCCCTGCACGACGTAGGTGCCCACCACCGCGATGATGAGCGGGAGGATGATCGCGGGCCGCGAGAGCATCTCGACGAGCGGACCGAGTCGGAGCCGGTCACGCATCGGTTGATCGGGTCGACGGGGTTCGGTGGGGCGCACCCGCCACGCGAAGTAGACGAAGATCGGGACGCCGACGACGGCCGCGAGCGCGACCGCCGGCCGCCAGCCATAGCGGACGCCGACCCACGCCGCCGCGACCGGCGCGATCAACCCGGCGAGCGGCCCGCCGACGGAGTGAAAGCCGATCGCTGTGCCGATGTTCTCGAAGGTGCGCGAAAGCAGCGTCGTCGCCACCGCGTAGTGCAGGCCCGCGACGAGACCCAAAAGGACCGCGACGAGCAGAAACGACCCGTAGGTGGGCGCGAACGCAAGCAACAGGCTCATCGCGGTCGTGCCGCCGACGGCGATCAGGATGATCCGCCGCTCGCCGTAGCGGTCCGCGAGGATCCCACTGGGGAACTGTGAGATCCCGTACGCCAGCCACATCCCCGAGAGCGCGACGCCGATCGCGGTGTTCGAGACCGTGAAATCCTCGGTGATGAAGGGGACGACCGGGCTGATCGCCAATCTGGCGAAGTAGGTGACGAAGAACGCGAGCAGGCACGCCAACAACACCGTATGGCGGTACTGCCAGTTCACGCCGGTCCCCCGAGCGATCCTCGTCCCGGGTGGTCGCTCACACCAGGTACCATGCCACACGGTTCGACCGCGGCGATGATGTACTCATGGATACCGGAGAACGCCGCCATCGGGCGATCCGTATCCAGGCCATACGTCGGCGTCGCCCTCACGCATCGGGGACGCCCACGCGCACCTTCACGGCCACGCCCGAGTCGAACGCGGCCAGCTCCGCGCCCGACAGCTCCGCTCTCCCCACGCCGAGGAGGTCGTCATCGTCGTCGACGACGAGGACCTCGTCGCCCGGACGGATCCCCTCGTCGGCGTCGACGACGAACTTCGCGAACGCGTTCCGCCCCTCCCGGATGAACGGCTCGCTCTCGTCGCCGACGGCGACCCGATGTCTCGGCGGGTCGAAGGCCGCACGAATGCGTCTGCCGCCCAGTTCGCCCAGGGTGAACCGGCCGTCGGTGGCGTAGGAGACGATCCGGTCGCCCTCGGCGCTGCCGGGGGTATCGTCCACGTTGCCGTCGATGATCTGTCGGGGACGGCCGCCGCTCGACCGGCGGATCGTGATGGGCGTCCCCGGGGGAAAAAGCGCCACCCCGGCGCCCGATCCGAACTGATAGTCGGCACCGACACGGAGGTCGGCAAGCGTCTCCTCGTCGCGCATACCCGTCGTTTTCGAGGGAGGCGCAAAGCGGTTGCGACACGGCCGCGCCGAATGAAAGGCCGTGAAGCGTCCGAACCGTCTCACCCCGTATCCAAGGGAGCGTCCGAACCGTCTCACTCCGTCTCGACAGGGAGGAGCCGCACCCGCAGGATCGCGATCACGGCGAAACAGAGGAGGCCAAAGAGCGCACCGAGTACGATCTCCCCGAAGAACCGGCCGAGCGCGAGCGCGAGCGCCATGACGAACACGAACGGGAGCGCAAGCGACCCCACGATCGCGTCGAAGCGTTCGGGGTCGACGTCGAGCGGATCCGGAGTCATACCGAAGACTGGACGGGGGCGTACTTAAATACGGAACGTCCGCGCTCGACGGGGACGGCGGCACCCTGAACCCGAAGGGGCCGCCTATAACAGGAAGGTGTCCTCGTCCTCCGAGAGGTCGATGAACTCGTCGGCCGCCTCGATCAGTTCCTCGGCCGCGGAGTTGCCGAACGCCATCACCTCGACGCGGACACCCTCGTGCCGAAGGTGTGAACAGAGCCGCGCGAAGTCGCCGTCGCCGGTACAGAGGACGACGGCGTCGACGTGGCTCGCGAGCGTGATCGCATCGAGGCTCATTCCCACGTCCCAGTCGGCCTTCTTCGTGCCGTCCGCGAACGTTTTGATCTCCTTGATGCGCGTCTCGAAGCCGATGTCACGAAGCGCCTCGAAGAAGCGTTCCTCGTCGGGTGAGTCGGCGCGGATGACGTACGCGAGCGCCCGGACGAGCGCGCGGTCGCGGACCGCCTCCTCAAGCAACGCGGTGTAGTTTATTTTCCGCGAGTAGACGCTCTGTGAGGAGTGATAGAGGTTCTGTGAGTCGGTCAACACCGCGACGCGCTGGTCCGGATGGATCTTGGTCATACTCACCCCTGCGTCGGACGGGGTTAGGCACTTCCGGATCGGCCGACCTCGCATAAAAGCGGTCGGGACGGTTTCGATCGGATGCAGCGGGTGTAGTAATCGTTTTGCCGCGGTCACGTGAACGGCCGATATGACCGACATATCGGAGGTACCCGTTCGGTCGGACGGGCGCTCCACGTGGACTCGCGAGGCGGCCGAACGGCTCGAACGAACCGATCGGACCGTCTCGCCGGTGATCTACCCGCCGGAGACGGATGCCTTCGACGGGCTCCACGTCTGGGACACCTGGCCGCTTCGAAACCGCGATGGATCGCTCGCGGAGATCGACGGTCGCCGCGTGATCCTCGCGTTGACAACGGCGGACGACCTGCTTCCGGGCAAGCGCCACGACGTCGCCACGATACACTACTTCCACTCGACAGACGGCCGGTCGTGGACCCACGGCGGACCGCTCTTCGACGGGGACGCCCTCGGCTCGCGCCAGTGGGCCGGTTCCGCGATGTACGAGGACGGCTCCGTCTGCGCCTTTTATACCGCATCCGGCGTTCGTGGCGAGGAGGAGCTGACATACACCCAGCGGATCGCGGGCGCGACCGGCGGCGAGGTCGTCGTCTCCGACGGCGACCTCCGGATCGAAGGCGAGTGGGATCACCGGATCCTCCTCGAACCCGACGGCGACCTGTACGAACGGGAGGACCAGTCGCGTGGGATGACCTACACCTTCCGGGATCCGTGGTTCTTCGAGGACCCCGCCGACGGCGAGACGTATCTCGTTTTCGAGGCCAACACCCCGGTTCCGGAGGGGAGCAACCCCTGCGAGGATGACCCCGCCGCCGAGTTTAACGGGAGCGTCGGGATCGCCCGATCGCCGACCGGCGACCCGATGACCTGGGAGCTCGAACCGCCCCTTTTGGACGCCGTCTGTGTCAACCAGGAGCTCGAACGACCCCACCTCGTCGTCCGTGACGGCCAGTACTACCTCTTCATCTCCAGTCACCAGCACACCTTCGCGCCCGGGATCGATGGATATGACGCGCTCTACGGCTTCGTCGCCGACGGCCTCCGCGGCGAATACCGGCCGCTCAACGGCCACGGCATGGTCGCGACGAACCCGGCGAACGCGCCGTTTCAGTCCTACTCGTGGACCGCCTACGACCACGGCGACGAACTGCTCGTCGTGAGCTTTTTCAACTACTATGACTACGTCGGCGCGACCCTCGACGGCATCGCCGAACTCCCCGAATCCGAGCAGTTCAGGCGGTTCGGCGGCACCCTCGCACCGACACTCCGAGTCGCGCTTGAGGACGACCGAACCACGGTTCTCGGCACGCTTCGCCACGGCGACGTCCCGCTTCCGCGGGAGGCGTTGAAGGCGGTCGACCGGGGCGGTCGACCACGGCTCGCGGGCGGACGGGGATCGTACCGCCGCTGAGAGCCGCCACGTCGGTCGGGTCATCGATAGAGATCAAGCGGAGATAAGCGGGGAGCACCGGGGATCAGCAGGGGAGCAAGCGGAGATAAGCGGGTGATCAGGACCGTTCACGGACCAGCCGCGAGGCCGGGAAGCCGTACCGTTTCGCGTCGGCCGGCTCCGGGTCCGGTCGAAGCGAGTCGAGGTAGACGACCTCGATGACGGGCTCGTGTGCGCCGTAGTCGTCGTTCGTGGGATAATCGGCGATCGTTCGGTCCTCCTCGGTCCGATAGGAGTCCGCCCGGTGGGCAGTGACCGACACGACGAGCAGTCGTTTCCCGGTCTCGCGGTCGGTGACCGCCTCGCCGGGCTCGAAGCCGTGGCGGGCACAGAGCTGCGGTCCAGTCGCCGCAAAGGGCACGAACGCCCCCTCGCCACAGATGGCACAGACGCCGACCCGTTCGTGTGGCGCGGGAACCGTTCCGGCGGTCACCTCGATGGCGACCCGTCGGAGGTGTTTACACCGCGATCCGCGGATCGCGTGGTCGGGACAGGTACAGGTTCCGGAACCGAGAGCGACGACGTAAACGCCGCCGGCCGTCTCGACGGCGTAGCGTCGGTCACGGAGCGGGCGAACGGTCATCGGCTCCGTGCGGGCGCGGCGAGCACGGCCGTCTTCGTGGTCGGCGTCGTGGTGGACACCGTGGCCGTCCTCCGCGAACGGGCCGGGTGGAGCGGATGACGCGGGTGGGTTTCGTGCGTGCGTCATGGGTGGTCACGGGGATACCCCCTTATCTACACTGAAGCGCCGGACGCGATTAAGGATCCGGGTAAAACGGCCGGTTTCGGACGTATTCGGCCGGCAAGTGAGTTCTCCCCCGGCGGCGACGGGCCCCCTTCGAAGCCCTTTTTATGCGGCGACGGGAACCCGCCGTATGGAAATCGACGCGGAGCTCCGTCGGCAGATCACCGTCTCGATGCTGGCGGCCGCCGTATTTATCATCGGGCTCGTCGCGCTCGGGATGACCTACGGCGAACCGGACGGGCTGCCGGAGGAGGGCGCGCTCGCGCTGCTCGGGCTGCTCACCGGGTTCGTCCTGTTGATGGCGCTCGTCGGGGCTTACTTGATAAAGGTGAACGCCGCCGACGACGGCGACGAATAACCACACCCCGTCAGTGACGGCCGCCGCTCACTCGGTCGCGTCCGTCGCTTCCGGTGTGTCGGCGTGACCCGCCGCGCCCTCCTCCCCGCGCCCTGACTCACCCACGTCGTGTTCCTCGCGCCAGTCGGTGACGTCGTCGGCCTCCGCGACCCGCTTTTCATAGTAGGTGAGCGGGTCGGCGGCGACCTGCATATGGTTCTCCTCGTTGTGGCAGATCCCGTAGTTCGAAAGCGTCTCACACGTCGGTGGCGGGTACTGGGTTCCACGGTCATCACGGAGATACTCGGTCTGATACCGGATCCCCTCGACGTCGAGGCTCGTGTCCGCACAGAACGCGACGACCTCGTCGGGCGTCATGCCGATCCCGACGAGAAACGCCATGAGCGCGAAGCTCTCCGGCTCCGTGAGGTCGACGTCGCGATCGGCCTTCTCGATCAGGTTGGTCATACACGGGGGGAACAGCTCGGGGGCGACGACGTCGATCGGGCCGGTGTAGCTCCGCTCGGAGAGCAACCGCTTGAGGTCCGCGACGCCCGATTCGAGGTCGGCGGCGATCCCCTCGCCCGCCTCCAACTCGAAGGGCAACCCCTCGCGGACGCGCTCCTCGACGGCGACCGAAATGGCCGAAAGCAGCTCCTCGCCCGAGAGCGGCACCGTACCGTCCGACAGCTCGCGGTTGACGAGCCGCCACGTCGGCCCCCACGACGGCGAGGTGAGCCGGAGATACGCCCCCACGGCCATCCGATAGCGATCCCGTTCCGGGTCGCCGCCGGTGGACATTCGGCCGGAAGCGGTCGACCGGCCCGCGGTCCCCGCCGGCCCCGCCTTTGCGGACCGAACCGCGCCGCTCAGGTCGAACTCGGCGAGAACGTCGTCGAGGTCGACCGTCGGCGTCGACACCGATCGAAGACCGTCCTCGGCCGTGAAATCCGCCCGAAACCGGTCGACCGCGGTTGCCGCCTCCGCGGCGGCGTACTTCTCGATGGCCGCCTCTGAATCGAGCAGTGAGACGAGGATCCGCGCGATCGGATACGAGAGCAACTCGGCACGAACGTCGTACGCCGATCCGGCACCGTCGGCCTCGAACGGGCCCGATTCGGACTCCACCGTTCCCTCCAAAAGCGCCCGCTCAACGCGCTCACGGGCCCGCTCGACCGCCGGCGCATCTGCCGCAACCAACGCCGGCAGCGACACCGACGCCTCCGCGACCGCATCGCGGGCGGCCTCGAAGAACGGGTACCGGGCGTGGAGCGCGTCCATGTCGGAGATGAATAGAGGGGGACGGTGAATAAGCGGTCCGATCGGTGCTAACCGGTGGGTGACAGAAGCGGGGAGAACGAGGTGCCGACCGACGCTGCGCTATTCCTCGACGTCCTCGACTGGCGCACCCGGCGCGTTCGTCTTCACGCTGTTGAGCCCCTGTTTGGCCTTCTGTTTCGAGGCGTAGCCCTGGCTGCCGTCACCGATGATGTTCCCGTTATCGTGGACGAGCCGCCAGCGCCACTTCCCTTCGGCGTCCTCGAACAGCTCGAAGGTGGCGTCGCTGCCGCCCTCTTCGGGGGCCTCCTCGTCTTTCGACTCGTCGATGACGTGTGCGCCCGGGGCGTTCTGTTTCACGCTTTCGAGCCCCTGGTTCGCCTTCTGTTTCGAGGCGTAGCCCTCGCTGCCGTCGGCGATGATGTTGCCGTTCCGGTGGACGAGTCGCCAGCGCCACTTCCCCTCGGCGTCCTCGTACACCTCGAAGGTCGCCTTGCTCGTCACGGCCTCGGTGTCGATCTCGCCACCCTCCTCCTCGGGCCACTCCATCTCGACGGCCATGCTCACGCCACCGTCGTCGGTGCGTTCGATCTCGACGCCCAATTCGGGTTCGGCGGCGGGGTCGACGGTCACCGTCCCCTCCTCGTCGGCCGGGACGGGCTCGCCACGACGCAGCGCGTCGGAGATCCGCCGGAAATAGGTCGCGATGGCCTGCCTGCTTCGTGATCGAGTCGACTCGTGGACGGTTTTGTCGGTCATACAGCCCGATCATCGAAGGAGCGTCCCATAATTCTACTCCCCCGCCTCGTGAGTCGGTCGATGGGGACGACTCAGTCGGCTCGCTCCGCGATGATCGTCTCGCCCGCACGAACCGAGTCCCCCTCCTCGACGAGCAGGTCCGCGCGGTCGACGTCCGCCGGCAACACCACGTCCGCGCGCGACCCGAACGAGACGTGTCCCACGCGTTCGCCACGATCGAGGACGTCGCCGGGCTCGACCGCGGGGTGGATCCGGCGGGCGAACCATCCGGCGATGATCAACAGTTCGTACTCGTCACAGTCGATGGCGACCTGCTCGTTGCGCTCGGACTCCTTCGAGAAGGCGGGCCTGTTCGCCCCGGGCCGGTGACGAACCTCCCGGACCGTCCCGGGAAGCGGCGCGCGGTTGACGTGCACGTCGGTCACGTTCATGAACACCCCGACGCGGAGCCGCTCGCCCTCGTCACGGACGACTGAGACGGTCCCGTCGGCGGGCGAGAGAACCCCGGTATCGGGTGGGGTTCGGTCCGGATCACGGTGGAACCACAAGATCACGAGCGTGAGCGCGACGAGCGCCACCCCGACCGGCGGGACGAGCGGGAGGGACACGGCCGCCGCGAGCCCGGTAACGAGCGCGAGCCGCCACGCCTCGTCGACGACCGGGAACGGAAGCACGCGCGCAAGCGGCGGGTTTCGACCCATGATCAGGCCTCCACGGGGTCGTGAAACGGCGCTTGGAGTTCGGTGCGGCCGGCCGCCCACGCCGCGAGCAGATGCGTGAGGTGGAGTCGATCGTCCAAGCCCACCGAGAGGTCCATGTCGGCCTCGCCGGCGAGCGCGTGGAGGCGGGCGAGGTCGTCGCCGCTGTACGCCGCGCCGGCACGGGCGACCCGAAGCGTCTCCACGAGGAGGTCCGGCCCGTCATAGCCCTCCGAGAGGAGGTCGTCAAGCGTCTTCCTCGCCCCTTTTAAATCGCCCTCACGGGCGGCCGCCAACGCCTCACGGATCTCGTCATCGTCGCCGACCTCGCCGAGGGTCTCGTAGGCCGCGGTCATCGTGATCTCCTCGGCCTCGGTCGCCGTCGCCTGTGCGGAGAGGATCGCCCGACGGAGGTCGCCGCCGGCCGCGCTCGCGACGAACTCCAGCCCGTCGGCCTCGTACGGCACGTCCTCGCGCTCACAGATCGTCTTCAGGACGTCCATCGTCTCGTCCGTCGTCGGGGCCCGGAGCTGGACCGGAAAACACCGCGAGCGGATCGGCGCGATGAGCTTCGAGGGCTGACGGGTAGTGAAGACGAACTGGGTCGTCCGGTGGTGTTGTTCCATCACGCGCCGAAGCGTCTGCTGGAAGTCCTCGCGGATCGCCTCCGCGTTGTCCAACACGATCGTCTTGTACGTCCCGCTCGCGGGGGCGTAGGAGGCATACTCTTTGAGGATGTGTGCGACCATGTCGGCCTTCGAGAGGTCGCGTTTGTACTGGTTGCGCTTGTCCGTGCCGCGGCGATACTGCTTCGAGAACGCCGTCTGTCCCTGCAGGAACGCCTCGAATCGGGGGTCGTTTCGGATCTCCTTTTTGCTTCGATCGAAGAAGTCGGCGACGTTGATCTCGATCAGGTCGGCGTCCGGGTCGTCGTGTGCGGCCCGAGCGAGCGCCCGCGTCGCGGCGGTCTTGCCGACGCCCGCCGGCCCCTGAACGACGAGATTCATCGGCTCCGCGACCGCCCGCGAGAGCCGATCACGGGCCGCGGACTGCCGGATCTCCTCGAGTTCAGGCGCGTGTGTGTCTATCCACAGCGGTCCATCCATTACCCTTCCTTCCGCGTTCCGCGCTCAAGAATCGGTCGGTCCGGGGAACCGCCGGACGACGTGCGGGGGGAACCCCCCGCCCCATCGCGGACATCGACCGGTCATCGGCGCTGACCGATCACTCCCGGATCCGTTCGACCTCGCGACGGACGTTCTCGCGGACCCGGTCGGTGACGGTGTCGTCATGCTCGGCGGGCGTGGCGTCCTCGGTCTCGAGGAGCCGTTCGAGTTTGCGCTCAAAGGTCTCCTCGTCGATCTCGTCGCGTGCGTATCGCTCCCTGAGGGCGTCGAGCGCGGGGTCGCCCGTTCGGGCCCCCGGTCGTTCCTCGTCGCGTTCGGGGACCGGCTTCGCGAGCGTGTGGGCCAACGGCAGGAGGATGAACAGCCCGAGGAACCAGACGAGCGGAAGGGTCCACCAGAGGCCGGTAATGAAGGGCGCGAGGACGCCAGCGCCGATCACGAGGAGCGCGAAGACGCGCCGCCAGCGTCGGCGCAGGTTCCAGCTGACGCGGCGGAGGAGTCCGCTCATGTTCGGGGAGAAACCCGGGAGCGACGAAAGGGTTTCGTCAACGATAGCAGGTCGTTCCTCGAACGTGGTGACCGACGCTCACGGGAGCTCGAACTCGATCCGGTCGCCCTCGGTTACGTCGTTGGCCTCGCTCCAGCCCATCGGGACCTCAAGTACGTACTGGCCCGGCCCTTCATAGACCGTGAGCGGGCGGGATTCGGGTTCGGCCTCGTGGATCGTCGTCACCGTGCCGTCGGGGTCGATGAAGATGATGTCGATGGCGAAGGCCATATCCCGCATGACGTAGCCGTACTCGCCGGGTTCGTCGTGGACGAAGAGCATCCCCTCGTCGGGGCCGAGTTCGTCGGTGTCCGAGAGTCCCACGTACCGCTTCAACTGGGTGTCCGCGATGCGTACGTCGGCGGTCGTGAGCGGTTCGTCGGTCTCGCCGTCGACCGCCTCGACGGTCGTGGTGTCGTAGCCAGTGATAAGCAGTCCGGGGTTCGACACCAGCGCGATCGCGATGAGGAGGGCGATGGCGAGCGCGAGGAACGTTGCGTGGCGGCGGTTCACGATCCCCGTTGGCGGCGCGGAAGGAAACCCTTTTTCGCTCGCGGTGGGTCAGGGTGGGTGAGGGCTCGTGGTCTAGTTGGTTATGACGCGGCCTTTACAAGGCTGAGGTCGGTGGTTCGAATCCGCCCGAGCCCATTTCTGGGACGAACGAAGTGAGTCACAGAAATGTACGCGAGCGGCGGTTCGAATCAGACGGTACCGAACGGAGTGAGGTGACGGCGTGGTTCGAATCCGCCCGAGCCCACTTCCTGCGGCGAGCATGTTCGCGAGCCGCAGGAATGCACGTACGGAGGATTCGAACGATACTGAGGTTCTGTGAGCGGAGCGAACAGGTTCTCAGGGGTGGTTCGAATCCGCCCGAGCCCATTTCTGGGACGAACGAAGTGAGTCACAGAAATGTACGTGAGCGGCGGTTCGAATCAGGGAGCGAGAGGTGAGCGAGAGGTGAGCGAGCGGCGCGAGCGAACGGGAGCGACCGTGGTTCGAATCCGCTCAAAGTACCGTTCCCTGATGGGTGGACACTTCGGTAGGTGATCCGGGTTTTGGGGTATATACTGAGGGAGATCGATCGCGTCGACTACCGATCCGGACAACCGCCGGCCTCAGTCCTCCCCAGCCTCGTTCGGACGGGCCGCCGGACGGTGCGGCGGCCCGTCCGAACTCCCTCGCGGGCCGCTCGCGCCTTTAAAAGGCGCGAGCGGGCGCGCCGACCACACCGTGATGGAAGTGCCGCCCGTAGCGGGTCGGATCACGGGTCCCGATAGCAGTCCGAGTTGTTGCCGACGAAAGCGAGGGCCCCACGGCTCCGCTCAGAACCCGAACGGGTTCGCGAGCAGCCCCGCGGTGATGATGAGCGCGACGGAGAGTCCGGCGGCCCCGTAGAGGAAGGGCTTGGCGTCGCGTGCTGGTTCGCGCAGCTTTCCGGCCGCGAGCCCACGCGAGAGCTTTCCGCCGGCCGCCTCGATGAGGCCGGTGCCGAGCAGCCAGAGGACGATCATCGTGAGCACGAGGTGGCCCCGACCCGTGCCCGTGAGCGTGTTGACGTCATAGAGGACCCCTGCCATGTGGCCGCCGGAGACGACGAACGCGACCGCGCCGATCCGGGTGATCCACCGCAGCCGGTTCACGATCGCTCCGAGCGCCTCAGCGCCTATCTCCCCGCGTGTCGCCGGCGGGAGCACGGCGGCGGTCACGAAGAGGACGCTGCCCGTCCAGAGGATCGCGAAGCCGACGTGGATCGTCCACATGACGGAATGAATCAGTGCCATGGGCGTTCCTCGGTCCGACGAGACTTATAGGCCGGCGGAAACGCACAGGCGGGCGAAGTCGAAGCACTCGCCGCTGTTGCCGGTTTTTAAATATCCGCCATGCGTACCGCTCGTCATGTCGCTATTAAAGAAGATCAAGGGGATGCTCGGGATGGGAGACGACGCCAGCGGCGGCGGCGACGGAGAGACCTCGGTAACGGTCGAACGCGAGCCGCCGGCGGACGACGACGCCGACCCGGCCGCAGCGGGGACTGACGCCGCGGCATCCACCGGATCGCTCGTCGACGAATCCGAGGACCCGGAGGAGGCCGCCGAACCCGCGGAGGCCGTCGATGCGGTCGGCGACGGGACGGTCGAGCCGGAACCGCCTGCGGAGGAAACGGTGGAAGACGACGACCCGGCCGCAGACGAGGACGTGGCGGATGAAGATGATGAGGAGCCGGAAGCGGACGATGAGTCGGAAGCGGACGATGAGTCGGAAGCGAATGGAGATACGGAGGGGGAGGAAGCGGACGAGGAGACGACGGAGGAACCCGACGACGGAGTTGAGGGGGATGACGAAGACGGGGATGGCGCGGTCGCTGACGACACAGACGACGCAGTCGACGGCGAACCCGTCGACAGCATTCGGGGGATCGGGCCCGCCTACGCCGAACGGCTCGCCGAGGTCGGCATCCATACCGTCGTGGACCTCGCAGAGGCGGACCCGGTCGAGGTCGCCGAGGGCGCGAGCGTCGGCGAGAAGCGCGCGAGGACGTGGATCGACCGGGCGAAGGGGTTCTGAGCGGTCGGGGGAGCTGGAGGACGGTATCGGCCGGGGGCCGTGCGGATCACGGGTCGAAGCGGCCGACCGACCGGAACCGTTTCACGCTCGCACCCGAACGGTTCGGTGATGAGCGAACGCGTCCACACCGATCGGGAACGATTCCGGGCGGTCGCCGCCGGGGCACCGCCCGGAGCCCGGGTGCCGGTCGAGTGTCGAGTGGTCGTCGACGACCCGTTTGCCGCCTACCGGCGTGCGCGGGACGGACCGGGCGGATTCTTCTACGAGACGACGGGCGGACAGCCGGGCTGGGGCTTCTTCGGCGTCGAACCGAGCGAACGGTTGACCGTCTCCGCGGAGGCCGTCGTCATGCAGGGGGAGCGTGGCGACACCAAAGCTCCCTCGGACACCCACCGCGCGTCCGATGGGTCCACCCGGGAAGGGTTCACCCCGGAAGGATCCACCACCGGCGATTACCGCCGTGAGACGCCCACGTTGTCGGCGCTCGATGGACTGCTCGCGGACGAGACGCTCGTTCGCGGCGACTGTGGGGTCCCGTACCCCTGCGGGGTCTTCGGATGGCTCTCCTACGACGTCGCCCGGGAGTTGGAACGGTTCCCGCCGGAAGCTCCCGAAGGCCCGGGGGCGGTCGACGACCGAGGCCTCCCGCGGCTCCAAGTCGGCGTGTTCGACCGCGTCGCCGCGTGGGAATGTCCGACCGAGGAGGGCGAAACGGTCCTCCGAGTCACCGCCTGTCCCCGTATTCCGGGCGACCTGGCCGATCCGGAGGCGGACCGTGCCGCGCTCGACGCCCGCTTTGACGACGGTGTCGCACGAGCGATGGAACTGATCGAGCGGATCGAAACCGGCGCTCCGGCGGTCGGGCCGGCACCCGTGTCGGGGACGAGCGCGACGTTCGAGAGCGACACCGGTCGGGAGGCGTACGCCGAGGCGGTCCGGCAAGTCAAACGATACGTCCGCGACGGCGACACCTTCCAAGCGAACATCTCCCAGCGACTGGAGGCACCCGCGGCGGTCCACCCGGTCGAGGCGTACGATGCCCTCCGTGCGGTGAACCCCGCCCCCTACTCCGGGCTGGTCGAGTTCGGCGGGCGTTCGCGGGCGGATGGTCGGGGCAGTACGTCCGGCGTCGACCTCGTGAGCGCGAGCCCGGAGCTCCTTCTCGAACGGATCCCGGGCGGTGCAGGATCGTCGGATGAAGGGGTAAAAAAGCGGGGCGCACGGCTCGTCACCGAGCCCATCGCCGGCACCCGACCCCGGGGCGAGGACGCGGAGACCGACGCCGCGATGGAGACGGAGCTGACCGGCGACGAGAAGGAGCGCGCCGAACACGCGATGCTCGTCGACCTCGAACGCAACGACCTCGGGAAGGTCTCCCGATTCGGGACCGTGACCGTTCCCGAGTACCGGCGGGTCGACCGCTACAGCGAGGTGATGCACCTCGTGAGCGTCGTCGAGGGCGAGGCCCGACCAGACGTTTCGCTCGCCGAGGCCATCGCCGCGTGCTTTCCGGGCGGGACGATCACGGGCGCGCCGAAACCGCGGACGATGGCGATCATCGACGAACTTGAGCGGAGCCAGCGGGGGCCGTACACGGGCTCGATGTTGGCGGCCGGGTTCGACGGGCGGGCGACGTTAAATATCGTCATCCGGACGCTCGTCCGCCACGATGACGAGTATCACCTTCGTGTGGGTGCTGGGGTCGTTCACGACTCCGACCCGGAGACGGAGTACGAGGAGACGCTCGCGAAGGGGCAGGCGCTGATCACGGCCATCGACGAGGCGCTTGAGGCAGGTGCGCTTGACGTGGAGAGGAATGAACGATGACCGGGAAGCACGACGACGCTCCGAACCGAGCGGCGCACGACGGGTGGCGACCGGGCGCGGGCACGAACGACGCGCGGATCCTCGTGATCGACAACTACGACTCGTTCGTGTACAACCTCGTCCAGTACGTCGGCGAGTTCGCCGGCGCGGTGACGGTTAGGCGAAACGACGCGGTCGATCTGGCGGCGATCCGGCGGCTCGATCCGGACGGGATCGTGGTCTCGCCCGGCCCCGGGACGCCCCAGGAGGCGGGGGTCTCGATGGACGTCTTCGCTCTGGACCGGCCGGTGTTGGGGGTCTGTCTCGGCCACCAGGCGCTTTGTGCCTCCCTCGGCGCGCCCGTCGGGCACGCGCCGGAGGTCGTCCACGGGAAGCCGTCGAGCATCACCCACGACGGCGAAGGGGTGTTCGCCGGGCTCCCCGACCCGATCGAGGTGGGACGGTATCACTCGCTGTGTGTCGAACGCGAGGACCTCCCGGACGCGCTGATCGAGACCGCCAGAACCGAGGACGAACGCGAGGTCGTGATGGGCGTTCAGCGGCGGGACCGGCCGCACATCGGCGTGCAGTTCCACCCCGAAAGCATCCTGACGCCGGTCGGAAAGCGGTTGGTCGAGAACTTCGTTCGGGGGTGTCTCGACGATGGATGACCGGTTGCTGTTCCACGTCGACGGCGAGTTGGTTTCAGCGGACGAGGCGACCGTCTCCGTCGAGGATCGGGGGTTCGCCTACGGCGACGCGGCCTTCGAGACCCTCCGGGCGTTCGGCGGCGAGGTGTTTCGCTGGGAGGCACACGCCGAGCGGCTGGCTCGGACCTGCGAGACGCTCACACTCGACCACGGGCTCACGGACGAGGACCTGAAGGACCGGATCGACGAAACGCTCGCGGCGAACGACCTCGCCGACGCCTACGTGAAGCTCTCGATCACGCGTGGGACACAGCCCGGGACGCTCGACCCGCACCCCGAAATCGACCCGACCGTGGTCGTGATCGTGAAGCCGCTCCCGCGCGGCGGGGTCGGGGGCGAGCCCCCTTACGACGGACCCGCGACGCTCCAGACGACGCGGACGCGAAAGCCCTCCGCGCGGGCGCTCCCGGCGGATGCGAAGACGCACAACTATCTGAACGGGATCCTCGCGCGGCTGGAGCTGCGGGTGACCGGCGCGGACGAGGCGCTGATGCTCGATCCGGATGGAAACGTCGCGGAGGGGGCGACCTCGAACCTCTTTTTCGCCGACGGGGCCGCGCTGCGGACGCCCTCGCTCGACGGGCCGATACTGCCCGGGATCACCCGGCGGACCGTCATCGAGATCGCCGAGGAGGAGGGAATTCCCGTGGAGGAGGGGACCTACACCCCCGATGCGGTCCGTAGCGCCGGCGAGGTCTTCCTCACGAACTCGACGTGGGGAATCCGGCCGGTCGAGGTCGTGGATGGAATCGCCGTCGACGGCGACGGGGAGGGCGTCGCCGGGCCGCTCACGACGCTCCTCTCGCGGCTGTACGACCTGAAAATCGAAGAGGAGTACTACGACGGCGAGCGGATCTGAGTATATAAACAGACGCGAATTCGATTATAAACGCCATCGCCTCCCCACCTTTCGTCCTCCGGCGCGCGCGAGCAGCGCGCGCGAGGGCGCTGATCGACGCCCGAAGCGACGCGGAGGGCGTCGATCGACGGCTGGGGAGGACGAGGCTGACGGCACCTCGGCAAGGAGGGAACGAGATAACTGAGTGACCGGCAAGCGCGACGCTGACCGACTGGATCGTACATACATAGCCGACCGAGCCGAATGCCGAGACCGAACCCCGATATAAAAGAAAAGCGTCGTCGCCGTTGCCACCCGCGCGACGATACCGGCCTACTCGGCCGCGATGACGTCGTCGATGCGGAGGATCATCGTCGTCGCCTCGGTGGCGGACTCGACGGCCTCACGCTTGACGGCGGCGGGGTCGACGATGCCGGCCTCAAGCGGGTCGCCAACGTGGGCGGTGCGGCCCTCGGCGATGACGCCAGCGCGACCCTCGCGGTCGTGCAGCGCGCGGAGGTCGACGAGCGTGTCGATCGGGTCCGCACCCGTGTTCTCCGCGAGCGTGCGCGGCAGCGCGTCGACGGCGTCCGCAAAGGCCTCGATCGCGAGTTGCTTGCGCCCCTCGACGCCGGCGGAGGCGTCACGAACGTGCGCGGCGATGGCGATCTCCGTCGCGCCCGCGCCGGGGACGACCCCGCCGTCATCGAGCGCGGCGACCACGACGTCGACCGCGTCGTTCATCGCCCGCTCAAGCTCGTCGACGACGTGCTCGGTCGTCCCGCGGACGAACAGCGTCACCGCCTCGGCGGCGTCGCCGCCGCGGATGAACGCGAGTTCGTCCTCGCCGTAGCGCTCGATCGAAATCGACTCGACGTGCCCGAGGTCGGACTCCTCGAGGTCATCGAGCGTTCCGAGCCGCTTCGCGCCCGTGACGCGGGCGACCTCGCTCGCGTCCGAGGAGCCGACGCTCTCGAACGCGAGGATGCCGGCGTCCGCGAGGTAGCCCTCGACCCGGTCGTCGATCTTCTTCCGGCAGAAGAGCACGTCGACGCCCGCCGCCGAAAGCGTCTCGGCGTAGCCCCGAAGCTCCGACTCCTCCGCCTCGATGGCGGCGTTCAGGCCCTCGACGGAGCTGATCGAGTACTCGGCGTCGACGTCGCCCTGCCGAACCTCGAGTTTCGCATCGAGGAGGGCGACGGTCGCGTCCTCGACCTCGCGCGGCATCCCGTCGTGGGCGGGCTCCTCGTCGACGACGACGCCCTCGACGACCTCCGTCGCCGAGGAGGCCGCGCCGGCGCGCGGGTGGATGTGGATCCGGTCGCGGATCTCGCCGTCGGCGTCCTCGACGGCGCGAACCGCCTGCACGACCAGTTTGGCCAACTCAGCGGCGGCGACATCGCCGGTTCCCTTGCCGGTCATCGAGGACTCGGCGACGGAGGCGAGCAGGTCGTCGTCGAGGTCCTCATCGAGGACGCTCGCCTCGATGGCCTCGTTGGCCAACCGGGCGGCCTCGGCGTACCCCTCGACGATCACGGTCGGGTGGATGTCGTCGTCGATGAGGTCCTCCGCGCGGGCGAGCAGTTCGCCGACGAGCACCGCGGCGGTGGTCGTGCCGTCGCCGACGACCTCCTCTTGGGACTCCGAGACCTCGACGATCATCTGTGCGGCGGGGTGGTCGATGTCCATCTCGTTGAGGATCGTCGCACCGTCGTTCGTGACGACGACGTCCCCGGTCGAATCGACCAACATCTTGTCCATCCCTCGGGGGCCGAGGGTGGTGCGTACCGCCTCGGCGACCGCCTTGCCGGCCGCCACGTTCGAGTCCTGGGCGGCTCGACCGCGTGTTCGCTTGCTGTCCTCCGAAAGAATGTACAGGGGTTGTTGCATACGAGAGGCCATACTCACCTGGAATGATGGTTTGCGGTTCTATATATAGCCATCGGTCTGTATCGGGCAAAACCGTGGGATGGCGGCGAGGTAGCGATTATCATGGGGGCGACGTGTGAGGACGGATAGTCACCCAGAGTGAACGTCCTGACGGACCGAACGGCGGACCCCCCATTCGACCGACAGGCACATATCGCCCCCGCGGAAGTGTCGAACGTATGCTGGGGTTGGAACACGACTTCCGGATCGTGGACACGCGGGCGACGTTGGATCCGGACGAGACGTCGGTCGCCGTCCACGGCCGCGACATCACCCCGGAGCGGTTGGAACGCGAGATGCACCAGGCCGGAATCGTCCGTGCGGTGGCGAGCCCTGGCCCCCGCGCCCCGGGACGGAGCTACCTCCGCGCGAACAACGCCGTCGCCCGGCTCTCCGTCGACCGTCCGTTCATCGCCTTCGCCCGGCTCAACGGTCCCCGTGACGCGGGGGCGGGCCCGATGGCGACGCTGCGAAACCTCCGTGCGGAGCGTTCGGACCATCACACCCGCCCCGACGACGTCGAACAGTACGCCTACGACGACCGGTTTCACGGGTTCGTCCTCGTGCCGGCACACGACGGGCTCCCGAACGTCGACGTGCTCGAACGGCTGGAGATCGCCGATCTCCCGGTGATCGTCCACGCCGGCAAGGCGTTCCCGCCGTCGATGGTCGAACGCGAACTGCTCGAATACGACATCCCGATCGTCCTCTCCAGTTTCGGCGGCCACCCCCTTGACGCCGCGTTGATGAACCGGACGATCGACCTTCTCGGCGAATACGACCGTCTGTACGTGGATACGAGCGCGGTTCGGTACCGCGAGATACTCGAACGCGGCGTCCTCGAACACCCAGACCGGGTGCTTTTCGGCTCCGGCGCGCCAAACGTCCACCCCAACGTCGGCGTGATGGAGATCCTCACCCTCGATTTCTCGGAGGACCTCATGCGACGGGTCTTCGCGAAGAATCCCTCACGGCTGATCCCCGTCCTCGCCGCCGGCGTCGATATATAAACAGCGCCGGTGGGGGGCCCAACGCGTCGGGAAACGCGCCGGGCAACGCGTCGAAGGAGCGAAGTACGCGCCGGCCATATCGAGAGAGCGTGAAGGAGTACGAGCGAAAGGTCCTGCTCGAACGGATCGATCGCGAGGCGGCGACCGTCGGCACACGGATCCCCGACGAGATCGAGATCCAGGGCGAAGCGATCGAGTTGCGATCGTTCGTCTTCGAGATCAAACGCCGCGACTCGATCCCCCAGGGCGAACGCGAGCGCGTCGAGCGGGCGAAACGGAACCTCCGGCGGGAGCGGATCGAGCGGGTCGAGCGGATCGAGGAGGGGACGATCAGTTACGAAGCGGGTGAGGAACTCGCCGCCTCGATCATCGGCATCGATCGGGCGTTGGAGGCGCTGGAGGGACTTCGTGCCCCCAGTCCCGAAGCGGAAGCCGAGCGACAGGCGGCGGCCGACAGGAAGCGGTGGATGCGATTTCTCAAACAGGCGCTCGGACGCGACGGGGGCTCTGCGGCCGGCTCGCGCCGCTAGCGATCGACGAACTCGACGGCCGCGTCCGCAACCCCGGATTTATATATCAAACCGGAAGAATATCTGTCATATCGCTCGGCGCTTGTCCCGTTCCGCCGCGATCGCCCACCATGGTCCCCGAAGACCCCTCCCTCCGCCGACGCGTGCTGCTCGCCATCGCCCTCGTCGTCATCCTCCCGTTCGTGTTCATCTACACGTTCGTGGGGGTGACGAACCGGATGTTCATTCCTCTGCTCGAATCGCAGGGATATGGCCCGTACCACGGGCGGGTCTACGTCGAACCGTGGCTCGCCGTGATGGTCGTCGGCGGTGGGCTCGCCGTCCAAGCGTGGAAGGGCCCATCGGTGGTGCTCGCGAGCATCGGCGCTCGGCGGGTTACCCCCGAGGAGCACCCGGACCTCCATGCACGCATCACACGGCTCTCGCGGCTCGCGGCTGTCGAGCCCCCCGAGGTAGCGGTGACGACGAACGCCGCGCCGAACGCGATGGCCCTTCGCGGCCCGGGGGGACCGACAGTCGTCGTCACCACGGGGCTGTTGGAGACGCTGGAGGGGGACGAACTCGACGCCGTCCTCGCACACGAGATTGCCCACATCGCCAACCGCGATGCGACCGTGATGACCGTCGCATGGTTGCTTCCGACGATCACCTACTACATCGCGATCGCCGCAGCCTATCTCATCTACGGAATGGTGCGGGGACTCGGGATGGGCTCCTCGGGCTCGCGACGTGGCGGTGACGGCGCGGCCCGGGCCGTGATCGTCCTCATCGCAGTCTCGATCGTGACGCTCGCGATCGCCGCGATGTTCTGGGCGGCGAGCACGCTCGTACATCGTATCCTCTCACGCTACCGCGAGTACGCCGCCGATCGGGGGGCAGCGGCGATAACCGGGGATCCGGCGTCGCTTGCGAGCGCCCTCACGACGCTCGATGAACGGATGCCGAAGACGCCCGACCACGATCTTCGACGGTTGGACGGCGGCGCGGAGGCGCTCTACGTCGTCCCGCTTGAGGGACGGGCATTCACTGACGCCGAACTCGTCTCCACCGACGTCTTTCCCGAGACGCATCCGCCGACACACGAGCGGGTCGAGCGGCTTCGCGATCTGACCGCGACGTTCGAACGGGATGCCGGTGACACGGGCCTGTCGAACACCCCGGACCGCTCGATGGGCGACGCGCCCGCCGAGGAGGGACGACGATGAGGCGGCGGACGTTCCTCGCGACACTCGCGTCCGGCGGCCTCGTCGCGACCGCAGGGTGCGGCTATGCCTACGGCGGCGGGGATCGAAGAGCGACGGAGTCATTCGGTGGCGGCAGTTCCGGCTTCAACCGTTCGACCTACCACGCAACGGGGATCGAGCGGATCGCCCGGGTGCGGACGGGCGACGGGTTCGCTCCCTTCAGCGAGCCGACCGAACTGGGCGTCTTCGATCTCGGTGGCGAACCTGTCTGGCGCGCCGACCACGACGCGGTCACAGTCGCGGTCGCGGGGGACCCGTTGCTCGAAACGATCGTGGCGATCGAGGAGGCCGACACGAGCGCCGATCTCGTCGCGTTCACGGCCCCGGAGGCGGACGACGAAGCCGACGCCGACCGCGGTGAGACACCCGAAGGGTCCGTCGCATGGCGGGCAGTGATCGACGAACTCGGCGATCGGGAGGGCGGGGCGGCGGTTCCACCCATCACAGCGGGCGATGCGGCCGCATACCTCGCGCTCGATGGGACGATTCTCGCCGTCCATGACGGGGAGGAACGCTGGCGAGCGTCGACGGACATCGGCCAGATCGGCTCGATCCACGTCGCCGACGGCCGAACGGTCGACGTCGACGGCGAGATCGATGGCGTCGTGGTCAGCGGTGAGAATGCGGTCGTCGCGCTCGATCCGACCGATGGATCGGAGCGATGGCGTTACGGGGCAACGGAGCCGGACGGACCCACGATCGAGATCCCACGGGAGTTCGTCCCCGATCCGCAGGTCCATCTCCATGACGGCGACCGGCTGATCGGCCTCGATTGGAGGGACGGATCGACCAACTGGGAGACCGAGACGGTGTCCGCATCCAGCACCAATCCTCGGGCCCCGTCGACGACCGAGGGACTGGTCGCGGTGGTCGGCTCGTCCGGGCTTGCGGCGGTCGATGCCGCTGACGGGACGGAGCGATGGCGGATGGATCGCCGCGTGGGTTCGCCGGTCGCCATCGACCGCGAGCGTGTGTACTGGATGGACGGCTCGACGGCGGTCGCGACCGGTCCGGACGGCACGCAGTGGCGTCGTGACCTGGATGACGTCTCCGGGCGCGCGCTTACCGCGTGGCTCGCAGGTGATCGCGTGGGCTTCGCGTTCGACGATTCCACCATCGTCCTGTTACAGCGCGAGGACGAGGAGCCAGGGGTGCTTCCGTTCTCCACCCGTAGGTGATATCGGAAGGTCTTGGCGCGACTCACGTTGAACGAGGCAGTCTATCGGATCCGGCCTGGACGCTCACACCGCTTCCAAGCGCACGAGGTCGGCCTCGACGTCCTCGATGAACGCGCCACGGCCGCCGATGGTGACGGTTCCGTCGGGCGTTTCGATCGCGATGGAGTGTTGCACCGGGAACTCGTTCGTCGTCGGCTCGACGAGCGACTGTCGGACCAACCGCACCTCGCCGTCGACCTCGACGGTCTCGCCGGTGACGGTGTCGCGGCCGCCGACGATGGCCCGGAGCGTCGTCCCCGCGTCCCGATGGACCATCGCCTGAAAGGCTGCGTGCCGGAAGTTGGTGTACTCGGCCGGCAGCGACGCGGGCTCCGCGATCCACGACTCGGTGGCCACAGGCCAGTAGTTGCCGAGGAACGAGCCCGCGATCACGGGTGTGAGCTGTTCCTGTGCGAAAATGATCGCCTGTCGGTCCGAGTTCGCCCGGCTGAGCAGCTCCGCGGGCGACACCATCCCGACCGCCGAATCCGCCGCCAGAAGCGTCGGCATCGCCTCCCCCCACCGGCGAACGACGCTCGCGACACCTGCGACCGCGGAGGGGTCGGCCGTTTCCTCACCCGCGTCGCTCACGATCAAGAGCACGAGGACGCCACGGTCGACGGCGGCCGTGAGCGCCTCGTGAAACTCCGGAAGCAACGAGGCCGGCAAAGAGAGCGTCAGCTCCTCGTCGGCCCCCTCGATGAGTGTCCGGATCCGCTTGAGCACGGTTACGCGCGATTTCACCACCTCGAACTGCTCGGCGTCGGGTTCCACCCGTGAAAACCGGTCCTCCAGGCCGGGTCGGATCGCCTCGACGTCCGCACGGAGCCGCTCGATCACTTCCTCGGGTGGGTTCGCGCGTATCGTCGTCGGCACGGCGTGGTCGTTCACCTCGACGAACCCGCGGGCGGCGAGCGATTCGCTCACGCTGTAGACGTAGCGCTTCGAGACGCCAGCGGCCGTCGCGATGGTGCTCGCTTTCGCCTCGCCGTGTTCGAGAAGGGAGAGATAAGTGTCGATCTCCTTCTCCGAGAGGCCGAACCCGGAGAGGAGGTCGGAAAGCGTCCGATCGTCCATATACATGTCACCGTAAGGGGGCCACTTATCTTGGTCGGTGTGCACGGAAAATTGCGAATAATAATTACACCAAAGATTGATACGGTGCGGTGTGTTTCGTTGGCGTATGCAGCTACGCGACGCGATCGGCGATTACAAGCGCCACGTGGGCCAACCGGCCCGGTTCCCGGGTGAGCGCCGAACGGTTTCGGGACGCTTCTCGGGCGGACACGGACGCCTGGTGCACGTCGATGAGGGTGGAGACCTCCGTGATTTCGGGTATCCCTTGACGGGACGATCGGGGCTCGTTCGGGGACGGATCGGGCTCGCGGTCGACGGCGAACGGCAGTGGTTCGACGCGGAAGCCGCGACCCAGCGATACGTCGACGGGACGACCGTGGTGGAGACAACCCACCGAAGCGAGGCCGGGACCGTGACCCGATACGATGCGACCGTCGACGACGCACACCTCACGCAGGTATTGTATGAGACGGACGAAACCGCGGAGGCCGAGACGGGCGGGGAGGGCCAAGCCGCCTCGGCGGAGGTCTCCCTGCTCGTCTATGCACGGTTCGCCCCGGACGGCCGCGACGACCGGATCGGTCAGCTGCGACACGGCGACGCCGTCGAGATCTATCACGCCGACGAACACGATTTCCTCGCGAGCGCCACCGGCTTCACTTCCCTACAGGGACAGCTCCCGAAGACGATCCCGGAGCTGCTCGGCGAGGAATCCGTCGAACTCCCCCGCGAACGCGACGCCGGACGATATGAGGAGGAACGCCTCTGTGGTGAGGTCCTCGTCGAGATCCCCTTCGAGTCGGGCGTCGCGACCGTCGCCAGCCTCCTGACCGATCGGACGGAGACGAGCCGTGAGGCGGCGCTCGACCGGTTAGACGAACTGTTCAAAGCGGTCGAGCCGTCGGGGGAAACGGGGGACGGACGGGACGCCGAGGAAGCGATCCTCCCGCTGGTCGACGGATCGGTGCCGTCGGTGCCCGAGTCGGCCCCGGAGCGCAAATCGCTCGTGGCTGACCTCCGTGTGCTCTCGTTGCTCTCGTCAAAGACGGGACTGCGGATCGCCGGTCCCGACTTCGATCCACACTATCAACACTCGGGCGGCTACGGCTATACCTGGTTCCGCGACGACGCGGAGATCGCGGGCTTTCTCCTCGACGCCGACGAGCGGCTCGACCTCGATCTCGGCGACTGGCATGCACGCTCCGCGGCGGGCTATATCGACGCTCAGCGCGAGGACGGGTCATGGCCCCACCGCGTCTGGCCGTTCAACGGTTCGATCGCGCCCGGCTGGGCGAACGCACGGCTCGAAGCTGGCCCGGATCACGACTACCAGGCCGATCAGACGGGCAGCGTCGTCGCGTTTCTCGCACGCGCCCGCGAGGCGGGCATCGAGCCCGACGGCCTCGAAGGGGCGCTCGTGTCGGCCCTGCTCGGGCTCGATGAGACCCTCGAAGCCGACGGGTTGCCCGTCGTCTGTCAGAACGCGTGGGAGGATTCGATCGGGCGGTTCGGCCACACGGCGGCGACATTCCTCGAAGCGTACGCCGAACTCGCCCGACATGGCGCGGGGGTCGGTCGGGAGGACGAACGGATCGACGGCGACGTGGCGGCCCATGCCGAGGCGCGTGCACGTGAGGTGTACGACGCAATCGATCGCCTCTGGGTGGCCGATCGTGGCTGCTATGCGCTCCGTGAGACCGCCGATGGCGAGCTTGACGATCGGATCGACTCGGCGACGCTCGCGCTCGCGGCCGCCCATCGCGCCTACGATGCGCTCGGCCCGGACGAGGCGGGGGCCGTCGACGACGACCGACTCGATCGACTGGTTTCACACGTCGAGACGGTCGTCGATGGGCTCACACGCGAGACGGACGCGATCAACGGGCTCTATCGCTATGAAAAGGACGGATGGCGGCAGGCCGGCCAGGGCCGTGAGAAGGTCTGGACGGTCTCGACGGCGTGGGGTGCGAACGCCTGCGCGCAGTTGGCCGTGTTGCTGGCAAGCCGCGACGACCCGCGCGCGGAGGCGATCGGCACGCGGGCGCGCTCGCTCCTCGCGGAGGTCTCACCCGGTGGGTCGTTGCGCGCGGAGACGAGCTACCTTCCCGAACAGTTCTTCGATGACGGGACGCCCGACAGCGCGACGCCGCTCGGGTGGCCCCACGCCATCCGGCTGGCGACGGTCGCGCTCCTCGCGGACCACGGGTGGCTCGATACCGGCGCCACCGTGCGCGCGAACGCCGACGACTGACGCCCATCGGGCGGTGACTCGCCCTGGCCGTGGCGTTTACACCGGCCGGTGACGTATCCCGACCCATGAGCGAGGGATCCGTCGACGATCCGGAGACGGAGCGGCAGCGAATCCGCGAGCGGAAGCTACGGAAGCTGCAGGAGCGGCTCGAAGCCGGCGAGTTGGGTTCCGGCAACGGTTCGGACGCCGGCGATGGCGGCCTGAACGATGACGGTTCGGCCGACGGTAACACAGGAGCCGGGCGAACCGCCCCGTCGGAGCCGATCGAGATCGTGGGCGAGTCGCAGCTACAGGAGACGGTCGACGCGCACGACGTCGTCCTCGTCGACTGCTATGCGGAGTGGTGTGGCCCCTGTCAGATGATGAAGCCGGCCATCGAGGCGGTCGCGGCCGGGACCCCCGCGGCGGTCGCGACGGTCGACATCGATCGCAACCGGGGGGTTGCCGCCGCGCTCGGCGCGCGAAGCGTCCCGACGCTCGTGCTCTATGCGAACGGCGAGCCGGTCGAACGGCTCGTCGGCGCACAGGACCGGGGGACGTTGGAGCGGTTGATCGAACGGTACCAGTAGGCCACCGGGACGGTGTCGGCTTATCGTATCGGCTTTGTGCCGATTACTAGCAATACTGTAACCTATCACCGTGACCCAGTGGTGTGCGAAAGAGCGCGAGTGATGGCTCAAACCCGTTCCGGAAAATCGCTCTAACCCGTACCAAACGGTGTCTACCCTCTGTTCGACTATCCTACCAGTACAGTTACAACCAACTGTTCACGGTATTGTGAATATGGGAGCAACACATGCGACAAGCGCGGAAGAAACGTTCACCCCACCGTCGAACCCGATCGGCTACCTCGCGGTCCTCATGGCGCTCATCACGGGCGTGTTACATCTGGTTGCCTCAACGAACGCCATCGAAATGAGCGTGGTTCTCGCGGTGCTTTTCATCCTCAACGGTCTCGGCTTCCTGGGCGGGTCGATCCTCTATCTAACCAAGTTTTGGAGTCGCCCGTTGTTCCTCGTCGCAGCGCTTTACTCGATCGTCACCATCCTGGCGCTTTTCCCGGTACAAGGGTGGGGCATCGAGGCGTTCTACATCCAGGGTAACCTCAATCCCCTTGCGGTGATCACGAAGGCTGCGGAGGCCGTCCTCGCCGTCTGTGCGGTCGCCCTCTATATGATGGTCGACGAATAGCGGGAAGCGATCCGCTTCGGCTCAGTCGTCGCCCTCGGCGACGGCGACCTCCTCGGGCTCGTACAGCTCACCCGCGCGTTCGAGATCGGAGAGATATTCGTCGGCGTCGATGGCGGCCTCACACCCCATGCCGGCCGCCGTGACGGCCTGCTGATAGTGGAAATCGACCACGTCGCCCGCGCCGAAGAGCCCGTCGACGCCGGTGGCCGTCTGATCACCGCCGCGGCCGCCCTCGGTGAGCAGATAGCCCTCGTCGTCGGTCTCGATGGGGAGTTCGTTGAGGTACTCCGTGTTCGGCGTGTGACCGATGGCGAAAAAGACCGCGCCCACGTCGAAGTCGTACTCGCGGACCGAATCGGCCGTCTCGGGGTCCTCCAGTTTCTCCTTTGGATGGCCGTCGGGGTGCTCGACGAGCGTCACGTGATCGACGCCGTCCTCGGGGGTCCCGTGGATCTCGGTCAGCTCGGTATTTAACAGGAGCTCGATCTCGCCCGCCTCGACCTTCTCCATCGTGCGGTCGATCCAGACGTCCTCGGCGCGGAACTCCTCGCGGCGATGGGCGACGTAGACGGTGTCCGCGAACTTCGTGAGGAAGTTCGCCTCCTCCATCGCGGCGTCGCCGCCGCCGACGACGAGCATGTCCTCCCCGCGGAAGAACGCCCCGTCACAGGTCGCACAGGTGGAGAGCCCGTAGCCCATGAGCTCCTCTTCGCCGGGAACGCCGAGGGTTCTCGCGGAGGCACCGGAGGCGGCGATGACGGCGTCGGCCGTATAGACGTCGCCGTCGCGGAGTTCGACCCGGAAGTGGCCCGCGTCCTCACGCGTGAGGCGCTCGATGATCCCGTTTCGGGTCTCCGCGCCGAACTTCTTCGCCTGCGTCTTCATCTCGTTGATGAGTTCGGGCCCGGAGATCCCCTCCGAGAAGCCCGGGTAGTTCTCAACGTCGGTGGTGAGCGTGAGCTGGCCGCCCGGCTCGTCGCCCTCGATGATCAGGGGTGCGTTGTTCGACCGTGCCGCGTAGATGCCCGCCGTGAGCCCGGCGATACCGGTGCCGGCGATAAGCAGACGGCGGTGTTCGACGACTGCATCACTCATGTCTGAAGGTTTGCCACGGCGAGGTATGTACGTTCCGCTGTCGGAGCGACACGCCCAGTGGCATCGCCGAAGACGGCCGAAGGCGAGTGAACTACCCCACCCTACCGCTCGGGCTGACGCCCTCGCGCTTGAGGGTGGGGCTTCCTGTTTCTACGACGCGCTTTGCATCCACAACCGAGGACACAGGGAGCGCAGTCTCCACAGGCGTTGATTCGGAGCGTCCCACTCCTAACCGCTTGATACCGCGAGAAAGAATGTTCCACGCCGCGTTCGCGTCTCTGTCCGCCTCGAAACCGCACGCCGGGCAAGAGTGTTCACGCACCCACAGCGGTTTCTCGGTCGAAACGCTGCAGGACGCACACTCTTTCGTCGTTCCGCGCGGATTCACGGCGACGAAGTGCGTTCCTTCGCGTTCGCACTTGTATTCGAGCATCCGCAGGAACGTCCCCCACGCCGCTCCCGCTCGGTTCCGCGAGTTGCCCGGGAGTTCGACTAAGCCCTTCGCGTCCAAGTCCTCGACGGCCACGAGGTCGTACTCGGTAGCGTAGTAGTTCGAGAGCTTGTGAAGGAAGTCCAGACGTTTCTGTTTCAGGTCGGCGTGGCGCTCAGCCACGACCTTCCGTTGTTTCTCCCAATTCGCGGACCCGTGTTCCTTCCGCGAGAGGTCGCGTTGAGCGCGTTCCAACCGCTCGCGTTCGTCGGACAAGTCAAGGGATTCGACGGCGGTGCCGTCGGTGTCGTGAGCGTACTTGAGAATCCCTACGTCGATACCGACGCACTTCTCGGGATTTTCAGGCTTCTTCGGCGGGTCGTCGGGAGTCTCAACGCCAAGGATGGCGTACCACTTCCCGGTGGGTTCCTGCTTGACCGTGACGGTCTTAATTTCGGCGTCATCGGGAAGGTCACGGTGGAAAGTGAGCGGGATCTCTCCGAGTTTCGAGAGCCACAGCCGAGTCCGACCACTCGTGTTCTTGAGCTTGAAGCCAGATTGACTGTAGGTGAAACTGCGGTACTCGCCCGGTGGCTTCCACTTGAGCGTGCCGACGCGGTATCCGTTCTCTTTGCGACCGCGAAGTGTGGAGAGGTTGTCGTATAGCCGTTGTACGACTTTCTGAAGGACTTTCGAGTGAACGCTTTTCAGGTCGTTCCACCACTTCTTGAGGCTCGGCAGGAGCTTCTGCTCTGAGTATGCCGAGATGTTGTCGGTGCGGTTGAGTCGGTGGAGGAAGTGGTTGTAGACCTGCCTACAGGTATCGACAGTCCACGCTAATCGCTCTTCGAGCGCGTCGGATGGTCGGAGTCTATACCTGTAGTTGTAGTTCATCTACGAGCGTTCTTCGATGAGTTCGTCAAGTTGTCCGCGAACGAACGACGAGAGGTTGAGGTGGTTGTCCTCGACCCACTCGGCTTGGTCTTCGCGGATGGTGATGTTTTTCCGTCTCACTATATGCGCACTATACGTATTTGTGCGTATAGTTGTTGCGATTGCGTGGGCCTGTGAGCCGAGCGTCGAACGTGTTTGAGAACTGTGCGGCGCTGTATCCCCTCCCTACTCGCTCCCGTTGGTCGCTCGTTGAGGAAGGGGCCTTAGCGCCTCAATTCAGGTAAAAACGCCCCCTCGGAGCGCCCCTCATCGGGTCGGCGATACAAACCTACTTCCCATACGCATGCGACCAATACACATGGGTGCCGAACGCACCGATCCGTCGACCCAAACGCACTCCTACGGCGGGGAGGCCACGCCCGAGCGGCTGCGTGAGATCGCCCGCTATTTCATCTACATCGGGATCGTCGGCTTCGGCGGGCCGCTCGTCCATATCGCGATGATGGAGGACGACCTCGCCGGCGACCCCGACGATCCGGACGGGGCCGGGTGGACCGACCAGTCGACGTTCATGGAGGGACTCGCGATCTGTAACACGCTTCCCGGGCCCGCCTCCACCCAACTCGGGATCTTCATGGGCTGGGTTCGTGGCGGCACCCTCGGGGCACTTGTCGCCGGCGGCGCGTTCATGTTGCCGACCTTCCTGCTCGTCGTGTTCTTCTCGTGGATCTACTTCGCGTTTCAAGCCGTCCCCTCCGTGGAGGCGTTCTTTTACGGGATCAACCCGGTCGTCATCGGCCTGATCGTCGGCGCGGCGTGGTCGATGGGCCGGTCGGCGCTCGCGGAGGGTCGAACCGATCTGGAAGTCGAGGTCCGTGGTGATACCTGGCAGATCGACTTCCTGCTCCTCGTGTTGTTGATCGGCACGATCCTCGTCACCGCGGTCATCAACCCGAACCCCGTGGTCGCCTTCGTCGTCGCTGGGCTGATCGCCGTCGCGCTCTACCGCTCGGCGTGGGTGCGAGCGAACCTCCGGGCCGTAAGCACCGGTGCGGTCGTCGGAGGTGTTACCGCCGCGGGCTACGTCCTGCGTGACCGCATTCTCGATCTCCTTGGCCCGAGCGCCCGCGCCGCGTTGGAGGCCTCGCCGATCTGGGGCGTCCTGCTCGTGCTCTGGTCGAACACGTGGGTCCAACTCTTCGCGTTCATGCTCTATACGGGGTCATTCATCTACGGCGGGGGGCTCGTGCTCATCCCCTTCATCGAGAAGTACGTCGTGAACGAGTTCGCGTGGATGACCGCCCGGGAGTTCGTCGACGGTGTCGCCATCGGTCAGCTTTCGCCCGGACCGGTCGTGATGACCACCGCGTTCGTCGGCTACAAGGTCCTTCTCGACGCCTCCGGCGGGCTGATCGCGATCGCCGTCCTCGGCGCGCTCGTCGCGACGATCGGCGCGTTCGGCCCGTCGTTCGTCTTTATATTGGGCTTTTTCCCGTACTTCGCGCGGGTCCGCGAGAACGACGTGATACAGACGGCGCTCACGGGTGTGAACGCCGCGGTCGTCGGGGCGATCCTCGGCGCGACGGTCACGCTCGCGCGCGAGTCGTTCATCGTCGACGGCGTGCTCGATCCGCTCACGGCCCTTCTCGCGGTCGCGACGTTCGCCCTGTTTACCCGCGGTGTCGACGCGGTCTATCTCATCTTCGGCGGCGGTGCGATCGGGATCGCGGCGTTCTTCGTGTTATAGGCCGTGAACGGGACGATCGCAGGGATCGTAATGATCGATTGGATACCTTTCGACGGCTTGCATATAAAGCTCTGAACTATTCAGACCGAGAGATGCCGATTCTCCCGAGGAAAGAACAGCCTACGGTTTATATCCTCTCACCGGTCGTCCGTTCAATCAGAGGGAGAACACAGATGTCAACCCAAGCGCGGAACGAATTTGGCGGGCGGTTCGGTGGAGTAGAGTTATTCGGCAAGGCACACTCGCTGTCGGCGCTGTTCATCGTCACGCTGCGGGCGGCGATCGGCGGGATGATGCTGTTCGCGGGGCTCGGGAAGTTCGCCTTCATCAGCGGGGAGGCGTTCGACGCGAGCGGCTACCTCGTCCACGGGGTGGACGCAGCGAGCCCGGTGAGCGGCCTCTACGCGGCGATGGGGTCGAGCGCCCTGTTCATCGAGATAACGAACGTGCTCGTGCCGGTGACGCAGGTGTTGATCGGCCTCGCGCTCATCGCGGGGGCGTTCGTCCGGCTCGCCGCCTTCGGTGGCGCGCTCCAGATGCTCATGTTCTACCTGGGCGGCTGGGAGGGTGAGTGGCTCGCGTTGTTCGACTCGACGCTCATCTACGCCATCGTCTTCGCGACCGTCGCGGCGTTCGGCGCGGGGCGCATCCTCGGGCTCGACGCCTACATCGAGAAGATCGAAATCGGCGGACAGCCGCTCGTCGAGCGCTTCCCCGTCGCCCGCTACCTCCTCGGGTAATCGCCCATCACCGTCCCGGGGCACCCGGGCGATGACGCGGCTCCGCTTTTTATCGGTGTCTCACGTCGCGAGCGACCGCGAACGATTCCACTGGCACACATAGGTTTATCACCCCTCCTCTGGTGGACCCACGTGAATGACCCCTCCACCGACCGACGACCATCCCCTCCCATCGGCCAGCCACGAGGAGGCGTGGGTCGCCCACGCCGCGCTGTTGGCCGCCGGAAAGACCGCGGTCGACGGTGGCGACGACGACCCACCGCACGTCCGCCCGCTGGGACGGATAGAACGGAAGCGCTCGCTCGCACCCGAGGAGCTGACGCTGCTTCGGGACGCCCTGATCGACTATCTCGGTGACGCCCCGGTTCGCGACCGTGCACCCGGCCGGGCCCTCCTTCGGCGGGTCGTCGATCGGCTCGATGCGGTCGAAGCGGACGGTTGTGGGGACGTCGACGCCAGTGTGGGGAGCGACGACCGTTCGGCATGGGAACGGACGTGATCCGATCCCCGAGTTTTAATCCGTTCTCGCGGTAGGTACTGCTATGGATCTGTCCTCCGCGATCACCGCAGTCGTCTCCACCTTGCGTCGACGGCCCGCGGATCTCCTCCCGTTTTACCTGCTCAGCACCGCCATCCCGATCATCGCCCGAACCGCGGTCTTCCTCTCGCTGGCGGCCGTTTACGTCCACCTCGAACTTTCGGGACGGCTCGCCGAGGCGCGGGCGGCCCTCGACGGAACCGACCTGACGCCGCCCGAGTTCGGCGACCCGGGCGAATTCACCGGCGGGGAACCCGACCCCGACGCGTTCGACGAGGCCGCATTCGAGGCGTGGGTTGAGGGGCTGATCCCCGTTCTCGACCCCCTCCTGTCGCCGCTTGCCGGCGTGTTGCTCGTGGTCGGTATCGGCGCATCGGTCCTGCTCGCGATCGGGTCATACGCGGCGATCTCGGCCGGGCAGATGCGCGCGGTCTTCGCCCGGCTACGATCCGAACGTGGCCTGACCGCGGGGATAATCGGCGTCCGACGCCACTGGCTCACCTTCCTCGGGCTGTATCTCTCGGAGTTCGCGCTCTGGATCGGGGTGATCCTCCTCGGCTCGCTCGCCATCCTCGTCGCATTCGTGATCAACCCCTTCGTCGGCGCGGCGGTCGCGCTCGGCGTCTTCCTCATCGGCTTCATCGTGTTGGTGGCGATCCGGATCCTGTTCGCGTTCGCCCCAGCGGCGGTCGTCGTCGACGACACGGGCGTGGCCGGGGCGCTCACCGGCGCCGGCGGCTTCATCCGAGCGAACCCGATCGACGCCGCCGCCTACCTCGTCGTCGCGATCGGCATCCTCATCGGCGCGTCCTCCGCGGCCTCCGCGCTCGCGTTCGTCGGCGGCGGCGCGGCGGTCGCGTTGGTCGCCGCGGTGATCGTCGCCCCCGCGCTGGATCTCCTCAAGACGGTCCTCTACGGCGATCATCGCGACGCCGTCGATCCGGTCGATCCACCTGAGGCCCGGATCCGTGACCAACTCGGCGGCGGGATCCGGCGCGGCTGGCGTGAGATGGCCACCTTCGTTCGGGCAACGCCGGGGCTGCACCTGTTTACCGTCGCCGTCGCCGTCGGGTTCGGCGCGCTCGGGTGGGTCGTCGCGACCCCCTTCGTCGACGTCCTTCCGACGTCCATCGAGGCGCGCCTCGACGGCCACTTCCCGCCGGCGGCGACCCTCGAGTTCTTCGGCAACAACTGGACCGTCGCCATTTCGACGGCGATGGCGGGCGTCGCGTTGGTGATCCCCGCGCTCTCCTCTATCGCGTTCAACGGGTTCGTCCTCGCCGGGATCGCCGCGTTGGAGGAGAACCTTGAGGTGCTGATCGCGTTCGTGATCCCACACGGGATCTTCGAGATCCCGGCGATCATCATCTCGGGTGCGCTCGGCGTTCACCTCGGGCTCGTCGCCTGGCGAGCGTTCCGTGGGCGAGCCGACCGGGAGACGTTCGCCGATGCCTTGGAGCGGTCCTTCTGGGTGCTCATGGGCGTCGGGATCCTGATCACGATCGCCGCGGTCATCGAGGGGTTCATCAGCCCGTACTACTGGCAGTTCCTGTTATAAACGCGGCCGCCGTCGATCGAACGGGCTATTAAGCGACGATCGCCTATCCCGTTCCGTGCAGAACGTTACCGACCGCGTGCGAAACCCGTTCGGGATGGAGCCGGGCTGTGAGCGGTACGTGCCCGGATACGGCGACGTCAACGCGGACTTTCACATCATCGGCGACCACCCCGGGGTACACGGGGGACTCGACGCCGGCATCCCGTTCACCGGGGAGACGTGGTCCGCCGCGTTCATCGACGCGCTCGTCGAATCGGGCCTGCTGGTGCGGGACGGAGGCGATTTCGGGAATAAGAATGGCGAAGCGAACGTACCCGAGGACCTGGCATACGGCGTCGGGCCGACCTACCTCTCGTACCTCCACATGTGTGCGGTGGCGGGCGAGCCAACCCCCGAGGAGTACGACGATATGGAACGATTCCTCGACGCCGAGGTGCGGGCGATCGCCGCGCACGTTCTCCTGCCGGTCGGGGACCGCGCGACCGACCACGTCCTCCGGAGCTACACCGCCCGTGCCTGGAAGACCGAACTCAACATGGAGGCGCTTCACGCGGAGGAGTTGCTCGGGGCCGGGTGGCTCGTCCTCCCGATCAAAGAGCCCGCCGAGTGGGTCGACGGCGACGCCGACCGACTGGTCGAGGCGCTCGAGGCGCTGCAGGCGACCGACTTCCGTCGCGAGAGCGACCTCGGTCGGTTCATCGCCGGGAGCGACCCCTATTTCGTCCGGTAGCTTCCCCGTGCCGGCGGACGCTTCGCCCCCATAGATTAATGTTGGCGTAAAATC
>Ga0207421_10001142_pt1 | contig 34599 bp, 26 predicted proteins | sample SodLakKL_010_SED_4_FD_187542 | JGI IMG/M metagenome (GOLD analysis project Ga0207421, IMG submission 187542) | Alkaline sediment microbial communities from Lake Tanatar, Kulunda Steppe, Russia - 8KL_010_SED (SPAdes) (version 2) | ecosystem: Environmental > Aquatic > Non-marine Saline and...
GGGGACGGTTCGAGCGTCACCGGAGCGAAGCGGAGGTCCGAAGGGAAGACGATGGAACCGTCCCCCTGGCGCAGCAGTGGATGCCTGAGTAGTTACAAAACAGCTAACTAAAAATTATTTGCTCCCCACCTTTAACTCCTCCCCCACCAGTGGGGGAGGAAAATGTTTTCGTTACCACTTTTAATTTTTCTTTACATTCATCAAGGGGAGGAAATATACTTGATATCAAATCAGTTTGTTCCGGATTCAAAGGAGCGGATAAGGTGAAAAAAATCACCAGTGAGAGCAACCCTTTGATAAAAGAATACGTAAAAATTCTTAACGGAAAAAGCGGAAATAAAGACCGGGTTGCCGTGGAGGGTTTTAATTTAATCGAGGAAGCTATTCAACAGGGGTTTAGTATTGAAACCCTCTTTTATTCTCCCGGGGTGGCTTCCGGCGGGCAGGCCAGTGGCCTTTTGAACAGGCTGCCCGCCGAAGTGAATAAAGTGGAGTTAACCGAAAGGGTATTCAAGAAAATAGCTCAGACGGAAAACCCGCAGGGAGCAGCTGCGGTAATAGCTTGCCCGGATATAGAGTGGGAAAAAGTAATTAACCAAACCATTGGTATGGCTGTGCTGGCGGACAAGATCCAGGACCCCGGAAACATGGGAACAATAATGCGCAGCCTGGCTGCTGCCGGGGGCAGCACTTTATTTTATACTCCCGGCACGGTATCTCCCTTTAACCACAAAGTTTTACGTGCTTCTGCGGGTACAATATTTCATATATGGATAAAACAGGTAACAAAGCTGGAAGAGTTATTCACCCGACTTAAAAGCAAGGGTTTTATTTCGGCAGCGTCGGAAGTGAAGACAGGCAGCGACTACTATAACCTGGATTTAACCCGGCCTTTACTGTTGGCAGTGGGAAACGAAAGATGGGGTGTATCCGATGAAATCAAGCAAAACTGCGAGGTAAAGGTCAATATTCCCCTTGCCCGGGGGGTAGACTCTTTAAATGCTGCAGTTGCGGTATCGGTGATCTTGTTCGAAGCCAGGAGGCAGAGGTCGGCCGGTTTGAAAAGGTAACAAAATCCAGCCGCTTTTATTGTTTTTTAAAAATTGATATGATATAATCAACTAAACTGTTAACTGTGGGAGTTAACCTGGGAGAAGGGAAGTGGTTGGATCTTGTTAACCGCTGACTTTTTTTGGAGAGTGTTTGAGAGAACAGGTTCCATAACCGCTTACCTTATTTATAAACACCTGGCAGTTAGCTAGCGGATATTTTTAAGGGTGGATATTCTTAAAGTCTTAAAGATAATGCTGGCGGTGAGCTTTAAGGAAGTATTGTTGGTAGAACCTTAGTAGAACCTTAGTTTAGTAAAGTTCTTGGTAGAGTTGTTATGGAAGGAAAAGACATCGGGTTGACTGGAATCAGATACAGGATTAATAAGGTAAGGTGTGGTGGTGTTTTTCTCGGGTTCTCTTTATTAAACATTCGTCCCTTTAGAGACGAAGTTTTTTTGTTTAGCTGCTGCTTTTCTTCCCGGCGGTTCAAATACAGGCCTTACCCGGTATGCAGCAGTGTAGGAAAAGAAGATACTTGTTAAGCCCGGGCAGGCAGCCCGGGTAGTTATGGTGAAAATTATGTACATTGGGTTTTCAGGAGGTTGCTCATGATAGAGAAGCTGGAAAACATAGAAAATGAAGCCATGGAAAAGCTATCCCAAGTTGAAGAGCTAGAAGAACTGGAAAAGCTCCGGGTGCATTACCTGGGAAGAAAGGGTGAAATTACTTCTGTCCTTCGCAGCATGTCCCAGCAGCCTCAGGAAATGAGGCCGGTACTGGGACAAAAAGCCAACGAGCTTAAAGAGAAGATAGAAGAAAAATTAAAGGAAAAAGAAAAAGAGATTGAGGAAAAGAGCAAGGAGCTCCTCTGGGAAAAAGAAAGGATAGATGTAACCCTGCCCGGGAAACCCGTCAGTTTGGGAAGAAAACACCCGGTTACTTTAATAACGGAAGAAATAAAAGAAATATTTGCCGGCCTGGGTTTCCGCTCGGAAGAAGGCCCGGAAATCGAGCTGGATTACTATAATTTTGAAGCGCTTAATATACCTGTAGATCATCCGGCCAGGGATATGCAGGATTCTTTTTATTTTACTCCCGAGATCCTGTTAAGGACCCATACCTCCCCGGTACAGGTGCGGGTTATGGAAAAACAGGCACCGCAGCTGCCGGTGCGTATAATAGCCCTGGGGAAGGTTTACCGCCGCGATGACGATGCTACCCATTCCCCCATGTTTCAGCAGGTAGAGGGACTTGCTGTGGATCGCAACATTACTTTTGCCGATTTAAAAGGGGTGCTTTTGCATTTTGCCCGGGAAATGTTCGGCGAAGAGCAGCAGATACGCTTGCGCCCCAGTTTTTTCCCCTTTACTGAGCCCAGCGCGGAAGTGGACATATTCTGCGTAATTTGCGGTGGAGAAGGCTGCCGGGTTTGCAGCCACACGGGATGGTTGGAAATACTTGGTGCAGGCATGGTGCATCCCCGGGTTCTGGAGATAAGCGGTTACAACCCGCGGGTGGTAACCGGGTTTGCTTTTGGAATGGGTGTGGAAAGAGTAGCCATGTTAAAGTTTGGAATAAACGATATACGGCTTTTGTACTCCAACGATCTGCGCATGATAAAACAGTTTTAAGCCCGGGCGGTGCGGTGGTGGCGTACCTGATACCGGGGAGCAAAACTGTGGTGAACCAATACCGGTAGAGGACCGGTTAGAGGATAAAAGGTTCAATTACTTGAAAGGGTAAAGTTTAAGTACTTGAAAAAGTAAGGAGGAAAAAAATGCTGGTCCCGTATTCCTGGTTAAAAGATTATGTTCCTGATCTGGATATACCGGCTTCTCGCCTGGCGGAAACGCTTACTCTTGCAGGGGTAGAAGTGGAAGAAGTAAGTGTATTTAACCCCGGGGTAGAAGGAGTGTTGGCCGGGGTTATAAAAAAACTGGAGCCTCACCCGGAAGCCGACAAGCTGCAGCTGGCCCATGTAGATGTGGGAGAAGGGGAAAATAAACAGATTGTATGTGGGGCTTTTAATATTAGTGAAGGTGATTGTGTTCCTGTTGCAGTGCCGGGTTCTGTTCTGCCGGAAAAAGGAAAAGTAGAAGAGACTGAAATCCGGGGATCTGTTTCTGGCGGAATGTTATGTTCCCCGGCTGAACTGGGCCTGGAGCTGGAGCAGGGGGAAGAAGGTATTTTGCTCCTGGAGTCCCACCTGGAACCGGGCAGGGATTTGGCGGAAGCCCTGGATTTAAACGATCCCGTGCTTACCCTGGAGCTTACTCCTAACCGTTCCGACTGCCTGGGCATGCTGGGTGTGGCTTACGAGGTTTCTGCCCTTACCGGCAGCGAAGTGAATCTCCCGCCGGAGCAGCCGGAAGAAAGAGGAGAAGAGATAGAACGCTTTGCCGGGGTGGAGATAAAAGATGAAGACCTCTGTTACCGCTATACGGCCCGGGTTATACAAAACGCTAAAATATCTGTTTCTCCCCTGTGGATGCAGTTACGCCTCTTGAAAGCCGGTATCCGTCCCATTAACAATATTGTTGATATAACCAACTACGTTATGTGGGAAGTAGGTCAGCCCCTGCACGCTTTTGACTATTACCTGGTGAAAGACGGTCAGGTCATAGTAAGGAGAGCCCGGCAGGGAGAAAAACTGGTAACTATAGACGGGGAAGAAAGGACCCTGGAAAATCAGCACTTGCTTATAACAGACCCGGATGGACCTATCGGCCTGGCCGGGGTTATGGGTGGGCACAACACGGAAATATCGGCGGGCACTACAGCAATACTCCTGGAGGCGGCTTATTTTAACCCCGCCAACATCAGGCGCACTGCCAGGGGTTTGAATATAAATTCTGAAGCATCCCTGCGTTTTGAAAAAGGAGTCAACCCGGAAGGGGTGATGCAGGCTCAAAACCGGGCTGCCAGGTTGATGTCCGAACTTGCGGACGGGGTGATATTGAAAGGAGTAATTGACTGCTACCCCAGGCCCAAGCATCCTTGCACGGTTTACCTGGATGCTTCTCGTATAGAGAAAGTGCTGGGTACTTCCGTGCCCGAGCAGGAAGTAACTTCGCTGTTGCAGAAGCTGGGTTTCGTGGTTACCACCCAGGAGGGTATGGAAGCCTGGGAAGTGCAGGTCCCTCTGATGCGTCCCGACGTATCTATAGAAGAAGATGTCATTGAAGAGATAGCCCGTCTTTACGGTTACGATAAGATACCCACCCGGCTTCCCGAGGGGGTCCTGGTAGACAGCAGGGAAACCCGGCGGGAACAGGTGCTAAATGAAATCAGGGAATGCCTGGTGGCCTCGGGAATGTACGAATGTATAACCTATTCTTTTATAAATCCCGCTCACCTGGAGCGGTTGCGGCTGCCCCGGGAGCATTGGCTGAGGAACTGTGTTCCCCTTCAGAATCCCATTACCGAGGACCAGGGAGTAATGCGGACTACTCTTCTTCCCGGCCTTTTAGAAACCGTCAGGTACAATAACCAAACAGGAGCGGGAAACCAGCTCTTGTTTGAAATAGGTTCGGTGTTTATACCCCGTTCCTTGCCTTTAAGCGAGCTCCCCCGGGAAGTTGCCTGCCTGGGTTTAACGGGAACCGGCAGGCTGCCGGAAAAGAGCTGGTACCAAAAACCGGAGCAAGTAGACTTCTTTTATCTCAAGGGTATACTGGAAAACCTTTTTGGCAGACTTGCCCTGGAGGGCTACTGGTTTGAAGAAGCGCAGTACCCGTACTTGCATCCTACCAAAGCTGCTTCCATTAAATATGAGGGGGAAGAGATAGGGTGCCTGGGGGTCCTCCATCCCGATGTGTCCAGGGAGTACCAGGTTAAAGGCGAGTTAATTGCCGGAGAAATAAATTTAGAAAAGGTAATAGACAAGGCCGGCTTGTTTAAACACTTTAAAGCTTTACCCCGGTATCCTGCTACTTTACGTGACCTGGCGGTGCTGGTTCCACGGGATATACCCGCTGCCAGGGTAGAAGAATGTATAAAAGGGGCGGGAGGTGAGCTTTTAGAAAGCTTCCACCTTTTTGATATATATGAAGGAGAGCCGGTTCCGGAAGGATACCGTAGCCTGGCTTATTCCGTGGTATATCGTTCGCCCGAAAAAACTCTTACCGATGAAGAGGTGGGGAAAGTTCACCAGAATATTATTGATGAACTGTACCGGCAGCTGGAAATTTCGGTTAGAAAATAGTATTAGCAATTCATCTTCCACCTGCGTTCCGCGGTAGAGGTAGGAGGCTTCTTGCCAAAGTTTGTTAAAAGCTCCCTTATAAGAGAAAGCGGGGGAAAATTATGGACGAGGAAACCAAAAAGAGGGTTACTATTACCATAATGGGGGAAGAACACACCATTAGGGGTTCTGCTTCACCACGGCACCTGAAAAAGGTAGCCGAATACGTGGACCACATCATGCATAAAGTGGCCAAGACAAATCCCCAAATGAGCCGGCATAAAATAGCCATACTGGCCTGTATTAACCTGGCAGATGAACTAATCCGTTTAAAAACCCGAAAAGGGAAAAAAACACAGCAGAAGGAGAACGACAAAGATGAACTGGTTTGATCTTCTGGTTATAGCGATTATTATACTTTATACCTGGAGCGGTATAAAGCAGGGCTTGCTTGCACAACTGGTAGGTTTTATAGGTTTTTTCGCCGCTCTTTTTCTTTCCCTGTACGGGAGCCGCCTGGTGAGCGGGTGGGTTACCTCGACTTACGATGTAGAAGAGCTGGTTTCTTCCCCGGCGGTAATTGAAGAAATTTTTGAGTTTATGGAAATGGATATGAGCGTAGAATGGCTGGCGGAGATAGCGATTGGGTTGATCGCTTTTGTAGTGCTGTTTATTATACTACAAATTGTATTGCGGCTGGTTATTAAAGCTTTGCAGTCGGTCAAAATATTGCCTGTGGTAGGCGAAGTAAACTCCCTGGCCGGCGGAGGTTTGGGCTTGTTAAAGGGTATAATTTTTGTAGTTATAATTGTTATGGCCTTATTCCTGTTGCCCCTGGAAGAAGTAAAAGAAACGTTGCAAGATTCGGTTCTGGCAGTATTTGTTGAAGAAAACCTTCCCGGGATGGACGAATTAAAAGAGTTTATGGTTAATTTCTACGACAATAGCCTGGGAAATAAACTATAAAAGTATCAGCGGGAGAGAGGCTGTTGGAAAACTGGGAAGTATCCGCTTATTTGCAGAAAATTGCAGAGATGCTTGCTTTAAAAGGAGAAAACGAATACAGGGTAAGATCCTACACCAACGCTTCCAGGGTTATTTCCCGGTTGGATGCAGATGTAGAAGAGCTGGTTAAAGAAAAAAACCTGGACCGTTTAGATGGAATCGGCCAGGCCCTTTCTTCTAAGATAGAAGAGATGGTGCTTACCGGCAGGTCTACCTTGTTGGAGCAGCTTCAAGAGGAAGTCCCTGCGGATCTGCTCTTTATTTTTCAGATTGAAGGGGTTGGCTTTAAAACCGCTTCGCGGCTGGTAAACCACCTGGAGATAAAAAACCTGGGCGACCTGAAGAATGCGGCCCGGGAAGGTCAAATAAGAAAAATCCCCGGGCTGGGCCCCTCCCTTGAGAAAAGTATATTGAATTGCCTGCACGAAAAAGGAAGTTCGGGCAGTTTTTACCACCAGGGCATTTCCCTCCCCCTGGCGGAAGTGTTATATAAACTGCTGCAGCAACATGAAAGAGTAGAAAAATGCGCTATTGCCGGGGATTTAAGACGCGGTGTAGAAGCCGTCAGCGAACTGGTGCTGGTTTTGAAAACCGGCCTGGGCGTGGAAAGCATTTCCAGCATTTTAATGCATACGGGAGAAGTTGCCCGGGTAGAGCAGTGCTGCGGTGAAATATTGAGGCTGGACACTGTTCTGGGAGTTCCGGTAAAAATAGTTCCGGCGCAGAATGAGTATGCGTCGGAGCTTTTGTATTACACTGGTTCTAAAGAGCACTTGCGGCGGCTTGAAACAAGGGCTGCTCAGTTGGGAATTCTTATGGACCTCCACGGATTGTATAAAGGAAAAGAAAAGATTGAGCTTGCCGGGGAACAGGACATATACGAAAACCTGGAGATGGAATACGTTCCTCCCGAAATACGGGAGGACCGGGGAGAAGTAGAAGCGGCATTGAAAGGGAAGTTGCCGCAACTGGTAAAGGAAGAAGATATTAAAGGTGACCTTCATGTGCATAGCAGCTGGAGTGATGGAAACAGCTCTGTAGAAAAGCTGGTGGAAAGTGCACGGGCCAGGGGTTATGAATACCTGGCTGTAACCGACCATTCCATCTCCCTTAAAATAGCTAACGGTTTGTCGGAAAAAGAACTTTTAAACCAGGTAGAGTATATAAAAAATCTGCATGGTGAATATAATGACTTCTGCATACTTACGGGAATAGAAGTTGACATTTTATCGGACGGGGAACTGGATTACCCCGATGAGATATTGTCGGAACTGGATATAGTTATAGCTTCCATCCACTCCGGTTTTAAACAGCCCCGGGAGCAGATTACTTCCAGGCTGATTTCTGCAGCAAAGCACCACTTGGTAGATGTTATCGGGCATCCCACGGGGAGGCTGATTGGCAGAAGGGAGCCCTACCCGGTGGATCTGGAGGCGGTTATGGAAGCGGCGGCAGCCTGCGGGACGGTCATGGAGATAAACGCTTCCCCGGACCGGCTAGATCTATCCGGAGAAAATATTGTCAATGCCGCCCGCAAGGGTGTTTCTTTTATGATAGGCACGGATGCCCACGGAACCCGCGGGTTGGGTGATATGAATTATGGGGTGAAAACAGCCCGGAGAGGTTGGCTTTCAAAAGAGCAGGTACTGAATACTTTTTCCCTCCCGGAGCTAAAAAAATACCTGGACGTGAGTTACTAATCTTAACAGGGACGGGACGGGTGGTTAATATTGCGCATACTGGAAGAAGATTTTTATCGCCGGGATACCGTGCAGGTAGCCAGGGAGCTGTTGGGGAAGATCCTGATCCATGAAAGCAAGGAAGGGCTTACTTCTGGTATAATTGTAGAAACGGAGGCTTATTATCAGGGTGATCCCGCCTGCCATGCCACGCGGGGCAGGACTAAAAGGAATGCAGTCATGTTTGGCCCTGCCGGCATTGCTTACGTGTATTTTGTGTACGGGAAACACCACTGTTTTAACGTGGTAACCGGCGAAGAAGGAAGCGGTGAAGCTGTGCTGGTGCGTGCTTTGGAGCCCCTTGAAGGAGTGGAATTAATGAAGCGGCGCAGGGGGGATAAGTGCCCTTACAGGCGCTTGAGCAGCGGGCCGGGAAATCTGTGCTCCGCCATGGGTATTAAAGGGGAACATAGTGGTGTTTCCCTTTTAGTGGCGCCTTTGTATATCTGCAACGACGGAGACGAGGTTGCCTCTGCTGATATATTAGTAACCAGCCGGGTGGGAATAAGCAGGGGAGAAGAACTCCTGCTGCGGTTTTATATTAAAAATAATCCTTACGTTTCAAGGAGATGATGGTGCTTACTATGGATGCCGTTCCTTTAACCGAAAGGGAAATACGCCTGCTTGACTACCATGCCATCAGGGAAAAGCTGGCCCAAAAGACGGTAACGGCCTATGGCGAAGAGAGGGCCCTGGGGTTGCTCCCTTCCGCGGAATACCGGGAAGTAAAGGATTCGCTTAATAGAACCTCTCAGGCGTGCCTTATATTGGAAAACAATTATTTTCAATTAAAAAACGTACCAGAAATTCGAAATTCCCTGGCCAAGTTAAGCAAAGAGGGAGTTCTGGGGGCGGAAGAATTAAGCTCGTTTATTTTATTTCTCCAGGGCTGCGGCCAGGTAGAAAAGGCTTCTAAAAAAGAAGAAGTCCGAGAGCATGCACCGGCAATTACTTATTTGATGGAGCAAGTACAGGAATGTCGCCCGCTTCTGGAAGAACTGGACTCGTGTTTGAGTAACGACGGGGAGCTCCTGGATAGTGCCAGTCCTTTGCTTAGAGATCTCCGGAGGCAGGCCAGATCCCTTAAAGAATCTATCCGGGAAAATCTGGATAATTATATAAAAAGCTCTTCTTATCAAAAGTACCTGCAAGAACCTATTGTTACAGTTCGTAACGGAAGGTACGTAATTCCGGTAAAACAGGAACACCGAAACAGTATCAAAGGAATGGTTCACGATCAATCTTCGCGGGGGGTCACCCTGTTTATAGAACCTTACCCGGTGGTAGAGCTGCAGAACAAATTGCAGCGCATAGGGAGACAGGAGCAGGAAGAAATAGAAAGAATACTAAAAGAGCTAAGCTATGCCGCTGCGGAATATTATCACGAACTTTCTGGTAACGTGGAAGTATACGGTTTTTTGGATTTATTGATGGCCAAAGCTCAAGTAAGCCTTGACACGGGAAGCGTGGAACCCGGGGTGACCAGGGAAAAAATAATTGAGCTGAGAGAAGCCAGGCATCCTCTTTTAGAAAGGGCGGTGCCGGTAGAAGTTAAAATAGGAGAGGATTACCGGGTAATGGTAATCACCGGGCCCAATACCGGGGGGAAAACGGTAACCTTGAAAACCACCGGCCTGATGGCTGTCATGGCCCAATCGGGTCTTCACTTGCCCGTTCTCCACGGCAGCCGTGTGGGTGTGTTTAAGGGAATATATGCGGATATAGGTGACGAACAGAGCATAGAACAATCTTTAAGCACTTTTTCCGGGCACCTTAAAAACATAGTAGAAATAATCGACAAAGCGGATAATAACTCCCTGGTGCTTTTGGATGAACTGGGGGCGGGAACCGACCCTTCTGAAGGAGCGGCACTGGCCCGTGCTATTTTAATGGAACTCTACCACCGGGGCTCCCTGGTAGCCGCCACTACTCATATAAACGAACTAAAACTTTTTGCCCAGCTGGAAGAGGGGCTGCAGAATGCTTCCATGGAATTTGATGAAGAAACTTTTTCTCCTACTTTCCGGCTTCTTCCTGGGGTGCCGGGCAAAAGTAACGCCCTGGTGATAGCGGAAAGGCTGGGCTTGCCTTCACATGTTTTACAGCAGGCCCGGGAATATATGCAGGAGGGGCACGGCGAGGTGGAAGACATGATCGGGAGTCTTACCCGCGAGCAGAAGAAGCTGCACCGGGAGAGCCAGGCGGCTGACCGTGAAAGAGAAAAGGTGGAACAGCTGCGCCGGGAGCTGGAAAAAGAAAGAGAGGAAATAAAGCAGAAGAAAGAGGAGATACTTCGGGAGGCGAAGCGTGAAGCACGAGAACTGGTTAAAAAAGCAAAGAAGAATGCCGATGCTTCTCTCCAGGAACTTCAGCAGCTGTACGAGAGCATGAAAAAAGAAGCAGAAGCTGATGCACAGCTTATGGGTCGTGCGGAAGACATCAGGCACAGCCTGAAAAAAGACCTGGCAGAAACGACTTCCAGTCTTGTAGAGCAGGACCAGGAGCTGGAAGAAAAAGTGTTAGACAAAGAATCAGTTGAAGAAGGAAAGGAAGTCTGGGTAAAAAGCCTCAAGCAGAAAGGAACTATTATAAAATATTCTTCTTCCGAGGAGATGCTTCTTGTGCAGGTGGGGATGATCAAGGTAAATACTAGCCTGGAAGATATTGCCCCAACTGGTGATACCACCGGTGCCGGAGAAGGAGAAAAAGTACCGTTAAAAGGATATACCTTTCTGAACAGTTCATCTTCACAAGTAAGCCCGGAGATATACGTCAGAGGCTTGACCCTGGAAGAAGCTATTGAAGAAGTAGATAAATATATAGATAATGCAGTCATGGCCGGTCTGAATCAGGTTTACCTGGTGCATGGTAAAGGAACCGGCACCCTCCGGCGGGGGCTACACCAGTTTTTAAAAAACAAAAACTGGGTCCGCGACTGGCGCCTGGGGGATCATTACGAGGGAGGCTCCGGGGTAACGGTGATAAATCTGGGTAAAAAAGATTAGTACTTGCCGTGTTTAATTTTTTAGGTAACTACTCAAGCTCTATGTGGATAATGGTAACTTGACACCAGGCTCTGCTATTTGAATAATGATGCATTATATGTTAAAATTTACACATGTTTTATAATAAAATTTAGAGAGGGGGATATTTATGTATGAACAGGGAAGCAATTATTCTGGCAATAATAATTTTGTATACCTGTTTGTGGTAGTAGCGCTGGTAATGGGCTTTACTGTAGGTTTTACTTTTGATGAGGAGCAAGAAATAGTAGAAGAACAGGTACAAAGTCAACAGGTGGATCAGGAAATGAGCATGGTGGATGAGGAATTTGATAGTGAAGAAGTAGAGGAGAAAATAGAAGCCATGAAGGGGAAGTTTCTGGAAAAGGGGATTGAGCTGGAAATAATGGGTTTTACCGTGAGCTTTACTATTGATGATGTTCCCGAAATGGTCAAAGCATGGCTTATAGATGAAGAAGAACGGGAATTCCTGGAGGCCAGGGACGAACTAAAAGAACAATACCGAAGAGAGAAAGAAAACGAAATTGTAGAAGAACACGTGAATGCTTTAATAGAAGACAGTGAAGTAGAGAAGAACATGGAAGTATTGAAAGAAGGAGAAGCAGATGAGGTGGTTGCTACTGTTAATGGGGAAGAGATAATGAAAGAAGAAATTGATGAAATAGCTGAACAACAAAGGCAGCAGATAGAGCAGCAAATGAGCATGATGGGTGAGGAGATTGACAGTGAAGAAATAGATAAGAGAATAGAAGTTATGAAGGTACAGATCCTGGATATGCAGGTTGAAATAGCAATAGTGAATCAAGCGGTGCAGGAGTATGAAGAAACGGTTGATGAAGAGGAGCTGGAAGAAAGATATGATGAAGTAATAGAAGAATTGGGAGGAGAGGAAATGCTGGACCAGATGGCGGAGCGAATGGGTATGAGTGAAGAGGAGATAGAAGAGCAGATAGCTATAATTGTATACCTGGAGAATTATCTTGAAGGAAGATCCGAGGAGCTGGAGCCCTCTGAGGAAGAATTAAGGGAAATGTTTGAAGCACAGAAGGATTCTCCGGATCAACCACAAATTAATATAGAAGAGGTAGAAGATATGGATATATAAGAGGTAAAATCAGATGAAAAGGTAAATAAAAATAGTAACTTATTCAAGAAGTAAGAGGCAAGAGACAAGAAACAAGAGAAAAGACCCCCCCACCTTTAATTCCTCCCCCACCAGGGGGGAGGAAGATTTTGGCTCCCAGGGGAGGAATTTTTTTCTTCTAATGTGGGTGCTGCTTGACACCGGAGGTAAGAATAAAAGTCTGAGTAGGGGAAAGCTGGCAGGGGTGTGTCGGCGAAGGCGACATTAGAGGGAGTGGAAGCCTCGATCTGCGAAGCCGACAGCCGAAGCGGGCCGGCCAATAGGAGTTTGGCCGCCGAGCACTCGCCTCTTAGCTGAAATGGAGGGCGAATTGCGAGGGAAGCCCGCGCAAGAAAGAGGCTGAGCTGTAACTGTGGGCCCTCGACCGATACGAGCCCGAGCCGACACACCCCGCCAGCGGAACAACACTACTTGTTTTGCCGGTGTCAAGTGTGTATAACGATCAGCACCAGGGGGGAGGAAGATTATAGCTCCCAGGGGGATGAAGAGCAATGCGTGTGCTAGCGATTTTGCCTGGGGCCTCTACCTTCGCTGTGCGAGGGTGGCCCCGGGGGGCCGGAGGAAGAGCTGCGGCTGTTTTCATTTTCGGTAAGGTTTTCCTCACTGTCGTTGTTTTCGTTGTTGTGGTCTTCTCCGTTGTTATTTTCCTCATCATTACTGCTGCCGTTTTCAGAGGCACTTTCATTTTCTTCGTTGTTTTCTGCGGGAACTTCTATTTCTGTTACTGATACTATGGTACCCCCCGTGTCTTTGAAGGCTTCCAGGCGGTAAATATAGGTTACCCCCGTTTCATAAACATAATTGTCGGTATACGATTCCATGTGGCCGGAAATATCATCGGTAATCATCCTGAAACCTTCCCCCTCTTTTTTCCGGGAAAGCGTATAATTGTTAATATCTAAATCCTCGTCTTCCACTTCCCAGGAAAGACGAACGTTTTCATCACCCACCTGCCAGAAGGCTCGCAGGTTAATAGCCCGTTCTTCCACCTTACCTTCACCGTGGAGCTCGCATTCCGTATTTGGGGGCATTTCTGTGGCATCAGCCGGGCCTACGCCCGAGGGGGCCAGGCGCCAGCGCCCATCCGTTAAAATAAAATCGGGTCTATCCAGGAAAACCCTTTCTACCAGGCTTTCGGAGGGGCAGTAATTGGAAGGCAGATAATAGTTGCCGTTATCTTCTGCTCCTGTGCATACAGTTTTTTCTACGTGCCTTTCACACGTATCCTCCGGTAGCTGTTCCCGCGGGAATAATTCGGTAGTAACGGTGCCCGCTTCTTTACAGAGTTCGGTAGGTTTTTGGCCGGACTTGGTGCATATTTGTGTTTCTTCAAAACCTGAGGGGCGGTAGAAATCTTCTTCCGGTATATCGTTTAAAACTTCGTTTAAAACCTTGTTGGTTATTTTCGCTGTATGCCTGGGCGAGGCGATACCGCCCATATCCCTGATATCGTAGCCCATCCATACTATGGAAGTAAGGTTGGGTGTATAAGAAGCCAGGTACCTGTCTGCCTGCCCGTCAGTGGTGCCGGTCTTGGCGGCCAGAGGGCGGTCTATATGGAGCCAGCTTCCAACGAAATCACCCGGGACACCTTTAAGGATATCGTTTACCTGGTAAGCGGTTTGTCGGGAAAGTACTTGGCGAGGTTCGACTTCTCGCTCCCATATCAGGTTGCCTTCCCTGTCTTCAATCCGCGTTACTGTGTGGAGGTCCGATTTTATACCCTCGTTGGCCAGCACAGAGTAAGCCTGGCCCATATCTATAACTGTAGCTCCCGCCTGGAATCCCCCCAGGGCCAGGCTCAGGTTGTTTCTTTCCTCTTCCAGGATGGTTCTAATCCCCATCTGCTCGGCGTATTCGGCCCCTTTCTGTGGTGTCAATTCTTCAAAGGTGGTTACTGCAGGGATGTTTCGCGAATGTACCAGTACGTCTCTAACCGTGGCCAGCCCCCAGAAAGCTCCGTCCCAGTTGGAAGGGGTAAAAGCAGGTATGTCGTCGTATACTTTGGGGGCGTCATCCAGGACGGTTCCCGGTGTTATTAATCCTTCTTCAAAGGCTGGAGCGTAAACGGTTATGGGTTTAATGGCCGAACCGGGCTGGCGGCGACTGGCGTATCTAAGCACTTCGTTGATCTGCCGGTGATAATGCCTGCCCCCGCCCAAGGCTTTTATTTCCCCGCTGCCGGGATTAGCCAACATCATGGCACCCTGCGGTTGGGGCACTCCTCTTTCTTCATCAATATATGCTCCCGGATAATCGTGGGGCAGCCGGTTGTTGTTTTCTCGAAAAGCTTCTTTTAATTTATCGATGTCGATGTAAAGAGTCTCCGGGTAAAATTCATCGTTGTTGAGCGTATCCTCTACCGTGGACTGCATGCTGGTGTCCATGGTGGTATAAACCCGGAGCCCCTGGGTATAGATGGCGTTATACGCATCTCCCCTGCTATCAAACGTGGGCATGGAAGTCAGGATATCAATAAGTTCCCGGTGCAGTACATAATCTATAAAATAAGGATGGGGGTAGTCCTCCCTGTCCGGTACTGCGTATTCCAGTTCCTTTTCTCCGGATTTGTTTGCTTCTTCGCTGGAGATAAAGTTCATGTTTTTCATACGGGACAGTACGTAGTTCCTGTTACGCTGTGACCTTTCTTCGCTGTGCCAGGGATTATTAACCTGTGGCGCGCTGGGAATACCGGCCAGTTCTGCAGCCTCAGCCGTGTCCAATTCATCAACGCTCTTCCCAAAATACGTTTGAGATGCTGCTTCTACGCCGTAGGCCCCGTTTCCGAAATAGATATGATTCAAGTATTTTTCCAGGATTTCTTCTTTGGAGTATTCCCGCTCCAGGTTGATGGCCATCCATGCTTCCTGGATTTTTCTTTTCAGGGTCTGTTCTGAAGTTAAAAAGGCGTTCCGGGCCAGCTGCTGGGTGATAGTGCTGGCTCCCTGGACAATACCTCCACTGCGCAGGTTGATCCAGCTTGCCCTGGCTATTCCTACCAGGTCAACTCCAATATGGTCGTAAAACCGTTCATCTTCTATGGCTATAAAAGCTTGCTGCACGTGCTCCGGTATTTCTTCTATAGGAACCACTATGCGGTTCTGTTCGCCGTGCAGCTGTGTAACCTTATTACCTTCGTTATCATACACGTAAGAAGTTTCCTGGAGCTTTAGATTTTCCGGGTCAAACTCGGGAGCTTCTTGAATATAGCTTACCGATACGGCAATAGTTGTTCCTATCCCTATAAGGAAAAGAAAAATTACCAGCAGCAGCCCCACTTTTAAAAATTTCTTTATTATAGAATTACCCTTTTTTGTTTTTTTGCTCCCGTTATTATTATTTTTTTTGGGGTCAGCTTTTTTCTTGCTGTTTTTCATTGTGGTACAAACCCTCCCTCTGCAACAGAGCCCGTCGGAACTCCGCCGGGCAGTTTATAATATGCTGTATTTTGGCAACTGTTAAAGAATAAAACATGCTGTACCAATTAGACTAAAAAAACATCCGCTATTTTTTTATATTATACACCACAAGGGTTCATGCTGGCAAACATATTAAACACTATTCCAGGCAATAACCTGCGGTAAATGCTTCCCGGTTTATTTCCAGCAGACGGGGAGGTATTACTAATTCCAGTGCATTTTCCCATGTTTCGCGGGGAAAGGGCATTTGCCGTGCCAGAATACCCATTAAAAAAACGTTCAAGGTCCTGCTATTACGGCTTACCGGATCCCGGTTCAGGGCATCAACCTGTATGGAGGTGGCGGTTTTATCTTTAATTTCCTCCAGCACGTACCCGGGGTATTCAACTTTGCCGGTAAGCACAGGAAGTGGATGAAGCACCTGGGTGTTTACTATAACGGTCCCCCGGGGAGAAAGGAAAGAAAGCCAGCGCAGCCCTTCAAGCCTTTCAAAAGCCAGGATAAAATCTGCATCGCCCAGGGGTACCAGCGGAGAGTTAACCTTTTTCCCCATACGAACGTGGGTTATTACGCTTCCCCCGCGCTGGGCCATGCCGTGTGTTTCTGCCATTTTTACCTCCAGCTCCTGGAGCAATGCTACTTGAGATAAAATGCGTCCTGCCAGTATGGTCCCCTGTCCCCCGACTCCCGCAACCAGTAGATCTACTTTGTTTATCACTTCTTATCACCTTCCTCTGTTGGAGAAGTTTGTTCCCCAGGCCGGTAAATAGCATCTCGGCGGCATACCTGGAGGCAAAGATCGCACCCGTTGCAAACGGCGCTGTCGATGCGGGCTTTGTCGTTTACCAGGCTTAGAGCGGGACACCCCAGTTGAATACAATTTTCGCATCCGTTACACTTGTCTGCGTCTACTTCCAGGGGAGGATGGATGTCCCTGCTAAGCAGGATACAGGGTCGCCTGGCTATTACTACTGAAGCCTCCTCTGCAGCAACTTCTTCTTTTATAATTTCTTGCAGCTTTTTCATTTCAAAAGGATTTACCGTAGTAACGCGTTTAACACCAACAGCACGGCAGAGAGCTTCCAGGTCTACGGGGGTGATTTCTTCTCCTTGCAGGGTGGTTCCTGTACCCGGGTGATCCTGGTGCCCGGTCATGGCTGTGGTCCGGTTGTCCAGGATAATAACCGTGGCTGCGGATTTGCTGTAAACTATATCCAACAGGGGGGTGATTCCGGAATGGTAGAAAGTAGAATCCCCTATTACGGCCACGGTGTGAGATGCAGCTCCGGCGTTGGCTTTTTCTCTGCCCAGGGCGGTCCCCACGCTGGCCCCCATGCATATACAGGAATCAATTCTCTCCAGGGGAGCAAGGGCTCCCAGGGTGTAGCACCCTATATCCCCCATTACTTCCAGTTTTAGCCGCTTTAGAGTGTAAAACACGGCGCGGTGTGAGCATCCCGGGCACATTACCGGTGGCCGGGGTGGAAGGTCTCCGGGCACGGCAATGGTTTCCCTTTTTTCGTTTAAGACTTTTTCGCGTATGATTTCCACAGAGAGTTCTCCGGTAGCGGGGAACAGCTCTTTTCCTTTTACTTTAATCCCGGCGGCCCGGAGTTGTTCTTCAAAGAAGGGGTCCAGTTCTTCTACTACCAGGAGCTCTTCCACGCTGTCGGACAGTTCTTTTGCCAGTTTAAGGGGAAAGGGGTGACTGAGCCCCAACTTTAATATTGTTGCTTCCGGGAGTGCTTCTTTAACGTACTGGTAGGCTACACCGGAGCACAAGACCCCCAGCTTACTGCTTCCCTTTTCCAGGCGGTTCAAGGGGTTGTTCTCAGCTTCTTCGGTTAGCCTTTCTATTCGCTCTTCCACCAGGGGATGCCTCATTCGCGCGTATCCGGGTAACATTACAAATTTGGGGGCATCTTTTTGGTAATCTTTTTTGGGTACTGTTATTCTTTGTGGAGCAGCTGGTGATACTATTCCGCGGGAATGGGATATACGCGTGGTAGAGCGTACCATTACCGGTGTATCGTAGCGCTCGCTTAATTCAAACGCGTAAGCAGTGAAATCCCTGGCTTCCTGGCTGTCTGAGGGTTCCAGCAGGGGTATTTTTGCCATGCGGGCGTAGTGCCGGTTATCTTGCTCGTTTTGGGAACTGTGCATACCCGGGTCGTCTGCGCACACCAGCACCACCCCTCCCCTCACGCCGGTATAGGAAAGGGTTAAAAGGGGGTCGGCTGCTACGTTTACTCCCACGTGTTTCATGCAGGCCACGGCACGCGCACCTTCAATTGATGCACCAATGGCTACTTCCAGTGCTACTTTTTCGTTGGCGGACCAGTTACAATCAACTTCCGGGTAACGGGCCAGGTTTTCCAGGATTTCTGTGCTTGGAGTTCCCGGGTAAGCTGTTCCCACGGCAACCCCGGCTTCGTAGGCGCCCCTGGCAATAGCTTCATTTCCCGACAAAACTGTTTTATCCATTTTTTACAGATCCTCTCCTTCCACTATTCGTCGAGATTTTCCAGTAGTGCGCTCCAGCGACTTGGGTTCCATCAGTTTAACGCGCGGGGCCAGAGATATAGTAGAGCGTATCCGGTTTTTAATATTTTGCTCAAGCTTTTCCAGCTCTTGAAAGCTGTCCGTGAATCCTTCAGGGGTAAGTTCTACCTGTACTTCTACATCTTTTACAAAACCTTTATCGCTGCGGTGTAAAACCAGCCGGTAATGGGGAGAAACTTCTTTAAATCCGGAGAGAACTTCCTCTACCTGGGAGGGGAAAAGGTTAACGCCTTTTACAATTATCATGTCGTCGGTACGCCCGGTTATATAATCCATGCGGCGTGTGGTGTGTCCGCAACGGCAATTCCCGGGTATAATACGGGTTATATCCCCGGTCCGGTAGCGTATTACCGGGAAGCCTTCCTTAAATATCGGGGTGAGTACCAGTTCACCGCTTTCACCTTCAGGCAGGCTTTCCCCGGTAGCCGGGTCGATGATTTCTTCAATAAAAGAGTCTTCGTGTAAGTGCATTCCTTCCTGGCAGGTACATTCGCCGGAAACGCCGGGCCCTACTACTTCGGTAAGGCCGTAATTTACAGTAGCCGTAATTCCCCACTGGTTTTCAATTTCCCGGCGCATGTTTTCCGAGCATGGTTCTCCCCCAAATAGCCCCAGCCGCAGAGAATAATCCTTCTTCGGGTCAAGGCCCATTTCCCGGGCTGCTTCCGCCATGTAGAGGGCAAAGGAAGGGGTGCTTACCAGTACGGTGGTCTGAAAATCTTTCATCAGGGAAAGCTGCCTTTCCGTATTGCCACTGGAAAAGGGCACTACGGTGGCTTCCAAATATTCCAGCCCGTAGTGAAGGCCGAAGCCGCCGGTAAAAAGGCCGTAGCCAAAGGATACCTGGGCCGTATCTCGGGAAGTTACCCCGGCCAGGGCGCAGGTCCGGGCTACCAGCCGGGACCATTCTACCAGATCGTTTTTGGTGTACCCGGCTACTATCGGTTTTCCGGTAGTGCCGGAAGAAGCGTGAATACGTACTATCTGTTCCATGGGTACAGCGGCAAGTTTAAAAGGGTAACTTTCTCTCAAATCGGATTTGGTGGTGAAGGGAAGCCTGGTTATGTTTTTGAGCTCTTTTACCTCCTCCGGGGTTACACTGTTGTTTTGGAATTTTTCCCGGTAAAAAGGACTGTTTTGATAAGCCCACTTTACCGTATTTAATAGTTTTTGTTCCCGGAGTTCGGCCAGTTCTTCCCGGTCTACGCAATCCATATTATGCCAGTCATTCATTTGGTTCAGTCCTCCAGCGTATTCTAAATAATCAAATCACAATTTATATAAATTATATAAAACAGATATTATAGTGAATAAATACGTTCTCCCCCAATCAGGGGAATGCCTTTTTCTTCCATAACTTTCTTGGCTTTTTCAATGTCGTCCAGCCGCATCAAAATAAGGGCGTCTTTGGCTGGTTTTTCAACAAAGGAATACAGGTATTCGATGTTAATTTCCGCTTCTTCCAGGTAGTGCAGGACGTCAGCCAGTCCTCCCGGTGAATCGGGGATTTCCACCGCTATTACTTCAGTTTCCATGGCCATAAAACCTTCTTCTTTCAGTACCGACAGCGCCCGCTCCGGCTGGTCTACAATAAGCCTTAAAATACCAAAGTCGGAGGTGTCCGCGATGGACAGCGCCCTGATATTGATATTTTCGCGGCCCAGGGTCTGGCAGACGTTAACCAGCCGTCCGCACTTGTTTTCCAAAAATACAGAAATCTGGTTTACCACTTTTTATACCTCCTCAAAAAAATTATTGCTTTCGTTTATCGATAACCCTTTGGGCTTTACCCTGGCTTCTTTCAATGGTTTTGGGCTCTACCAGCTTGATTTCTGCGGAAACACCCAGTATGCTGTTTATCTCTTCGTGTATAAGGCGTTCCAGCTCTTCCATCCCCCTTATTTTATCGGAGAACATCTCTTCTGAAACTTCCACCCAGACTTCCAGGGTATCCAGGTTGCCCTTGCGGTCCACTACCAGCAGGTAGTGGGGTTCGGTTTTTCCCATGTTTAATAGTATGCTTTCTACCTGGGAGGGGAAGACGTTTACACCCCGGATGATTAGCATATCGTCGCTTCGCCCACTTACTTTGTCCATGCGTACGTGTGTTCTGCCGCAGCTGCATTTTTCCCGCTTTAAGGTGGTGATGTCCCTGGTGCGGTAGCGTATTACCGGCAGGGTTTCTTTACTCAGGGTGGTTATAACCAGCTCTCCCGTGGAGCCGTCAGGCAGCACTTCTCCCGTTTGGGGATCGATAAGCTCTGGCAGGAAGTGGTCTTCGTTTATATGCAGCCCGTCTTTGGCCATGCACTCGTAGGAAACTCCCGGGCCGATTATTTCGCTTAAGCCGTAGATGTCCAGCGCGTCTATAGGAAGTTTTTCCTCCAGCACCCGGCGCATGTTCTCCGACCAGGGCTCTGCACCAAAGACCCCGGATTTTAACTGCAGGTCACGGTGATCAACTCCCATTTCTTCTATGGTTTCCGCCAGTTGAAGGGCATAAGAGGGAGTGCAGGCCAGAAGGGTGGTCCCCAAATCTTTCATCATGCGTATCTGCCGTTTGCTGTGTCCGCCGGAAATGGGGACTACGGTGCCCCCGATTTTTTCGGCACCATAATGCACTCCCAGTCCGCCGGTGAACAGCCCGTACCCGTAGGCAATGTGTATTACCGATTCGTGGTTTCCCCCTGCAGCGGCAAGGGTACGGGCCATGATTTCTGACCATACCTCCAGGTCGCCGCGGGTATACCCTACTACCGTTGGTATCCCCGTAGTGCCGGAAGAAGAGTGAATGCGAACCACTTCGTCCATGGGAGTAGCAAAGAGCCCGTAGGGATAGTTATCTCTGAGGTCGTCTTTGATGGTGAAAGGAAGGGAAGCAATATCTTCCAGGGAGCGAATATCCCCCGGTTCTACCCCTTTTTCCTGAAACTTTTTACGGTAATGAGGAACCAGCTGGTAAACCGATTCCAGGGTCTGCTTTAGCCGCAGAAATTGCATTTTTTCCAGTTCTTCTCTTTTCATGGTTTCACGTTTTGGATTCCACAAAGTTAACACCCTCCTTGTTGAAGGTTAGTTTATTACCTGGCAATAAGCCGAAGCAAGAATCCGAAATTGCTGTTATAGCAGGAAACGGGATCTGCTGCGGCAATATTATGTAAAGTAATCCTCCCTTTTGGCATACTCTATTTTAATTCCATATAAAAAAGTGTCTTCCTTCCTTTTTGTTTTGCCTTTTTTAAGTTATTTTTAAAAACCCCCTGTTTTTTAGCCGCATATGCCCAAAGGGCAGTGAATTTTAAAAATAACCGGGGAGCGGATTAAAAGAAGGATATTAGCTTTTAGTATCAAATATATTTATTGGTATGGAATTTTTTAAAAGAGGGGGGATAGATAAAACAGCGTATTGGTTAGATAAAGTGGATCACCTGGTGAGAAATTATCCTACAAATGCAGAGGAGGTATTTCAAGTGAGAAAGAGAGGGTTTGCTTGCCTGGTAACGGCGGCATTGCTGGTAGCAGCTGTGCTGGCTGTTGTGGGCTGTGATGTGGAGGATGATACTATCAATCTGCGGTTTGCTACTTTCTGGCCCGACCATGATTTCCAGGTAGACGGCCACCGGGAATGGGCCCAGGAGGTAAAAGACCGTGTAGCGGAAGAAACCGAATATGAAATTGATATTGACTGGTTTCCTGGGGAAGAGATTGCCGGTGCAGGTGATATTTATGATGCGGTTGCCGAAGGAACGGCGGATATAGGAACTACCTGCCCTTCTTATACCCCGGGGGAATTCCCGGTAACTGAAGCTTTTGAACTTCCGGGCTTTAATAACGACAACGCCCTGGTATCTTCAATGGTTATTCAGGAAGCTTATGAAACTTATGAGCCGCTCCAGGAAGAATACGAAGAAGTGGAGGTAATGCATTTTTGGGCCACTGGCCCGGGCGATATTATCACCAAAGACCCGGTGATTTCCCTGGAAGACCTGGAAGGTATGGATATAAGGGTAGCCGGTGGATCTGTCCCGGTAATGGATGCACTGGGAGCCGAACCGGTAACTGACCCCATGAGTGCAGCTTATACTAACCTGGAGCAGGGTATAGTGCAGGGAATTCTCTCCCCTACCGATGTGCTTGACGGCTTTAATTTAAAAGAAGTCACCAGCTATATTACCAAGACGCCTTACCTGTACAATATTACTTTTATGAAGATTATGAACCAGGATACCTGGAATGAACTCCCGCCGGAAGTGCAGGAGATTTTAAGTGAAGTAAACGACGAATACACATACGAATACGGGGTGCTCAGGGCGGAGTATACCCGCAAAGGGCAAGAGAATGCCGTAGAAGAAGAAGGCCATGAAATAATAGAACTGGACGAAGAAGAGGAAGAAAGGTGGCTGGAAAGAATAAAGCCGGTGCAGCAAAACTGGGTAGAGGAAAAAGAAGAAGCAGGTCTGCCCGCAGAAGAGATATTGGAACTGGTAATAGATCTGGATGAAAAGTATTCCGAGGAATACGGCGATCGCGAGTTCTAGTATTTGCGGAAGTTGTGGTTATTAATTAAAAATAACTGCTACGGGCTGTGGTATTCAGAATCAGGGAGTGTATAAGGTAAGATAAGAGGTGCGCTGTGCCTGGGGGGGCGGTGTTCGATAGCTTCCCAAAGTGACTCGGGGTTGTAATGGGATGAATAGACCCGTTCCCCTGGCACAGGATTAAATGTTTGCATTGTCAATTGCGCGGTTTTCCACGTCTTTCTTTGTTTTTTATTTTATTAACATGCCCGGGGGGGTATTTACCGTTAAAGGGTGGAGGAGGCACCGGAAATGCGTTTCCTGGAAAAAGAAAAAAAAGAAATAAACGATATTTTAAAAAAAACCGGCGGCGGAGGCCTTTTTATTTTTCATTTACTTGGCTGGATAATAGTTAAGCTCTCCTGGGTATTATCCAGGTTTTCCAGCCTGGCCTTGTTTACCGCAATGGTATTAATTGTCGGGGATATTGTTACCAGGGAATTTTTAGGGATTCGAATTCCCGGTAGAGTAGAAATGGTGGGGCTGTTGGGGGTTATTATTTTGGGCCTGTCCCAGGCTTACTGCCAGCTAAAAAAAGGGCACATAGCTGTTGGAGTGCTGGTAAATCGCTTTTCTTTAAAGATGCAGGCCCTGGTAGATGTGTTTATTACTATTTTTACTGTAGTTATAACTTCCATGTTTGTATGGCAGCTAGGGATGTTTGCCTTAAGGCTCAAAGACAGGGGGCGTGCTACCGGCCACCTGGAAATACTGGAGTGGCCTTTTGTTTTTATTTTGGCAACGGGTTTTATAGTTTTATTACTGGTTTTGCTACGGGATCTGGTTAAAGCCTTTACGGTATTAATAAGCGGCGGCGGTATAAGTTTAAAAAGGAAGTGAAAACAATGCCTGATGAATATGTAGCTATTGTTTCTATAGTGGTACTATTTGTTTTGCTGTTTCTGCGCATGCCGGTTGCATTTGTCATGCTGGTGGTGGGTATAACCGGTATGATTTATATAGATGATGTGGGGCGTGCTTTTAATGTAGCTACCCGTACCGTATACGGCAGTTTTTCTGATTACAATCTTATTGTTATTCCTTTATTTGTATGGATGGGATTTATTGCCTATCACTCCGGAATTAGCGCCAAAATTTACGATGCCGCAAACAAGTTTACGGGCGGCTTGCGCGGCGGGCTTTCCATGGCTACTATAGGAGCCTGCACTGCTTTTGGTGCTATATGTGGTTCTACCACGGCTACGGCTGCAACCATGAGCGCGGTAGCTCTACCGGAAATGAACCGCTATGGTTACCGGCGTTCTTTTTCTACGGCTACAATTGCAGCAGCGGCTATACTTGGGGTTATGATACCCCCCAGCGTAATTTTTATACTTTACGGGGTTTCTACGGGGGAATCTATACGACAACTCTTTATGGCCGGGGTTGTTCCCGGTGTGGTATTGATGGTACTGTTTATGGTGGTGGCTTATTTAAAAATTTTACGCGATCCTTCTATTGCCCCTTCCAGTCAGCAGGTGCCGTTTATGGAGAAGGTAACTTCTTTTTTTTCCGGGGGAATGGAAGTAATTTTTATATTTATTATTGTTATGGGGCTTTTGTTTTTTGATTATATTTCTCCTACCGAGGCAGGTGCCGTAGGGGCCTGTGCCACGTTGGTAGTGGCCCTGTTAAGAAGAACTCTTTCCTGGAAGGCGTTTGCTAGCTCCCTGGATGATGCGGTGCGGCTTTCGGCGATGATCCTGTTTTTAACCGCGTCTGCTGAAGTTTACGGCAATTTTCTTAGCATTTCCACCCTCCCGGCAGCTATTGCCGGGCTGGCTGCTGAAGCTCCGCTTCACCCGGTGTTGATTTTAGCCGCCATCCTGGTGGTATACCTGATTTTGGGCTTTTTTATTGATGCCCTGGCCCTTATTTTAATGACTACCCCTATTTTTGCCCCCGTGGTTAGTGAACTGGGTTTTGACCTGGTTTGGTTTGGGGTTATAGTAGTTTTGGCGCTGGGAATGGGGGTTATTACTCCGCCGGTGGGTGCCAACGTGTATGTAGTGGCCGGTGTAATCCGGGACATAGACGTCATGGAAATATTCAGCGGGGTATGGAGTTATCTCCTGGCTATAGTTATATGTATAGCCCTGTTAATTATTTTTCCCGAAATTGCCCTGTTTCTCCCCGAGTTTATTGATAGTTTGGCGCAGTGATACCTGCCTGTGTGGTAGTTAACGGCGGGGGTGGTTTTATGTTATAATCATTTAGCAGGAGAGTCCAAAAAAATAACTGCTCGGGCCGGTGATCCAACTGAGAAGAGGCCGGAAGTATAAAGTTGGCCAGGTTATTGCCCGAGAAGTTACCATATCCAAAGGGGCAAAGATAATGATATCCCGTTACCCCCTTAAATGGGGAGATATAATAGTTATTGTTCTGTTTGTTTTTTTGGGTGCCGGGGGGTTTATGTTTAATTATCATTACGGGACCGGTGAAGGCCCAAAGTATGTAGAAGTTCATGTAGACCACGAACTGGTTAAAGAAATATCTTTAAACCCTGGGCAAGAAGAAGTATACCGTATTCCTTTTGACTCCGGCAATGAACACGAGGCGGAACTGGAGGTTAAAAAAGGAAGAGTCCGGATGCTTCCCATGGAGCCTGATCTCTGTCCGCGGGGCATTTGTTCTCATACCGGGTGGATCTCCAGGAAGGGGGAAAGCATTACCTGTGTTCCCAACAATATATTTGTAGTAATCAAAACCGCGGAGGAAGAAAAAGAAGTAGATGAAATCACTTATTAATTATTAAAATTAATGTAACTACCGGTGTTCATATTTTTGGTAATTTAAATTTTTTATTTATGAAGGAGTCAGCCTGGTTAGTTAGAAATATATACAGTAGGACGCCTGAAATACTTTCGGGCGTGAAATTTTTTTACCGAACAGGAGGGCATAAATAGTGTCATTGTTTGAGAAAGCAAAAGAACTGGGAAACCAGATAAGGGAAACCCAGGAATACCAGGAGTTGGAAAGATGCAGCGAGAGTTTAAAAGAGGATTCAGAAGCTCAGCAGATTATTCAAAATGTACAGGAGGCGCAGAACAGTATCGAGTTTTCTCAGAAAGCCGGTGTTGAGCCCAGCGAGGATCAGAACAATCAATTTAACCAGCTGCGGGAGCAGATGATGGCCAATCTTACGGTTAGAAATTACATGAAAGCCCAGGAAGAGTTTAATAATATGATGAAACAGGTGAACGAGGCTATTAGCACCGGTATTACCGGCGAAAGCGGTGCTGAAGAAAGCGCTGAAGAGTAGCCGTAGCCGGCTTAAGGCCGGTAAAGTTAAAGTCATATAACAAACCCCTGGCTATAAAGGTAACAGCCAAATGCAGGCCATGGAAACGGTACCGCTTGAGTGTATATTTCTTTACTTAAAAGGAATAAAGTGCCGTTACCATGGCTACGCTTTTCTATTGCTGATTGGTATACCAGTCTATGCCGGCACACTGCAATGGAAATGGCAGAATAGTAACTAACCCTGCCGGCGCAGGTGTGGGTAAAAATTGTTTTGTCCAGAGGTTTCGCTGTAGCGCTAATCAGCCCATCAAGAGGAAAGGGCTATATATATCATATATTGATACGGGAGGTAGATATAAATGAAAGAAGTAATTTCTGGCCTCACCCTGGAATGTATTAAAGGTGATATTTCAGCCCAACACGACATAACTGCCGTGGTAAACGCAGCCAACGCCCAGCTGCGTACCGGTGGAGGAGTGGCAGGTGCACTACACCGTGCAGCTGGCCCGGGCCTGGAAGAAGAATGCCGCCCCCTGGCTCCAATTAAACCGGGCCAGGCGGTAATTACAGGGGGGCACAGCCTTCCCAACCGGTACGTAATACATTGCCTGGGGCCGGTTTACGGTAAAGACAAACCCGGAGAAGAGTTGCTGGCCTCTTGTTACCGCAATGCACTTAAACTTGCAGAAGAATACGGCATAGACTCCATTGCTTTCCCTTCTCTTTCTACAGGCGCTTTTGGGTATCCGCTGGAGGAAGCCTCGGAAATTGCTTATAAAACAGTGATAGACATGCTCCCGGATTTAAAACAGGTGAAAACCATCCGGTTTGTTCTGTACAGCCAAAAGGACCTGGAAGTTCATAAGAATGTCTTTAAGCAAGTGCTTGAAGAAAAACGGGGTTAATTATTTTTAAGGGGAGCAGGTAAAGGAGGTTAGCATAATGCCTGAAGAAAATATAGTCCGCCTTTATATTTCCGGTGTGGTGCAAGGAGTAGGTATGCGCCAGTATGTACAACGCAAGGCCAGGCAGTTTGGTGTTAAAGGATATGTAAGAAATCTGGCCGACGGAAGGGTTGAGTGTGTAGCCCGGGCAGAAGGCCAAAAGATAAGGGAATTAATATCCGTGATAGAGAATGCTCCCGTAGGCAGGGTAGACAATGTGGAAAGCGAAGAGCTGGACCGGGGATTACAGTTTGACGATTTTACTATTAAACCATAGTTGTTTCAGGGAGGGTTTTGTCATGCAGTTAAGTGAAAACGCCCGGGTCACCCTGGAAAAGCGCTATTTAAAAAAAGACAGCGAGGGCAGGGTGGTGGAAACTCCGGAAGAGATGTTACGCAGGGTAGCCGCCAATATTGCCAGCGTGGAAATCACCCATTACGGTAAGTCCGAAGAAGAAGCCGGGGCGGTGGAAGAATCGTTTTATCATATTATGGACAGGCTTGAATTCATGCCCAACTCACCAACGCTTATGAACGCGGGCCGCGAACTTCAGCAACTTTCGGCCTGTTTTGTTTTGCCTGTAGAGGATGGAATTGAGGATATTTTTGAATCATTAAAACATATGGCGCTGGTGCAGAAAACCGGGGGTGGGACCGGCTTTTCTTTTGATCGCCTTCGACCTTCCGGAGATATGGTAAAGTCAACTAACGGCATAGCAAGCGGGCCGGTGCCGTTTCTAAAAATTTTCGATGCGGCTACGGAAGGCATAAAACAGGGGGGTACGCGCCGTGGAGCCAATATGGGCGTAATGCGCTACGATCATCCCGACCTGCTAGAATTTATTACCTCTAAAGACGAAGAAGGCGAAGTTGCCAACTTTAATATCTCCGTTTCTGTTAGCGATTCTTTTATGAATAAGGCCAGCGGGGAAGACAGTGACCCGGCTTATGAACTGATAAATCCCCGCAACAGGAAACCTTTCTGGGATCCGGCTGCCAGGGAAGTGAAAAGACAAGACGCATCACAAATATTTAATCTTGTAGTGGAACGTGCCTGGGCTGGCGGAGACCCTGGTTTAATTTTTATAGACCGGATGAACCGGGACAACCCCACCCCCCAGATAGGAGATTTCGAGGCCACCAATCCCTGCTTCCACCCGGACACCCTTGTATCTACGGAGCGGGGTCTGGAAAGTGTTGAAGATTTGTATTCCCGCGTCGGGGATGACAATTTTAGAGTTACTGTTGATAAAAGGGTGAACGGAGAAAGGATGCCTGATAAGGGGATAGATTGCTTAATAAACGGTATAAACGGTATAAACGGTGTTTCTTATCAAGAAGCCAGGGTGTTTCCTACAGGCATTAAAAAAGTAGTCAAAGTAAACCTGAAAAACGGCCAGGAATTAAAAGTAACACCCGGGCATCGCCTTCTTACTGTTGATGGATGGAAGGAAGCAAAAGACTTAAATAATGAGGACCGGGTGTTAATTCAGTCAGGGCCGGGAATATGGCCCGATAAAGATAATCTGGGTGAAGAGCTGGGATTGCTCCTGGGATGGATTTCGGGGAACGGGTGGCTTTCTTCGGGTGGAGATACAATAGGCATGGTTTTTGATGAAAAAGAAGAAAATATTATGCGTAATTTCAGGAGCATAGTAGAAAGGCACGGGGGGGAATATAAAAAACCGCAGCGCCGGGAAAACGGCACTTTTCATTTGCTGTTAAAGAAAAAAGAACTGGTAGAAAAATTAAAAGAATTTGGCTTAAAACCACAAAAAGGTGGCCAAGAGAAGGTTCCTGAAGGTATTTTTACTGCTTCGGAAAGAACAGTTTGTGCTTACTTGAAAGGTTTGTTTAGCTCTTACGGCACTGTTAATTATAACGGCAATTATTCAGGTGAAGCCCACCGGTCAGGGGAAGCCCACCGGGATATAAGTTTAAGCTCTTCTTCAAAAGAACTGCTAAAGGAAGTTCAGCTCCTTTTGCTTAATCTTGGTATTGTGAGCCATATACACGAACGAACCAAAAAGGACACCGGTGGTTTTAATTTTACAAATTCCAGCGGAGAAAACGAGGAATATTTTAAAGGGGAGCTTTTTGAGTTATTTGTAGACGAGGATAGTTTGACAATTTTTAGAGAAAAAATAAACCCGCTGCTGGTAAAAGAAAAACAGGAAAAACTTGCTGCAATAACAACCAGGTCCAGGTCCCCTGGTAAAAAAACAAGGTTTACCGTGAAGGTGTCCTCGGTAGAATATACCGGTGAAGAGGTTCAGGTATACGATATAAACGTGCCGGGCAACCACTCGCTAGTGGCCCAGGGTATGGTAGCGCATAACTGTGGTGAGCAGCCCCTGCTGCCTTACGAGGCTTGCTGCCTGGGCTCCATTAACCTGGGGGTCTTTGTAGAAAACGGAGAGGTTGATTGGGACCGCTTGAAAGAAGTAGTCCATACCTCGGTTCACTTTGAAGACAATGTAATTGACGCTACCCGCTATGTTATACCCCAGATTGAAGAGATGCACAAAAACGGCAACCGGAAAATTGGCATTGGGGTAATGGGCTGGCACGATATGCTGGTAAAGCTGGGTATTCCCTATGATTCCGAAGAAGCCCTGCAGATGGGTGAAAAAATAATGCAGTTTATTAACCGGGAAGCCCGGGAAAAATCGTCAGTGCTGGCCAGGGAGCGGGGTGTTTTCCCAAATTTTGCTGGCAGCATCTATGATTCGGAAAAAGAAGAAGAACGGGTCCGCAATGCCACATGCACCACCATTGCTCCTACGGGAACCATATCAATAGTAGCCGGGGCCAGTAGCGGTATTGAACCCTACTTCAGCATTGCTTTTATGAGGACGAACGTACTTGACGGGGTGGATATGCCGGAAGTAAACCCCCTGTTTATGGAAATGGCCCGGGAAAAAGGTTTTTATCACCATGGGCTTATCGAGCGGATTGCCAAAAACGGAACCCTTCAGGGTGATCCCGATGTTCCCGAGGAAGTACAGCGTCTGTTTAAAACGGCACTGGAGATTGATTACAGGTGGCATATCAGGCACCAGGCGGTTTTCCAGGAGTATACAGATAACGCGGTAAGCAAGACCATTAACCTGCCCAGGGAGGCAAGTATAGAAGAAGTAAAGGAAGCTTACTTGATGGCCTGGCGGATGGGTTGCAAAGGGATAACTGTTTACCGTGACGGATCCAAGTCGGTGCAGGTTTTAAATACAGGGGTAAAAGAGATTGAAAATGGAGAAGAGAGTTCTCTTCCCGAGGATTTAAAGCCTACAAAAAGGCCCTATGCACTTTCCGGCAAGACTATTCGTAAGGAAACTCCCCTGGGCAACCTTTTTGTTACCTTGAACCGCCTGGAAGACCAACCGTTTGAGCTTTTTGCGCAGATCGGAAAAGCGGGAAGCGATGCGGTTGCTTTTACCGAAGCTGTGGCTCGCCTTATTTCCCTGGGCCTGCGTTGTGGCATAAACGTGGAAGAAATCATCAGACAGCTGGAGGGAATCGGTGGTGGAAGGTCGGTAGGTTTTGGCCCCAACCGGGTGTTAAGTGTGCCTGATGCTATTGGTAAAGCCCTGAAAGAACTTTCTTATTCCCAGCAAAACGGGAACCTGGAAAAGGAAAAAAGAGACCTTTGCCCGGAATGCGGTTCCGGTACGCTGGTGCGTGCGGAAGGCTGTGCCAAATGCGAATCGTGCGGTTTTAGCGAGTGTTAAAATAACCGGGCTAAAATAACCGGGCTTTTCCTTTCCGTTGCAGCAGAACTTTTATATCGCTACTGTATACGGGTTTACTGTTTCCGGCTTTGCAGGTATTCGTACACGGTTTTACTGAGAAAAACCTGCTCGTTTTCTTCCAGCTCTTCTTCCTGATCCAGTTTTTGCATTTTTTCGGCTACTTCGGGGTTGGTATCACACAGCTCCTGGAGAAGCCGGTTCTGCCTTTCAATTTTTTGGTTTAGCCGGCTCAGGTCTATGCGCAGGTCCAGGTGGGCATTTAAAAAAGAGAAAATGCTTTTTATGGCAGCCGGGTCTTCTATGGAAGACAGGTAAAAAGGCACCTCTACCCAGAGAGTAATGCCGCTGATACCTTTTTTTTGCGCTACCCAGAGCAGGTAGGTGCTCATGGCGGGAGGTCCATCCCAGGAAACGTGTTCCACTTGCTCGTTTTCTGGGAATTCTTCCCCCAGTTTTAACTGGTTAAATACTAAAAATATGCTTCGGCTGCCATGGTGGGTTACAGGCGAGGGATGACCGTTAAATGTAAACAACCTGCTAACCATGTATTCATCCCTGCAATAATTAAGCGTGGTGTTTATAAAATTGTATTTTTCGTACATGGGCTCGTCGCTGCCAAGAAGCAGCAGGTTGTTTTCGGCACATTCATAAAATTTGCTTTCCGGTATTTGTATAAGGTTGTTTTTAAAGATGGCTCCTTCAAATGCAAAAAACCCCAGGGGATCCACTTCCGCTACTTCTTTTGCCTGGCACGCTTCCTGGAGGTAATTCATTATTCCGGTACCTACGTTTCCCACATCCTGGGTCTGCCACCCTACCAGCAGGACAGGGTGAAACAGGGCAGGTTTTTGATAAACTTTAAGTGGGTTTTTGATCGTCGTCATTATCGTCTTCCCCCTCACTTTTGGGAAGGTTTTTTAAAAAATCATCCAGGTGAGCCTTCATCCATTCCGCTTCTTCATGGGTTATAGGCCCGGGTTGCAGCTCCGTTTTTCTTTCGTCGTACTGCTCTTTTACTTTTTCCGGGAACTTGTGGTACAGCTTTTCTATTACCTTGTCAATTTCTTCTGTTTTTTTCTCGAAAAAGGTGAAATCCAGATCGATTCCCAGAACGTGAGCAAAAGCTTCCATGACAGACTGGGAAGCCCGGGGGTAAGGAAACGGGGCGCGGGACAGCCAGTCGGGTATTTCCCCCATAAGACAGGCTGTTTCCAGTCCCCTTTTTTGAGCCATGGCCAGCAAAAGGCCGTTTAACCCGGTGATAACTCCTTCTCCTCCTTCTTCGCTGGTTTCCCCCATGGAGTACACGTTAGGTATCATTTTAACTTCCTGCAGCAATTTTTCCGAACTTGCTACAGCCACTACCCTGGGCTTAACCTGGTGGTGTACAGCGGCCACGCAGGCGCCAGAAGTATAAATCTTCTTTATACCTAATTTTTCTGCAGCTTCTAGCACCAGGCCGGCCATATGGTATGCTTTTTCCCCGCCGCCGTGCATTTTTCCCATCTGCCCGGGCTGTTCTTCACCCACAAAAAAAACCGAATCCTTGTTGGGCAAGTTCTGGTAGTAAAACTTGCTTTTGGGAAATTCCAGCGATTCAATAAAGCCGTTTTTAACTACGGCATTTCGAGGATCGAAAAAATGCCACGGGTTGATCAGGCCGATTTCTTGGGCCGAAACCTGGTATTGCAGGTTGTCTACGGCAACCAGGCCAATATTGCCTATGCCGGACCAGCTGCATACCAATACCGGATCTTCCAGGTCAAGTTCTTTGTGTAAAACAAACCCCATTGTTTACCCCCTTTGGGTTTATAAATAAATATGCTTTCAATGAATAATTCTATTCGATAGTATTCTTTCCCTCTCCTTCTTTTTCTTTAAATTAAATGGTAATCAAATTATTAAACCAATATTTTGTATACTGTTGTTGCTGTTTATATTATTTCAAAATAGTTTTAAAAAAGGAGTTTAAAATTGATTGTCGAATTAGTTTACTGATATTAATACTGGTGTATTAATACCGGTGCTAGTGGTGAACTGCTCAGGCAGGCGATACAACTGGCAGACAGTAAAAAATCGTGGCCTAAGCAGTTACGCTTAGAATTTAACTTTTACGGAGGTGAAAAATTTGCTTCTTTTAAATCCCAAGGAATTTAAGGGGGAGCACCTGGATGAGAAAACCAGGGAGCTCATGAAGAAAACTATCCAGTTTTTTGAGGACAAGGGGAAAGTTAAGTTAAAAGAAGACGACCGCAACCGCGTCTGGTATTCCGATCTTCTGGAATTTGTAAAAGAGAACGAGATATTTTACCAGATGCTAACTCCCCCGCAGTACGGAGAAGAGAACTGCCGCTGGGACACTTTCAGGAACTGCACTTTTAACGAAATCCTGGCGTTTTACGGCCTGCACTACTGGTACACCTGGCAGGTAAGTATACTGGGGTTGGGACCCATATGGATGAGCGACAACGAGAAAGCCAAACAGCGCGCTGCAAATTTACTTAAAGAAGGAAATGTTTTTGCTTTTGGGCTTTCAGAAAGGGATCACGGCGCAGATATTTATTCTACAGAAATGACTTTGGCCCCCCAGGGAGAAGGCACTTACCTTGCCAACGGTGAAAAATACTACATCGGCAACGGCAACGTGGCGGAAATGGTTTCTACTTTTGGCAAAATGGCCGATACCAGGGATTACGTATTTTTTATAGCCAACTACAAAGACCACAAATACGAACTTATAGACAACGTGGTTAATTCCCAGTCTTACGTGGCCGACTTTGCCTTGCGGGATTACAAGGTAACCGAAGATGATATACTCAGCAAAGGCCAGGAAGCATGGGACTCTGCATTAAATACGGTGAACGTAGGTAAATACAACCTGGGATGGGCTTCTATTGGAATATGCACCCATGCTTTTTACGAAGCGCTTAACCATGCTGCCAATCGCGTACTTTACGGAATAAAAGTAACTGATTTTCCGCATGTAAACCAGATGATGACCGATGCCTATTGTCGCCTGGTAGCCATGAAGCTGTTTGCTTTAAGAGCTTCCGATTACCAGCGCACTGCTTCCCCGGATGACAGGCGCTACCTGCTTTACAATCCCACGGTAAAGATGAAAGTCACTACCCAGGGAGAGCAGGTAATTGAGCTGTTGTGGGATGTAATTGCTGCCAAAGGGTTTGAAAAAGACACTTACTTTGAGATGGCAGCCCGTGATATCAAGGCCTTACCCAAGCTGGAAGGCACAGTACACGTTAACCTGGCCCTGATAAGCAAGTTTATTTTTAATTACTTCTTTAATCCTCAGGAATACCCGGAGGTGTCACCGCAGACCGGGCAGGAACACGATGCTTACCTGTTCAATCAGGGACCGGCTAAAGGTTTGGGCAAGGTAACTTTCCATGACTACAAGCAGGTATACGGAAAATGGAATACCCCCAACCTGGAAGTTTTCAAGGAGCAAGTTGCAGCCTATAAGGAATTTCTGGCCGCCGCACCTCCCAGTGAAGAACAGCAGAAAGATACCGATTTTGTCATGCAGTTGGGAGAGCTGTTCACCCTGGTGGTTTACGGCCAGCTTGTGCTGGAAAACGCAGAAATTTACCAGGTGGAAGAAGAGCTGGTGGATCAGATATTTGACTTTATGGTACGGGATTTTGCCGAGTTTGCTTTAAAACTCTACTGCAAGGCAAGTTCCACCGAACAACAAATGGAATATTTCACCAGGATGATCAAGAAACCTGTAGTGGATAATGAAAGGTACAGCAGGATATGGAACAACCATGTTTTGGCTTTGAAAGACGTATACGAGATGAACCCTTAAGAAGCTGTTTTGTATTTTGAGGAGGCAACTACTCAGGCCGAGAGGGTAAATACTCGGGTTTACGCTACTTTGACACCGGGGGGGGTAAATCTACAATCTTTGGGTTATTTTATACTTCCCTGACACCGGGGGG